>Ga0209672_100814_pt1 | contig 14684 bp, 13 predicted proteins | sample AraplaCol_mMS_r2_FD_184273 | JGI IMG/M metagenome (GOLD analysis project Ga0209672, IMG submission 184273) | Arabidopsis root microbial communities from North Carolina, USA - plate scrape CL_Col_mMS_r2 (SPAdes) (version 2) | ecosystem: Host-associated > Plants > Roots > Endosphere | place: USA...
TGCGCCGGCCATCATGGTTGCGCTCGCACGATTCGATATCTTCACGGCGCGCCGGCTCGTGAGCAGCTTGCGCGCACGCGCCGCCACCAAGACCCAGAACGAATCGGTCGCCACGAGCACGGCGAGCATCGTTGCGACGAGCTCGAACCACGCATGGAGGTTCACGCGAGACAGGTCGACGATGGTCGGTAAAAGCGCCAGATAGAAAATCATGATCTTCGGATTGCCGAGCGTGATCGTCAGGCCGGTCGTGAACATGCGAATGGGCGACCTGGCGCTCGGCAAACTGCCCTCCCGAACCTGGGCCGGCGCGGACCACATTTTCCAGGCAAGAAACAACAGATAGGCGACGCCGGCGAACTTGATGGCGACGAACACCGCCTCGAAGGTACGGGCGACGACGGCCAGCCCGGTCACCGCACAGGTCAGCCACAACGCCTCACCGAGCCACATCGCAGCCAGAAAAGGCAGCACATCGCGCACCCCGTTGGTGAGTACACGCGCGATCAGTGCTGCCACGCTCGGACCCGGCGAGCCCGCGGTCACGATCAGCGCCAACGCGAATACGGACAAACCTGAAGCAGTCATCGAATCCTCCGTCGTCTTGGGTTGCGGCCAGCTTCGATCGTTTCCGCCCGCACGCGTGCACCGATTGTAGCGAGGCATCGTCAGCCGCGCCGGCCAGCCCGCGAAGACATCATCAGCGATCCGTATTCACCGTCTCATCTTCGAAACGAACCGTAGGCTCGACGCTGACCTCGAACGTAACCGAATTGGCGAGGAAGCACATGCGGTGTGCCGCTTCGTGCAATCGGATCGCGCGCTGCCGGGTGTCCTCATCGATGCCCGCGGCCAGCACGACCTCGGGCGCGAGTATCACTTTCGAAAACGCGCCGGAACCGTCGGCGTTCAGCGAGAGCGTGCCCGATGCGGTATCGCAATAACGATTGACGACGAGCCCATTGGCGGAGCACAGATGCAAATACCAGAGCATGTGGCACGCGCTCAAACTCGAGACGAAAAGGTCCTCAGGATTATGTCGCGCGGCGTCACCGCGAAATGCCGGGTCGCTCGATCCGTCGATCGGCGGTTTGCCGGCAACATGGATCGTATGGTCCCGGCTGTAAGCCCGGTAGCTCTGGGTACCCGCGCCCAGATTTCCGGTCCATTCGACTGTCGACGTGTAGTGATGCTGACTCATTGGCGCGCTCCGCTCGCGTTGCTGTCGTGGGCGGCACGCTCGCGCTCCCAGGCTTGCGAAACTTCGCGTCCTGCCGCGTAGTTGTCGACCACGAGGATCAATTGATGATCGTGATCGCTATACATCGCTTCTATATTGACACCGGCGTCCGCCATGCGACGGGCAATCTTGCCCAATTGACCGGGCACATCCTGCTTCAACCGCTGGACGAGCACTTCGTTCACGGCGTGCACGACGATGCCGGCTTCGCGCAGCGCACGCGCCGCGGCCTCGCCGTCCTCAAACAGAAAATGCGCGGTGGCGCGCCCATCGACGCTCCATACGCCCCCACCCTCGACGCTCAAACCTTTTTCGCCGAGCACTTCACCCATACGTGCCAACGTACCGGGATGATCATCGAGTTCGATACAGAGGTCATTCATTGCCGCGCTCCTTGGTAGTCGTTGGTGTTGGCGAGACTATATCGGCAACACTGCATCCAATGGTTCAGCGCAAGCCGAAATGTCGGCGACCTCAGCCCGGCTTGCCATCCACTCGCGGCGTGATGAGAAAGGGTGCGTACTTGATCAGATAGACCAACAGCGACAGGCACCAGCATGCGCCGGAGGCATCCAACCAGACGCTCGTCACCCCGGGCGCGGCCAGGGGCCCAAAGACGCGTAGCACCGCGGCAGCCATCATGAGGCAGTAGCTCGCCACTTCGCTGCGCTTGGCCACCAGCATGCGCCCGGTATGACCGAGCGCCGTGCGCGTCACCATTGCAATGATCGCACCGCCCATCGCGCCCACCGTCAACGCATGGATCGCGAGCGAATGCGGCACGCGGCCAAGCGCGGCGCAAGCAAGCAGAACGAAGCCGACCGGTATCCACAGACAGGCTGCATGCAGGATCCAGAGTATTGGACGGGCTCCGACGCGCCAGGAGCGCCATCCGATCATCCTGATACCGTGCACCAGGGCGGTGGCCAGCGCAAAGACGAATACGGCGGCGGCCGGTGCATTCGCTGCATCGAGCCCGAGCGCGACGATGGGCAGCGGATAGGCGAGCGCATCGATCCATTTCCAACGGCGCACGGCGAAACCGGGAATGGCGTTCATCGTAAACATCGGGACGACGCGGCCCGTGATGACCGCGATGAACAGGATGATGAGGCCCGTTGCCGCATAGGCTGATCGCAACGCCAGATCGATTCGCCCCTGCGCCACCCCGATGTAAAACAGCACGTTCAAGAGCCCGAGTAGTCCCAATGCGACGGGCAGAAAAACGTTGTGCCGGTTTCCCGCCCGCAGCAGTATCCGCGCAAGCACGAACGCCACGAGCGGCAAAAAAAGGCAGTCGACGGCGGCCGCGAGGAGCGGCGGCCCCGACCATGCGAGGATGCGGCCCGCCGCCCAGAGCAGCCACAGCAGCGCGAGCGGCGTGCCGTGCGGCGTTGGGCGCGACGTCCACGCGCGTACCGCGGTCAATAGAAACCCGACAACGATTGCCGCCACGAAGCCAAAGAGCATTTCATGAACATGCCAGATCACGCCGGTCATCTGCGGCGCATGTCCCGCCGCGGAATAGCCGTGCAACCCCGCCAACCAGAGGGCGACGGCGATGAAGCCAAAGGCAATACCGCCCAGATAAAACGGCCTGAATCCGAGCCTGAGCAGGGGCAAGCCGGCAGCTCGTTGGTCGGTGATACGTGGCTCTGGCTCGCCGATCTTCATTTCGCTTTCCTGTATGGCGCTTATCGCGCAGGGTCGATCAGGGTGCAGCCGGCAGTCGGGGAACCGGTGCCCACTGCTGCAACGGCGGTACGCGCCGCTTATCTCATAGCGTGATATAAGCACAGCCGCCGTTCGATCGTCTGATCAACATCAAGGTTTGTACCGACGGGGCCACAATCAGCGGTGCCGCGCCGATCGCGGGCGCCGGCCACTTGCCGCGGCGGACTGCCCGGGCCCAAACATTGCGCATCCGGAGCATCGCGCGCTGCCGCTCGCTCATGATGAATTTCAGCTGTGCAATCTCCGCGCTTGGCGCTACGCTCGAACAAGTCTTGTTGGGAGGCCCCGCGCATGAAGCGCCCTACGCGTCTCGCACTGTTGTCCACTGCCGGCGTGGCTACGCTCGGCATCGGTTCGGCATTCGCCGCGGTCCTGTGGCTCCAGGGCCGCCTCATTTACCCACTCGAAAAGATCCGCGGTCTGACACCGAATCCCGCGGCCGATCATCTCGAACGTGTCACGTTGAAAACGCGGGACGGTCTTGAGTTGGTCGTTCGCTACAAGCCTCCTGCGGCCCCCGGCGGCCGCGTGGTCGTACTCTTTCACGGCAACGGTGAGGATCTCTCGCAGCGCGTGCACATCGCACACGATCTGACCGCGGCCGGTTACGGCGTGTTGTTAGCGGAGTATCGAGGATATGGCGGCAACGCAGGCAAGCCGCGAGAATCGGGCCTTTATGCGGATGGCCGCGCGGCGATCGAATTCGCCATGCGGCAAACGCCGCGTCTCGTCTTGCACGGGTATTCGCTCGGCTCGGGTGTCGCCGTTCAGCTCGCCACCGAGTTCGCGATCGAAGCCCTCCTTCTCGAGGCGCCGTTCACGTCGATCGCCGATGTGGCGGTGACGCGTTTTCCACGCTTGCCCGTGCGCTGGCTCGTACGCGATCGCTACGACAACGTCCGCAAGATCGGCGCGGTACGCGCTCCGGTGTTGATCTATGGCGGTGACGCGGACGGCGTCATTCCGCCGCGGCACTTCGCGCAGCTCTATTCGGCGGTGCGTGGCCCGCGCCGGCTCGCGGTGGTCGAAGGCGCGGACCATGTCGATGTCTGGGCGAAAGGGGGAGCCGACCACGTGCTCCGTTTCCTGGGCGAAATCGACAGGCAAGCGCAGCCTGCCTGAGCGCGCGAGCCCGGGCCGTCCGGAGCACGGCGCCGGGATGAGGTAGTATCCGCACTCCGCTCTTGCCGCCTCTCATCGCTCTTACGGACGTGTCACAAGAATCCAGTTCCGCCCACGCTCACTTCGACGAGTACTGTGCGCAAAAAGCCGCCCCGCCCGGCTCCAGTGTCTATTACGCGCTGCGTCAGGCGCCGCTTGCCCGGCAGCCGCTTTTGACGGCGCTGTTCGCGCTGCGCCGCGAGCTCGAGCAAGCGGCAAGAGAAACGAGCGACCCCGCCATCGGCAGAACCAAGCTCGCATGGTGGCAGCAAGAGCTCGGCTCACTGGCCGCGGGGCAGCCGACGCATCCGGTGTCGATCGCACTCGCCGCACACGGCGCCGACATCGACGGCGAAGCGGCCACGCTGCGTGCGCTCGTCGACGGCTTCGAGATGGACCTCAATCAGGCGCGCTATCTCGACTACCCGAACCTGCGCAGATATATCGAGCGGGTGGGCGGCGCCTTTGCGCTTGCCGTCGCACGCGTCACCGCAAGCGAGGCGGCCGCTGCCGAGCAATGGGCGCCGCCGCTCGGCAACGCATTGATGCTCGCTCAGCTAGTGCAAGAACTCGGCAACGATGCGCGCCACGGCCGCATCTATCTACCGATCGACGAACTGCAGCGTTTTCAGGTGAGCGCCGCCGATCTCATCAATCGCAAGTACACGCCCGCATTCGACGAGCTCATGCGCTTTCAGACAGGGCGAGCGCGCGAAGCCCTCGTGGCCGCGCTGGCCGGCATTCCGCCCTCGGAACGCAAGGCCCAGCGTACGCTGCGTGCACAGTCAGCCATCGCGCTTGCGCTGCTCGACGAAATCGAACGCGACGGCTATCGCGTGCTTCATCAACGCATCGCGCTGACACCGGTTCGCAAGCTCTGGATTGCGTGGCGCGCAGCCCGCGCGCGCTGAAAGCCGTTGCGGCGCGCGACGGTTTCTGGACGAATTCCCGCGATGTCGCCCAGCGTTCGAGGCTCAGCGCTTATAGAGCTCCCGCACGGCGTCTTCGATGTGCTGCCGCAGCAAGCGGCGCTCTTCCGGCGTCAGATGACCGTCGCGTTGCTGGCTACCGAAGTCGAATGGCGTATTCGTACGGACGATCGGAGCCGAAGCCGCACTGGCTGCGCGAGGATGCTGAGAATGGGGGGAGGCGCGGCGAAACGAAGACTGAGGCGGAGCCTCGCCGCGGTGCTGCGGCTGGGCCTGAGCAGCGAGCGGACCGACGGCGCCGACGATGGTGCCGGCAACGGCGATCGCCAGGATACGAGCGCGCACGCGCGGCCACGCTCTGTCCATCATCTTGTTCCCTTCGTTGTGCGGCAACCGGCGACCTCGAATTACGTGTGCTTGAGCCCGAGCAAGTGACGAGCCATAAAAATGTTATCGGATGAAGTATCCACCGAAGAACCGCTAAGGGTGAAGAAGTTTACGTGCGCGCTGTTTACGAGCCCCCTCCTGGCGGGGTAAATTTTGTAACTGACTGTAACGCGAGAATTCGTACTTTCCCGTCCCTCTTTGCAATCGCGCTAAGATGCCGTCCATGGAAACGAAAAACCCCTCGAAAATTCTCGTCGTCGATGACGACCCGCGCCTGCGCGATCTCCTGCGCCGCTACCTCGGTGAACAAGGCTTCAATGTGTACGTTGCGGAAAATGCGCCCGCGATGAACAAGCTCTGGGTGCGCGAGCGCTTCGATCTGCTCGTGCTCGACTTGATGTTGCCCGGCGAGGACGGCCTCTCGATTTGCCGCCGCTTGCGCGGTAGCAACGACCGCACGCCGATCATCATGCTGACGGCCAAGGGCGAGGACGTAGACCGTATCGTCGGGCTCGAGATGGGTGCCGACGACTACTTGCCGAAGCCTTTCAATCCGCGCGAGCTCGTGGCGCGCATCCATGCGGTGCTGCGGCGCCAGTCGCCTTCGGAGCTTCCGGGCGCGCCGTCGGAAACGGCCGAGGTATTCGAATTCGGCGACTTTGCGCTCAACCTCGCCACGCGCACGCTCACGAAAGCCGGCCAGGAAATTCCGTTGACGACGGGCGAGTTCTCCGTGCTCAAGGTGTTTGCGCGCCATCCGCGCCAACCCCTGTCGCGCGAAAAGTTGATGGAGCTGGCGCGCGGACGCGAATACGAGGTGTTCGATCGTAGTCTCGATGTCCAGATCTCGCGCCTGCGCAAGCTGATCGAAGTGGATCCGAGCAGCCCGCGCTTCATCCAAACAGTCTGGGGGCTCGGCTACGTCTTCATCCCCGACGGATCGGCGTGATCGGCGGGTTGCCGTCTCACGCTCCTTTCCCTTTGCTTCAGTAGGCCCCATGCGCATCGACCGGCGTATTCTCACGCACGTCTTCGGGGGCCTGTTCTGGCGCACGTTTTTGCTGATCGCGCTCTTGATCGCGGTGAGCCTGGCCGCCTGGTTCCAGAGCTTTCGCGTGATCGAGCGCGAGCCGCGCGCCCAACGCGTGGCGTTGCAGCTCGTCGCGATCGTCAAGCTTACGCGCACCGCGCTGCTCTACTCGGATCCGGACTTGCGCCGCGCATTGCTGCAAGACCTCGAAAGCAACGAGGGCGTGCGCGTCTATCCGCGCGAGACGACGGATAAGTACACGCTTCAGCCCGATGAGTCGCTGAACCGATTGATCGAGCACGATATCCGCGGCCGGCTCGGGGACGATACCGTCATCGCGCAATCGGTCAACGATATTCCCGGTGTATGGATCAGCTTCAAGATCGACGAAGACGATTACTGGGTCGCACTCGATCGCGAGCAACTCGATAACGTCACGGGGCTGCAATGGGCCGGCTGGGGCATCTTTGCGCTCGCGCTCTCGCTGTTCGGGGCCGCGTTCATCACGAGCCTCGTGAACCGGCCGTTTGCGCGGCTCGCGGTCGCCGCGCGCAAAGTCGGCTCCGGTCACGCCCCCGAGCCGCTTCCGGAGCGCGGACTCGGCGTGGCGGCGGAAACGAATCGCAGTTTCAACCAGATGGTGCGCGATCTCGAGCAGCTCGAAGCGGATCGCGCACTCATGCTCGCCGGCATCTCGCACGACCTGCGCACGCCGCTCGCCCGGCTGCGGCTCGAAACCGAAATGAGCCCATCGGATCAGACGACGAAAGACGCCATGATCGACGACATCGAGCAAATGGACATGATCATCGGCCGCTTTCTCGACTATGCGCGGCCGGTCCAGCGTACGTCGGAATCGGTCGACCTCTCGCAGGTCGCGGGCGAAATGGCCGCGCGTATGGCCAGCGAGGACGGCGTGCGGCTCATCACGCGCCTCGCGCCCTCCGCCATCATCGAAGCCGACGAAACCGATGTTCGCCGCGTGGTCGGCAATTTGCTGGAAAACGCCAAGAAGTACGGCCACAGCGAGGTGGACGGCATTCCGCACATCATGCTCGAGACGCGGGTCGCGCATTCGCGCGTCGAACTCGCGGTGCTGGACGAGGGCCCCGGCATCCCCGAAGACCAACTGGCGCTCGTCACACGGCCCTTTTACCGCGTCGATTCGGCCCGAAGCCAGGCTAACGGCACGGGCCTCGGCATGGCGATCGTGCAGCGGCTCGTAAGCCGCTACCGGGGCTCGTTGCGGCTGCGCAACCGTACGCCCGGCCCGGGGCTCGAAGTCACGATCGAGTTTCCTCAGGGCAGGAGCGCCTGACGCATCGAGGGCGCAGCCACTGGGCCGCGCCAGGGCGACGCTCCCCTCGCGCAATGACAGGTCCGGCAGCCTAATTAGACAAAAGCTATTGCAAATAAATACCGATAGCTGTATAGTTGGAACGTGTAATGCGCCCGTTACAGCGAGCGTGTATTTTTGAAGTCAGTTTTTTCAACCCGATGAGGAGTCACTGCATGAAAACCGTGGGCGATAAGCTGGAAGCCTTCACCGTCACTGCCGCGAAACCGGGCTTCAACAATCATGAAGAGAACGGTCAATCGGCGTTCGAAGAGATCACCGAACAATCGTTCCCGGGCAAGTGGAAGATCATCTATTTCTATCCGAAGGATTTCACGTTCGTCTGCCCGACCGAGATCGTCGAGTTCGGCAAGCTGCAAAAGGACTTCGAAGAACGTGATGCCGTGTTGCTGGGCGGCAGCGTCGACAACGAGTTCGTGAAGCTCGCATGGCGCCGCGAGCACAAGGATCTCGATCGCTTGAACCATTACGCGTTCGGCGACGTCAAGGGCGAGCTCATCGATCAACTCGGCGTGCGCGACAAGGAAGCCGGCGTGGCGCTGCGGGCAACGTTCATCGTCGACCCGGACAATACGATCCAGCACGTGTCGGTCAACAACCTGAACGTCGGCCGCAATCCGCAGGAAATCCTGCGCATTCTCGACGGCCTGCAAACGGACGAGCTCTGCCCGTGCAACCGCGCCGTCGGCGGTTCGACGCTCTAAGCCGCCCTAATCCACTTCGGTCAGGCACCGAGCCCGCTACGCTTGATGAGGCCGGCGGGCTTTTTTGTCGACTAATCGATAGGAGTCTTCAATGGAATTCTTGTCTGCGATCAAGGAAAAAATCCCCGACTACGCGAAGGACATCCGCCTGAACCTCGACGGGACGATCGCGCGATCGTCGCTGGAAGGCACCGATGCCGTGGGCGTCGCGCTGGCTGCCGCATTCGCCGCGAAGTGCACGACGATCGTCGATGCGATCCGTTCGTCGGGCGTGCTGCCGCCGGAGCAGGTCACGGGCGCGCTGACGGCGGCCGCGATGATGGGCATGAACAACGTCTGGTATCCCTACGTCGAGATGGCAAACGACGGGGATCTGAAAACCCAGCGGCCCGAGTTGCGGATGACCGCTTATGCCACGCATGGCGGCGTCGACAAGCGCCGCTTCGAGATGTACGCGCTCGCCGCCTCGATCGTCGGCAAGTGTCATTTCTGCGTGAGCTCGCACTATGCGCTGCTGAAAAACGAGCAAGGCATGTCGGCGCTGCAGTTGCGCGACGTCGGGCGCATCGCGGCGGTAGTTGGCGCGGCCGCCAATGTGCTGGCGATCGAAGGCAAATAGCGCGGAGCCCGCGCGGGGCTAAAGCGCGCGCAGCAGTACGGCCGCTTGCGCCTCGATACCCTCGCCGCGGCCGAGATAGCCGAGTTTTTCGTTGGTCTTGGCCTTGACGTTCACCCGCGTGAGCGGCAAGCCGAGATCTTCGGCGATATTGGCCCGCATGGCATCGATATGCGGCGCCAGCTTCGGGGCCTGCGCGATCACGGTGCTATCGACGTTCTGAATCGCAAAGCCGGCTTTCGCGAGCCGCGCCGCGCACTCGCGCAGCAGCACGCGGCTGTTGGCGCCGGCAAACCGCTCGTCGGTATCCGGGAAGTGCCGGCCGATATCGCCCAGTGCCGCCGCGCCGAAAAGCGCGTCGGTAATCGCATGCAGCAGTACGTCGGCATCCGAGTGTCCGAGGAGACCGCGCTCGTAAGGCACGGTCACGCCGCCAATGACGAGCGGCCGCCCCGGCACGAGCGCATGTACGTCGTAGCCTTGTCCGATTCTGTAGTCCATCCCTGCTTCCGGTTTCAATTGAGTGGATTCGATCAATCCCCCGAGCGTCGGCTCGGCGGGTACGGGTGGCCGCGTGCGTGCGCTGCCGGGTGAGCCGCTCAGCCGCCTGATGACGGCTGCCGGAGAATGGCGTCGACGAGCTCGAAGTCCTCGGGATAGGTCACCTTGAAATTGCGCAAACTGCCTTGAACGAGCCGCGGCGCATGACCCAGCCACTCGATCGCGCTGGCTTCATCGGTCAGGTCGTGGCCATCGCGCTGCGCGCGTTGGATCGCCTCGAGCAGCATACCGATGCGAAACATCTGAGGCGTTTGCGCCTGCCAAAGGCCGTCGCGCGACTCGGTGCGCGCGATGTGTCCGCCGCGCTCGAGGTCCATGCGCTTGAGCGTATCGGCTACCGGCAACGCCATGATGCCGCCGACAGGATCGTCCTTGAGCGCGGCCACGAGCGAGCGGATCAGCGCGGGCGTAATACCGGGGCGCGCCGCGTCGTGCACGAGCACCCAGTCGTCGTCAGCCGCGCCGAACTCGGCGAGCGCCGCAAGGCCGTTCATCACCGAAGCCTGCCGCGTCGGGCCACCGCAGCGCCGCACGGCAAAGCGCAGGCCGCCGAAACGGCGCGCGTCGAAGTGCGTATCGTCGGGTGCGAGCACAACGAGGGTCTGCGCAAACTCGCTGCAGGCGTCGAAGGCGGCCAGCGTGAAATGGAGCAACGGCCGGCCCGCGACGGTGCGGTACTGTTTGGGCATCGGGGCGCCGGAGCGGCTGCCGGTGCCGGCGCACGGGATCAAGGCGAAAAGACGGGAGGTCACGAAAGCGGGCCGCGGGTCAAAATAAAGGACGGATTTTATAATAGGTGCTTCGCGCGAGGCGGCTTGCGTGCCGCCCCACCCTGGCCAGCCCCGGGGCCGCACTCGCGCTCAACGCTTTTAGGCCCGTGCCGCGTCCGTTTTTTGCGCACGAGCCGTCTATTGAAACGGCCCACATTTCCGTCATGCAGACTGCCGCAACACCTTTTTCGCCGCTTTTACCGTTTCCGCTGGTCAAGCCGGGCCACCGTTTCGCGTTCGACGGGGCGCACGGCTCCGCCGACGCATTGCTCATCGCCCGATATCTGCAGGCGGCGGGCGCGGCGGTGCCGCTCCTTGCCGTGGTTTGCGCGAGTGCCGTCGATGCGCAACGGCTCTCCCAGGAGCTCGCCTGGTTCGCGCCCGGCGCCCGCGTGCGGCTGCTGCCTGATTGGGAGACACTGCCGTACGACACCTTCTCGCCGCATCAGGACCTCGTTTCCGAGCGCCTCGCGACGTTGCACGACCTCGGCGAGGGCCGTTGCGACGTGCTGCTGGTGCCCGCCACGACGGCACTCTACCGGATGCCGCCCGCCTCGTTTCTTGCCGCCTATACGTTCTCGTTCGCGCAAGGCGCGAAGCTCGACGAAGCGAAACTGAAAGCGCAGCTCACGCTGGCGGGCTACGAGCACGTCAGTCAGGTCGTGCGCCCCGGCGAATATTGCGTGCGCGGCTCGCTGATCGATCTTTATCCGATGGGCTCCGCTTTGCCCTACCGGATCGATCTTTTCGACGACCAGGTCGATTCCATCCGCGCATTCGATCCCGACACGCAGCGCAGCCTCTATCCCGTGCGCGATGTGCGCCTGCTGCCGGGCCGCGAGTTTCCGTTCGACGAAGCGGCCCGCACGGCATTTCGCAGCCGCTGGCGCGAAGTGTTCGAAGGCGATCCGAGCCGTTCGTCGATCTACAAGGACATCGGCAACGGCGTACCGTCCGCCGGCATCGAATACTACTTGCCCCTCTTCTTCGAGGAAACGGCCACTCTTTTTCATTACTTGCCGGCAAACGCACAGCTTGCGTTCGTCGGCGATCTCGAGAACGCCATCCGGCGCTTCACGGCCGATACGAAGCAACGCTACGCGTTTTTGTCGCACGATCGCGAGCGCCCGATCCTCGAACCGCAGCGGCTTTTCCTTTCAGACGACGATTTCTATACGCTCGCCAAGCCGTTCGCGCGGCTCGTCGTACCGACCGACGGCAGCTCAGGCTGGAGTACGCCGCTGCCGTCGCTTGCCATCGACCGCCACGCCGACGATCCTGTTGCCGCCTTGCGCGCCTACCTGGCCACGAGCGGCCGGCGCGTGCTGATTGCAGCGGAGTCGGCCGGCCGCCGCGAAACGATCGGCCAGCTCCTTGCCGAAAACGGCCTGGCGCCGCAAACGAGCGAGAGCTTCGAGAGCTGGCTGCAAAGCGACGCCGCGTTCGCGCTGGGTGTGGCGCCGCTCGCCAAAGGCTTCTCGTTGCCGGCCGAAGGCTGGGCCATCGTCACGGAGACCGAGCTCTACGGCGCGCTGGCTCGACGCGCGGGCCGGCGGCGCCAGGAGCAGGCGAGCAATGTCGATTCGATGGTGCGCGACCTCTCGGAGCTCAAGGTGGGCGACCCGGTCGTGCATGCGCAGCACGGTATCGGCCGCTATATGGGCCTCGTGACGATGGACCTCGGCGAAGGGGAAACCGAGTTCCTCCATCTCGAGTACGCCGGCGACAGCAAGCTTTATGTCCCCGTCGCGCAACTGCATGTGATTTCGCGCTATAGCGGCGCCGACCCCGAAACAGCGCCGCTCCATGCGCTGGGTTCCGGTCAGTGGGAAAAGGCCAAACGCCGCGCGGCGCAGCAGATTCGCGATACGGCGGCCGAGCTGCTCAATCTCTATGCGCGCCGCGCCGCGCGCGAGGGCCACGCGTTCAGGTTCGATCCGCGCGATTACGGCAAGTTCGCCGAGAGTTTCGGCTTCGAGGAAACACCCGATCAGGCAGCCGCAATCGCATCGGTCATCGGCGACATGACAGCCGGCCGCCCGATGGACCGGCTCGTGTGCGGTGATGTCGGCTTCGGCAAAACCGAAGTGGCCTTGCGGGCCGCGTTCATCGCGGTCATGGCCGGCAAGCAGGTCGCGCTGCTCGCGCCCACCACGCTGCTTGCCGAACAGCACACGCAGACGTTCACCGATCGCTTCGCCGAATGGCCCGTGCGCATCGCGGAGCTTTCACGCTTCAAGTCGACGAAGGAAGTCGGTGCGGCCATCGAGCAGATCAACGACGGCTCGGTCGATATCGTCATCGGCACGCACAAGCTGCTGTCCTCGGACGTACGCTTCAAGCGGCTCGGTCTCGTCATCATCGACGAGGAGCATCGCTTCGGCGTTCGTCAAAAGGAAGCGCTGAAGGCATTGCGCGCCGAGGTCGACGTATTGACGCTCACCGCCACGCCGATTCCGCGTACCCTCGGCATGGCGCTCGAGGGCTTGCGCGACTTCTCGGTCATCGCCACGGCGCCGCAAAAGCGGCTCGCGATCAAGACATTCGTGCGGCGCGAGGAAGATGGCGTCATTCGCGAAGCGATGCTGCGCGAGCTCAAGCGCGGTGGGCAAGTCTACTTTCTTCACAACGAGGTCGAGACGATCGAAAACCGGCGCGCGATGCTCGAAGCGCTCGTGCCCGAGGCGCGGATCGCGGTGGCGCACGGGCAAATGCATGAACGCGAACTCGAGCGCGTCATGCGCGAATTCGTCTCGCAGCGCGCCAACGTGCTGCTGTGCACGACCATCATTGAAACCGGCATCGACGTTCCGAGCTCGAACACGATTCTCATTCACCGCGCGGACAAATTCGGCCTCGCGCAGCTGCATCAACTGCGCGGACGCGTCGGACGCTCGCATCACCAGGCCTATGCCTACCTGCTCGTACATGATCCGCAAGGCCTCACGAAGCAGGCGCAGCGCCGCCTCGAAGCCATTCAGCAGATGGAGGAGCTCGGTTCGGGCTTTTATCTGGCGATGCACGATCTCGAGATCCGCGGCACGGGTGAGGTACTGGGCGACAAGCAATCGGGCGAAATCCACGAGATCGGCTTTCAGCTCTACTCCGAGATGCTCAGCGATGCCGTGAAGGCGCTCAAGAACGGCCAGGAGCCCGACCTGACCGCTCCGCTCGCCGCAACCACCGAGATCAATCTGCATACGCCGGCCATCCTTCCCGCCGACTATTGCGGCGACGTGCAAGAGCGCCTGTCGATCTACAAACGCCTCGCCAATTGCGAAACGAACGATGCCATCGACGATATCCAGGAAGAATTGATCGACCGCTTCGGCAAGCTGCCGACCCAAGCCCATGCGCTCGTGGAGACACACCGGCTGCGGCTGGCGGCCAAGCCGCTCGGTGTCTCGAAGATCGATGCGGGCGAGGCGGCAATCAGCCTTCAATTCGTGCCGAACCCACCGATCGACGGCATGCGCATCATCGAGATGGTCCACAAGAACAAGCACATCAAGCTGGCGGGACAGGACAAGTTGCGGATCGAAACCCGCAGCCCCGATCTGGCCGTACGCGTGGCGACCGCCAAGGAAACGCTGCGGGCGCTCGGTGCTCCCGCGCGGCATCCGGCCACCGCCGCGCGATGACGAACGCATAGGCGCCGTGAGCGGCGCGGCATTTGCCGCGCCGCAGCACGACTCGGACGCGCGCATTATTTGGGTTGTTGCGGGTTTTTCGGTATGATCGGAGGCACCCCCGAGCTGGAGCTTGTCATGTCACAAGACGCTGAAACGGCGCATCGATCCTCCACGTCCTCCTCGCACTCGCCGGCTTCGGCCCCCTCCTCTGCCTCGCCGCTCCCGCTCAGTCTGGAGTGGGTCGAACGGCTGGTTTCGATCGATACGACAAGCCGCGTACCGAATTCCGAACTAATCGAACTCGTATGCGAATCGTTGGCGGCACGGGGCATTTCGTCGCTGCTGACGCGCGATTCGCGCGGCGAGCGCGGCGAATGGGCCAACCTGTTCGCCACGATCCCCGCGCATGACGGTACAACGCAAGGCGGTGTCGTACTGTCCGGCCATACGGATGTCGTTCCTGTCGATGGACAACACTGGGACAGCGATCCGTTTTCGCCCGAAATACGCAACGGTCGGCTCTATGGTCGCGGCACCTGCGACATGAAAGGATTCATCGGCGT
>Ga0209672_100816_pt1 | contig 14663 bp, 11 predicted proteins | sample AraplaCol_mMS_r2_FD_184273 | JGI IMG/M metagenome (GOLD analysis project Ga0209672, IMG submission 184273) | Arabidopsis root microbial communities from North Carolina, USA - plate scrape CL_Col_mMS_r2 (SPAdes) (version 2) | ecosystem: Host-associated > Plants > Roots > Endosphere | place: USA...
GCAGACGCCGGTGCAGGTGGTGCAGGCGGTCTCCGACGATCTGGCCAAGGCGATCGACGGGCACCAGAAGGAGCTCAAGACCAATCGCGAGAAACTGATCAGCGTGATCGACGATGCGTTCCTGCCGCATTTCGACATCGACTACGCCTCGATCCTGGTGCTCGGCCAGCACGCCCGCGAGGCCACGCCGGACCAGCGCTCGCGCTTCGCCAAGGCGTTCTACAACTCCATCACCCACCGTTATGCCGAAGGCCTGCTCGATTACACCCGCGGTCGCGTCAAGGTGCTGCCGTTCACCGGCGACATGAGCGACAAGCGCACCATCGTGCGCAGCCAGGTGGTGCTGGATGACGGCAAGACCGTCGCCGTGGACTACGCCTTCCGCAAGGACAAGAACGGCAACTGGAAGGCCTACGATGTGATCATCGAAGGCATTTCGTACATCACCAACTACCGCAACCAGGTCGACGCCGAGATCCGCAAGGTCGGCATCGACAAGCTGATCAGCAACCTGGAAACCCAGGGCGACCAGGCACTGAAAGAAATGGAACAGGCCGACAAGGCGCAGCAGCCGGGCTCCAAGTCTTGAGCGTGGCCGGAGCACCCGTTCGCGTCGATGACGGTTCGCCGGGCAGCGTACGCGTGTCCGGCGAGCTGACCTTCGGCACGGCGGCAGCGGCGCTCAAGGCGATTGATACGGCGGTGGCCCGCGACGGCCGCTCGGAACTGGACCTGTCTGGCGTCACCCGCAGCGACAGCGCCGGCCTGGCCTGCGTGCTGGCGGTGCTGGCGCAGTCGGCTGAGCGCGGGCGCAAGCTCAAGGTGAGCAACATGCCCGAGGGCATGCACCTGCTGGCCAGCGTGTGCGAGGTCGAGAGCCTGATGGCCTGAGCCTCGTTCAACGCGCAGGCTGGACAGAAAAAGGGGCCTTGCGGCCCCTTTTTGTTTCTGGCGAAGAAGGACGCTTCAGTCCTTTTTCGGCGCCGGCTGGTCTTTCGACGCCTGCGGCTGTTTGTTTTCCCACTTCTGCTGCTCGTCGAGCAGCTCATCCGGGTCGAAACTCTTGTCGTGCAGGCCCTGCAGCTGCTCGATCACTTCTTCCGGCGGGTTGCCGTCGTAGATCTTGTAGATGCGCTGCTGGCGATAGGCGTCGCGGATGAAGGCATACGGATCGTAGGCGGAGTTGAGGAAGCTTTCCGCGTCGATGGCGCTGGAGCGGATGGTCACCAGGTACATCAGCTCAGGCAGGTACTGCTGGCCGAATTCGTAGTGGTTGTTGCGCTCGAAATAGCTGATCGGGTCGAAGAAATAACCGTCGACCGGCACCTGCCAGAAGTCGCGCGCCGTGGTCGGCCCGAAGAACGGCAGCATCAGGTACGGGCCATCGGGCACGCCCCAGCGGGCCAGCGTCACGCCAAAATCGGTGTCGTCCAGCGGAATGCCGAGCTGGCTGGCCGGATCGAAGAAGCCGCCGATGCCCAGGGTCAGGTTGACCAGGAAGCGGCTGCTGCCCTGCAGCGCCTGCTTCGGGCGCGCCTGCAGCAGGTCGTTGGCCACCGTGATCGGCATGCGGATATTGGTGAAGAAATCGGCCATGCAGCGGCGGATGGTCGGGTTGGTGACCTTGCGGTAACCCACGGCAACCGGGCGGATGATCGCCTTGTCCAGATCGTTGTTGAAGGCGTAAACCTTGCGGTTCATGTGCTCGTACGGATCATCGGTACGAGGCTTGGCAATGCTGCAACCAGCAAGCAGGGCCACGGCGACCAGGGGCAGGCTGCGCATGGCGAGAGAACGGAAGGCGGACGGCATGGAGGCGACAGTCCTGGAGGGGCCGGAGGGAGTACAATATTGTACTGTTGGGTTTTTTATTATGTACAGGCCCCCTTTAGTGTTAGGGCGCCAGGCTGCAGGCGGTGCGAACCCCGCATCATAGAGCCTTGCTGCATTGCCAGCAAAGCCGGCGCTGGCTACACTGACAGGTGATAAGTCGTTTTATTTTCTGAGGATTTCAGATGGCCCGCATTACCGTCGAAGACTGCCTGCAGGTAGTCGACAACCGCTTCGAACTGGTGCTGATGGCGACCAAGCGCGCCCGCCAGCTCTCCAAGGGTGCCGAACCGGCAGTGCATCCCGACCACGATAAGCCGACGGTGCTCGCCCTGCGCGAAATTGCCGACCGTCGCATCGACCAGGCCACGATCGACGAGATCGACAAGTCCGAGCGCGAGCGCGCCGAGCGTGAAGCGCTCGAGTGGGCTGCCGCCGAAGTGGACGACGATCTCTCCAAGGGTGGAGATGACTGATGGAGGGCGGCTGTAGCCAGCAACGCCCCGGCGCCGGCTCGTCCGGCGCTTTGCGCTGCGGGCTTCATGTCGCCACCCTCGCTTCCCTTAAACGAAGCGAGGCGGTCGCCTGAGCGGGGACCGAACAACCATGCCGGCCGTCACGGACTCCACCTTGGATACGTCGACGCTGCCGCCGTACGTGTTGGCTCTGAAAGAGCGCGTGGCCTACCTGCCCGAATCGCAGGTGGCCCGTGTGGTACGCGCCTACGAAGTGGGTGCCGTGGCGCACGAAGGGCAGGCCCGCAAGAGCGGTGAGCCCTATATCACCCATCCCGTGGCCGTGGCCGGCATCCTGGCCGAGCTGGGGATGGACGCTGAGACCATCATCGCGGCGATCCTGCACGACACCTTGGAAGACACCTCGCTGAGCCGCGCCGAACTCGCCGGCGAATTTGGCGAGACCGTCGCCGAACTGGTCGATGGCGTGACCAAGCTGGACAAGATGAGCTTCTCCAGTCGCCAGGAAGCGGATGCGGAAAGCTTCCGCAAGATGCTGCTGGCGATGGCGCGCGACCTGCGCGTGATCCTGATCAAGCTGTCCGACCGCCTGCACAATATGCGCACGCTGGGCGCCAAAGACGCGCCATCGCGCCGCCGCATCGCCCGCGAAACGCTGGAAATCTACGCGCCCATCGCGCAGCGCCTGGGCATGAACAAGTTCAAGGCGGAGCTGCAGGACCTGGGCTTCCGCGCGCTCTATCCCGACCGCTACCGCGTGATCAGCGAGCGCATCCGCGCCGCGCTGGGCAATCGCCGCGAAGCGATGGGCAAGATCGAAGCCGCGTTGTCCACGCGCCTGAGCGCCGAACACATCACCGCCAAGGTGGTGGGCCGCATCAAGTCGCCGTGGAGCATCTATTCGAAGATGCGCAACGAGCACAAGAGCTTTGCGCAGCTGATGGACGTCTACGGCTTCCGCGTGGTGGTCGACTCGGCCATGAGTTGCTACATGGCGCTGGGCGCTGTGCACGGGCTGTACAAGCCGGTGGACCGGCGCTTCAAGGATTTCATCGCCATTCCCAAGGCCAACGGCTACCAGTCGCTGCACACCGTGCTGCTTGGGCCATTTGGCGCCCCGATCGAAGTACAGGTCCGCACGGCGGAAATGGATTCGGTGGCCGAGCGCGGCGTGGCGGCCCACTGGGCGTACAAGACCGATTCGGGTCCGGCCAACAGCGCCCAGGCGCGTGCCCGCGAATGGCTGTCCTCGCTGGCGGACAGTCAGGCGAACACCGTGTCGTCGTCCGAGTTCATCGAGAACGTCAAGATCGACCTGTTCCCGGACGAGGTCTATCTGTTCACGCCTCGGGGCGACATCCTCGCGCTGCCGCGCAATGCCACCGCGCTCGATTTTGCCTATGCCGTGCACACCGACGTGGGCGATCACGCCGTGGCTGCACGCGTCGACAAAAAGCTGGTGCCGCTGCGTACGCGCTTGGAATCGGGGCAGCTGGTGGAGATCATCACCGCGCCGTCCGCGCTGCCCAATCCGGCGTGGCTGGAATCGGTGGTGACCGGCAAGGCGCGTACGGCGATCCGCCAATACCTCAAACACCTGCAGCATGAGGATGCCGTCGACTTCGGCCATCGCATGCTCGATCGCGCACTCGATGCACTGGGCACCAGCCTCGATGCGATCCCGCCCGCCGTGCTGGATCGATTCCTGGAAACCTCCAAGCTCAAGCGCCTGGAAGAATTGCTGTCGGACATCGCGCTGGGCAATCGCATCCCGCATCTGGTGGCCAGCCAGCTGGTCGCCGCGCGCGGCAAGAAATCTTCGGATGTGCAGCAGTCGCCGCATGTGATGGAGAAGATCCGCATCACCGGCGCCGAGCGCGGCGTGCTGAGCTTCAGCAATTGCTGCCATCCGTTGCCGGGCGACGAGATCATCGGTTATCTGTCGTCGGGCAAGGGCATCGTGGTTCATCGCGTGGAATGCCCGAACGTGGTGGAACTGCGCAAATCGCCGGAACGCTGCGTGGCGATCGAGTGGGATCGCGATGTGCAGGGCGATTACCGCGCCGAACTTCGCATCGAGGTCATCAATCGCCCGGGCGTGCTCGCCACCGTGGCAGCGGCCATCGCGGCCGCCAACTCGAACATCGAGAACGTGGAATACGTGGAGCGCGATGCGGCCGCGGCCACCTTGTTGTTCGCGCTCGAAGTGAAGAACCGCAAGCATCTGGCCGAAGTGATCCGCCGCGTGCGCCGTACGGGCGTGGTGAGCGGCGCCTACCGCTATCCGCTTTGAGAGCGGTGCATCGCAAATAGTTGGCAGGGCGGCGCTCGGGCGTGTCCGCTTCTTTTAGCCTGCTCGATGTCTGGCTATGATCCCCAGTCCGTGAGACGCGCAGCTTCCATCCCCGATTCCCTGTTCGGAGAACCAACCATGTCCCGCAGCATCATCACCACCGACAAGGCGCCCGCCGCCATTGGTCCGTACTCGCAGGCCGTGCGAACCGGCAATACGGTGTATTTCTCAGGCCAGATTCCGCTGGATCCGGCCACCGGTCAGATGGTGGAAGGCGATATCGCCCTGCAGGCGCGCCAGGTGTTCGTCAACCTCAAGGCAGTCGCCGAGGCTGCGGGTGGTTCGCTGGAAAAGATCGTGCGCGTTGGCATCTACGTGACCAACCTGGGCCACTTCGCCACTGTCAACGAAATCATGTCCGAGTATTTCCAGGCGCCGTACCCGGCGCGCTCGACCATCGAAGTGTCTGCACTGCCGAAGCTGGCGGACATCGAAGTCGACGCCATCATGGTGCTCGACTGATCGAACCGCACGCCCCGCGCTGACAGGTGGCCGCGTGCGGCCGGCTGCAGCGCGAGGGTAGGCTCGGTTAGGCTTCGTCGATGCCGCCCAGTCGCGTCAATGCCGCCACCATTCTTTCCGATCCCGGCGCCACGCCGGTTTCGGCGTTGCCTGGCGTAGGTCCGGCGCTGGCGGAAACGCTGGCGCGTCTGGGCCTGGAGCGCGTGCAGGACCTGTGGTTCCACCTGCCGCTGCGTTACGAAGACCGCACCCACCTCACCCCCATCGCCGATCTGCGTCCCGGCGAGCGCGCACAGGTTGAGGGCGTGGTCGAAGCCGTCGAACGCGGATTCCGTTATCGGCCGCAGTTGAAGGTGGCGATCACCGACGGCTCGCAGCAGACCCTGGTGCTGCGCTTCTTCCATTTCAATCGCAGCCAGTCCGAACAGCTCAAACCCGGCACGCGCCTGCTCTGTTACGGCGAAGTGCGGCAGGCGGCGCTGGGCCTGGAGATGGTGCACCCGCAGTATCAGCGACTGAGCGGCGACGAGCCTGCTGTGGTCGATGAATTGCTGACGCCGGTCTATCCGACCACCGAGGGGTTGGGGCAGAAGCGGCTCGCCGGCGTGATCGCCAAGGCGTTGGCGTTGCTGCCGCAGGACGCGCAGCTGGAATTGATACCCACCGAACTCTGTGTCGCCCACGGTCTGACCTCGCTGCGCGAAGCGCTGCTCTATGTGCATCGCCCACCACCGGATGCCCACCTCGGCCAGCTCACCACTGGGCGCCATCCCGCGCAGCAAAGATTGGCCTTCGAGGAGTTGCTCACCCAGCACCTCAGCCTCAAGCGCATGCGCGCAGCGGTGCGCCGGCGTCATGCGCCACGCCTGCCGGGCACGGGCGAACTGCGCGACCGATTGCTGGCCAGCCTGCCGTTCGGACTCACCGGCGCACAGCAGCGCGTGAGTCAGGAGATTGCCAAGGACATCGCCGACGCAAGCCCGATGTTGCGGCTGGTGCAGGGCGACGTGGGCAGCGGCAAGACCATCGTGGCGGCGCTGGCCGCGTTGGCTGCGGTGGAGTCCGGCCAACAGGTGGCCTTGATGGCGCCGACCGAGCTGCTTGCCGAGCAGCATCTGCAGCACTTCCGTCATTGGCTCACCCCGCTGGGCATCGAAGTGACGTGGCTCGCCGGCAAGGTGACCGGCAAGGCCCGCCAGCAGGCTTTGCAGCGGGTGGCATCGGGTGCTCATGTGGTGATCGGCACGCACGCCCTGATGCAGGAGGGCGTGTCCTTCTCCCAACTTGGGCTGGTCATCGTGGACGAGCAGCATCGCTTTGGGGTGCAGCAGCGTTTGTCCTTGCGCGACAAGGGCGCGGACCACGAGAGCGGCCTGGTGCCTCACCAATTGGTGCTGACCGCCACCCCGATTCCGCGCACGCTCGCCATGAGTGCGTATGCGGATCTCGACGTATCGGCGATCGACGAACTGCCGCCTGGCCGCACGCCCGTACAGACCATCGCCATCTCCAATGCGCGCCGCCTCGATGTGATCGAGCGCATTCACGCGGCGTGCCTTGAGGGACGCCAGGCGTATTGGGTGTGCACGCTGATCGAAGAATCCGAGCAGCTGCGCGCGCAAGCCGCCGAAGTGGCGCACGCGGAGTTGTCCTCGGCGCTGTCCGATTGCCGTATCGGCCTTATCCACGGGCGCATGAAGCCCAAGGAAAAGCAGGCCGTGATGGATGCCTTCAAGGCGGGCGGGCTCTCGGTGCTGGTCTCCACCACCGTGATCGAAGTGGGTGTGGACGTACCCAACGCCAGTCTGATGGTGATCGAAAACAGCGAAAGACTCGGACTGTCCCAGTTGCATCAGTTGCGTGGGCGCGTGGGGCGAGGGGCGATCGCGTCGAACTGCGTGCTGCTGTATCAGCCACCGCTTGGTCAGCTGGCGCGTGAGCGATTGCAGGTGATGCGCGATACGAACGACGGCTTCCGCATTGCGGAGAAAGACCTCGAACTGCGCGGCCCCGGCGAAGTGCTCGGCACGCGGCAGACCGGCCAGCTGAGTTTCCGAATCGCCGATCTTTCGCGCGATGCCCATCTGCTGCCGGCCGTGCAGGAGGTGGGTGCAGTGCTGCTGGCGCATCATCCGCAACAAGCCGAAGGGCTGATCGCGCGCTGGATTGGGGCGGCTGCGCGCTACGCCCACGCCTAGAGTGGAACCTCCCTCTGTGGGAGCGCACCCTGTGCGCGACAGCCTTTCGCCGGCACCTCGCAAGATGCGTCGCGCACAGGGTGCGCTCCCACAATAATTTGCGCTGCCGATTCACGCTTGCGCCGGCCCGTAGAACGCCTAAGCTAAATGGTTCGCTCCCTAACGCGAGTTCCCCATGAGCCAGTTGCAGTTGCTGATCGACACCGACCCGGGCGTAGACGATGCGCTCGCCATCCTGATGGCGCATGCGCATGCCGGCGTACTTGGACTGACCATTGCGGCGGGCAATGTCGGTCTCGCGCATACAGTGCGCAATGCGCGCACGCTGGTGGATCTGGTGGGCAAGCCGACGCCGGTGTTCGCGGGTTGTCCGACACCGCTGGTGCGCATGCCGGAAGAAGACGCCGTGCACGTGCATGGCAGCGATGGCCTGGGCGATGTCGGCTTTCCGGAGCCGCGCAGCGTGGCTTCCGATGAGCACGCCGTGCATGCACTGATTCGTCTTACCCGCGAACATCCCGGGCTGACCCTGGTGGCTCTCGGACCGCTGACCAATCTCGCCCTGGCCGTGCGTCTGGACCCCACCCTGCCGCAGCGGGTGAAGCGCCTGGTGATCATGGGTGGCGCGGTCACCGGCTTGGGCAACACCGGCAAGATTCCCGCCGAATTCAATATCGGTTTTGATCCCGAGGCGGCGCACGTGGTGTTCGAGGCCTTCCCGATGTTCGATCTGGTCGACTGGGAAGTGGTGCTGCGCCACGCCTTTGATGACGAGGAATTCAACGGCTGGATCGTTGCCGGCGACCAGCGCGCGACCTTCTTCGAGCAGGTGTTCGGCACGGCGCGTGCGTTCAATGCCAAGCGCGGCCGTCGCGGCGTGATTGCGGCGGATGCGCTGGCGATGGCGGTGGCGATCGATCCGGCCATGGTGACGCGAGTGGAAGAGCGCCACGTTGCCGTCGAAATGGATGGCCGCCTGACCCGGGGCGCCACCGTGGTGGACTGGACCGCCCGCCTGGGCCGCCCGGCGAACGCCCGCATCGTGATGGAGGTGGACCAGGCCCGTTTTGGCGCCATGGTGCGGCGGGCGCTGGGCGCCTGAACGGCTACAATGGGGCGGTCCGCCGGTCCAAGTCACTGAGCGACTTGCCAATGGGGGCGACCCATGGTTAAAATGCCGCTCTTTTCACCCACCGCTTTGAGTCAGTCATGAAGCCCGATATCCATCCCAATTATCGCCAGGTGGTGTTTCAGGACCTGTCGTCCGAGTTCGCGTTCCTGACGCGTTCGACGATCTCCTCGAAGGACACCGTCAAGTGGGAAGACGGCAACGAGTACCCGCTGGTCAAGGTGGATATCTCGAGCCATTCCCATCCGTTCTACACCGGCAAGCAGAAGTCGCTGGACACCGGCGGCCGCGTCGACAAGTTCCGTCGTCGCTACGCGCAGAAGTAATCGCGCGAAGCCATCTGCTGTCACGCTGCGGCCACGCAGCGTACGCAAGCTGAAACGCACGGGGCGAGCTGATGCTCGCCCCGTGCGTTTTTGCGTCCGCCCATCCGACCATCCGCTAGGGCATGTTGGCGGGTCGATATGCGATAATCGGCGGCGAGGTGTCGCAGCCATCCCCCCACGCGACATCAACCCTACCTCGCCGGCCATCGCCTCGCGCGACACGTCGGCGACGACATTTCGTGAAGGAGGTTTTCCGTGTCCGATTCCAAGATCGTCAAGTTGGTGGATGAGTCGACCAACCGCAGCAGTGAACTGCCCCTGCTCAGCGGCACGCTAGGTCCCGCATGCATCGACATCGGAACGCTGTACAAGGACACGGGACATTTCACCTACGACCCGGGTTACGGCAGCACCGCCAGCACCAAGAGCGCCATCACCTATATCGACGGCGACGAAGGCGTGCTGCTTTATCGCGGTTACCCGATCGAGCAGCTGGCCGAGAAGTCCAGCTTCCTTGAGACTTCCTACCTGCTGCTCAATGGCGAGCTGCCGACCAAGGACCAGTTCTCCAAGTTCGAGCACGACATCACGCATCACACGATGATGCATGAGTCGCTCAAGGACTTCTTCAAGGGTTTCCACCACGACGCGCATCCGATGGCCATGCTGGCCGCTTCGGTGGCGTCGCTGTCGGCCTTCTACCACGACGATATCGATGTCGATAACGCCGACGACCGCAAGCTGGCCGCGATCCGCCTGATCGCCAAGATGCCGACCATCGCCGCTGCCTGCTACCGCTATTCGATCGGCTGGCCGTTCCGCTATCCGCGCAACAACCTCGAGTACGTCGACCGCTTCCTGCACATGATGTTCGAAGTGCCGAGCGAGCCGCTGGAGATGAGCCCGGTTGCCGCCAAGGCGCTGGACCTGTTGTTCATCCTGCACGCCGACCACGAGCAGAACGCTTCCACCTCGACGGTTCGCCTGGTCGGCTCGACCGGTGCCAACCCGTACGCCTCCATCGCAGCCGGCATCACCGCGCTGTGGGGTCCGGCCCACGGTGGCGCGAACGAAGCCGTGCTCAAGATGCTCGAAGAGATCGGCACCGCTGACAAGGTCGAGACGGCCGTCAAGCGCGCGAAGGACAAGAACGACAACTTCCGCCTGATGGGCTTCGGCCATCGCGTGTACAAGAACTTCGATCCGCGCGCGAAGATCATCCGCGAGATGTGCCACAAGGTGCTCAACGAGCTGGGCGTCAACGACCCGCTGCTCGACGTGGCGATGAAGCTGGAAGAGGCCGCGCTGAAGGACGACTACTTCGTCGAGCGCAAGCTCTACCCGAACGTCGACTTCTACTCGGGCATCATCTACAAGGCCCTGGGTATCCCGACCGAGATGTTCACGGTGATGTTTGCCATCGCCCGTACCTCGGGCTGGATCTCGCATTGGATCGAGCAGCATGAAACGCCGGGATCGCGTATCGGTCGTCCGCGCCAGATCTATACGGGTGCCGACGTGCGTAACTACGTGGCTAGCGACAAGCGTTGATTCGCTGGGTCATTGAATGAAAAAAGCCCCGGTTTTCCGGGGCTTTTTTTGTGGGTCATGGCAAGGTTGTGTCGCGCACAGGGTGCGCTCCCACAACGACCCGTACTCCTGTGGGAGCGCACCCTGTGCGCGACAGACCTGTCAACGAAGCGCTGACGACAACATCCTCTCGAACTCGTCGTCATTGTCAGCCGTAGCCAGCAATTCCTCGACGGCAGCGATCGACGCACGCCGCATGGGTTTCTCATCGATGCGATCCAGCGGCGCCTGCTTCAGCGCATCGCGCGGCAACACGGTGATGTCGAACGGCAGGCCATCCGCGGCAAATAGCAGTACGGGATATTCCTCCTGCTCGTCACGCGTGGTGCGCAGGCGGCGCGTCTGTTGAGTGAGCGGGACGCCGCGTTCCTGCAGGAACAACACCACGCTCTCGGCGGTGTCGCTGAAGACATGCAGGCAGACCGCCGAGTGGGCGTCGGCGGTACCTTCGAGGACGGCGCCGACCAGCCGTGGATCGAAGCGGTCCAGGAAGCGCATGGCTTCCACCGCGGCTTCGCGCCGCTCCTGCAGCAGCTGGGGCTGGGATTCGGCGTGGAAGATGCGCTGGTGTTCCCTCAGTGCATCTTCGATTTCGTTGTTGCGCGGCAAGGCCTGCGCGTCGAGGATGCCCAGCCGCTCGGCGGCCTTGACCTTGGCGTGATGGAAATCGCGGATGCCGTGCTCGCTCATCAAGCGCGCCGCTTCCTGGGCGACGCGAAGACGATTGCGCTGCAGGCGATCCTGCGCGTGGATGCGATGGTGCTGACCTCGTGCCATGCCTCATTCCCCCGGCAATCTGGCGCCCGTCGTTGCGGACGCCAGCGGCAGCACGGTCTGGTGACGGAACCGGCGCTGCCGACGATTAGAAGATGTCGTAGGCGTGCTGCTGATCCTGGTCCTCCTGCTGCTGGTTGGCCTGGTTACGCAGTCGATCCACGTCTTCGACCTTGAAGATCTCCGACATGATGTTCGGGTCGTCCGCGCCGGCGGGCAGGCCGCTCTGGCGGTCTATCTGTACCGTAGTGATACCGGGCGGCAACGGCAAGATGGAGGCCGGCTGGTCCTTCAGCACCGCGCCGGTATAGCTCATCCAGATCGGCAGGGCCGCCTTGGCGCCGAATTCGCCCTTGCCGAGCGAGCCGAAGTCGTCGAAGCCCACCCAGACCGAGGTCACCAGGTCGCCGTTGAAACCGACGAACCAGGCGTCGCGATGATCGTTGGTCGAGCCGGTCTTGCCGGCCAGGTCGGTGCGGCCGAGCGCGGCGGCGGCTGCGCCGGTGCCGCGCTTGACCACATCCTGCATCAGCGAGGTCACGAGATAGTCGTTGCGCACCTCGATCACCTGGGGCGCCAGCACCGGCGGATGGGTGCCGTCGCCATGGGCGTCGGCCGGGAGCACGGCATCGCCGACGCCGGCCACGCTGCCGGAGGTCGTCGGGGCCGCTCCTGCGCTGCCCGCAGTCGCCACGGCATTGCCAGGGGCGGCACCGGTATTGGCCGGCGGCGGCCCGGGCGGGCGGGTGTCCAGCAGGCGTTCGGCGCAGGTGCGGCAGGCGCGGGCCGGGTTGGCCTGGTAGACCGGCTTGCCGTCGCGGTCATCGATCTCGCTGACGAAATACGGGGTGACCAGATAGCCGCCATTGGCAAACACGGCGTAGCCGCGGGCCATGCTCATGGGCGACACCGAGGCCGTGCCCAGTGCCATGGACAGGTTGCTGGGCAGCGAATCGAGCGCAAAGCCGAAGCGGGTGGCGTAATCGCGGGCAAAACGTACGCCGATGGCGTCGAGCAGTCGCACCGAGACCAGGTTCTTGGACTGCACCAGGGCCTCGCGCAAGCGGATCGGGCCATCGAACTTGTCGTCGTCGTTGGACGGCGTCCACAGGCCGCCCGGGCGAGACGGGTCGGGCAGGGCAAGCGGGGCATCGTTGACGATGGAGGCCGGCGTGAAGCCACGCTCAAAGGCCGCCGAGTAGATGAAAGGCTTGAAGCTCGAACCCGGCTGGCGCGCGGCCATCACGGCGCGGTTGAACTTGCTGCGCAGGAAGTTGAAGCCGCCGACCAGGGCCTGCAGCGAGCCATCCTCGGGATTGAGGGAGACCAGCGCGCCCTGGGCGGCCGGGATCTGGGTCAGCAGCCACTGGCCCTTGTCGTCGCGCGCGACGCGGATGATGTCGCCGCGCTTGAGCACCGTGGAAACGCTCTTGGGCGTCGCGCCCACGCGGGTGTCGTCGATGCGCGGACGGGCCCAGCTCATGGCTTCCAGGTTCAGCTGCACCTCGTCGCGGCTGGCCAGATAAACGCTGGCCGCGGTAGCCGATACCTGGGTGACGATCCCTGGCTGCATGCCGGAGATATCGGTATAGCCGGCCAGGGCGCGCTCCAGTTCGTCCGTGCCCGCATCGGCGGCCAGCTCCTGGTGGGCTTCGGGGCCACGCCAGCCGTGGCGGTGGTCGTACTCCACCAGGCCTGAGCGCATGGCATCCACCGCGGCCTGCTGGCGCTTGCTGTCGACCGTGGTCTTGACCACATAGCCTTCGGTGAGGGCGTCATTGCCCAGGCGGTCGAGCACCTGCAGACGCACCATTTCGGCCAGGTACGGCGCATCCACCTCGATCGCCGGCTCATGCGGCGAGGCGTTGATCGGCTCGGCGATGGACTGCTCGTACTCGGCCTTGGAGATGAAGCGGTTCTCCAGCATCTGGCCCAGCACCCAGTTGCGGCGCGCCAGCATGCGCTTGGGGCTGTTGAGCGGATTGACCAGCGAAGGCAGCTGGAAGGTGGAGGCCAGGGTGGCGCATTCGGCCACGGTGAGCTGGTCCAGGGTCTTGCCGTAGTAATAGGAGGCCGCCGCGGCCACGCCGTAGGAGCGGTGGCCCAGGAACATCTTGTTGAGATAGAGCTCCAGGATCTGGTCCTTGGTCAGCTCGCTCTCCATGCGCAGGGCGATGAAGATCTCGGTCAATTTGCGCGAATAGAGCTTTTCCGGGCTCAGGAAGAAGTTGCGCGCCACCTGCTGGGTGATGGTGGAGCCGCCCGAGCCCTTGTCGCCGCCCGAAGCCACCACATGCCAGCTGGCGCGGGCGATGCCGTGCCAGTCCACGCCCGGGTGCTGGTAGAAGCTGGCGTCCTCGGCCGCCAGTACGGCGTGCTTGAGCCGGTCGGGCACCTGGCCCATCGCCACGGGGATGCGGCGGGTCTCGCCGAAGCTCGCAATCAGCTTGCCATCTGCCGAAAGCACCCTAAGCGGCACCTGCATGTGGTAGTCCTTAAGGACCGCCACGGAGGGGAGCCGGGGGGAAATAAGCCAGTAGGCCACGCCGACCGCCGCGACACCCAGCAGCAAACCTGTAAAAGCCAGGACGAGGATCCAGCGCAGCAACCGCTTAAGAATTTGCATGATTTGGGTGTTTGCGAGACGTGAGTCAAAACAAGTCAGAGTATAGATGTAGCAGTATCCACGGCATGAACCGAGCCCGTCACAGCAAGAAGCAGGCCAGTGGCCCAGTCGCCCAACCTGTGGATGCCGTCACGCGAATGAGTCGAGAAAAAGCTTGTAGGCCGTTGCCAATACGTTAATTTTTGGATTAAATGCCGATGCGCATCAGACCAATCTGAGTCTGGACGCACAGGGGCAAGGGGGAACATCGTGGGGCTCTTTACACCCAAGAAGCCGCCACTTGTCGGCGTCGACATCAGTTCGACGGCCGTCAAGTTGCTGCAACTCAGCCAGGCCGGCGGTCGCTATCGCGTGGAACATTACGCGGTCGAGCCACTGCCCCCCAACGCTGTAGTTGAAAAGAATATTGTCGAAGTCGAGGCCGTGGGTGAGGCGATACGGCGCGCGTTGGCGCGTTCGGGTTCCAAGCTCAAGCACGCGTCCGCGGCGGTGGCAGGTTCGGCCGTCATCACGCGCGTGATCCCGATGCCGAGCGAATTGTCCGAGGATGATTTGGAAGGCCAGATCCAGGTCGAGGCCAACCAGTACATCCCGTATCCGATCGAGGAAGTCAGCCTGGACTACGAGATCCTCGGTCCGGTGCGCGACAACCCGGAAATGAACAACATCCTGCTGGCCGCGTCGCGTACCGAGAACGTGGACATGCGCGTGGCTGCGCTCGACCTGGGCGGCTTGTCCGCCAAGGTGATCGACGTCGAAGCGTTCGCCATGGAAAACGCCTTTGCGATGGTGGCCGACCAGTTGAACGTCGGTCGCGACGCGCTGGTCGCCGTGGTCGACATCGGCGCCACCATGACCACGCTGTCGGTGCTGCGCAACCAGCGCACCATCTATTCGCG
>Ga0209672_100817_pt1 | contig 14658 bp, 14 predicted proteins | sample AraplaCol_mMS_r2_FD_184273 | JGI IMG/M metagenome (GOLD analysis project Ga0209672, IMG submission 184273) | Arabidopsis root microbial communities from North Carolina, USA - plate scrape CL_Col_mMS_r2 (SPAdes) (version 2) | ecosystem: Host-associated > Plants > Roots > Endosphere | place: USA...
AGACAGCTACCGACTTAAACAGCAACGAAAAGCCGGCCACGTTCCGGCATCGAAGAACTAGCGACTGGCTCACTTTTACTTTGCGCGCTCACGCGCGAAGTGGCTCAGATTTCGAATGCGCTTGACACTGCCGCCATCATGCTTGTCGCGCTCTTTTATCTGCTTCCTATGTTCGTTAGATTCTTGAGGCATGTTTTTGATTGACTGCCAGGGAACACTACGACTCGTTCGCAGCAGGCGCAACGTCTCTGACTCGGAGTAGGAAGCTGACACAATGGACGAACGAGTTATGAAGAAATGCGTCGGCAAACCGGTGCCAGAATGGGACATCGCCCATCGCTTGTCGATCCATCGACCGGTTGGCCCCAACGTTCAGGATTTCGGTTCGACGTTCAGCATCAACTCCGTCTTTATGGACGTAATCGAACCGTCCTTTCTAGAAAAGCAATGGTTCATCACAGGTGTGTTCGTTCTGTTTTTGGCCGCCTTATATGGCCCATATATGTACAGTTACACTCACACGGGTGATTCCTCGCCGTTTTATCTGTTTGTAGCCGATATGATGGCTCTAGGCTTCGTGGTGGTGTTCGGCGGAATGGCCTGGAGGCTCGGGCGAGGCCTGTTCTTCGGCTTGCGCTACCGTCCGATCCGCTTCCATCGCGAGGCCCGCAAGCTACATGCGATCCGCGCGCGACGCTTCTTCGCCAAATCCGGCGACGGCGACATTGTCTGGGAGGCACCGTGGACGGAAGACTCGATTTTCTGCCTCCACCGCGAGATCACATCCTTCGGCACCGTCTTCCACATTCGGCACTATACGGTCGACGACCACGGCAATGTCACGCGTGTGTTCTCCATCGGCCGTGAATGGACCGGCAGGCTGCAAGTCGAAATGGCGCTTGCACAGTGGAACTACTGGCGTGCATACATGAACGACGGCCCGTACGGTTTGCCTAAACCGATGCTGTTTCACACGCAGCACGAGACGCTGCGCGAGTCGTTCCTTTTCTCGATGTACAGCTTCGGAATGCTAGCTCCCGTGGTTGCTCGACTGCTTATGATGCCGCTTATTCTCGTCTTCACCGTCATGCGGACGTTGGCTAACACGACTTGCCGTGTTCCTGTCTGGCCCGACGCCGTCAAACGAATTTCGGCTGTTGCGTCCGACGATCCGTACGCCGAGCCGCGCCCCGGTACCCCAGTTGGCTGGGGCGACACAGTCTTGGCTCAACAGCGTGGCGAGTACCCGAACGACCCCAAAGCGCAGGTTAGCGGTTGGACGGGTGAAGGTGATGGTCGCAACCACGCCCTGGCCTGGCTGGAGAATCCGCACTCCAACACGGCGCATTCCGCAGCACGCGTCTAGCGCTGATTGACGACCATGGCTCTCGAGTTGTGCTGCCCCCCTTTGCGGCTCGCTTGAGCGGAACTGAAGACAGGCCAACTCGAGGAACGGAGGCGAATACATGGACGAACGAGTCATGACGAAATGTATTGGCAAGCCGGTGCCAGAATGGGATCTGGCTCATCGCTTGCCGACCGATCGATCTGTTGGTCCAGACGTTCAAGATTTTGGCTCGACTTTCAGCATCAATTCGACGTTTATGGATGTGATCGAACCATCGTTTCTTGAAAAGCAGTGGTTCGTCACCGGTGTCGTCGTAGCCTTCGCATGTATCGGAATCGGTCCGTATATCTACTTCCTTACGCACTCCGATCCAGCCCCCGCGTTCTGGATGTTTGTATTTAATTTCATCGCACTTGTTCCGGTAGCTCTTTTCGGTTCGATCGTCTGGAAACTAGGACGAGGCCTGTTCTTCGGCTTGCGCCACCGCCCGATCCGCTTTCATCGTGAAGCACGTAAACTGTACGCAATCCGCGCGCGACGCTTCTTCGCCAGAGCCGGCGAGGGTGACGTTGTCTGGGAGGCACCGTGGACCGAAGACTCGATCTTCTGCCTCCACCGCGAGATCACGTCCTTCGGCACAATCTTCCACATTCGGCACTATACGGTCGACGATCACGGCAATGTCACGCGTGTGTTCTCCATCGGCCGAGAGTGGACTGGCAGGCTGCAGGTCGAAATGGCGCTTGCTCAGTGGAACTACTGGCGCGCGTACATGAACGACGGTCCGAACGGTTTGCCTAAACCGATGCTGTTCCATACGCAGCGGGAGACGCTACGCGAATCGTTTCTCTTCTCGATGTACAGCTTCGGAATGCGCGCACCCGTCATCATTCGGCTGCTGATGATGCCGCTGATCCTGATCTTCACGGTCATGCGGATACTGGCCAACGCAACGTGCCGCGATCCTGTCTGGCCCGCCGCGATCGAACGAATTTCTCAGGTCGCTCAGGACGATCCGTACGCCGAGCCGCGCCCCGGCACACCGGTCGGCTGGGGCGACACCGTCTTGGCTCAGCAGCGCGGCGAGTACCCGAACGACCCGAAAAGCCGTGCCCAAGATTGGAGCGGTGAATCCGACGGCAGGCTGAACGCGGCGACTTGGCTCGACAATCCAGCTGTCGACAGGGGCCGGATGACGCAACGCGCATGATGCCGAACTGAATAGACGATATATATCCCAACGCGAGGTTGAGCATGAAAGACGAGAACGGACGCGGGGTAATCCGCTTGAACGACAAGACGACGCACGGCGGTCACGTAACCACCGCCAGCGATGATTTGAAGGCGTTAGGCGTTCCGGTCGCGCTGAAGGGTCATCTGACATGGTGCCCCAAGTGCGGCGGCCATTTCGCCATAGTCCCCGAAAACAGCACGCGCCAACACCATGGCGTACCAGTCGCGTTTCACAACGACCCGACCGAATGCGGTGCGCGCTTGATTTCGTCGCTGTAGCTCGAGAACACAGAGAAACACATACGAGCGAGCTTCCTTACGCTCGAATTCGTGTCGGTGACCGCAATGATCGCGTTGGTGGTGCTGAAGGGAAAACCACCACCGTACAGGCGACATTGCGACGACCAAAACCATGGCGCGCTTTCGGAATGAGACCCGACTGATTTGGCAAAGGGGGAGTGCGCACATCAGCGGCCAGCGTGGCGCCATCGGGGCTGCCTACGCTACCTCGGCGCCGCCTCGAATCCCACCGCACTGTGCCGCCAACAGGCTCTTGGCTGAGATTTCCGCGAACGGCTCGCGAGAAAAGAGGCGACGTTTAGGATTGGCAGCGGCGGTTCTGCGTCCGCGCTCACGTGGATCGATAGGGCCGGTCTTCCAGCGAGCCGCCAGTTCTCGTAACCACAACTATCGGCTTGCTATCCATGGTTTTTGTAACTACAATAACCAGCAACATCACGTTCGATCCGACGAAATGCGAGGCAAATTGGCAAAAGCATGGCATCTCGCTGGCGTTGGCCGAATCGATCGACTGGTCCGAAGTCTGGTGTGCCCCCGACGACCGGCGCGACTATCGTGAGCTGCGTGAGATTGGCTACGCTCAAATGGACGGACATCTGTACTGCGTCGTGTTCACACAACGCGGCGACGTGTTTCGAGTGATCAGTCTGCGCCGGGCAAATTCGCGAGAGGTGAAACGCTATGTCGAACAAACCTAAGCTGCACATACCCACCCCGGCGGAAGACGCGGCCATTCAACGTGGCATCGACAGCGACCCGGACACATTCGTGCCATCGGATGCGCAATTTACTCAAATGAGGCGACGCGGCGGCAGACCGAAGTCGGAACAACCGAAAGTGGCGCTGACTGTGCGGTACGACGCCGATATCATCGAACGGTTCAGAGCAACGGGCGAGGGGTGGCAGACGCGCATGAACAACGCCCTACGCGAGTGGCTCGCGACGCACCGCCTTGCGTAACCGGCCGATGTTAGTCAGCGGCGCCTATTTCGCATGCTAAGGTGGGAATTCTCGGCCGAGCCTCAAGGAGCCATATATAGGCTGATTCCTGTCGCACCACGAGCTGGATGGCGAACCACCTCACCCCCCAGCCACCCCCTGCGTATTGACATACAACGCATACACCGACTGACACGACGCCATAAAAAGGCGATTGCGCTGCAACCCGCCGAAGCACAGATTCGCGCATCGCTCGGGCAATGCAATACGCCCGATCAGCTTGCCACGCGGCGAAATCACCATAACGCCGTCGAGCTCTTCAGTGCCCATACCCCAACCGCACCAAAGATTGCCGTGAATATCGCACCGCATGCCGTCGATGGTGCCCTCGCCGGCATCCAGGAACACGCGGCCGTTTTCGATCGTCCTGCCATCGTCAGCCACGTCATACACCCAGATCTTGCGGTTCGGCGTGCCTCGCGACTCGATGAGATAAAACAACCGCTCATCCGGCGAGAAGCACAACCCATTGGGCCCAGCGACATCGGCAGCGACAATCGACGCTTCACCCGTCGCCGCGTCGACACGATAAACATGCTGCGGTAGCTCAGGCTCCGCCGGATAACCCTCGTAATACCCAAGAATCCCGAAGGTCGGATCGGTGAACCAAATAGAGCCGTCGGACTTCACGACCACATCGTTCGGCGAATTCAACGGCTTGCCACCGTAGGAATCGAGGATCACCGTCAGCGAGCCGTCGTATTCGGTGCGCGTGACACGCCTGCCGCCATGTTCGCAAGTGATAAGCCGCCCCTGGCGATCACGCGTATGTCCATTAGCGAAATTCGACGGCTTCCTGAAAACACTCACCGCTCCGGTTTCTTCCTCCCACTTCATGATCCGATTGTTGGGAATGTCGCTCCAAAGCAGATAGCGGCCGTCGCCGAACCACACGGGGCCTTCACACCAGCGAAACCCGGTGGCAATGCGCTCGACGGCCGCAAGCGGCAGACAAAACGCTTCGAACTCCGGATCGATTATTTGAACGCGGGGATCGGGGTATCGTTCGCTCTGCTGCCACATGGAAAAGCGCTCCTCCGTTCGAATTCGCTTCGCTCAGAAATAGTTGAAATGCCACGGCTCAATTCGCGCGCAAAGCCGTTGCAATCGGCAAACGCGCCGCTCGAATGGCCGGCAGCAGCCCACCAAGCATGCCCACGGTACACGCAAGCACGACACCCGAGACAAGCAGCGATGCCGTTACGGTCAGATGAAACACCACCTGAGTAAAACTGGCACCCAGCGTATTGACCGTATTGCCGTCGAAGAAAACCCATGCGGCAACGGAGCCGATCGCACTGCCGATCAACGCGAGCAGCAAAGACTCTACCAGAACTGAAATGACGATCGGCAACCCGCTGAAACCGATCGCGCGCAGCGTCGCAATCTCGCGTGTCCGTGTGGACACAGCCGTATACATCGTATTGAGAGCGCCAAAGCACGCGCCCAGCGCCATGATGCCGCCGACGAAATACGCCAGCAGATTCAGCAGCTTCGAGAGACGGCTCGATTGAGCCGCATAGTAGTCCGTCTCGCGCTCCACGCTGACCTTCAGCGTCGGGTCTGTCGTCAAAGCAGCTTTGAAGCGATCGAACGCACCGGCCGACTCGAGCATCACCGAAACCGATTGAAACAGATTGCGCCGATACGCGGACAACACGGTTTCGACATCGCCCTGTAATTCGGATTCATGCGCGTCCCCCCCGGTTTCAAACACGCCCACGACGGTCCACTCCGAATCGCGGAAGGCGATCCGGCTGCCGAGTTCGAGGCCCTTGAACTGCGCCAGTGCCGACTTCCCGACGATGATCTCGCGCACGGCCGGCTTGAACATGCGCCCGGCGATCAGATGCATTTCAGGCCGCAAAGCCGATGCATTGGCCCCGATGCCACGCAGCGTCACGTTGGCGTCCACGCCGTCCTTCTTCTGTGGCAACGCGACGATGACCACGGCTTCGGCCGATGCGATCGGCCGCCCCGCGGCATCCTTGCGAACACCAGGCGCATCCAGGATCGTCTGCGTGTTCTCCCGCGAGATCGTGCTGGCGAGTTCGCCTTCGGAACCCGAGCGCAATACGATCGCGCGGTCCGTGCGAGCGGTGCCCTTGAGCGTCTTCGTGAATCCCTCGGCCATGGCAAGGACCGACACCATGACCGCAACGGTGACCGCAATCCCGATCACGATGACCCACGCCGTGCCCATCCGTTGCGGCAAACTGCGCAGGTTCATCGCGGTAACGGCAACGATTTGCTTCATCATCATGAGCGTAAGGCCTCCACGATCACGAGCCGCTTGGCACGCCACGCGGGCACGATACCCGTGGCGGCAGCCAGAATGGCGGCCATCAACACGCCTTCGACAATGACGCTCGCCGGCATCTTCACGACACCGAACGTGTCGCGCAACATTGGGAACAGCAAACTCGCGATACCGAGCCCCACCAGTGCTGCAACGACGCACAGCATCAACGCCTGCACGAGCACCAGCACGAGCACCTGCGTATCGCTGAATCCAAGTGTCTTCAGTACGGCGAGCTCGGGCACCTGCTCGCGCACCGCCTGCATTGCCGTGCTGCCGACGGCAAAAAGCAACGCAAAGAACACTGCAAAAAGAATGTACGTGACGATCAGGCTGATATCCGCGATCTGCTTCATAAAGGACTGCTGAAACTCTTTCTCAGTCTGGGTCTTGGTCTCGTTGGGCGAATTGGCAAAACGCTTGTCGATCTCGGCGGCCACTTGAGCCGATTGCCGCGGATCGCTCAATTGAACGACATACCAGCCCACCGTACCCTTGCCAAAACTACGCGCTTCATCGAAATACTTGTAATTGAAGAACATGGCGTCTTCACGCGCGCGATTCGAAGGCTCTTCATAGATGCCGACGATATCGAAATCCCAATCCGATGTTCCGTCCGATGCCTTCACCCATATGGTCGAATGCAGCGGGATGCGCTGGCCGATCTTCCATCCGTACTTTGCGGCGAGCCCTCTTCCTATGATTGCGCCTGTGCGCGTGCGCTTCAGCGCTTCGATCTGGTCCTTCGGAACCACGACTTCCGGATGCGCGGCGAACTCGAGATCGGGCTCGATGGGGAACGCGGCGAGAAAGTTCTTCGGGTCCTGATAGTACGGACCGAACCACGACTCGTGCGACACCTTTGCCACGCCGGGGATCGTTTCGAGCTGTGACAGATAGGCGTACGGCAGGCTCTCGGTCAGAGAAATCCGGTTCGTGACAATAAGGCGATCGACATTCGATCGTTCAATGGTTTGCTGAAACGCCGCGTTGATACCTTGCAGCATGCCGAACAGCAAGAACGCAATGACGATGGAGAAGAGCGTCAGCAGCGTCCGCAACTTCTTGCGCCACAGCATCGCCCATATCAATGGGATAAATTTCATTTCAGCCTCCGTGGGGCTCCAGCCTTACGCTTCGGTCCTGACGCGCTCGTCGACGAGCCTGCCCTTGTCGAGGTGCAACGTATGCGTGGCGTAATCGGCCGCCTTCTGATCGTGCGTCACCATGACGATCGTCTTGCCGTACTCGCGGTTGAGCACCTGCAACAAATGCAGGATCTCGTCGGCCGTGGCGCGATCGAGATCACCCGTCGGCTCATCGCAGACCAGCAGCTTCGGATCGGAGACGAGCGCACGCGCAATCGCCACGCGCTGCGCCTGCCCGCCGGAGAGTTCGGACGGTTTGTGCTTCATCCGGTCCTCCAATCCCACCACCGAAAGAGCGGTCTGCACGTTGCGCCGCCGCTCTTCCTTGCTCAACGACGTCAGCAGAAGCGGCAACTCGACGTTGCGCTCGGCGCTCAGCATCGGCATGAGGTTGTAGAACTGAAACACGAAGCCGACGTTATCGGCACGCCAGCGCGCGAGACGGCTGCCCTTGAGCTGGTCGATGTGCTCGCCGGCCACGACGATCTCGCCGCTCGTCGGATGGTCGATGCCGCCGATCAGATTGAGCACCGTCGTCTTGCCGGAGCCCGACGGCCCCATCAGCGCAACGAAGTCGCCCTCGGCCACCGAGAGATTGAGGCGGTGCAGCACTTCCACGGACTGCTTGCCGCGCGTGTAGGTCTTGACGACGTCGCGCAGAGAAACGATTGCACTCATTGCGTTGCTCCTCGTTGAAATGTCGGCTGCGTGTCGAGCGCCGTTCAGCGTTCGGCGATCTTGACGCGTGCCCCATCCGTCAGCTTCGAAAGATCGCCAACCGCGACGCGATCGCCCGCCGAGAGGCCCGACAACACTACCTGTCCATCGGCAGAACGTGCCCCGAGCCGCACGACGCGCCGCTCGACCGTATCGCCATGGATCACAAATACCGCGCCCGTGTCCGCGCCCGACTGAGCGCCGGGCGCCACCGCCTCGGCTGGAATGACGACGCCGCCGCTAGCCGGCGCCGCCCCGGACTTGTTCTCGCTGCTGAGAAACGAGACCCGTGCGCCCATTTCGGGCAGGATGCGCGGATCGCGCGACTTGAAGCCCACGCGCACCTTGACCGTCGCCTTGCTGCGATCGGCCGTCGGGATGACGGCGATGACATAGGCCGGGATCTCCCAGTCCGGATACGCGTTGAGCTTGAGGATCGCGGGTTCGCCGGCATGCACACGGCTGATGAAATTCTCGCTCACGTCGACCTCGACTTCGAGAGAATCCATATCGACAAGCGTGCAAATGCCGCTTCGCGTGAAACCGCCTCCCGCCGAAAGCGGCGAGACGATTTCGCCCGGCTGTGCGTTCTTCGTCGTCACGACCCCGGTAAACGGGGCGCGCACGATCGTGTCGTCCTCCTCGCGCTGCGCGACCACGTATGCTGCGCGTCGCATGGCGAGATTGCCTTGGGCTACGGCCAGATCCGTCTGCTTCGCGTCGAAATTCGCTTTGCTCGTATCGAGCACCTCGGCGCTGATGACGCCGGCGGCCGCGAGCTTGCGATCGCGACGGTAGATCGGCGCGATGTCGTCGGCCGCCGCCTTGGCCTGCGCAAGCGTCGCTTCGGCCTGTGTCACGCCGGCTTTCGCCTGCAACAGCGCGGCGTTTGCATTCGTGTCGTCGAGCTTTGCGACGACGTCGTTCTGCTTGATATGCTGCCCTTCCTCGATGAAAAGCTCCGAAAGCTTGCCTGTGATCTTGGCGGATACGGTCGCTTGTCGGCGGGCGACGACGTAACCCGACGCATCGAGAATCGACGCACCCGAAGGCCCGGACGCGCCGGCGCTCGTCGAGACGGCACGTGCCGCGGCGGATTTCACTTCCGGCACCGCTGAGCGGGTCCAGAGCAGCGCGCCCACACCGAGCACGATCAACAACGCGGCGACCGCGACGACCACCCATCGCCAGCGCGGACCGCCTTCATCACCGCCTCGTTTGTCGCGATCGATGCGCAATTGGCGCAGGAGCTCCGATTTATCCGTCTTGTCCGTCATATCTGGTTTTTCAGGGGTGTCGAATAATGACCGGTCTCATGACATTCATTGCGGCAGCGCTTGCGCTCGCTGCGCACTGTCCGCCGTCTGTCCTTCGTGTCGATCGTGCGAATCGTACGAATTGTGCGAGCCGCGCCAATCGCCGCCGAGCGCCAAAAAGAGCGCCGCGGTGTCCTGATAACGCGCGGCCAATGCTTGAACGTACGCGATGCGCGAACGTTCGTATTGCTGCTGCGCGACGAGCAATTCCACATGATTCGCGCCACCGAGCCCGAAGCGTTGCTCGATCAGCTGCAAACTGTCGGCAGCCGCCTGCTGCGCGCGATATTGCGCATTCAGCGTCTGCGCATCGGTATCGAGCGCGTGCAACGAATCGGAGACGTTCTTGAACGCAAGCAGGACCGTCTGTCGATATTGCGCGAGCGACTGATCATAAAGCGCGATCGCCGCCCGCCGCTTGGCGTTGAGCGTGCCGCCCTGGAAAAGCGGTTGGGTGACGTTGCCGGCCAACGAAAAAACCCCGCCCGAAAAAAGCGAGCGCAGTTTTTGAGCCGAATCGCCCGTACTTGCGCTGAGACCGAACTGCGGCAGCATGTTGGCCGTGGCGACGCCGATATTGGCGCTCGCCTGATGCAGCTGCGCTTCGGCGCGGCGAATATCCGGCCGCTGCCGCACGATGTCGGACGGCAGCATGACCGGAATCTCGCGCGGCAAACGCAGCGAGGCAAGTTCAAAGCCCGCCTCGGTGTAATCGGCGGGCGGGCGGCCTAGATACACGGCCAGCTGCGAACGCGCCGCGGCAAGCTGCTGTTCGAGCGGCGGCAGCAGCGCCTGCATGGAGGCGAGATTCGATTCGGCCGACAGCACGTCGGAACGCGATGCGCCGCCGAGCTCGAATTGTTGGCGGCTCAAGTCGGCCTGATGCTGTGCCGATGCGATGAGGCTTTGCGTCGCATCGATTTGAGCACGCAAAGATGCTTCGAGCAGCGCCGCCGTGACGACGTTTGCCGCCAGCGTCTGATAAGTCGCCTCGAGCTCCTGCTGCTGTGCATCGCGCGCTGCCTCTTGCGCCTCGATGCCGCGCCGCACACCGCCGAACACGTCGAAGTTGTATGACAGGCTGACGGATGCGTTGTAGAGCGAGAACAGAAAACTGCCCGCTTGAGGAAAGCCTTGCGCGGCACCGTTGATCTTCTGCCGCGAGGCGGTAAAGCTCCCGTCTACTCTTGGAAAGAGTCCGCCGCGCTGCGCGAGTACTTCTTGCTCGGCAGCGCGCAGCGCCGCCTGCGCCGATGCTACGGTCGGACTCGCGCGCAGCGCCTCGTCGACGAGGCGCTCGAGCGTCGGCGAGCCGTATGCACGCCACCAGCGCGAATCGAGCGCGGTGGCGGCGACGAATGTCTGCGCTTCCCCGCCAGGAATCGGCGTAGCTTGCGTCTGCGGCGGCAGCGGCTTTTCCGTGACCGATGAGGCGACAGGCGGCGGTGGCGCTTTGAAGTCGGGTCCGACTGCGCATGCGCCCAGTAGCGTTGTCGCAACCAATGCCCAAACAACCCGGTACGATTTCACGGGGGACGGGCACGCAATCGGATACCGTCGCGATTCACGACGCTCTTTGTTATCCATGCTTGAAATCGAGGGGCTATTCGGCGTTATTCCTCCGTTATTTCCCGGAGGCGCCCAAATCGCGGGACGGGCGTATGCGGTTTGCAAAGCGGCAATGAGTATAGCGCTGCGCTTCATTTATCGATAGTGACAGGGCACGTCATCCAATGCGAATACAGCGCGCCCAAACCACGGGTTTTCGCAGTCCGCGATGACAAAAAATGCTTGCGCGCATTCGCCCTCGTGCCCCCGTTTTCAGCGAATGCCCCATTCAATCGGTTGAGGACGCTGCCCAAACCGTGCGATCGTACGAAGGTACTCAACGGCACGCGCTTACTGCCGCGCTCGCTCGCACCGGAATCCTCTCTCATTATGAAAACGCTGACCGATCAGCTCACGCAATATGCGGCCTATCACCGCGACAGACGCAATATCGCCACCCATTTCGTCGGCATTCCCATGATCGTCGTCGCACTCGCCGTATTGCTGAGCCGGCCTGCATCGGCGTTCGGCGTGTTGCCGTTCGCCGTTTCGCCGGCATGGATCGTCTTCGGTGCCGCAACGCTCTACTACTTCGCCCTCGATCTGCCGCTCGGCGCGGCAATGGCGTTGATCAGCGCCGCCTGCCTGGCGCTTGGCGGGTGGATCGCTTCGTCGTCGACAGCCGCTTGGCTCGGCACGGGCGTCGCGCTTTTCGTCATCGGCTGGGTGTTCCAATTCGTCGGACACGTCGCCTACGAGCACCGAAAGCCCGCTTTTGCCGACGATCTGATCGGGCTCGTCATCGGGCCGCTGTTCGTGCTCGCCGAGGCGCTGTTCGGTCTCGGCTGGCGGCCCGGCTTGCGCGAGGCTATCGAGAACGCAACAACAGCACCGCATGCGCGGCCGTAAGCGCCACGGCGAACCAGATCGGCACATAGGTGGCGAGTTGCTCGGCGCGCAGCGCTTCACCGAGCAGTAACACCGATACCAAAACGATCAGAACCGGCTCCACGTAGCCAAGAATGCCGAACAATGCCATCGGCATCAGGTGGCTCGCCTTCAGATAGCAGGCAAGCGCAATCGTGCTGAGCGCGCCAAGGCCCGGCAGCAGCAGCGCGCCCAGCAGCGGAAGATGAAACGCGGCGTGAGCGCTGGTGCTCGTGGCAATGATCCCAATGGCCGCCGGCAACAAAAGCAATACCTCCGCCGCGAAGGTGACGAGCGAGTCGGACGGAATCGTGCGGCGTATGACGAAATACGGGGGATAGCCCAGCACGACAACGAGCGTGGGCCACGAAAACGCATGGGTGGCCTGGAGCTCATGGGCGACACCGAGCGCGGCGCAGGCGACCGCGAGCCATTGCAGCGGCGCGAGCTCCTCGCGGTAGTAGAACCGCCCGACGAGCACCATCGAAAGCGGCAACAAGAAATAGCCGAGCGATACTTCGAGCATATGCCCGTGGAGCGGCGCCCACATGAAAAGCAGGAGCTGCGTGCCCATCAACGCCGCGCAGGCCACGAGCTTCAACGCCAAGGTCGGCGCGCGGCGGATCTGCAGGAGCAGATCGCGTAACTGCGGCAAGCGCGAGCGCCATGCAACGAGGAGCAGCGCTCCGGGCACAGTCCAGACGACGCGCCACGCGAAAATGTCCACGCCATCGAGCGGTGAAAGCAAGCGTGTATAGGCGGCAAACAGGGCGAATAACGATGACGCTGCCACCGAAAGCGCAATTCCGCGGCCCGTCAGAGAGGGATTCATCGACAAGGGGGATTTTTTGTCAATTTGCCGATCGCCGGCTTCGGCTGATCAAGGCTCGTCGTTCGATGACAACGCAACCAATAGGAGATATGCGGTGGGCTCAATGCTGTTCAAAACGCGCGAAACGCTTGTCGAGCACCCGTTCTTCGCTGACGAAATCGGTTACGCGCGCCGATGGCGGGCCCCGGCGCATCCATTCGAGCATCCGGTCAATCTGCTCCGCCGGCCCCTGCAGCCATGCCTCGACAGAGCCGTCCGTCAAATTCGCCACCCAGCCGGTGATCCCGAGTTCATGCGCGCGCCGCACCGTCGCATGACGGAATCCGACGCCTTGCACGACGCCGCGCACCTGGACGTAATACGTTTCGATCCTCGTGTTCAAGTCGGGCCCTGTCATACCCGCGTCTCCCAATGCTCGCCATGCTGAAATGCTCCAAGCCGGCATTGTAGTCGTCTTGCGCGCACCGCATCGGGGCACGGCCAGCCTGGTCTAAAGAATGGGGGCGAAACGGCCGTTAATCGCACTATTGAGTGCGCGCGCTGGCGCATTGGCGTGACAGGAGACTTTACGGTGGGTCAACGACACCGCGCGACACGAGTCGATCGCCACGGATGGGTCAAGACTCGGTCCGCCGACAGGGTCGGGACTGTCGCGGCCCTCGCGCTCGGCGCGGTGGCCGCCTATGCCGCCTGGGTTGCGGCAGATCGATTTGCCGCTGGACATCGGTCGGATGCAGCGGCCCTTGCGGTCGCGTGCGTCGCTTTCGCTTACGGCGTGCACGCACATCGGCGCCTACGCATCGAACGCGTTCGCGCGCGCCAGGACGCAATCGAGAACGAACGGGCGAAAGCGGCCCTGCGGGAATCGAAGCAGATGCTCGAAGCGGTCATCGACAGTGTGCCGCAACGCATCTTCTGGAAGGACGTCAATTCCCGCTATTTGGGCTGCAACCGCGCGTTCGCGCACGACGCCGCGATCGAGCACCGCGCCGCGATTGCGGGGCTCAGCGATGACGATATGCCATGGCAGAGCACGGCGGCCGACGCACGTCGACGCGATCGGGAACTCGTCGAAACGGGCAAGCCGCTGCAGTACGAGGAATTCGCGCCGACAGCGCGCGGCGAGCTACGCTGGCTGCGCACCTCGAAGGCACCGATCAAAGGCGCGGATGGCGCGGTGATCGGCGTACTCGGAAGCTACGAGGACGTGACCGAACTCGTTCACTCGCGCGAATCGCTCAATCGGCAAGCCAACGTCGATTCGCTGACGATGCTGCCGAACCGCAATCGGTTCAACGAAAGGCTGGAGCAGGCCATTCGCGACGCGCAGGCATCCGCCACACGCGTCGCGTTGGTGTTCATGGACATCGATCATTTCAAGGATGTCAACGATAGTCTCGGCCACGGCGTCGGCGATCGCCTGCTGCAGGAGATCGGTGCGCGGCTGTCTGCCTCGACGGAGCCAACAGATACGGTCGCACGTTATGGCGGCGACGAGTTCGTGATCATCGTGCTCGAAAGCGGTGCTGACGACCGCCTGAGCGAAGTGCTGGCGCGCGTTTCGCAGGCCTTTACGCGACCGGTCGTCGTCGACGATACCGAGTTCTATGTTGAAACGAGCATCGGCATCGCATGCTTTCCGAGCGATGGCGTCGATGCGGAAACACTGCTGCGCCGCGCGGACCTGGCGATGAACCGCGCCAAATCGAACGGCCGTAATGGGCTGCAGCGCTTTACCGCGGAGCTGGGCCGCCAAGCCGATCAGCGCCTCGCGCTGTCGCGGCGCATGCGCGTGGCGCTCGCCAACGGCGACTTTCGTCTTGCTTATCAACCGCAAGTCGACTTGCAGTTGAATCGCGTGACGGGCGTCGAAGCGCTGTTGCGCTGGGACGATTCCGAGCTCGGCCCGGTCAGCCCCGCCGCATTCGTCCCGATCGCCGAGGAAAACGGCCTCATCGTGCCCATCGGCGAATGGGTCATGCAGCAAGCCT
>Ga0209672_100819_pt1 | contig 14633 bp, 14 predicted proteins | sample AraplaCol_mMS_r2_FD_184273 | JGI IMG/M metagenome (GOLD analysis project Ga0209672, IMG submission 184273) | Arabidopsis root microbial communities from North Carolina, USA - plate scrape CL_Col_mMS_r2 (SPAdes) (version 2) | ecosystem: Host-associated > Plants > Roots > Endosphere | place: USA...
TGGAAGCGCCCAGCCTGTACGACGAATTCCTCGGCTATCTGGCGCGGCGCGGCCACGACGTGCCGGGCGAGCTGACGCAGCGCGACTGGTCCCAGCCTTATCAGCGGCATGAAGGCTTGCTGCCGGTGCTCAAGCGCATTTACGAAAACCGTGCAACGTTCTGGCCCGAATACCACATGTGCGAACAGCTGGTGGATGTGGAGGAGAGTTTCCAGCTTTGGCGTTTCCGCCATATGAAAACGGTGGAGCGGATCATCGGACATCGCCGCGGCACCGGTGGTTCCTCGGGCGTGGCTTTCCTCAAGAAAGCGCTGGAGCTGGAGTTTTTCCCGGAATTGCTGGACGTGCGCACCGAGCTTGGCACCTGATCGCGCGTGTCTTGTACACAAATCATTCGACAACTACGGATGGCGCGTGCAGCGCCGTTTCGCTTGCAAAGGGGCATGCATGAGCAACACCACTGAGACCGCGCACGCGTCGGTGCCTGATTTTCCGCAGACGCTGGGGCATCCGCGTCCGCTATGGATGTTGTTCATGACGGAGTTCTGGGAGCGCTTCGCGTTTTACAGCGTGAGCTGGGCCCTGGCCTTGTACATCGTGGCGCATTTTTATCACGGCGATGCGTCCGGCGAAGCGTGGGCCAGCAAAATTTACGGAGCTTATACGGCGCTGATCTATGCCAGCAGCATTTTCGGCGGCTACGTGGCGGACAAAATCATCGGCTACCAGCGCTCGATCCTGATCGGTGCGCTGGTGATGGCGCTTGGTTTGTTCGTGGTGATGTTGCCCAGCAAGGAACTGTTCCTGTTCGGCCTGGCGATGGTCGTGGTGGGCAACGGCCTGTTCAAGCCGAATGTTTCCTCGATGGTCGGGCAGCTCTATGGCCCGACGGACGAACGTCGCGACCGAGGTTTCACCCTGTTCTACATGGGCATCAACGGCGGCGCGTTGCTGGCGCCGCTGCTCACCGGCTGGCTGGCGAGCTATTTCTCCGACACGCCGATGCAGGAGAACTATCGCATCGTGTTCGGCGCGGCCGGCGTGGGCATGGTGCTGAGCCTGTTCTGGTTCTGGTTTGGTCGTCGCGGCCTGCATGGGGTGGGGCGTCCGGCGCCGGAGGCGGCCAGCCGCATGCGCGTCGTGTGGGTGCTGCTGGGCATCGTGGTCGCGGTGCCGCTGGTCTATCTGCTGCTGGCCTTCGTTGGCGCCAGTGGCCTGCAGTGGTTGCTGGGCCTGCTGTTTATCGGCGTGGCGGCGATGCTGATCGTGGAGGCCTTGCGGCACGATCGCGTGCAGCTGCACCGCGTGTTCGCGATGCTGATCATCTTTGCGTTCAACATCTTGTTCTGGATGTTCTATTTCCAGCTGGGCACCTCGTTCAATTTCCTCGCGGCCAATATGGTCGACCGTGAGATGTTCGGCGGCTGGGTGTTCCCGGTGGGCTGGTTCCAGTCGGTGAGCCCGCTGGCCATCATCGTGCTGGCGCCGCTGGTGACCCAGGTGTGGTCGTTGCTCGCACGACGCCACAAGGAGCCGTCGATTCCGCGCAAATTCGGCCTCGGCCTGCTGTTCAACGGCCTGGGTTTCACTGCGCTGATGTATGCGTTGACCTATTCGGTCAGCAGCAAGGGATTGATCCCGTTCTGGCCGCTGACGGCTTGCTATGTGCTGCAGACGATCGGCGAGCTATGTCTATCGCCGATCGGCTTGTCGATGGTGACCAAGCTGGCGCCGCCGCGTCTGGTCGGTCTGGCCATGGGTGGCTGGTTCCTCTCGCTGGCCGTGGGCGGCAACTTGTCGGGTCTGCTGGCAGGGCGCATCAGTGGCGAAAGTGGCATGACGGCCGCGTCCGCGCTGGCGGGTTTCACTTTCAGCTTCTGGCTGCTGGCTGGCGCCGGCGTGTTCCTGCTGCTGATCTCGCCCCTGATCAACCGCTTGATGCACGGGGTGCGTTGATGGTCCCCGCGGCGTCCACTGGGCGCCGCGTTTTCAGGGGCGAATGTTGCGGTGCATTTGACGGGTCCGCCCGGGGCCGGTTACATGTCGATGTCGCAAGAACTTTCGACGTAACGCCTAGCTTCCCGGGAATTGCATGAGCGCAGCCAATCACCACACCGCCACGACGGTGCCGGATTACCCCCAGACCCTCGGTCATCCACGCCCGCTGTGGATGCTGTTCATGACGGAGTTCTGGGAGCGCTTTGCGTTCTATGGCATCCGCTGGGCGCTCACGCTGTACATCGTGGCCGCGTTCTTCAACGGCGATGCTTCCGGCCAGGCCTTCGCCAGCCGCACCTACGGCGCTTATCTGGCGCTGGTCTATGCCACCGCCGTGTTCGGCGGCTACGTGGCGGACAAGATCATCGGCTACCAGCGATCCATCCTGCTGGGCGCCAGTGTGATGGCGGTGGGCCTGTTCATGATCATGTTGCCGAACGAGCAGATCTTCCTGCTTGGATTGGCCACGATCATCGTGGGCAATGGCCTGTTCAAGCCAAATATTTCCTCGATGGTGGGACAGCTCTACGCGCAGGGCGATTCGCGCCGCGACCGCGGTTTCACGCTGTTCTACATGGGCATCAACGGCGGTGCGCTGATCGCGCCGCTGCTCACGGGCTGGCTCGCCAGTCACTTCACCGACACCCCGATGCAGCAGAACTACAAGCTGGTGTTCGGTGCCTCCGGCGTGGGCATGCTGATCAGCTTGCTGTGGTTCTGGATCGGTCGCCGCCAACTGAAGGGCGTGGGCCGTCCCGCCCCCGACCAGGCCAACCGCATGCGCGTGGTCTACGTGCTGCTGGGCATGCTGGTGGCGATCCCGGTGTTCTACCTGCTGATGGCCAAAGCCGGCGCCGTAGTGCTGCAGTGGCTGCTTACCGCGCTGTTCGTCGGCGTGGGCGTGATGCTGGTGATCGAGGCCGTGCGCAATGGTCGCGTGCAGGTGCATCGCGTGATCGCCATGCTGATCATCTTTGCGTTCAATGTGCTGTTCTGGATGTTCTTCGAGCAGGCCGGCAGCTCGTTCAATTTCCTCGCGCAGAACATCGTGGATCGCCAGATGTTCGGCGGTTGGGAATTCCCGGTGGGCTGGTTCCAGTCGGTGAACCCGGTGGCCATCGTGTTGCTGGCGCCGCTGGTATCGCTGGCCTGGGGCTTCCTCGACAAGCGGCGCATGGAGCCGTCGATCCCGCGTAAATTCGGCCTGGGCCTGCTCGGCAATGCGCTGGGCTTCGTGGTGCTGATGTATGCGCTGGATGAGCTGGTCAGCAGCGACGGCATGATTCCGTTCTGGCCGCTGGCGCTTTGCTACGTGCTGCAGACCGCAGGCGAGCTATGCCTGTCGCCGATCGGCCTGTCGATGACCACCAAGCTGGCGCCCACACGCCTGGTCGGCCTGGCGATGGGTGGCTGGTTCCTCTCCACCGCCATCGGAAACAACCTGTCCGGCTTGTTCGCCGGCCATATCAGCGGCGAGAGCGGCATGACCGTGGCCTCGGCGCTCAGCGGTTTCACCTTCTGCTTCTACTTGCTCGCCGGTGCCGGCGTGCTGCTGTTCGTGATCGCGCCGCTGATCAATCGGTTGATGCATGGGGTGAAGTAGGGGCGAAGGAGCAGGGTGCGCCCTCTCACTCGCCCCTGAGCGGTCACTTCGGCTCGATCGCCTGCAACTTGTCCAGGATGCGCACCAGCCAGCTGCGCTCCTCGTCGTCCAGCTTGGACAGCAGGTTGCGCTCGTGCTCGCGGGCCATCGGCGCCACCACTTCGTGGATGGCCCAGCCCGCCTCGCTCAGGCCCAGCACGGAGCGGCGCTTGTCGCCGTCGTGGATGGCGCGGGTGACCCAGCCGGTCTCCACCAGCTTTGAGAGGGCGCGGCTCACGGCCACCTTGTCCATCAGGGTGCGCTCGGCCACCTCGCGGGCGGACAGGCCGTCGAAACGGGCCAGCACCGCCATCACGCGCCACTCCGTCATGCTCAGGTCGAAGCGGCGCTGATAGTCGTCGGCAATGGCCTGGCTGACCGCGTTGGACAGAATGGAGAGCCGGTAAGGCAGGAAATGCTCCAGCTCCAGCGGTGCGTGGTCGGGGTGATGTTCGTCGGGCACTGCTGCGGCGCTCCTTGCAAATGGTTTCATATGTAACTATAACGTGAGTCTTATGACGATGGTCGCACGCTTGGACGTAGGCCATTGAGCAGCCATCCACCCGGAGAGCCCCATGAGCGCGCAGCCCAATCTTGGCATGCAGGTCACCACCTTCGAAAACCCCATGGGGATCGATGGGTTTGAATTCGTCGAATTCGCAGCGCCGGCGGGTCGCGGCCACGAGCTGCACACCCTGTTCAAGAAGATGGGTTTCTGCGCCGTGCTCAAGCACAAGTCGCGCCCGATTACGGTCTACCGCCAGGGCGGTGTGAACCTGCTGGTCAACGAAGACCCCGAATCCTACGCCGCCGAATTCGCCCAGGCCCATGGCCCGTGCGCGGCCGGCTTCGCTATCCGCTTCCAGAAGCCGTCGAAGGACGTGCTCGGCGTCGTGCTCGGCAACGGCGGCGAAGCGGTGAACCAGAAGGCTGAAGCCACCAAGGCCGTGAATGCGCCGGCGGTGAAGGGCATCGGCGATTGCATGCTGTACCTGATCGACCGTTACGGCGACAAGGGCAGCATCTATGACGGCGATTACGAGCCGATCGCCGGCGCCGAGCAGCACCCGAAGGGTTTTGGCCTCACCTTCATCGATCACCTCACGCACAATCTCTACTTCGGCAACATGCAGAAGTGGTCTGATTATTACGAGCGCTTGTTCAACTTCCGCGAGATCCGTTACTTCGACATCAAGGGCGCCAAGACCGGCCTGGTGTCCAAGGCGATGACCGCGCCGGACGGCATCGTGCGCATTCCGCTCAACGAATCGAGCGATCCGAAATCGCAGATCAACGAATACCTCGATGCGTACCACGGCGAGGGCATCCAGCACATCGCGCTGTTCACCGACAACATCTACGACACGGTGGAAGCGATGCGCGAGCAGGGCGTGCAATTCCTCGAAACGCCCGATACGTATTTCGACGTGATCGACATGCGCATCCCCAACCATGGCGAGGACGTGGCGCGCCTGGCCAAGAACAAGATCCTGATCGACGCCGATCCGGAGACCAAGCAGCGCAAGCTGCTGCAGATCTTCACGCAGAACAACATCGGCCCGATCTTCTTCGAGATCATCCAGCGCAAGGGCAACGAGGGCTTCGGCGAAGGCAACTTCCAGGCGCTGTTCGAGTCGATCGAACGCGATCAGATGAAGCGCGGCTTCCTGTAAGACTCGCACCATGGCCGCCCACGCAGGGCGGCCATGATGCGTCGGGTTCAGTGCCAGGAGCCGCCGTTGTGCAGCATGGCGAGGAACACGGCGCCGTAGAAGAACAAGCCAATGATCCACAGGGCGATGCCGACCAGAATCAGCACGCCCTGGATCACGAAGTAGGTACGCAGCTTGGCGAGTGCTTCTTTCAGGGCGACGGCATCGCCGCTGAGCTGGGCGCGCTCGATGGCGCTGGCCGACTGCATCACCAGCACGCCGATCCAGATCGGCAGCCAGGCGATGATGATGCCGACCAGGGTGAGGGCAGTGAGAGCACCTTGGATGATGAAGACGATGCCGACAAACTTCATCCATCCCTTGCCTGAGGCAAGCGGTTGGCTGAGGTCCTGGATCGAGGGATTTCCGGTAGCTTGGCCCAGCGAGGAGTACGAGTCGGACATGCGGTTTCCTTGAATGTCATTGCAGTGAATGATCGTCGCCTCTTCCCTTGCGCGAGGCGGTGCCAACAGTCGTAAGCCAAGAGTAATAGGATCGCGTGGGTCGTGTTGTGACCTCTCGCCTCGGCAGATTGCGGAGCTTTCATGTCAGCCAGCCACCAGCAGTACCAATCAGGGTTTGCCAACGAATTCGCCACCGAGGCCTTGCCCGGCGCGCTGCCCCACGGGCAGAACTCGCCGCAGAGCGCGCCGCACGGTCTGTATGCGGAGCAGCTTTCCGGTACGGCGTTCACGGCCCCGCGTCATAGCAACCGCCGCAGCTGGCTGTATCGCATTCGCCCCGCGGCCATGCATCACCCGTTCGAAGCGATGCCGGATGGCCGCTTCCACAACCGCTTCAACGAGGTGCCGGCGAACCCCAACCAGCTGCGCTGGAGTCCGTTCCCGCTGCCGAGCGAGCCCACCGATTTCCTCGATGGCCTGTTCACCGTGGCGGGCAACGGCGGCGCGGCGGACCAGACCGGCGTGGGCATCCACGTCTATGCCGCCAATCGTTCGATGCAGGGCCGCTACTTCTACAACGCCGACGGCGAGCTGCTGATCGTGCCCCAGCAAGGGCGCCTGAAACTGGCGACCGAGATGGGCGTGATCGAACTCGAGCCGCTGGAAATCGCCGTCATTCCGCGCGGCGTGCGTTTCCGCGTGGAACTGCTGGACGACACCGCGCGCGGCTACATCGCCGAGAATTTCGGCGCGATGCTGCGCCTGCCTGATCTGGGCCCCATCGGCAGCAACGGCCTGGCCAACCCGCGTGATTTCCTGACGCCGGTGGCGGCGTTTGAAGACGTGGAAGGCAAGTTCGAACTCGTCGCCAAGTTCCAGGGCAAGCTCTTTAGCGCCGCGATCGATCATTCGCCACTGGACGTGGTGGCCTGGCACGGCAATTACGCGCCGTACAAGTACGACCTGCGCCGCTTCAACACCATCGGCTCGATCAGCTTCGACCATCCCGACCCGAGCATCTTCCTGGTGCTGCATTCGGCCAGTGACAGCGAAGGCGTGAGCAATATGGACTTCGTGATCTTCCCGCCGCGCTGGCTGGTGGCGCAGCACACGTTCCGTCCGCCCTGGTTCCATCGCAACATCGCCAGCGAGTTCATGGGTTTGATCACCGGCGAGTACGACGCCAAGGCGGAAGGCTTCTCGCCAGGCGGCGCCTCGCTGCACAATTCCATGAGCGGGCACGGTCCCGATGCGGCCACCTACGAGAAGGCGTCGACGCGCGACTTGTCGCAGGCCGACGTCATCACGGGCACGATGGCTTTCATGTTCGAGACGCGCCGCGTGATTCATCCGACCAAACAAGCGCTGGAATCGCCGGAGCTGCAGGGCAATTACTACGAATGCTGGCAGGGCATCCAAAAGCATTTCAGCGGAGCTTGAGGCGATGACGCTGCGCCGGTTCTGCCTGTTGTGGCTATGCGTGGTGCTGGTGTCGTGCCAGTCGCACGACGAGGCACCGGCGCAGGCTCCTGCGTCGACCGCGACGGCATCCGCTGACCGCGGCACGCTCAGTCAGGCTCGTTGGCAGGGCTTTGGCGACATGCGGTTTGGCATGGACGAGGCGTCGTTCCGCAAAGCCTGGAGCGGCGAGTTGAAGGGCGGGGCGGAGGTGGGCTCCGATTGCGCGATGTACGCTCCGGTGTGGGCGAAGCCGCCATTCGAACTCACCTTCATGCTCGAGCACGGTCATTTCGTTCGCTACGACGTGCGTGGCGGCAAAGAGACGGCGCCGGGCGGTGGCAAGGTCGGCATGGCCAAGGCGGACGTGATGGCGCTCTATGCGGGCAAGGTCAAGCAATGGGCGTACAAGTACGACGCGGCTGCCAGCGTATTTCGTGTGGATGGTGAGAGCGGTGCCGTGCTGATTTTCGACATCGGCGCCGACGGCAAGGTAAAGGCGTGGCGCGTGGGCGTGCCGCCACAAATCGATTACGTGGAAGGGTGCAGCTGAGAGCTGCCCGTTGGAGCGATAGCATGAAATTGGGTTCATTGAAGGAAGGCGGTCGCGACGGCACCCTGATCGTCGTCAATCGCGCGCTGACGCATGCGGTCAAGGCCACCGGCATCGCGCCGACGCTGCAGGCTGCGCTGGATGACTGGTCGAGCGCCGCACCGCGCCTGAATGCGCTGAGCGAAGAATTGAATGGCGGCACTGCAAAGGGTGCCTTCGCACTCGACATGCAGGCGCTGGCATCGCCGCTGCCGCGCGCCTACGAATTCGTCGACGGCAGTGCCTACCTGCCGCATGTCGAGCGCGTGCGTCGCGCACGCGGCGCCGAGGTGCCCGAATCCTTCTACACCGATCCGCTGATGTACCAGGCGACCAGTGCCGGCTTCCTGGGTCCGCGCGATCCGGTGGTGGTGCCTAGCGAGGACTACGGCATCGACTTGGAAGCCGAAGTGGTCGTGGTCACCGACGATGTGCCGATGGCGGTGACGCCTGCGCAAGCGGCAGCCCATATCCAGCTCGTCGGCCTGGTCAACGACGTCTCGCTGCGCGGCCTGATTCCCGGTGAGCTCGCCAAGGGTTTCGGTTTTCTGCAGTCCAAGCCGCGTTCCGCGCTGTCCCCGGTGTTGGTGACGCCGGACGAACTGGGCGACGCCTGGCAGGACGAAAAACTGCACCTGCCGATGCGCACCTGGCTCAACGGCAAGTGGTTCGGCGAGGCCGAGTGCGGCGTCGACATGCAGTTCAATTTCGCCCAGCTGGTGGCGCACGTGGCCAAGACGCGTCCGCTCACGGCAGGCACCATCGTCGGCTCCGGCACCATCGCCAACGAAGACACCGGCAAGGGCGCCTCGTGCCTCGCCGAGCAGCGCACCGTGGAAACCCTGCGCGACGGCAAACCGAGCACGCCGTTCCTGAGCTTTGGCGACACGCTGCGCATCGATGTGACCGATGCCTCGGGCGCGTCGATCTTCGGCTCGATCGAGCAGGCCATCGCGCCGCTCAAGAAATAAGCGAACGACGCCCGTCCCGTGCGCCATCCTCGGTGGATGACGCACGGGATCGAGCAGATTGTCGCAGGCCACTGAGGGGCATCAAATCTGTGAAGAGGTGGCGCAGCGATACTGCCGCGCATGCGCACGAACCCCATCGTTCCGGAATTCGACCCCGCTCTGGTGGCCCGTTACGACGTGCCGGGTCCGCGTTACACAAGCTACCCGACTGCGCCGCAATTCCATGCAGGCTTCGACGAGGCGGCGTTTCGCGACGTCGCCCGTGCGTCCAACGCACAGGCCACGGCTCGGCCGCTGTCGCTCTACGTGCACGTGCCGTTCTGCTTCAGTCCCTGCTTCTACTGCGGTTGTACCCGCGTCATCACGCGCGACGTCACCCGGGCCGATCACTATCTCGAGAACCTGCGCCGCGAAATCGCGTTGACCGGCTCGCTGTTCCATCGCGACCGCCCGGTTATGCAGTTGCATCTTGGCGGCGGCACGCCCAACTTCCTCGATGCGGCGCGCATGGCCACCTTGGTGGAAGCACTGGAAGCCAGCTTCTCCTATCGTCGCGACGGCGTGCGCGAATACGGCATCGAGATCGACCCGCGCTATGCCGATGGCCGCTATGTGCATGAGTTGTCGACACTGGGCTTCAATCGCCTCTCGGTCGGCATCCAGGATTTCGATCCGGTGGTGCAAGAAGCGGTCAATCGCATTCAGAGCGTGACGCAGACGCGTGAAGTGATCGATGCTGCGCGCGACGCGGGTTATGGCTCGGTAAGCGTCGACCTGATCTATGGTCTTCCTCGCCAGACGCAGGCGGGCTTCGAGCGGACGCTGGCGCAGGTGATCGCGCTTGCCCCCGATCGCATCGCGGTCTACGGCTATGCGCATCTGCCGCATCTGTTCAAGGCGCAACAGCAGATCGAAGTGGCCGAGCTGCCAGACGCTGCCACGCGCCTTGCCTTGTTCGGCACCGCGTTTCGCGTGTTGTGCGAGGCGGGCTACGTCTACGTCGGCATGGATCATTTCGCCCGCGCCGATGACGAGCTGGTGCGGGCGCAGATGGCCGGTACGCTGCAACGCAATTTCCAGGGCTATTCCACCCACGGCGACTGCGACATCGTCGGCCTCGGCGTGAGTTCGATCAGTCGCGTCGGCGACAGTTATAGCCAGAATGCGCGCGACCTCGTGGGCTATGAGGCGGCGCTGGTGGCCGGACGCCTGCCGGTAGTGCGCGGCATTCGTCTGACCAACGAGGACACGGTCCGGCGCGCCGCCATCGGCGAACTGATGTGCCATGGCGAAATCGACACGGCGCGCTTCGGCGCCGAACACGGTTTGCGATTCGGCGTAGCGTTTGCGCCCGAGCTCGATCGCTTGGTGTCTTGTGCCGACGACGGGCTGGTCGTGCTCGACGCGAATCTCATCCGCGTCACCCCACGCGGCCGTCTGCTGTTGCGCAATATCGCGATGTGCTTCGATGCCTATCTCAATCAACCATCCGACGCGCCGCGCTACTCGCGTACGATCTGATGCCGGTCGCCCATGCGCGCTGCGAGAGCGGCGCGTTGACGCATCTGGCCGCCGGCGTCGAAAGCATTGATGTTGATCAAGGGGAAGGCGCCGGCTTTCCCTAGGCTGGTGTGGCCATTCCAGGGAGAGAGCCACATGTCACGCCTGCTTTCCACCATTGCGCTGAGCGCCGGCCTGCTGCCGGCGATGCTTTGGGCGGCAGACAGCCAAGGGGCAGCGTTGCGCGCCCCCATCGCAGCGGGTGCCACTCCCATGTCCCCGGCATCGCGCGACCAGGGGCCGCCTCAAGGCGAGCCGATTCACGCGGTGCTCGGTATTCCACCGAACGTGCCGCCGCCGGTCCATCGCAATCATCCCGCCAAGGTGATCGTCGAGCTGGAAGTGATCGAGAAGGAAATGCCGATCTCCGAAGGCGTGACCTACACGTACTGGACATTTGGCGGCACCGTGCCTGGCAGCTTCATCCGCGTACGCCAGGGCGACACGGTCGAGTTTCATCTCAAGAACGCGCCCGACAACAAGATGCCGCACAACGTCGACCTCCACGGCGTGACGGGTCCGGGCGGCGGCGCTGCCTCGAGCTTCACGGCGCCGGGGCACGAATCCCAATTTACTTTCAAGGCGCTCAATGCGGGGCTCTACGTCTATCACTGCGCCACCGCACCGGTCGGCATGCATGTGGCCAACGGCATGTATGGGCTGATCCTGATCGAACCGCCGGAAGGCTTGCCCAAGGTCGATCACGAGTACTACGTGATGCAGGGTGACTTCTATACCACCGGCAAATACCGCGAGAAGGGCCATCAACCGTTCGATATGGATGCGGCCATTGCCGAGCATCCCACCTACGTATTGTTCAATGGTCGCGAGGGTTCGCTCACTGGCGATCAGGCACTGACCGCCAAGGTGGGCGAGACGGTGCGCCTGTTCGTGGGCAATGGCGGGCCGAACCTGGTGTCGAGCTTCCACGTGATCGGCGAGATCTTCGACAAGGTGTACTACGAAGGCGGCACGCACGCGCAGGAGAATGTGCAGACCACGCTTATTCCCGCTGGCGGCGCGATGATGGCTGACTTCCGCGTGGAAGTACCGGGCACCTATGTGTTGGTGGATCACTCCATCTTCCGCGCGTTCAACAAGGGTGCGCTCGGCATGCTGAAAGTCGATGGTCCGCAAGACAAGTCGATCTATTCCGGCAAGGAAGTCGATTCGGTCTATCTGGGCGATCGAGCCGGCGACAACCTGCACGCGGTTTCCATCGCGGCCAAGGCCAATGCGGCGGGCACGCTCAGCAAGGATGATCAGATCAAGGCCGGGCAGCAGTTGTTCGCCGGCACTTGTTCGGTCTGCCACCAGGCCAACGGCGAAGGCATGGCCGGCGTGTTTCCGCCTTTGGCCAAGTCCGACTATCTGGCGAAGATGGCCAAGGAAAAGCTGATCTCGATCCCCTTGCATGGTCTGACCGGCGCAGTCACCGTCAATGGCCAGGAGTACAACTCCGTGATGCCGCCGATGTCGCAACTTACGGATGACGAAGTGGCGAACATCCTCACCTATGTGCTCAACAGCTGGGGCAATCCGGGCGGGCAGGTGAGCAAGGAAGAGGTGGGCAAGGTTCGCGCGCAGCCAGCAACGGCAACCGACAGCCGCTGAGCCTGGCATCTTGCGCGCTGTCCTCCTCATCGCCGGTTTGCTTGCGGGTCTCTCCGCGGCGGCCGCGGATTATGCGCCGCTGCCGGCAGCCGTGTTCAACAGTGTGCTGCCGGCGGACGGGAAATCCGCGCCGGCCCGCATGGCACCGTTCGCCATGCGCGTCGAGCCTGTGACGAACGACGAATACCTGGCATTCGTGCAGACCCACCCTGCATGGCGCAAGGGCAACGTGCCTGCCGCGCTGGCGGATGCGGGCTATCTGTCGCATTGGAACAGCGCATCGGTGCTGGGTAGCCACGCGTTGCCGGAACAACCCGTGACACGGGTAAGCTGGTTCGCGGCCCAGGCTTTTTGCGAGAGCGAGCAGGCACGTCTGCCCACCTGGTACGAGTGGGAATACGCGGCTGCCGCGGATTCGACGCGCACCGATGCACGCGCAGACGCGCAATGGCGTGAACGCGTGCTCGACTGGTATGGACGTCCCTCCAGCACCACGCTGGCCGACATCGGCGGCGACGCGAACGTTTACGGCGTACGCGATCTCAACGGTCTGGTATGGGAATGGGTCGATGACTTCAACGCGTTACTGGTGAGCGCTGACAGCCGCGACCAGAACGGCGCGGACACCACGAAGTTCTGCGGCGCGGGCGCGGCCACCCTGCAGCAGAAGGAAAACTACGCGACGCTGATGCGCGTCGCGATGCTGTCCGCATTGAAGGCGTCAGACACCACGCGAGCGCTGGGCTTCCGCTGCGTCCGCACACTTTGAGAACGATCATGAAACGACTGTTGTTGGGGATGCTCCTGCTCCTGGGTGCTGGCCACGCGGTGGCCGAAACGCCGTTGCCGGGTACGTCGGTATATCAGCTCGATGTGGGCCTGATCGACCAGCAGGGGCACGGCTGGCCTTGGGCAGACCGGCGGGGACAGGTGCAGATCGTGTCGATGTTCTACACCTCGTGCAGCATGGTCTGCCCGATGATCGTCGACACCATGAAGCTCACGGCGCAGGCCGTGCATGCGCCTGGCCATGCCCCGTTGAGTCTTTTGCTGGTGAGTTTCGATCCTGCGCGCGATACGGCGTCGGTACTGCGTGACTATGCACAGCGTCGTCACTTGCCGTCGCCGCCATGGATGCTCGCAAGGACGGAGAGCCCGGCAGCAGCGCGGCAACTTGCTGCCGTGCTGGGTCTTCAGTATCGCCAGCTACCGGATGGCGACTTCAACCATTCCAGTGAGCTGATCCTGCTGGATGCCGAGGGACGCGTCGCGGCCCGCACCAGTGTGATCGGACGCCTAGACCCTGAATTTGTCCATGCGATCGAGCGGACGCTCGCCGATCAGTGAGGCGCCGCTATCGTGCTTTGGGACGGCGGCATGGTTTACTTGTAGGCCCCATCCAACGAGGTGTCCCATGTCCCAAGTCACGCTCAAAGGCAATCCGGTCCAGGTCGACGGCCATTTCCCGGCGAAGGGCGAGGCTGCGCCCGCGTTTTCGCTGGTCGGCAAGGATCTGGCCGACGTCACGCTCGCCAGCTTCGAAGGCAAGCGCAAGGTGTTGAATATTTTCCCCAGCGTGGACACGCCGACCTGCGCCATGTCGGTGCGCCACTTCAACCAGGACGCCAGCCAGCTCGACAACGCGGTGGTGCTGTGCATTTCCGCTGACCTGCCGTTTGCGCAGGCGCGCTTCTGCGGTGCGGAAGGTCTCAGCAACGTGGTGACGCTGTCGACGCTGCGCGGCCATGACTTCCTCAAGAACTATGGCGTGTCGATCGCCTCGGGCCCGCTCGCCGGCTTGGCGGCGCGCGCCGTGGTGGTGCTCGATGCCCAGAACAAGGTGGTGTATAGCGAGCTCGTCGGCGAGATCGCCCATGAGCCGAACTACGACGCAGCGCTCGCCGCGTTGGCTTAAGTCGTCGGGTCGCCAGACGAAGAAAAGGCCGGAGATCCTCCGGCTTTCTCTTTTGTCGCCACGTTATTTCTGCAGGGTGAGCGTGCCCTTCATCAGCGCAGCGTGACCCGGGAATGTGCAGAAATAAGCATAGGTTTCGCCCGCCTTGAGCCTGGACACAAGGAACGTCGCGCTGTCCGACTCGCCGCCGCCGATCAGCTTGGTATGCGCGATGACGCGCGCATCGTCGGGCTTGATGTAATTGTCTGCGGCACCGGCCTTCATGCCATCAGCGATGATGCCTTGCTCATCGGCAGCCGTACCCAACGCCCAGTTATGGCCCATGGCGGCCTTGGGCAACTTGCCGGTGTGCTTGAGCGTCACGGTGAACTGCTTGCAGGTCTTGGGTACCGTGATCACTTTCTGGATGTACTGCATGGCGTCGTTGCCCTCGATGGTGGCGGCGCAATCAGCGGCCCACAGGGGCGTGGAGCTCAGGCCGAGCAGGGCGAGCAACAAGCTTTGGCGAATCATCGGGTGTCCGTCGTAAGGGTAGGAGAACCCGAACGATTGCGCTGGCGCAGGCCTGGCGCCTTGATCTGGGTCAGCCAGTCATGCCGATGCGACGGCTTGCCACGTCGAGGCAGGCCGCAAAAAACAAAAGCCGGGCAGAGCCCGGCTTTTGCATTCACAGCGATGCGCCGTGGCTTACTTGGCAGCCATCATCGCAATCGTCATGTCGAGCATGCGGTTGGAGAAACCCCACTCGTTGTCGTACCACGACAGCA
>Ga0209672_100820_pt1 | contig 14612 bp, 9 predicted proteins | sample AraplaCol_mMS_r2_FD_184273 | JGI IMG/M metagenome (GOLD analysis project Ga0209672, IMG submission 184273) | Arabidopsis root microbial communities from North Carolina, USA - plate scrape CL_Col_mMS_r2 (SPAdes) (version 2) | ecosystem: Host-associated > Plants > Roots > Endosphere | place: USA...
GCCGACGAACTTTTTCAACGCTTTTTGGTGGCGCTCGATTCGCAGGCGCGATTCCGCTTGATGCATCGCTTCCTGCGTTCGACGCGCTCGCTTGAAACGGTACGCGCCGAGCTTGCGTTATCGCTCGGCGCGCCCCGCGGGACATGGGTCGAACTCGAAGCGGCGCCTCAGCTTCATGCGCGCGGTGAGATCGTCTGGAGCGGATACGTTCGCGACGTCACCGAAACGAAGGAAACGCAGACGGCGCTCATCGACGCCAAGCATGACGCGGAGGAGGCCTCACGCGCGCGCGATGTCTTTCTTGCCACGGTAAGCCACGAGATTCGGACGCCGATGAGCGGCGTCGTCGGCATTTTGCAGTTGCTCGACCACGGGCGGCTGCCCTCCGACGACCAGCATCTCGTCGATATGGCCCGCAACGCGGCCGAAATTCTCCTGCGTATCCTGAACGATGTGCTGGACTTCGCGAAGAGCGAGAACGGGGAGCTGACGCTCGAATGCCAGCCATTCTCGCTGGCCGATGTGGCGCAGCGCACGGCGGGCATCGCCGCGCCGGAAATCGAGCGCAAGGGATTGCGTTTCGCAGTCGACATCGCCCGCGATCTTGCTCCACGTTATCTCGGCGATGCCCAGCGCCTGGGGCAGGTGCTGCTGAACCTGCTCGGCAATGCCTCGAAGTTCACCGACTATGGTTTCGTTTCGCTATCGGTCAGCGTGCGTCTACGCGGAAACGGAATCGAGCACGTCGTGATCGAAGTGGCCGACACGGGCATCGGCATCGCGCAGGAAGACCAGGGGCGTCTGTTTGCGCCGTTCGTGCAGGCCCGCTCGCTCGGCGTGGCCCGTCCGCCCGGCACGGGCCTGGGGCTCGTGATCTGCAAGCGGCTGATCGAATCGATGGGCGGCACCGTTGCGCTCGCGAGCGAGCTTGGCCGCGGCACGACGATCATGATCGAGTTGCCGCTGCGTATCGATCCGGCCACGCGCGCACCGCGCGGCGACGCGGCCGCGGCCGATCGTGCGCCGGCCCTTGCGGGCGAGGAGACGACGGCGCCGGTGCAAATATTGATCGTCGAGGATCAGGAGATCAACCGGGAAGTGCTCAAGCGTCAACTGCTGACGCTGCGCATCGCCGAGTGCCAAACGGCGGTGGACGGGGCGCAGGCGTTGAGGCTCGTCGAGCGCCAACCCTACGCAATGGTGATCACCGATTGCATGATGCCGGGGATGGACGGTGTCGCTTTGATCCGTCACATTCGTGAACTCGAGCGCAGGCTCGGCCGGCGCCGTGCTGCGCTCATCGCGCTGACAGCGAATGCCATGCCGCAGCAGCGCGACGCGTGCTTCGCCGCGGGCGCCGATGATGTGTTCGTCAAGCCCGTGGCGGTCGACGTCCTGGCCGCGATGCTCGAGCGGCACGGCATCGTCGCGCCGCCCATCGTCGAGCTGGAAAAGGCGGGCATCCCATCGGATCGGCACACCGACCTATGGGAGAAGCTGCACCGTACGCTCGTGAGCGAGCTTTCGGCGCTGTTGGCGTTGTCGCTTGACGAGGACGCCGCGCGTGCGAAGGACATCGTTCATCGCATCGTCGGCACCGCCTCGTGGTTTCATCTGCAAACCGTCGCGCAGGCGGCGACGCGCCTCGAAGGTTGTCTCGAAAACGGCGAACCGCCGCATGAGGCGCTCTTCGAGCTACGGACCGCGATTTCGCGTGCGACCGCGGAGGTGGCCGACAGCGCGGCCGGCGCGCCATCGTGAGCCGTCGGCGGCCTGCCATTTGCCGCTCGCGGCCTTGTCGCTTGGCGGCCGCGAGCCTCTATCGGGTCATCGATCGTCGGCCAGATCGAGCGCGTTGGTCAGATCGCCCATCGGCGCGTTGCCCTGCGCTGTCAGGGCCTCGTTGCGCGCCTTCAGGCCAGGCAGTTCCGAGAGCGCGAACCGGCGCGTAATGAAGCGCAGGATCGAGGTCGTATCGTATTGCGTGTGATCGACGAAGTGCTTCTTCGCGAACGGCGAAACGATGATCGCCGGAATACGCGTACCGGGCCCGAAGCGGTCGGCTTTGGGCGGGGCGACGTGATCCCAGAAGCCGCCGTTTTCGTCGTAGGTCACGATGACGACCATATGCTGCCACTGCGGACTCTTTTGCAAATGCGCGATGACGTCGGCAATATGGTGGTCGCCCGATTCGACGTCGGTATAGCCGGGGTGCTCGTTCAAGTTGCCTTGCGGTTTGTAGAACGTCACCTGCGGCAACGCACCCTTGTCGATCGCCTCGATGAACTTGGCGCCGCCGACCCCGCCGTCGAGCAGGTGCCGCGCGCGGTTCTGCGTGCCGGGCGCCATATCGGCGAAGTAGTTGAACGGTTGGTGGTGCGGCTGGAAGTTGGGCGCGGAACGGTCGGGGCCGTAAATGACGTCGCGCCGATCCGTCGCTTCGAGCGCCGCATTCCAAGCACCGCTGTACCAGGCCCACGAAACGCCGGCGTCATTGAGCGCATCGCCGATATGCCGTTGCGTTTGAGGGGGCAGCGTCGTCGGATTGGCGGGATCGGCAAGCTTCGGATCGCCGCCCGCCGCCGGTGCGTTGCCGCTTGGCTGATAGGGCGGCTGCATCGTATTCACGGCGTAAAAATCGGGCGTCAGATTGCTCGAATTGACGAACTTGGGCGGTCCGGCGAGCGCCGAGCCAGGCGAGTTCGCTGCCACCTTGAGCGTGACGCCGTCAGGCTCGACAGCCGAGATCAGATCGGCCGCCGGACTTTTGTCCGCGTTTGGATAGATCGGGGTACACGCGCACGCGAGCCACTGGTGATTCAGGAACGAGCCGCCGAATGCACCCATGAAGAAGTTATCGGCAAGCGTGTAGCTTTGCGCGATCTTCCAGAGCGGCAGTGCCGAAGTATCAGCTGCGTAATGCCCCATCGTGAGGCCGCCCGAATCGGCCCACGCGGCAAACTTGTCGTTCTTGCCGCCATCGATCTGCATCTGGTGTTCATAGAATCGATGCCAAAGATCGCGCGTCGCCACGCGGCGCGATGTGTTGAAGCCTTTCGGGTCGTCGATGGCGAACGGCGCATTCGGCAGATCGCGCGTTGCAGCTTGCGTGACCGCGGGTGTCACACCGCGTTGTGTGAGGCCTTTCCAAATGGGCGGCAAGGTGGGCAGCGGCTTGCCGTCGCGATCAAGCTGGCGCGCGCTCGCAGCCGAGACGTCTTGCAGACCGTTGGCGCCCGGGAAGGTGCCATAGAGGTTGTCGAAGCTGCGGTTTTCGGCATAGATGACAACGATATTGCGCACGCTCGACAAGCCCGGCTGATCGTCTAGCGTGCCATTGGCGCAACCGCCCAATACGACGATAGCGGCAATGATGGGCACAGCAAGGCATTTTCTCGTATTCTTGCGCATCGCTTGTTCTCCGTGGGTCCAGCGTTTGATGCTGCGTGGCATCTCTCGTCGAGCGGGTGCAGCTCGCGCCGGTCGCGGCAGTTTATCGCGATAACGTGTCTTTTTCCTGACGCCAAAATGAAGAGGTCTGACGTGGAGCTCAACGCACGCCAGTGCGTGAGCGCGGCGATGTATGCAGCCTGCGAGTGCATCTCCGAAATCGGGCGGTGCTTGCGCAGCGCCATCGGTGTCGCAAGCGCAATGTGCGCGATGGCGATGCTTGCCGGATGTACGCGACCGGCCTACGAGCCGCGGGCCGCCGATGCGTCCGAACTCGGCACGCGAAGCGGTGCGACGCGCGCCGAGGTGTATGCATCGGTTCGCTTGAAAACGGTGCTTGGCGAGAAGCTTTTTTTCGACGCGTCCCTATCGGGTTCCGGCAAGCTCGCCTGTGCGTCGTGCCATAGTCCCGCCCGCGCGTTCGGGCCGCCGAATGCGTTGCCCGTTCAACTGGGCGGCAAGGATTTACGCCAACCCGGCTATCGCGCCGTGCCGACACTCATGTATTCGCAATCGGTGCCGGCTTTCAGCGAGCACTATCACGACTCCGACGACGAAGGCGACGAGAGCATCGACGCGGGCCCGACGGGTGGCTTGACGTGGGATGGCCGCGTCGATACGCATCGCGCCCAGGCTGCCATCCCGTTGCTGTCGCCGTTCGAGATGGGCAGCACGCCCGCGCGCGTTGCCGCGGCGGTGCGCGCGGTACCCTACGCCGAGACGTTTCGCGCGGCGTTCGGCGCGAGTGTGTTGGAGGACGACAAGGCGACGTTCGACGCGGTATTGGATGCACTCGCCGTGTTCGAGGAAAAGCCGTCGCTGTTCTCGCCGTACTCGAGCAAGTACGACGCTTACCTTGGCGGCCGTGCCGTATTGAGCGAGGCGGAGCTGCGCGGCCTGCGGTTGTTCAACGACGAACGCAAGGGCAACTGCGCGAGCTGTCATCCGAGTGCCCGGGCCAAGGACGGTTCGCCGCCGCTTTTTACCGACTTTGGCCTGATTGCACTCGGTGTGCCGCGCAATCGTGCACTCGCGGCCAATCGCGACCCACGGTTCTTCGACCTTGGCGCATGCGGACCGTGGCGAACGGATTTGGCGGGACGCGACGAATTTTGCGGCCTCTTTCGCACGCCGACGCTGCGCAACGTCGCAACGCGGCAAACCTTCTTTCACAACGGCATTTATCGCTCGCTGGAGGACGTCCTGCGCTTTTATGTCGAACGCGATACGAATCCCGAGCGGTTTTATCCCGTCGTGGCCGCCCGCGTACGCAAGTTCGACGATCTGCCGAAGCGGTATTGGGCCAACATCAATACGGATCCGCCTTTCGATCGCCGGCGTGGCGACAAACCGGCGCTCGATGAAAGCGAGATTCGCGATGTCATCGCATTTTTGCGGACGCTGACCGACGGCTACGAATCGCTGCCCGCCCAATGAGGACAGCGGTCGAGCTGCGCAAAACGCATCACGCATAACGCATAACGGGTAAGGCGCATCACCGCGCCGAAATCCCACTAATTATGAAATTTCGTCAAATCTCTCGCAGACGCTCCTGTATCGCTTGAGTTGGCGCGGTGCCTGGCCTAGGATCCTCATACCTCATGACCTGTTGAGAGACTCAGATGACAAAGCGACTTGCGGCCGAATTCCTCGGGACATTCTGGCTGGTGCTGGGCGGCTGCGGCAGCGCCGTTCTCGCTGCCGCCTACCCGCAGTTGGGAATTGGTTTCGCCGGCGTGGCTCTCGCCTTCGGACTCACCGTGCTGACGATGGCTTATGCCGTAGGTCATATCTCCGGCGCGCATTTCAATCCTGCCGTGACGGTGGGGCTATTCGCAGGCGGGCGCTTTCCCGCTCAAGAGGTGGGGCCCTATATCGTTGCGCAAGTGCTCGGCGCGATTGCCGCGGGCGGCGTGCTCTACTGCATCGCAACCGGCAAGCCGGGCTTCGATATGGCGGGCGGATTCGCATCGAACGGCTATGGCGCGCATTCCCCCGGTGGCTATTCCGTGACGGCCGCAGCCGTTACCGAGTTCGTGCTGACGGCGTTTTTCGTGCTGATCATCCTTGGTGCAACCGATAAACGCGCCCCGGCAGGGTTTGCGCCGATCGCGATCGGTCTTGCATTGACGCTGATTCACTTGATCAGCATTCCCGTCACGAATACGTCCGTCAATCCCGCCCGCAGTACCGGCGTGGCCGTATTCGAGGGAGGCTGGGCGCTCGGCCAACTGTGGTTTTTCTGGGTCGTGCCGCTCGTTGGCGGAGCGGTGGGTGGAGCGATCTACCGGCTGGTGCTCGAGCCCACCGCCGCTGCGGCCGTCGCTCAGCCCGCGACGACCTAGCCGAATGGACAGCGCGTTGCAGGGCGCCGGCCGATGAGCGAGCGCAGCGTATCGTGTGGTGTCGTTGTGCTCGACGGGCGTGGTTATGTATTGCTTGCCCATGCGACCGATACGACGCATTGGGACATTCCAAAAGGACAAGGCGAAACGGGGGAGGCGCCGATCGATGCGGCGCTGCGCGAATTGCGCGAGGAGACCGGTATGGAGCTTGCGCCCGAGCGTCTGACGGACCTCGGGCGCTTTGCTTATCGGCGAGACAAGGATTTACATCTTTTCGCAGCGCGCGTCGAAGAGCGGGAGGCCGATCTCGCGCGCTGCGTATGTACATCGCTTTTCCCGAGCCGCAGGGACGGCTCGATGATTCCCGAAATGGACGCGTTCCGATGGGTTGCGCCCGTGGAGGTCGGGCGCTTCGCGAGCCGCAGTCTGGCGCGGCTCTTCGAAACGGCGCTTTCGCTGACCGAATTGCACAAGACCTTGTGACTGGCACTCAGGCCGGCTTGCCCCAGCTGTCGCGCAGCCCCACGATCCGATTGAAGACGGGCTGGCCCGGTTTCGAGTCATGGCGATCGGCGACGAAGTAGCCATGACGTTCGAACTGGCAACGGTCTTCAGGCTGCATCGTTTCCGCGCCCGGTTCGAGATACGCGTTCACGACGCGTTTCGAATCCGGATTCAGCGCTTCGAGGAAATTGCGGCCGCCCGCATCGGGCTGCGCTTCCTTGAAGAGCCGGTCGTAAAGCCGAACTTCGGTGGCGACGGCATGCTTCGCGCTGACCCAGTGGATGTTGCCTTTCACCTTGTATTGGTTGGCGCCTTCCGTGCCGGATTTGCTATCCGGGAAGTAATTGCAGTGCACGGCGACGATATTGCCCTGATCGTCCTTTTGCGCGCCCGTGCATTCGATCACGTAGCCGTAACGCAGTCGCACCTTGTTGCCCGGGAAAAGACGGAAATAGCCCTTCGGCGGGTTTTCGACAAAATCTTCGCGCTCGATCCACAGTTCGCGCGAGATCGGGAACGTACGCTCGCCGCGCTCGGGATGATGCGGGTGGACCGGCGCCTTGCACGGCTCCGATAGATCGGCCGGGAAGTTATCGATGATCAGTTTGAGCGGATCGAGCACGGCCGCCGTACGCGGCGCTTTGTCGTCGAGATCGTCACGAAGCGCGCCTTCGAAGACGCTCATATCGATCCAGGAGTCGACCTTCGTCACGCCGATGCGCTCGCAAAACAGCCGGATGCTCTCAGGCGTGAAGCCGCGGCGGCGCACGCCGACGATCGTCGGCATGCGCGGATCGTCCCAGCCGTCGACATGCCCTTCGGTCACGAGTTGCAACAGCTTGCGCTTGCTCGTGATCGCGTAGGTCAGATTGAGCCGCGAAAACTCGATTTGCTGCGGCAAAGGTCGCGTGAACACGCCCGCGTCGGCAAGCTCGTTCAGTATCCAGTCGTAAAGCGGACGATGGTCTTCGAATTCGAGCGTACAAAGCGAATGCGTGATGTTTTCGAGCGCGTCCGAGATGCAGTGCGTGTAGTCGTACATCGGATAGATGCACCACTGGTCGGCCGTGCGGTAGTGATGTGCGAAGCGGATGCGGTAGAGCACCGGGTCGCGCATGTTGAGGTTCGGCGAGCCCATGTCGATCTTCGCGCGCAGGACGTGTTCGCCTTCCCGGAAATCACCCGCCTTCATGCGGCGAAACAGATCGAGGCTCTCTTGCGGCGAGCGCTCCCGATAGGGCGAGGGGATACCCGGCTCCGTCAGCGTGCCGCGCCCGTGACGCATTTGTTCGGCTGATTGGCTGTCGACATAGGCCTTGCCGCGGGTGATCAGCAGCTCGGCGAATTCATAGAGCTTGTCGTAGTAGTCGCTCGCGTAATAGCGATGCGCCTTGCCATCTTTTTCCCAATCGAAGCCGAGCCAGTGCACGGCGTCGACGATGGAATCGACGTATTCGACGCTCTCCTTTTCGGGATTGGTGTCGTCAAGGCGCAGATGACACACGCCGCCGTAATCGCCGGCGATACCGAAGTTCAGACAGATGCTCTTCGCATGGCCGATATGCAGGTAGCCATTTGGTTCGGGCGGAAAACGCGTTTCGACACGCCCGCCCCATTTCGCGGTGCGATTGTCTTCGTCGATGATGTTGCGAATGAAGTTGGACGGCACGGCGGCCGTCGCATCGTTGCGTTCGTTGTTCATGCGGAAAATGAGAATCGGCAAAATAGGCGGGCCGTGCCCGCGCGGTTTCCGTTCATTCTACCTGAGCGGCTCCCGGCGGGCCGGCGGGGTGGCGGCCCAGCGGCCGGCTGCAGGCCCTCAGCGTTCGACGCGCGAAATGGCGAAGCCGTCCCATCCTTTGCTGCCGACCGTCTGGATCGCCGTGGTCGACAGCCGGGTATCGGCGCGGACGAGTTCGAAGTAGCGCCGCACGCCCTGGACGTCAGGATCGTGGGTGGCGGCATCGAGCACGCGGCCGGCGCGCACCACGTTGTCGCAAACGATGACCGTCCCCGGACGCGCCAGCTTCAGTACGCCGTCGAGATATTGGGGGTTGTACTCCTTCTTGGCATCGATGAAGACGAAGTCGAACGGCGCCTCGCCTTCATCGGCGAGCTGCCGCAGTGTCTGCACCGCATCGCCGATGCGAACGGTCACCCGATCGCCGAGCCCGGCGCGCTCGATGTTTTTGCGCGCCAGCGCCGCATAGTCGGAATTGATTTCGAGCGTGGTCATCGAGCCGCCGGCCGGCAGTGCCCGCGCCAGCCAAATGGTGCTGTAGCCGCCCAGCGTCCCGATCTCCAGAATGCGTTGCGCGCCTTGGATGCGCGCGATGAGCTGCAGCAGCAGGCCTTGGTTCGGCCTGACGTTGATGTCGGGCAAGCCGGCTCGGGCGCTGGCTTCCAATGCAGCGTCGAGCGCCGTGTCGGCCGGCACCAACGCATCGCACAGGTAGTTGTCGACGGCGCTCCATTCGGTTTCGCTCATGATCCAGGTCCTCGTTCGTCATCGTTGCCCGCTTATACTACGCGGCGGCGGCCGAAAGCCGCCGACAATCCGACACGCGCCCGGGCAAGGGCCATCCGATGATGAATGCGAAGCGAACCTTGGTTTTACCCGGTTATGCCAATTCCGGCCCCGGGCACTGGCAGACGCGATGGGAAGCGCTCGATCCGACGTTCGTGCGTGTGGCCATGCCCGATTGGGATCATCCCGTCTGCGATGATTGGTGCGACGCGTTGGATCGCGCCGTGTCGGCAGCGGGTCCGCAACCCGTGCGGATCGCGGCGCACAGCCTCGGCTCATTGACCACCGTGGTTTGGGCGGCGCGTCACCACGGCGGGCGTGCGGCATCCAGGATAGCGGGGGCGCTGCTGGTGGCCGTGCCCGATCCACACGGCGCTGAATTTCCGGCCGATGCGCGCGGCTACGAGCAGGTGCCGAAGGAGCCGCTGCCGTTTCCGACCATCGTCGTGGCGAGCAGCGACGATCCGTATGGGGGCGTCCCGTTCGCCGAACGCTGCGCGAAGGCTTGGGGCAGTCGCTTCATCGACCTGGGCCCGCGCGGCCATATCAACGCCGAAAGCGGGCTCGCCGACTGGCCCGAAGGTCTCGCATGGCTCGCATCGCTTGAAAGCTGAGCGCGTCGGGGCATTTGAACCGGGTTGTGTCGCTTCGCGCCGCGCGTCGCTCAGATGACCGCGCGTGCGCGCAAATCGGCTATCGTCGCGTCGTCGTAGCTCAGGATGCCGCGCAGTACTTCCTCGGTGTGTTCCCCGAGCAGCGGCGGAGCGGTTCGAACCTGCGGCGGTGTCTCGCTCATGACGATGGGATTGCGCACGAGCGCGGCCGGCGCTCCGCTCGGATGGGGCACGCTCACTCGCATGCCGCGCGCTTGCACCTGCTCGTTTTCGAACACCTCGGCCAGATCGTTGATCGGTCCGCACGGTACGCCGGCCGCTTCCAGCAGCTCGATCCACTCGCGCTTGCCGCGCGTTTTCACGATGTCGGCGACGATCGGCACGAGCGTGTCGCGGTGCCGGACGCGCTCGGGGTTCGTAGCGAAGCGCGCGTCGGCGGCGAGTTCCGGGCGCCCACCTACCTGCACGAACTTGCGGAATTGCGCATCGTTGCCCACGGCGAGAATGATCCATCCGTCCGTGGTTTGGAACGCTTGGTAGGGCACGATGTTCTGATGCGCATTGCCCCACCGCTGCGGGGCTTGGCCGCTCGTCAGATAGTTCGAGCCCATGTTGGCGAGCATCGCGACTTGCACATCGAGCAGTGCCATATCGATGTACTGGCCCACGCCGGTTCGTTCCCGATGCGCCAGTGCCGCCAGCAGGGCGACTGTCGTGTACATGCCCGTCATCAAATCGGCGATCGCGACGCCGGCTTTTTGCGGGCCGCCGCCGGGCAGACCGTCGCGTTCGCCGGTCACGCTCATGAACCCGCCCATGCCTTGGACGATGAAGTCGTAGCCGGCTCGCTCGGCGAGCGGGCCAGTCTGGCCGAAGCCTGTCACCGAGCAATAGATGAGGTCTGATTTGATCTGGACGAGCGAGGCATAGTCGAGTCCGTACTTGGCGAGCTGTCCGACCTTGTAGTTTTCGAGCACGACATCGCTTCGCGCCGCGAGCTCGCGAACGATTCGCTGTCCGTCGAGCGTGGCGATATCGACGGTCACCGAGCGCTTGTTGCGATTCGCGCACAGGTAGTAGGCGGCCTCATGCGTATCGCTGCCATCGGGCGTTTTGAGATAAGGCGGGCCCCAGTGCCGGGTGTCGTCGCCGGTGCCGGGGCGCTCGATCTTGATGACGTCGGCGCCCAGATCGGCAAGCGTCTGTGCGCACCACGGGCCGGCCAGCACGCGGGTGAGATCGAGCACGCGGATATGACTGAGGGCTCCCATGTCGGTCGATGTCTCCATTGGATAAATAGCCGGCATGAGCGGCTGGGGTCGTTGGCATGTTAAGCCGTTTTTGCCGTGTGGCCCAGACTCGTTGATGTGGGCTCGCATCGGGATACGTCAAATGCCTGCCAATACGGGAACCATCAAGACGAGCGGCGTACGCGCAACGCAAACCCACTTCGCATCCAGTCGCCACCTCCACCCTGATTTGTCCTAGATTCGAACTACTTTGACAACATCGGACAGGAGCATCCATGGGCGGCATTTCAGGCGCTACGCCCGGCCCGAGCGGCGCAGATCGGGCGCGTATCGGCAACTCGTCCGGCGATGATCCGGGCCGCGTCGATTCAGCTGCGAAACCGACCACGCGACCGACGCGACCCGGTGTCGAGTTGCCGGAGACCGCAAGCGCGGCCGGCCTCAGCAAGGAGGCGTCCTTCAACGTATCGTCGAGTTCGTCGAAAGGAACCCAGGCGGCCGTGGAGGGCGCGACCACGGGATATGCCGCTGCGCAAGCACGGGCACTGCGCTTAGGCTTTACACCGTCGCAAATCGAAACGATCATCAGCGGCCGCCGGGAAAGCGGGGATACCGTCGACGTCTTTCGTCGGCTGCCGCAGTTATGCGGCGCACTGGGGCTTGACGGGTCCTCCAATAGTGAGGAACAGTCGATTCGCGGGCGGGACAAACTCCTCGCCCTCATCGTGGACGGCGGCCCGGAAGCGATGGACGCGCTGCTGACCGTGGGTACCATGCAGAACCAGAATTCCCTTTCCGCGGAGGAATTCGATGCCGGCGACTTGTGCGATTTGCTGTCGGCACTGGGCGCATTGGGTCACTCATATAAGCAACTCGGGCGTATCGGGTTCCACAACGCGAATGCGCTGCCTGTGTTGCTTGGCCTCTACCGGAAATTCCCCGAGGCGCTTCGCGAGGAGCGACGGCTCAAGCGCGCCAATCAGTTGGGGGTCTTGGCGTATTACGGGGGCGTCTACCGGCTGAGGGCGCTGGAGCGGGCGGTTCGGGCGGTTGAATCCTCTTCGCCCAATGCTTTTGACGACGTACTCAGCGAGACGATGCGCAGGAGCGGGCTCAATCGACGCCCTGTTCCGTAAGCGAAGTGATACGTCCTCCCAAGCCAACCTCGAACAGGCAGCCCCAACGTCGGGCAGCGCCCGGCCGTCATCCTCAGCAAGGGCAATCCGGCGACATTTCCGTATAATCGGTCGTTTAGGCGAAAAACGCCCGCCCGCGGCCTGCGTGGGCGCCGGGTTTCCAATCGAGAACGTCCCCAGTCCCTTATGAAAGCCGCCGAAATACGCGAGAAATTCCTTAAGTTCTTCGAATCGAAGGGCCATACGATCGTCCGCTCGTCGAGCCTCGTGCCGGGCAATGACCCGACGCTGCTCTTCACCAATTCGGGCATGGTGCAATTCAAAGACGTGTTTCTCGGCGCCGAATCGCGCCCCTACACGCGCGCCACGACGGCCCAGCGCAGCGTGCGAGCGGGCGGCAAGCACAACGACCTCGAAAACGTCGGCTATACGGCCCGGCATCATACGTTCTTCGAGATGCTCGGCAATTTCTCGTTCGGCGATTACTTCAAGCGCGACGCGATCCGTTACGCCTGGGAGCTCCTGACCGTGGTCTACGGGCTGCCGAAGGACAAACTCTGGGTGACGGTCTACCAGGAGGACGACGAGGCCTACGGCATCTGGGCCGATGAAGTCGGCGTGCCGCGTGAGCGCATCATTCGCATCGGCGACAACAAAGGCGCCCGCTACGCGTCGGACAATTTCTGGCAGATGGCCGATACGGGTCCCTGCGGCCCCTGCTCGGAGATCTTCTACGATCACGGCCCCGAAGTCTGGGGCGGCCCGCCGGGGTCTCCCGAGGAAGACGGCGACCGCTACATCGAAATCTGGAACCTCGTGTTCATGCAGTTCAATCGCGACGCCCAGGGCAACATGACGCCGCTGCCCAAGCCTTGCGTCGATACCGGCATGGGGCTCGAGCGCATCGCGGCCGTGCTGCAGCACGTTCACAGCAACTACGAGATCGACCTTTTCGAAGCGCTGATCAAGGCGGCGGCGCGCGAAACGGGCGTGGCCGACCTCGGCAACAATTCGCTGAAGGTCATCGCCGATCACATTCGCGCCTGCTCGTTTTTGATCGTCGACGGCGTGATCCCGGGTAACGAGGGCCGTGGCTACGTGCTGCGCCGCATCGTGCGCCGCGCCATCCGCCATGGCTACAAGCTCGGCTGCAAGCGGGCATTCTTCCACAAGCTCGTGGCCGATCTCGTCAAGGAAATGGGCGCGGCCTACCCGGAGCTCGCCGATGCGCAAGCCCGCGTGACGGATGTCCTGCGCCAGGAGGAAGAACGCTTTTTCGAGACCATCGAGCATGGCATGTCGATTCTCGAAGCCGCGCTGGCCGATCTCGCGGACAAAGGCGGCAAGACGCTCGACGGCGAGGTCGCTTTCAAGCTTCACGATACATATGGCTTCCCGCTCGACCTGACGGCCGATGTCTGCCGCGAGCGCAACGTATCGGTCGACGAACCGGCATTCGACGAAGCGATGTCGCGCCAGCGCGAACAGGCGCGCGCGGCCGGCAAGTTCAAGATGGCGCAAGGTCTCGAATACTCGGGCGCCAAAACGACATTCCACGGCTACGAGGAACAGATTTTTGACGATGCGAAGGTCGTCGCCCTGTACGTCGACGGTTCGGCTGTCACGCAACTCTCGCCTGGGCAGCATGCGGTCGTCGTGCTCGATCACACGCCGTTTTATGCGGAGTCGGGCGGACAGGTGGGCGATACGGGCGTCATCGCCAACGCGAGCGTGCGGTTTGCCGTGCTCGACACATTGAAAGTACAGGCGGACGTGATCGGCCATCACGGTGCGCTCGAGCAAGGCACCCTCAAAGTGGGCGACGTGGTGAAGGCCGAGATCGACGCAATCCGCCGGGCACGCACGGCGCGTAACCATTCCGCGACGCATTTGATGCACAAGGCGTTGCGCGAGGTGCTCGGCTCGCACGTGCAGCAAAAAGGCTCGCTCGTCGATGCCGATAAAACGCGCTTCGACTTCGTTCACAATGCGCCGATGACGGATGACGAAATCCGCCGTGTCGAGGACATCGTCAATGCGGAAGTCCTCGCGAACGCGCCCGGCGTCGTACGCGTCATGCCATTCGACGAGGCAGTCAAGGGCGGGGCCATGGCGCTGTTCGGCGAAAAATACGGCGACGAGGTGCGGGTGCTCGATCTCGGTTTTTCGCGCGAGCTGTGCGGCGGCACGCACGTGCATCGTACGGGCGATATCGGTTTGTTCAAGATCGTCGCCGAGACCGGCGTCGCAGCCGGCGTTCGACGCGTCGAGGCGTTGACGGGCGATAACGCCGTGCGCTATGCGCAGACGCTCGAATCGCAGCTCGCGGCCGCGGCCGCGGCGCTCAAGGCGCAACCGTCGGAACTCACGCAGCGCATCGGACAGGTCCAGGAGCAGGTCAAGTCGCTCGAGAAGGAACTCGCGGCACTGAAATCGAAGCTCGCTTCGAGCCAGGGCGACGAACTCGCGGCGAAGGCCGTCGATGTGGCCGGCGTGCAGGTTCTCGCGGCGACGCTGGAGGGCGCGGACGTCAAGACGCTTCGCGAGACCGTGGACAAGCTCAAGGACAAGCTCAAGCACGCCGCGATCGTCCTCGCAGCCGTCGACGGCGGCAAGGTCAGTCTCATCGCGGGCGTGACGCCCGAGGCGAGCAAGAAGGTCAAGGCGGGCGAACTCGTCAATTTCGTCGCCCAGCAAGTCGGTGGCAAAGGCGGCGGTCGGCCCGATATGGCGCAGGCCGGCGGCACCGAGCCCGCCGCGCTACCGGCGGCGCTCGCGGCCGTCAC
>Ga0209672_100821_pt1 | contig 14577 bp, 9 predicted proteins | sample AraplaCol_mMS_r2_FD_184273 | JGI IMG/M metagenome (GOLD analysis project Ga0209672, IMG submission 184273) | Arabidopsis root microbial communities from North Carolina, USA - plate scrape CL_Col_mMS_r2 (SPAdes) (version 2) | ecosystem: Host-associated > Plants > Roots > Endosphere | place: USA...
CGTGGAAGCTCGATTGCTCCGCATCGTCGACGACATTGACGAAGATCCGTCGTGCGTCGGCAAGAGCCGCGATATGTCGATGGAGTTCGGCATCCGACGTGGCCGCGATGACCAGCCACGCCTGTTGGAGCCAGTCATCTTCGAAGGGGCCCTGCAACCATTGCACCTGGCCATCGTTCACCCAACCGAGCAGCGCAGGCGTGAGGTCGGGCGCCCCCACGGTGACCCGCGCGCCCGATTCCAGCAAAGCGGCCACTTTGCGCTCACCCACCACGCCGCCGCCCACCACCAGGACCTGGCGACCGGACAGATCGGCGAACAAGGGGTAAAGCTTCATCGAACCTCAGGCTCCATGAGATGCATGGCTGGAGCACCCACGCTAGGCACGCGGCGATGGCCGTACAAATGATTTCTCCGGCGCCAGACATGACGGCCCGTTATAAGGGGGGCGCGTCTGCCAGCACGACGAAGTATTGACGCAACGCAGCAATGGCTGTATAGACGTCTAATTGTGACCACCCCGTTACGGTAATCATGGACCATCATCGCCATTGGCTGGAAACCGCCCCGACCGCCTGCCCGTGCAGCGCGTCGGCGGACAAGCACGCGCGATGTATCCGCAGCGCGACACCGAGTCCCCATTCTCTCGATTGCCTGTGGAACACTAGCCATGACGCTGACCCAACTACGCTATCTCGTCGCCATCGCTGATGCCGGCCTGAACATCACCCTCGCGGCCGAGCGGGTGCACGCCACCCAACCCGGCCTGAGCAAGCTGCTGCGCCAACTGGAAGATGAGCTCGGCTTCCAGTTGTTCCATCGCAAAGGTCGCAGCCTTCACGCCATCACGCATGCCGGCACGCACGTGCTCGAGCGCGCCCGCACGATCCTGGCGGAAGCGGCCAATATCCGCTCCATCGCCGCCAACCTGCGCAACGAATCGCGCGGCACGCTGCGCATCGCCACCACCCACACGCAGGCACGCTTCGCACTGCCGTCGGCCGTGGCGGTGCTGAGTCGCAGCTATCCGCAGGTGAGCGTGCATTTGCAGCCAGTGAACGATTCGGACGTGATCGCCTTGCTCGAGGTCGGCCAGGTCGACCTCGCCATCGTCAGCACGGCCGCCGGCGCACCGCCTCCGAACGGCATCGCCCTGCCCGCGTATCGCTGGAACCGCAGCATCGTGGTGCCGAATAGCCATCCACTGGCGCGGCAGAAACAGGCGCCAACGCTGGAGCAGCTCGCCGCCTTTCCGCTGATCAGCTACGACTCTTCATTGAAGCCGGAGTCCTCGCTGACCCGTGCCTTCCAAAGCGCCGGTCTCGATCCGCAGATCGTCATGACGGCCAGCGATGCCGACCTGATCAAAACCTATGTGCGCGAGGGATTGGGCATCGGCGTGCTCGCCGAAATGGCCTATCAGCCGGAGCACGATACCGACCTGAGCGAGTTGGGCGCGGATCAGCTGTTTGCTGCGTGCACGACGTGGATCGTCTTGCGTCGTGAGAGCGTGTTGCGTGAATACACGCTCGATTTCATCAGTGTGTTTGCGCCGCATCTGGAGCGGCGTGCGGTGAGTCGGGCGCTTGCGTCCGGGGGCACGGGAACGTCGCATTGGGCGGGGGTGCCGCATTGGCGGGAACGGAAGGTGCCGCCGAAGATGGTTGAGCCCTTGGTTGAGGCGCAGTGATAGGTGGATTTTGTTGGCCCATGGATGCGCTGCGGGGCCAAATGACGTTGTAGGAGCGCACTTGTGCGCGACCAGCCAACGGAGCGGTGCACCCCGGCGCTGCGGTCGCGCACAAGTGCGCTCCTACAAGGGTAATCGCAGGCCCGTGGGTAGCGGACTAAGTTGGCGGATGGCTCGTTGTGGGAGCGCACCCTGTGCGCGACAAACCTACGGAGCGATAGACCCCGGCGTGGCTGTCGCGCACAGGGTGCGCTCCCACAGACGAGCAAACAGGTGGCGTCACGCCTACCCTCGCAACAAACCACGCTGCTCCAGCAGCGCCACAATATGCCCCGCCAACACCAGCGGCTCCGACGCGCTCCCATCGATCCGCAACTCCGGCTGCACCGGCTCCTCATAGGGATCACTGATCCCCGTGAAGTGCGTGATCGCCCCCGCACGCGCCTGCGCATACAAACCCTTGCGGTCGCGCGCTTCGCAAACATCCAGCGACGTCGCCACGTGGATCTCGATGAAATCCCCGTGCGCCTCCACCAAGGACCGTGCTTCGGCGCGCGCGTCGGCATAAGGCGCAATCGGAGCGCAGACCGCCACGCCGCCATGGCGCACGATTTCGCTGGCCACATAACCGATGCGCGTCACGTTGGCATTGCGGTCCTCCCGCGAGAAACCAAGGCCGCGGGATAAATGCTTGCGTACCTCGTCACCATCCAGCACGGTGACGGCGCGGGCCGTGCGCTCCAGCAACTGGGCGACAACCGCCTGGGCGATGGTCGATTTGCCGGCACCCGACAGCCCGGTGAAGAACAGGGCAAAGCCACGCGACGCCTGCACGGGATGGCGTTCACGCAGGATCTTCACCACGTCGGGAAAGGAAAACCATGCGGGAATATCGCTGCCTTCCTGCAGGTGGCGGCGCAGCTGCGTGCCCGAGATATCGCGCACTTCATCGCCAGGCTGCACTTCGTTGGATGGCAGATAGGTGTCGCGATTGGCCACGTACACCATCGCCGGGAACGGCACGATGCGAATGCCAAGTTCGTCCTGGTGTCGCTCCAGCAGATGTTGTGCGTCAAACGGACCGTAGAACGGCTTGCCGTCGGCGTCATTGCCAGGACCGGCGTGATCGCGCCCCACGATGAAGTGGCTCGCCCCATAGTTTTTGCGGATGATCGCGTGCCACAGCGCCTCGCGCGGACCGCCCATGCGCATCGCCAGAGGCAGCAGCGAAAGGCGCGCGCTGTTGGCTGGATACTGCGGCAGCAGCGCCTGGTAGCAGCGCACGCGCGTGTAGTGGTCGACATCGCCGGGTTTGGTGCGCCCGACCGATGGCTGCAGCAGGAGTTTCGCACCCACTTGCTGGGCGGCGCGCAGGGTCAGTTCGCGATGCGCCCGGTGCATGGGGTTGCGCGTCTGGAACGCCACGATGCGATGCCAGCCCTGCGAAGCGAACCATGCACGCAGACTACGGGGTGTATCGCGCAGCGTGGCGAAGTCGTAGTGCGACGGTGGCTGGATGCCACGCACGCGTCCGCCCAGATTGACCGGGCGATAGCGATCCAACAGTTCGGCCACGCCAGGATGTGCCTGATCGACCGTGCCGAACACTGCTTGCGCTTCGTGCCCGCGATCCGGCCGGTAGATGTCTTCCACCTCCAGCACCGCGATGGGTACGCCTTCCACGTCGCGCAAAGCCACCTCGCTGCCCACGGTCAGGCGCTCGGCGAATGCCTCGCTCACATCCAGCGTGATGGGGATCGGCCACAGCGTGCCGTCGGCCAGGCGGTATTCGGCGACCACCCGATCGTAGTCGCGCTGCGTGAGAAACCCTTCCAGTGGCGAGAACGCACCATTGAGCAGGAGCTCCAGATCGCACAACTGTCGCGTATTGAGATCGATCGCCGGCAGGCCCGCGCTGCGCTGCTTGAGCGCGGCGGCTTCCTCCGCCGGTAGATAAAGCTCTTTCAGCACGCCGCCGTGAGGCGCGATCAGCGAAACGGGGGCGTCGTCGAGCAGCACAGCATGGGACTGCGCAAGGGCACTCTGGCTCATGGTGTCGTTCTTCTTTGGTCGGGGCGGAAACCGGCAACCTGCGCCGGGGCAGTTCTTATGTCTCTGGTCAAGCCAGGCCGTGAAGCCCGCATTCGCGCTTCAGGCCAAAGAATCGGGCGGTGTCCAACTCGGAACCAGGTTCCCAGCGATGCGTGGTGTGCACATCGCCAATGGAGATGTAGCCCTGCTCCCACAACGGGTGGTACGGCAGGCCGTGCTTGCGCAAGTACAGGCCCACGTCGCGATCGGTCCAATCCGCGATGGGATGAAATTTCCATCGATGGTCGCGACGTTCGGCATACGGAATGGCGGCGCGCGTACGCGCCTGGCTGCGCCGCAATCCCGCGAACCACGAACCCGCTTGGAGTTCGCTCAGCGCTCGCTGCATCGGTCTCACCTTGCGCAGCTGGTTATAGCGATCGATGCCCGCCACGCCTTGTTCCCACAAGCGCCCTTCCCTCGCTTCGAGCCAGGCAGGACTTTCCGCCGCGCTATACACCTTGACGTTAAGGCCGAGTCGCTCGCGCAACTCGTCGATAAAGCGATACGTCTCGGGAAACAAATAACCGGTGTCGATCAGAACGATGGGCAGATCCGGCCGTTGCCGCGTCAACAGGTGCAGCGACACGGCCGCCTGCGCACCAAAGCTCGACGACAGCACATGCGTGCCCGGCGCATGGGCCAGTGCCCAGATCACGCGCTGCTCCGCCTGCAGACCGCCCAGCCATGCGTTCAATTCGTCGAGAGCGCGCTCGTCGTGCTGCGCATCCTCGAGCAGCGCCTGCTTCATGCCACCACCTCCAGCGGAATCTGCCGTGTCGATGCGGCGATCACGCCGCTGCGCAGCAGGAAATCGCCGAAGCCCTCATCGACCACGCGTTCATCCGCGTAACGTGCAAACAGCGGCGACAACGCATCGAGGATCGCCGGCTCGTCGATGTTCTCCCGATAGACCTGGTTGAGTCGCTGGCCACGAAAATCCGCGCCCAGCCGCAGGTCGTAGCGGCCCGGTCCACGCCCGACCAGGGCGATCTCGCCCAGATACGGGCGCGAGCAGCCGTTGGGGCAACCTGAGAGTCGCAGCAGGATGGGCGCGTCGCGCAGCCCGAAGGACTCCAGCAGCGCTTCCAGCCTGGGCAGGATATCGGGCAGATACCGTTCGCTTTCCGCCATCGCCAGGCCGCAGGTGGGCAGCGCCACGCAAGCCACGGCGTGCCGGCGGATGCCGCTGTCGGTGCGATAACCGTCGAGCCCGTGTGCCGCGACAATGGCGTCGATGCGCGCACGCTGGTCCGCGGCAACATTGGCGACGATCACGTTCTGGTTGCAGGTGAGGCGAAAATCGCCTTCGTGGATCTTCGCCAGCTCGCGCAATCCGCTGAGCCAGCGACGCTCGCCCACATCCGCAAGCCGACCCGATTCGATCTGCAGGGTCAGGTGCCAGCGTCCATCCTCGCCTTCGATCCAGCCGTAGCGATCGCCGTTGTGGTCGAAGCGGTAGTCGCGCTCCACTTCCAGCGCAAAGCCCACGCGCCGTTCCACTTCCGCTTTGAAGATGTCCACGCCGCGATGATCGAGGGTGTACTTCAGACGCGCGTGCTTGCGCTCGCTGCGATTGCCCCAGTCGCGCTGCACGGCCACGATGGCTTCGGACACGGCGAGCAGGCGTTCCGGCGGCACGAAGCCGATGATGGTTCCCAGCCGCGGATACGTGCTGGGGTCGCCGTGGGTTGCGCCCATGCCGCCACCGATGGCGACATTGAAGCCCTTCAACTCGCCCTGCTCGATGATCGCGACCAGACCGAGATCCTGCGCAAAGACATCGACATCGTTGAGCGGCGGAATGGCCACGCCGATCTTGAACTTGCGCGGCAGATACGTACGGCCGTAGAGCGGCTCTTCATTCGCCGGCTCGTCGACCAGCGGTTCGCCGTCGAGCCAGATCTCGTGATAGGCGCGCGTGCGCGGCGACAGTTCTTCCGAAAGCCGCGTCGCCCATGCATAGGCAAGTGCGTGCGCGCTGGATTCCACCGGATTGGCGGTGCTCACCACATTGCGCACCACATCGCCGCACGCCGCGATGGTGGTTGCCAGCGCGTCGTGGATGGCGGCGATGGTGGGCTTGAGCTTCTGCTTGATGATGCCGTGCCATTGGAATGTCTGGCGCGTGGTGATGCGTAACGTGCCGTTGGCGTAGTCGCGCGCGAGGCGATCAAACACCAGCCATTGCGTGGGCGTCACCACGCCGGACGGCAGGCGCGCGCGCAACATGAACGAATACGCGGGCTCCAGCTTCTGCTTGCGACGTTCCTCGCGCAGGTCGCGATCGTCCTGCAGGTAGCTGCCATGAAACTTCAGCAGCTTGTTGTCGTCGTCGCTGATCGCATTGGTGATCGGATCGCGCAGACCTTCGGCAATGCTGCCGCGCAGTTGGCGGCTGGCCGCCTTGATGCGTTCGAAATCGGAGAGCGGTGTCGTCATATCAGTACACGTCGCGGGCGTAGCGGCCCTGCTGGAGGAGACCGGACAGCCATTCCTTCGCCTGCTCGTGCGATTGGCCGCCGTGCGTCGCCGCCACGTCGATCAAGGCGGCATGGACATCCTTGGCCATATGGTTGGCGTCGCCGCACACATAGACATGGGCACCCTCTTGCAGCCACGCATAGAGATCGCGGCCCTGCTCACGGATGCGTTGCTGCACGTAGACCTTGGCATCGCCATCGCGCGAGAAGGCCAGATCGAGCCGATCCAGCGAGCCGTCGCGCAGCGCAGCCTGCCACTCGGTCTGATAGAGAAACTCGCTGGTGAAGTGACGGTTGCCGAAAAACAACCAGTGGCGCCCGCGGGCAGCCGTTTCGCGGCGCTCCTGCACGAAGGCGCGAAACGGCGCCACGCCCGTGCCCGGGCCGATCATGATCACGTCGCGGCTATCGTCCTTGGGCAGGCGGAAGCGCTCGTTTTCTTCGATGAAGATCGGCACGCGCCGTTCGTCGGTCGCGTCGGCAAGGAAGGAAGACGCCGCACCCCAACGGTGTTCGCCATGCGCCTCGTAATCAATCACGGCCACCGTCAGATGCACTTCGTCGCCCACCGCTTTCTGGCTGGAAGCGATCGAATACAGGCGCGGTGTCTGCGGGCGCAGCGCGGCCACCAAGTCGTCCGCCGACCAGCCCTCGGGATGGCGGCGCCAAAGATCGATCGGTTGTTCGTCCGCCAGCAAGGCGGCCAGGCGCGACGACCGATCCGGTCGCAGCAGACCGGCAAGTTCCTGGTCGCCGCTCACATCGGCCACCGCAGCAATCACGGGACGACTCAAGCGCGTGAGTTCGCGCTCGTGGCTCAGCCAACGGCGCAAGGGCAGCTCCCGGCCGTCGTGATACACGGCACGCTCGCCGTCGAGCTTGAGCAAGGTCAGCCATCGATCGACCAGCGCAGGCGGGTTCTGCGGCCACACGCCCACGGCATCGCCGGGCTCGTAGCGCAGGCCCGATCCTTCCAGCGACAACTCCACGTGACGTACGTCCCGGCCCGCATCGCGCGCCACGATGGCCTGGTTGTCGAGGACCGGCGCGGCAAACGGACGGTCACGATGATGGCTGGCGCGCGACGGCACGGGTTGCAGCGTCGCCAGTCGTGCCGCCGGCTGCGTCGTGCCCAGCGCCTGCCGGGCCTGTTCAAGCGCGCGCTCTGTCCATGGAGCCGCCACCGCATCGACGTCGACATCCGCTTCGCCCAGCGGCGCCAGACGCGAGGCGCCGAGTTCGGCGAAACGCTGATCGAGCTGCTGACCGATGGCGCAGAATTGCGGATAGCTCGAATCGCCCAGCCCCAGCACCGCGTAACGCAGGCCGGGCAACTGGGGCGCGCGCTTGCCCAGGATGAATTCGACCAGGCCGCGGGCATCGTCCGGCGGCTCGGCGTCGCCCTGGGTGCTGATCACCACGACCAGATGCGTTTCCTTGGCCAGATCGCGTTGGGCGTAGCCATCGGCACGCACCAGGCGCACGGCCAGCCCGGCGGCTTCGGCGCGGGCGCTGAGTTGGGTGGCGATGCGCTTGGCCTGCCCGGTCTGGCTGCCATACAAAATGGTCAGTCGCTCGCCGACGGCCTTGGCCGCTTGCAGGGGCACGATGCCCCGTTGCAGCTGGTCGGCGCGCGCCGCGCTCCAGGCAGCGACCCAGTAGAGCTCGGCGGGGCTCAGTCCCTCGGTCAACCGCTCCAGCGCCGACAACTTGTCGCCATCGAGGGAGCCCAGCCCGGTTTGCGTTGCGACGACCGCGTTCACTGTCCACCTTTGGACGTCCAGACACCTGGACACTCAAAGTAGTCATCACCGCTTGTCATGTGAAAGGACGTGTTGGCATAACCATATGTCCGTGGGCTCATTTCCCGCAGACGACCCGCCCCAACCGGCCGCCCCAGGCTTTTCCCTGACGACGATCAACGGGACCGTCATCGCCTTCGCTTAGAATGGGCCGATGACCAAGTCCCCCGCCCTCCCCATCGAAGTCCGCGGCAGCGCCAAGCAGCCGCTGGGCATGAGTCCCGCCCAGTTCCTGCGCGATTACTGGCAGAAGCGCCCGCTGCTGATCCGCCAGGCGTTTGCCGATTTCGCCTCGCCGATCGAGCCGAACGACCTCGCCGGCCTGGCGATGGAAGAAACCGCGCTGTCGCGCCTGATCATCCATGACGAAGGCCGCGACCGCTGGAAGGTCAAGACGGGCCCCCTGACCGAAAAGGACTTCGCCAGCACGCCGGACAAGAACTGGACCCTGCTGGTGCAGGACGTGGACAAGTGGGACAACGACGTGGCCGCCCTGCTGGAAGACTTCAACTTCCTGCCCAGCTGGCGCCTGGACGACATCATGATTTCCTATGCCGAGCCCGGCGGCGGCGTCGGTCCTCACGTGGACCAGTACGACGTGTTCCTGCTGCAGGGCCTGGGCCAGCGCCATTGGGCGATCGATACCAACCCAGACGCGCCCAAGGATTTCCGCCTGGATGTGGAACTCAAGCAGCTCCAGGTCTTCGAGCCGGACCACGAGTGGCTGCTCGAACCGGGCGACATGCTCTACCTGCCGCCGGGCGTGCCGCACGACGGCATCGCGTTCGGCGGACCGTGCCTGACCATCTCGGTCGGCATGCGCGCGCCGTCGCAGGCCGAGCTGACCGGCGATCTGGCCGACTATCTGGCCGAACGCCTGCCCGATGAGCTGCGTTACACCGATCCCGACCTGACCCCGGCCAAGGCCGTCGGCGAAATCGACCGCGCCGCGCTCGCCCGCCTCAAGCAGGCCCTGCCGTTTGCCGCCGCACTGGACGACGCCACCCTGACCGACTGGTTCGGCCGCTTCATCACCCGCTACCGCAGCGCCCAGCAGCCGGTGCCGCCGGAAAAGGAACTGACCGAAGCCGCCCTGCGCAAGCAACTCGATGCAGGCACCTCCCTGCTGCGCCACCCGTGGGCGCGCATGGCCTGGGCGCGCGCCAAGCGAGGCGCCACGCTGTTCGTCAACGGGCATGCCTACCCGACGTCGGTGGATGTCGCCGAGCGCCTGTGTGCCGAGCGCGAACTCACCCCGGGCGCCTCGGTGCCGGACGCCGAGCTCGCCCTGCTGCTTACCCTGGTCAACGACGGCCACCTGGTCGCCCGCAAGCTGCGCCGCCGATGAGCGACCGGGACGTCCACGACGAGGCATCGAACGCAGGTGAGGGTCCGGCCACGCCGCCCCTGCCCGTGCGCGATCGCAGCGAACTGGCCGATGCCCGTCTACGCCTGCTGACCGCGGCCCGGCGACGGATCGCGATCTACCAGCCGATCCTGAGCGACGATGTCTACGGCAGCGTCGCCGAGCTGGCCGAGCTTCGGCGCCTCGCCACCTCCGGTCGCGGCGCCGAGATCCGGTTGATCCTGCATGCGCCCGAAGACGCACTGCGCGACAACCATCGGCTGGTAGCCCTGGCCCAGCGCCTGTCCAGCATCGTGCTGGTGCGCACGCCGCTGGAAGAAGTCGACCTGGCCTACGCCTCCGCTTATTTGCTCACTGACCAGGGCGGTTATCTGTTCCTGCCCGATGCCCGCCGCGCCGACGGGCGCGCCGCGCTTGCCGATCGCGCCGCGCAAGCGCCGCTGCTGCAGCACTTCAACGAGGTGTGGGAACGCTCGGCGCGCGCCACGGCCTGGCTGCCGCTCGATCTGTAACTGAACGGTAGCCTCCCGTCGCGCCGGTCGGTGACATCGACGCCAAATGCGCATTCAACGATGCAAATCCGCGGTCTACGACGATCGTCGGTACCCGATAACTCGAAATATCGATCATCGACCCCACTTAAGGGTGCAACCTGGGTTGCCGCGTCGCAGCAGCCCAAGGCTATAATTAACGGGATTTTTCCCAGCCATCCGGCCAACCCCGGTCGGAACGGCTGCTGCTTCCCTTCCTCACCGGTGGTGACGTGAGCACTAATCTGATCCGCGAGTTTTTCGAATCCTCCCAACTCGCCGGCGGTAACGCCGATTACGTTGAACAGCTCTATGAATCGTGGTTGGCAGACCCTTCGTCGGTCGAGGCTACCTGGAGCAAATACTTCGAGACTTTCAAAGGCCGCGAGTCTGGGGACGTTCCCCACTCTGCGGCCATTGCGCGTATAGAGGCCGCACAAAAGCAGCGCCGTAACGGCGTCGCTGTTGCCGGCGGCGCGGTCGACGACGCCCACGCCCGCAAGCAGGCCGGCGTGCTGCGCATCCTCACCGCCTACCGTTCGCGTGGCCACCTGGCCTCGAACCTCGACCCGCTCGGCCTGGCCGAGAAGCTGCCGGCGCCGGACCTGGAACCCTCGTTCCACGGTCTGTCCGATGCCGACCTGGACACCGAGTTCGACTGCGGCAACTTTGCCGGCGGTGGCCAGCGCATGAAGTTGCGCGAGCTGATTGCCCGACTGAAGAAGGTGTACACCAACACCCTCGGCGTCGAGTTCATGCACATCAGCAACCATGAGCAGCGCAACTGGATCTACACCCGCCTGGAGCAGGCCAACGGCACCGCCGGCCTCGACGCCGCGGGCAAGAAGCGCGTGCTCGCCGAGCTGACCGCTGCCGAAGGCCTCGAGCGCTACCTGCACACCAAGTACGTGGGCCAGAAGCGTTTCTCGCTGGAAGGCGGCGACAGCTTCATCCCGATGGTGGACGACATCGTCCGCGCCGCCGGCGACAACGGCATCAAGGAAGTCGTGATCGGCATGGCCCATCGCGGCCGCCTCAACATGCTGGTGAACATCCTCGGCAAGCCGCCGCGCACGCTGTTCAACGAGTTCGAAGGCAAGTTCGACCATCCGGACGATCCGGCGCACTCGGGCGACGTGAAGTACCACATGGGCTTCTCTGCCGACGTCAAGACGCCGAACGGCGGCACGCACGTGGCGCTGGCGTTCAACCCGTCGCACCTTGAGATCGTCAACCCGGTGGTGGCCGGCTCGGTGCATGCGCGCCAGGTCCGCCGCCGCGACACGGAGCGCAAGCAGTCGATGGCCGTGCTGGTGCACGGCGACGCCGCGCTGGCCGGCCAGGGCGTGAACATGGAATTGTTCAACATGTCCCAGGCCCGCGGTTTCAAGATCGGCGGCAGCCTGCACATCGTGATCAACAACCAGGTGGGCTTCACCACCTCCAACCCGCAGGACGCCCGCTCCACGCTGTACTGCACCGACCTGGCCAAGATGGTCAACGCGCCGGTGTTCCACGTGAACGGCGACGACCCGGAAGCGGTGATCCAGGCCACCCGCCTCGCCTACGATTTCCGCAAGCAGTTCCGCAAGGACGCCGTGCTCGACCTGGTGTGCTACCGCCGCCACGGCCATAACGAGGCCGACGAGCCGGCCGCCACCCAGCCGGTGATGTACCAGATCATCCGCAAGCGCCCGACCACCCGCGACCTGTATGCGCAGGAGTTGGTGAAGCAAGGCGTGATCGCCGAAGGCGACGGCCAGAAGATGTTCGACGACTACCGCGCCCGCCTCGAGGCCGGCGAGCCGATGACCGAGCTGACCAGCTCGCTGGTCAAGGACATCGAAGTCGACTGGGACCGCTTCATCGGCGGCAAGCTGTCCACCGAGACCCCGACGGGTTACTCCAAGCAGCGCCTGGTGGAGCTGGCCAACCAGATCCTCAAGATGCCCAAGGATCTGACCCTGCAGTCGCGCGTGGCCAAGATCTACGAAGACCGCGCCAAGATGGCCGCCGGCGAGCAGCCGGGCGACTGGGGCTTTGCGGAGAATCTCGCCTACGCCTCGCTCATCGACGAAAACTACAACCTGCGCATCGTGGGCCAGGACGTGGGCCGCGGCACGTTCTTCCATCGTCATGCCGTGCTGCATGACCAGCAGACCGGCTACACCTATATGCCGCTGGCCGACGTGCGCGACGGCGCCGATGTCGAGATCATCGACTCGCTGCTGAGCGAAGAAGCGGTCATGGCGTTCGAGTACGGCAGCGCCACCGCCGACCCGTACACCATGCACATCTGGGAAGGCCAGTTCGGCGACTTCGCCAACGGCGCGCAGGTGGTCATCGACCAGTTCATCAGCTCGGGCGAATCGAAGTGGAATCGCCTGTGCGGTCTGTCGCTGTTCCTGCCGCACGGCTACGAAGGCCAGGGCCCGGAGCACTCCTCCGCCCGCCTCGAGCGCTTCCTGCAGCTGTGCGCGCTGGACAATATGCAGGTCTGCGTGCCCACCACGCCGGCCCAGGCGTTCCACATGATCCGCCGCCAGATGGTGCGCCCGACGCGCAAGCCGCTGATCGTGATGACACCCAAGTCGCTGCTGCGCCACAAGCTGGCCGTGTCCTCGCTGGACGAGCTGGCCAACGGCAGCTTCCAGCTGGTGATCCCGGAGCATCGCGAGCTGGCCGCCAAGAAGGTCAAGCGCGTGGTGCTGTGCTCGGGCAAGGTCTACTACGACCTGCTGGAAGACGCCGAAAAGCGCGGCCAGACCGACGTGGCCATCGTCCGCGTGGAGCAGCTGTATCCGTTCCCGCGTCCGCAGGTCACCGCCGAGCTTGAGAAGTACTCCGCCGCCAAGGAAGTGGTGTGGTGCCAGGAAGAGCCGATGAACCAGGGCGCCTGGTTCCAGATCCGTCATCACCTGCAGGCTTGCATCAACAGCAAGCAGAGCCTGTCGTATGCGGGTCGCGCGCGCTCGCCGGCGCCGGCCGCCGGCCATCTCAACACGCACGTCGTGGAGCAGGCGGCGCTGGTTGAGCAGGCGCTGGTGTCGCCGATCGGCAGCGATCACGCCGCGGAATAAAAAAAATCCTAAAAAGTGCGGCCATGGATGGCCGCTTTTTGACCTTCGCGTTCAGGGATGAACGCACTAATCAAAGGATATTTATGTCTATCGAAGTCAAGGTTCCCGTCCTGCCCGAGTCCGTCTCCGACGCCACCATCGCTACCTGGCACAAGAAGGCCGGCGAAGCGGTGAAGCGTGACGAAAACCTGGTCGACCTCGAAACCGACAAGGTGGTGCTCGAAGTGCCCTCGCCGGTCGACGGCGTGCTGAAGGAAATCAAGTTCCAGTCCGGCGATACCGTGAACAGCCAGCAGGTGATTGCGGTGATCGAGGAAGGCGCTGCCGCTGCTGCGCCGGCTCCGGCTGCTGCCGCTCCTGCCGCTGCCCCGGCCGCTGCGCCCGCCGCACCGAAGGCTGCCGCTGCCGGCAATGCTGATCTCTCGCCGGCTGGCCTGCGCGTGGCCACCGAGCAGAACATCGATGCGTCGAAGGTGGCCGGTACCGGCCGCGACGGCCGCGTGACCAAGGAAGACCTGCTCAACGTCGGCAAGGGTGGCGCCGCTCCGGCCGCCGCTGCGCCGGCCGCCAAGCCGACCCCGGGTTCGCGTCCGGAAGAGCGCGTGCCGATGACCCGCATGCGCGCCCGCATCGCCGAGCGCCTGATGCAGTCGAAGAACTCCATCGCCATGCTCACCTCGTTCAACGAAGTGAACCTGGCCGAGGTGGTGAAGATGCGCAAGGCGCTGGGCGAGTCGTTCGAGAAGGCCAATGGCGTCAAGCTCGGCTTCATGAGCTTCTTCGTCAAGGCTGCCGCCGAAGCGCTGAAGCGCCATCCGCTGGTCAACGCCTCGGTCGACGGCAACGACATCGTCTATCACGGCTACCAGGACATCTCCATCGCCGTGTCCACCGACAAGGGCCTGGTGACGCCGGTGCTGCGCGACGTGCAGGACATGAACTTCGCCGACGTCGAGCGCGGCATCGTCGATTACGCCAAGAAGGCGCGTGACGGCAAGCTGGGCCTGGACGACCTGCAGGGCGGCACCTTCACCATCACCAACGGCGGCACCTTCGGTTCGCTGCTGTCGACCCCGATCGTGAACCCGCCGCAGAGCGCCATCCTGGGCATGCACGCCATCAAGGAGCGCGCCATCGTCGAGAACGGCCAGGTGATCGCCGCCCCGATGATGTACCTGGCGCTGTCCTACGACCATCGCATTATCGATGGCAAGGACGCGGTGCTGTTCCTGGTCGATATCAAGAACCAGCTTGAGAACCCGCAGCGCATGCTGCTTGGTATCTGATCGCGCGTACGGATCGTCTCGGCGATCCGTGCAACCGGGTAACGAAGCTCTGGCGGCGAGCGTTGGCATTGAATCCACGCTCGCCGCACATATCTCCCGCTTCATAAGTGACGAGCTCCCCGGCCCGTCACACAGCCAGGAAACATCATGAGCGAAAAATTCGACGTCATCGTCATCGGCGCCGGCCCGGCCGGCTATGTGGCCGCGATCCGCGCCGCGCAGCTGGGCCTGAAGACCGCCTGCGTGGAC
>Ga0209672_100824_pt1 | contig 14542 bp, 6 predicted proteins | sample AraplaCol_mMS_r2_FD_184273 | JGI IMG/M metagenome (GOLD analysis project Ga0209672, IMG submission 184273) | Arabidopsis root microbial communities from North Carolina, USA - plate scrape CL_Col_mMS_r2 (SPAdes) (version 2) | ecosystem: Host-associated > Plants > Roots > Endosphere | place: USA...
CTTCCGGTGAGCGGAACGTACACTGTCATTGTTTCACCGGGATATGGCTTACCGGCGAACGGCCAACTGAGTGTGCTTGATACGGCCGGGTCAGCGCCTACGTACGGCACGGCTACGTTGCCGAGCACGGGTGTACCTCAAAGCGAAAGCGCATCGGCTGCGGGCCAGAACGTGACTATGACGTTCAATGCCAACTGGGGCGATAACCTTGAGTTGACGTTCAGCAACATCAACACGACGGGCGGTAACAGCGGCTACAACGAGTTCCACGCATACATCTACGATCCTCATGGTGCGGGTGTCGCCGATTTTTACTGTCACGCTGCGGACGTTGGTTCAAGTTGCCGGGTGCCACTGTTCAATTTGATGGCCGGCACTTATTCGGTAGTGGTGACGCCCTCCCAGGGCGGTGTCATCCACTTCACAGCGATCCTGGAGCCAGAGACGATCGGGCCATCGCTGACGATGAACAACCCGGTGACAGTCAATCTGAGTGCTGGTGAGGAAGAGCGGCTAACGTTCAACGCGAACGTAGGAGATACGGTTGCGTTGGTGTTGTCGAGCGTAAGCAGCACATCACCGATCGGTCAGCCGGTGTACGTGGCCATCTGGCGACCGGATGTTGGCGCAATCACGCCGAGCAATATCTACACATCCTTCAGTGCCACGGGCTCCACTGTGGTGAACTTGTCGAACCTGCCGGCAAGCGGTACGTACACGTTGGCGGTATACACCTCCAACGGCACACCTGCCTCAGCACAACTGACGCTGATTCCTGGTGCGATGGGTTCGATCGTAAGTAACGGCACAGCTCAGACGTTCGCTGCTAATACGGTGGGACAGAATGTGTACCTCAGTTTCAACGCTAACCTTGGCGACAACCTTGAGTTGACGTTCAACAACATCAACACGACCGGCGGCAACAGCGGCTACAACGAATTCCACGCGTATCTCTACGATCCCCATGGCTCCTTCGTCACCGATTTTTACTGTCACGCTGCGGACGTTGGTTCAAGTTGCCGGCAACCGTTGTTCAATCTGATGGCGGGTACCTATTCGGTGGTGGTGACGCCTTCCCAGGGCGGTGTCATGCACTTCACGACGATCCTGGAGCCCGAGACGATCGGGCCATCGTTGACGATGAACAACCCGGTGACAGTCAATTTGAGTGCTGGTGAGGAAGAGCGGCTAACGTTCAATGCGAACGTCGGGGATACGGTCGCGTTGGCGTTGTCCGGTGTAAGCAGCACATCACCGGCCAGTCAGCCGGTGTACGTGACTGTCTGGCGTCCAGACGTCGGCGCGATCACGCCGAGCAATGGCTACATGTCCTTCAGTGCCACAAGTTCTAACGTCTTGAACTTGTCGAATCTGCCGGCAAGCGGTACGTACACCCTGACGGTGTATACCTCCAATGGCACACCAGCCTCAGCACAACTGACGCTGATTCCCGGTGCGATAGGTTCGGTCGTAAGCAATGGCACAGATCAGGCGTTCGCTGCCAATACGGCCGGACAGAATGTGTACCTCAGTTTCAACGCCAACCCGGGCGACAACCTTGAGTTGACGTTCAACAACATCAATACGATCGGTGGCAACAGCGGCTACAACGAGTTCCACGCTTATATCTACGATCCCCATGGTGCTTATGTCACCGACTATTACTGCCACGCTGCGGACGTCGGTGCGAGTTGTCGGCAACCATTGTTCAATCTGATGGCCGGCACTTATTCGGTGGTGGTGACACCTTCCCAGGGTGGTGTCATGCACTTCACAGCGATCTTGGAGCCAGACACGATCGGGCCGGCGCTGAGCATGAATACGCCGGTCACGATCAACTTGGGTGCAGGCCAGGTGGAGCGGGTGACGTTCAACGGGAGTGTCGGCGATACGGTGGCGCTAAATCTGTCGAATGTAAGCACGACCTTGCCGAGCGGCCAGCCGGTTTATGTGAGCATCTACCGCCCGGATACGGGCGCGATAACCACCAATCCATGGACTTATTTCGGTACGACAGGCTCTTCAACGTTGAATCTATCGAACTTGCCGGCCAGTGGTACCTACACCATGACGGTGTACACGACCAATGGTACGCCGGGCTCGGCACAATTGACGTTGATTCCGGGTGCGACAGGCTCGGTGTTGAGTAATGGCACAGCACAGGCGTTTGCGGCCAACGTGGCTGGGGAGAATGTCAACTTCAGCTTCAACGCCAAGCTCGGCGACAACCTTGAGTTGACGTTCAATAACATCAACACGACCGGCGGCAACAGCGGCTACAACGAGTTCCACGCTTATATCTACGATCCCCATGGTGCTTATGTCACCGACTATTACTGCCACGCCGCGGACGTCGGTGCGAGTTGTCGGCAACCATTGTTCAATCTGATGGCCGGCACTTATTCGGTGGTGGTGACACCTTCCCAGGGTGGTGTCATGCACTTCACAGCGATCCTGGCGCCCGAGACGATTGGACCGTCGTTGACGATGAACAACCCGGTGACGATCAATTTGAATGCTGGTGAGGAAGAGCGGCTAACGTTCACTGCGAACGTGGGAGATACGGTCGCGTTGACGTTGTCAGGTGTAAACACCACATCGCCGACCGGCCAGCCGGTATACGTGGCTATCTGGCGTCCGGACGTCGGCGCAATCACGCCGGGCAACACCTATACGTCCTTCGGCACCACGAGTTCTAACACTTTGAACTTGTCGAATCTGCCGGCGAGCGGTACCTACACCTTGGCGGTATACACAACCAACGGTACGCCGGGTACGGCGCAGTTGATGCTGGCGCCTAAATAACGGCGTGTTTCACACCAGGAAATAAAAACCGTCAAAATGCTTTGAGGGAATGATATGAAGGCGAAAAGGACAATAGGACATGCAGTCTGGGTGGGTTTGATAGGTGTGACGGCACTTAGTGCGCTTGCACTTGCATTGCCGCCAGCAACCACGCCGGAACGTATTCGCACTGCGGGCCACACCTATTTCCTGCCCCCGTCTGCCGAAGTAAGTCGCACGCCACTACCAGATGGCCGCGTCCTCGAAGCGCACGGTGCCGACGGCATGGCCTATGTCATCCATGACAACAAGCGCGATCGGGTGAAGCTGCCCGAAGCACGGCGCTTCGGCTCAGTCACCGTCATGCCCGGTGGCGAAGTGCTGCTCTGGGGCGGTATCGATGCGCAAGGTCACGTGCTCGACAACGGCGAATGGTTCAATCCTTCCACACAGCATTTCGTGCGCACGGGCGCCTTGGGCTTGCCGGCCCGCGCGGGCCACACGCTGACCGTGCTGACCGACGGTCGTGTGTTGATGACGGGCGGTTGGTCCGCGGATGGCACCCCCGCGACCACCGCCGTAGTGTGGCAACCGCAAACGCATCAATCCATCGTATTGAACGACAACGTGTCACCACGGCTGGAAGCAGACGCTACGCTGCAGAATGATGGCTCAGTCGTAATCGAGGGCGGCGTGGATACACGTGGCCTGCCATTGCACCAAGCGTGGCAATACGATTCCGCGACCTCTCGTTTGAATGACGTGGTGGCGTCATCCGTCAAACCGGCATCGCTTATCGCAGCCACTCTGCCTGGCAAGGACAACACCTCCGCTTCTATTCATGGGCCGCTGGTAGTCCGCTTTGCCGCACCGGTGAATCTGCAGCAATTGGATAACCGCGCAGTGACCTTGCTCGGTCCGGAAGGCGCCGTGCCGGTCAAAGTGGTGGGCGCTGAAGGCGGCCGTTTGGCCTTTGTGCAATTGCCGGATGATCTCTATCCCGGCTCGCGCTACACGCTGTTCGTAAAGGGCCTCCATACAGCAACCGGTGATGCCGTGCCCTACACGGCCGTGGGCTTCACCACAGCCAGTCACGATGAGACCGGCGTCGTTCTGGCGGGACCAGGTACGCGTCCAGCACCGACCGCGGCAGCTTCCTCCGAATCCTCTTTGCCCCCGCTCTACGTAATGGCCGGTGGCGGTCACGCCGAGTGCTCGGGCGACCAACTGTGCCGCACCCACAGCATGGTCCGTGACGGCGCGTTCTATCCTGGCAAGAACAATGCACCGGACGCCACCGGTGCGCACTGGCGTCTGTACGCCACGTATCAACATCTACCTGAAACACACGCACTGGAAGCTGCGCTGCCGAAAGGCGCCACAGCGCTGATCGGCCAGGTGCGCCAGATCGATGAAACACCGGTGGCCAATGTGGAAGTCAGCATCGGCGACCAGAAGGTCAGGACGGATGCGCAAGGCGTATTCGTGTTGAAAGACCTGTCCGCCGGCCATCACGATGTGTTCGTGGACGGTGGCTCGGCCAGCCATGGCGATGTCAACTACGGCCGTTTCGTCGTAGGGACAAACGTCAAAGCGAAAGCCATCAGCCACATGCCGTTCGTGATGTACCTGCCGCGCATCCTGCCGCGCGACGAGATCACCTTACCGACACCGACCACACGCGAAGTGGTGCTTGAGCATCCGGACATGCCCGGGCTGGAGTTGCACATCCCCGCTGGTGCGGTGTTCAAGGACCACAACGGCCACGTGCTGACGCATATCGCCTTGGTACCCACGCCCGTTGACCACGCGCCGTTCCCGCTGCCCGACAACTTTCCCATGTACTTCACCATCCAGCCGGGTGATGCGGTGGTGCAGGGGCTGACACCGGATGCGGCCAAGGGCATTCGTGTGGTGTATCCCAACTACGGGCATGCCAAACCGAATACGGCCGGAGACTTCTGGGCGTACAACGCGGACACGGGTTGGCAGATGTATGGCGCCGGTCACGTCACGGCCGATAGTAAGCATCTGGCGCCTGATCCAGGTGTGGGGTTCACTATGGCGCTGGGCGCGGGTGCATCGGTCAGTTCGCCTGGTAGCGGTGGGGGCGGAGGCACCAACCAAAAGCCTAATAACAAATGCAAAGGCCAACCGGTCGATTTGCAGACAGGTTTCATGTTCCATCGCTGGAACGACTTGTCCATCCACGACATCCTGCCGCTCACCTTGCAGCGTGCCTACACCTCCGGCGACAGCGTGTCGCACGTGTTTGGCATTGGCGGCAACAGCAATCTTGGCATGTATCTGTACAACGCCACCGGCAATTGGAACAGCCTAACGTTGGTGATGTCCTGCGGCGAAAACATCACCTTCAACCTGGTGAGCGGTTCGGCCTCCTGGCCGTTCCCGGCTGGCACGATGTGGGAGCATACCGGCACGAATTCGGCCTTCTATGGCGCCACCTTGCAGTTCCTGTACGACAACACCGCGATTGGTGCGCATTGGCTGGTGACGTTGAAGGATGGCACCCAGTACGCCCTGACCCGCCATGTCCCCAATTCGTTGGAATGGATGCAGGATCGCTACGGCAACCAAGTCCAGTTCATCTACAACGGCGGTTTGCTGCAGCAGGCGATCTCGCCCAGCGGCCGCAGCATGACGTTCAACTACGACAGCAGCAATCGCATCACCAGTGTGACCGACAACAGTGGCCGTACCGTCGGCTACGCCTATGACAGTGCAGGCACCCTCGCCACGGTCACCTACCCCGACAACACCACCGAGCAGTACACCTACGATGCGAACCATCGCATGCTCACCATGCAGGATCGGCGCGGCCATGTGTGGGTCACCAACCAATACGACGCCAGCGGACGCGTCATCAAGCAAACCTACGCGGACAACACGTCCTACCAGTTTGCCTACGCCACCGACAGCAACAACAACGTGACGGCGACGACGGTGACCGATCCGAATAATCATCAGGAGCAAGTGGCTTTCGATCCCGTCAGCGGCTACACGAGTAGCGATACACTGGCGTATGGCACCTCCTTGGCTCAAACGACCACGTTCAACCGCGAACCGTCGGGCTTGGTCGACAGTGTCACCGATGCACTCGGCCGCGTTACGAGTTATACCCATGATGCGCTGGGTAACGTCACCAGCATCACGCGGTTGTCCGGTACGTCCAATGCGGTCACCACGCAGTTCACCTACACCAGCGACTATAACCAGCTCGCGTCGATCACCGATCCCCTCGGTCATACGACCGGCTTCAGTTACACCAGTGGTTGCTTGACGCAAGTCACCGACCCGCTGGGTCATAGTGCGACGATTCAATGCAACAGTGCCGGTCAGCCCACGGTGGCCCAGGATGCGCTCGGTAATACGGCGACATTTGTTTACCAGGGCTACGACCTCCAAAGTGTCACGGATCCGCTCAATCGAACGACCAACTATGTGGTAGATACCTTAGGTCGTCGCATCGCCACCCGCGATGCCCTGGGTAACGTCATGCTCACTCAATACGACACCAACGACCGTGTCGTGTCTGCGACCAACGCACTCAATCACACCACCACGCTCAGCTACGACGGCAATGGCAACCTGCTGAGCGTCACGCTGCCCAATAGCGGCGTGATTCAGTACATCTATGACAACCGAAATCGCCCGATTACCCGCACGGACGCGATGAACCAAAGCGAGTCGTGGACCTATGACGGAATGGGCAATGTGCTCACGCACACCGACCGCAAAGGGCAGGTCACGGACATCAGCTACGATGCTCTCAATCGCAAGAGCCTGGTGTCTTACGCGGACGGCTCTGGCATCCAGTCCAGTTACGACGCGGGTAATCGCCTCACAAGCCTCATCGACTCGACCAGCGGTACGTTGAGCTGGGGTTACGATGGGCTCGATCGCGTCACCAGCACCAATAGTCCCCAAGGTAACGTCAGCTACACCTATGACGCGGCCGGTCGACGCACCAGCATGACGCCCGCGGCCCAGGCGACGGCCAACTACAGTTATGACAATGCCAATCGTCTGACGGCGATCACGCAGGGGAGCGAGACGGTGCAGTTGGCTTACGATGCCGACAACCGTAGAACGACATTGACGCTACCCAACGGCATCACGGTAGCTTACGGGTATGACACCGCCAGTGAGTTGACGGGACTGACGTATACCCAAGGCAATGGTACGAACCTGGGTAACCTGACCTACGGTTACGACGCCGACGGGCGCATCATCAACAAGGGCGGCACGTTTGCGACAGACGTGTTGCCCACGGCGACGACCCAGCCGGCGACGTTCGATCTCAATGATCGGGAAACGAGTTTCAACGGTACGGCGCTCACCTACGATGCCAACGGCAATCTGACCAGTGATGGGACAAACGCCTATACGTGGAACGCGCGGAATCAGTTGGCGCAGATCAGCCAAGGCGGCAGTACACAACTGAGCTTCAGCTACGACGCGCTGGGTCGGCGTATCAGCAAGACCGTGCAGGGCATTGCGACCCAGTTCCTGTATGACGGCAACAACGCTGCGCAGGAGACGCAGGGTAGTACGGTGAATCCGGTCCTCGTCGGATTAGGTGTCGACGAGCGCTTTGCGCGTAATGATGTGAACGGAAGGACGTACTTCCTGACGGATCAAATCAACAGCACGATCGCCTTGACGGGTCCCAGCGGCGCGATCAAGCAGAAGTACAGTTATGACCCCTATGGGAACGTGACGGCGAGCGACACCACAACGGGCTTTACCAATCCATACCAATACACAGGCAGAGAAGCGGATACCGAGGAGCTCTACTACTATCGCGCGCGCTACTACAGCCCAATGATGGGCGGGTTTATCAGTGAAGATCCGATCGGCTTTGCGGGTGGGCAGCCAAGCTTCTATGCCTATGTGGGTGGAAATCCAGCAAACAGCGTTGATCCGCTGGGATTGTTTCTTTGGCCTTGGGAGTCGCCTGTCATGATTTATGGTGGCACGCCCGATCAGCAAACCCAAGTCATAAATGCTGTAAACCAGATCTTATCGACGCCCCGTGGGCAACAAATGCTCGACCAAATAGAAGGTCCTTGGTATGAGCACGGAAATCCACAAGATATCTATATCAATGACGATGGGGAAAATGAATCTCCTGGGCTCGGAAGTGGACAAATATATATAGATCCAGATTCGACCGTATACGTGCCGACGGCTGCAGGAAATATTCAAGCGACCTTGACAAGGATCATAGGGCATGAGCTAGGTCATTCTCTCATGTGCGACGATGACGACGGTCCGGGAAGGATGAATAACATTAATAAAAACGAAAATCCGATCATGAATTCGCTGGGTCAGCCGTTGCGAACATCGTACTACCCCAATTAGGAAGATAAGGATGAGTCGATTCATAAGTGTATTGATCATCTTTTTGGCAGTTTTATCTGTCCTTGGATGCGGCCGATCAAGTCAAAATTGCACGCCAAAGGAGGGGGTTTTTGTCTTGAAGAAACTTAAAGCGAGTGAGGCAAGTAAAGATGCGGAAGCGGCATATAACTCCGGTGATCATCGCTTGCTAGGCGTTTACGGTTTTTCTGTCGAAGTGCCTGGTTTCAGGGGTAACCCGTACGAACACAAGGACGAAATACGGATGCTTGACGGTACGGGTGATGTATATTGTACCGACGAGGAGCGGATGCTTAATAAGAACGCCAGAATTTATGCAAAAAAATACAATGAGACTATTCTTGGGAAGGCGCTGCCGCGATAGCAGAACTTTGCAGGCAAAATCATACTTATGGAGAAATTTTTGAGTGGTGGAGGTCAGCTGTTTTTATGTTCTGCGTACTAGCTTCGAACTCTAGTTTCGCAGATGACGAAAGTGCTGATGCATTCTTCGATGCTTTGATACGACGGCAAGTGCAAATATATAGTGCCTCATGGCATGGCCGGTATCGCATCGATCATGATGCCGGCAGGAGGGTGCCGATCCAGCGCGCATTGAGTATTACGGCCGTTCATTAAGTGACGACATAAAGGATGTGCGTATGGTGTTGCAGCACTACAGTGCAGCAAGGGGAAAGCTCCAGTGGCTCAGCTTGGGAGAGGGCTCACAGTCTCGGCACCTTCTGGTTTTTACCTGGTGGCTACTATGCTGCCTGTCGGGTGGTGTTGGCACTGCCAACGCGCAATCGACTAACTACGTTTACGACGCTAATGGCCGAGTCGCTGCGATGACCGCAAGCAACGGTATTGGCGTCCAATACGGCTACAACTCGCTGAGTCATATTTCCCAAATCAGTGGGCCGATAGCGGCTGGTCAATTAGCCACCTTTATCTTCATGCCCACACATGGTGTGGCCGGTACGCAAGTCACTATCCAAGGGCAGGGGTTCGATATTAATGCTGCCAATGACACGGTGAGCTTTAATGGTGCTGTTGCGGCTGTTGATTCCGCATCAGCTACACAACTTGTGACAACCGTTCCCAACGGAGCCACGAGTGGGTCGATTCATGTGACGGTCGGTGGTCAGACAGTCACCAGCAGCACCTCATTTGTGATTGACGACACCGGGGCGTCGCCCGCCATTACGCGAGTCAGCCCTGTGATCACGTCGGTAGGAGCCAGCGTCACCGTTACTGGTACCCACCTTGATCCGATTGGGGGCTATACGACAGTACAGATGGGAGGACGCGACGTTTTTTCGTTACTTCAAGTATCCGATACGCAAATGCAATATGTAGTGCCAAGCGATGCCATCACGGGATATGTCTCTGTCACAACGCCCTATGGTTCGGCGACCAGTGCAACGCCTGTGGGTTTGTTGCCGGGCAACGTTAGTGCGTCCAACGTTGTAAGCAGCGGTGTCGCCACGGTGAATGGTACTGGCGTTAATCTCAATATCGGCGCCTCCGGGCAGATGGGCGCAGTCCTGTTCGCTGCGCCTCAAGGCGGGTGGGTAAGTCTGCAAGCTAGCGGTATCACCACATCCGCCAGTTCTCTTGGCTACACGGTCTACGGACCTGACGATAGCGTGGTTCTACAGGGAACGATGTCTTCAGCTTCGCCATCGATACATTTGCCGCACCTCATAGGGGGGGCGATGTATCTCGTACTGATCCAACCCAATGGCGGCAATACGCAGATGACTTTGGGCGTGGAATCCGATGCAACGTTGGCACCCGGGGCGAACGTGACGATCAGCACGGCCACGTCGGGCCGGAGCGAACGCCTCATGTTCCAGGCAGCGGGCGCATCCGGCATTAGTCTTGAGTTTGCGCTGAGCAATATCATTCTCACCGGTGGCAGCAGCGAGGTGGACGTATACACCTATGACGCCCGCGGAAACCAGATCAATACAACGCAGTGTTCCGCTTCCTCGCCTGCGCGTTGTCGAGACTTTGTATGGGGCGCTGCAGCTACCGGAACGCAGTCATTGGTTGTAGCGCCGGCCAACGGTGGTCTCATGTCTCTCAACTTGACACTGCAATCGCCGGTCATGGGGCCTCTGTTAAGCACCACCACCACCGCTGCCTCAATCAATTTGAGACAGGGCCAATTTGAATATTTGTCGTTTGACGCGACAGCTGGGCAGCCAGTGACACTGAATGTAGCCGGCTTAAATACGACGCCATCTGGACAGTCGGCATATGTCGTTATTTATAGCCCCAGCACCGGCATGATAACGCCCTCCAATTATTACACCTATTTCGACGCGAATACGACGCAAACTGTCAATCTCCCTAATTTGTCTGCAAGTGGTACTTACACTGTGATCGTAGATACGCCTCTTGGTGTGCCTATGACTGGAATCTTGAGGCTCGTGCCAAACGTGGTTGAGCCATTAGCCGGTGGAGGGACGCCTGAAGGTCAGGCCACAACTGTTCCCGGACAAAACGTCTATATGTCGTTCACTGCGAATGTGGGCGATAGCTTTGAGCTGGCTTTGAGCAATATCACCGCCGCAGACAGCGGTGAGGTTGACCTTAATGTCTATGACGCTGCCGGAACCGAGATAACCAGCGGAAGTTGTTACCAATCCAATCCCGGATCGAATTGTCGCTTGTTCTTATGGAATTTGGCGGCAGGCAATTACTCTATCGTGGCGACTCAGCCCAATAGCGGCATGATGTCGTTCAATGCGTCGTTGAATCCACCGGTGATAGGACCTTCGCTGGCTCCCAACATGCCAACAACCGTCAATCTTGCTAATGGCCAGTATGAACTATTGACCTTCAATGCCACGGCAGGCCAAACGGCGACGATAACGATGACGGGTGCGAGCACCGTGCCGGCGGGTCAGGCGATATTCGTCGTTGCCTACCGCCCCGACGTGGGGACGATATTGCCGACCAACTATTACAGCTATTTCAGTACGAGTCAGACACAAAGCCTGACGTTGTCCAATCTACCTGTCAGCGGTGCTTACGCCATCATTGTTGATAGTCCGTACGGGTTGCCGCTTAGCGGGCAACTCTCAGTATCTGTACAATAGGCACCAGCGTCCCATATAGCTACAACACAGTAGGTCACATCAGTTAGGCCGGAGCACCGCTATCCCCAGACAACTGGCAATCTTCGCCTTCGCTCTCTGGGCATATGGAACCGGCCTACTGAGTGGGGTTATGAAGGAACGGCGGCTAGTGAGGACATGGTGAATGCGAGCAATGATGCCGCAGCTACTCGCGCAAATATTGGGGCTGGCAATTTAGTTCGCGGTGCAGGCGGCGATGTGACTTCAAATGCGCCAGATTCTGCAGATGGCCTTTCCCTTGTGAATGTAAAAATAAAAATTGAGGTTGAGTGCGATGAATTCTCACGTACCTGTCATTAGCCGATTTGCGAAATTGTTCATAGCAGTCATTGGTCTTATGCCCACAGTGGCTTCAGCGGTTGTCCTTATTCGCTCCCTGGGAAGACCGGATTCTTATTTGTCAATGATCATATTTGTAGGCACCCTGATTGGTACCGTCATCCTTGCCCCACTTGTCATTACTTCGTTATCTACCAAATTTTCCGCGGATGGGGTGCGGCAAATTTCCTTTTTTACAAGAGGCCGTCTTTTTAGAGATGTGTATATGAAATGGGGGGATGTGGAACGCTATGAATACAAAGGGATGGCATTCTACTTGTACGGCGCAATGGATAAGGTGGTGGTAAACCTTACATGCTTTAACAACTCTAAGGGCGTTGCTGCGTTCGTAAGGGGAAAGTTGCTCGCTGTATGGTGTTTGATTGGGTTGGAAGGGCCGATATCTGCTTCCGCGAAAACTCATGTTCGTGGATTTTATCGACGTCCAGCTTTTTCCAGCAGATGAACAGGGCTTGCAGAGACCGATGAAGGGATGGCGAAAGAAGCGCGTCCAACGCCATAGCATTTCAAAATGCAATGTCTGAAATAAACAGCGGCTATCTTTACTTGCGCCATGTACTGGTTAGTCTGTCTCGTCTGCATGTCCTGCTTCATCTCGCATGAACGACAGGTTTGAGGCGTAAAGCTGCACTCGGCGCAAAGCCTTTCTGTACGCATACATCCGTATTCGTGGAGTCGTGACACATATGAAAAAGCACGCTTTGCTTGCCCTGCTTGTTCTCGTTGCCGCCAACCTGCTGCATGCGCAGGCATCTACTCCGGCCTACATAACCGGTGCGCTCGCCGACAACACGCGCCCTGCAGCAGACAAGCAGCTCGACAGCGATCGCAAGCCCGCTGCCTTGGTCGCCTTTGCAGGCATCAAACCGGGTGACAAAGTGGCTGATGTGATGCCGGGTTCCGGTTATTTCACGCGTGTTTTCAGCAACGTGGTGGGCGCCAAAGGGCATGTGTATGCGATTGTTCCGGAGCCCTATGCAACGAAGGCGCCGCCGGAAAGGTTGAAATCCATTCGCGCGTTGGCGGCTGATCCCGTGTATAGCGCCAATACGAGTCTGCTTATCCGGCCATACAGTCAGCTCGACACCGGTGCGCCGTTGGATGTCGTGTGGACGTCGCAGAATTATCACGATGTTTACGGCGCGGTGAGTGTGTTCAGTGTCGATGGTAGTACGGGGCCGGATCAGGCGGCCAAGCTCGATGCTGCGGTGTTCAAGGCGTTGAAACCGGGTGGCGTTTTTGTTGTCGTCGACCATGCGGCTGCACCAGGCTCGGGTGGACGCGACGCGCAAACGCTGCATCGCATCGATCCGGCGATCGTGATTGCGCAAGCCAAGGCGGCGGGCTTCGTGCTTGAAGCGCAGAGCGATGTGCTCAGCAATCCGCAGGACAAGCACAACAAACCGATCTTCGCGCCGGAGATCAAAGGGCACACGGACAAGTTCGTGTTGAAGTTCCGCAAGCCGCTGTCTTCGTCCAAGCCTGGCCATGATTGAGCCAGAAGGCGTGCCTGATCGGCTGTTGGTCAGCCGGCCACGTCATCGGAAAGGTTCTTCACTGCGCCGCTTCGCGCGGTGCGTGATGGTGCGTGCAGTCGTTGCTATCAGCGGCTCTTCTTGCCTTGCAGCCGCGCGACATGGCTGGCGAGGCTTGCTGCGACCAAGCGCATGACGGACTCGGCATCCAGCGATGGATCGTCGAACAGCATTTCCAGCGCGGCGTAGGACATGGCGTCGGCCACGCGGCTGATGAGTTCCAGGTCTTCTTGCGCGGCTTTCGGAAATGCCTGGCGCAACTCGGCAGTGACTTGCGTGGCGACTTCCTTGGCCGATTCGAGCCGCACATCTTGCAGCATGGGTATCGCGCGCAAGGCGCGCATGATCCAGATGCCGGCGGTGGTTTCGCGCGTGACCTCGTAGGTTTCCAGCAACAACCCGGTGATCGCGTCTTCCAGTTTTTTCGCCGAGCCGAATGCGGCCGGCGTCAGCCATTGCGGAATCAGTGCGTTCTGCTTCTGCATCAGGCGCAGGCCCAATTCGTGCAGCAGCGCGTACTTGTTGGGGAAGTACCGGTACAGCGCCGGTGGCGACAGTTTCGCCCGTTCGCAGACCAGGTTGGTCGTAAGCAATTCGAAGCCGACGTCGGCCAGTACCTGCGCCGTGACGGTAAGCAACTGTTCGTAGGTTTCCGCGGCGCGGGACTGCGCGGGCTTCACCTTTGGGCTAAGGGCGAGTTTGGGGCGTTTGGCCGCGCGGCGAGGACGCGAAGGGCGGGTGGTGGCGGGCACTACGGTGGTCCGGCAGGGAAGGGCTTGCGTCAATTATAGCTATAACTATATTGTAGCTATAACTAGCGTTTCGGGGATGGGGTGATGGCGAGCGTGCTGCAGGCCGCTGTGTCTTCCGGTGACGACCGCCTTGTTTTGGCGGTCGACCTGGGCACGTCGGGTTGCAAGTGCGCGCTGGTCGCGCTTGATGGAAGCGTGCTGGCGTGGTCGTTCCGGCCGGTTCCGTTGCATCTGGTGGGCGAATTCGGCGTGGAGCAGGATGCCGAAGACTGGTGGCAGGCTTTTCTCGGCGCGGCGCAGGAATTGCTGGCGGTCGATGCTCAGCGGCGCAAACAGATCAAGGCGATTTGCTGCTCGGCTCTGCACGAATGCACCGTGCCTGTGGATGAGCACGGAAACGCGCTTGCACGCGCCATGCTCTGGCTGGATATGCGCGGCGCCGATTCCATCCGGCGGCGCGCACGCAGCAAATGGCTCAATATCCAGGGTTATGGACCACTGAAGCTGGCACGCTGGCTGCGGCTTACGGGCGGTGCGCCGTCTCTGTCCGGCAAGGATCAAGCGGGGCACATCGCATGGTTGCGCGATTGCGACCGACCCC
>Ga0209672_100825_pt1 | contig 14510 bp, 7 predicted proteins | sample AraplaCol_mMS_r2_FD_184273 | JGI IMG/M metagenome (GOLD analysis project Ga0209672, IMG submission 184273) | Arabidopsis root microbial communities from North Carolina, USA - plate scrape CL_Col_mMS_r2 (SPAdes) (version 2) | ecosystem: Host-associated > Plants > Roots > Endosphere | place: USA...
GGCGGCCGGCCGCCAAATAAAATCAGCGGTACGCTGCATCGCAGAGCCAAGTTTGTTCCGGTATCGCCGCAGCCAGCTCTCAGCGCCGGCGTGGGCGAAAATAAGGGCGACGTTATCGCCATCCTGGCCGCCACGTTCTACGGCCATGGCGAGGGCTTCCTGCAGGGCCTCGTGTTGATCGCGCCGTTGCGACAGGGACGCCAGCTCCTCGGTCGTGAGGTGCTCCCACACACCATCGCTGCACAGCACGAAGGTCTGGTCGCCATCCAGTTCCGCGAAGCCGTGTTCAACCACCGGTGGTTGCGGCCCTCCCAAACCACGCAGCAATTTGTGCTGGTCGGGATCGTTGGCCAGTTCGCTCTCGGTCAGTTCCCCGCGTTGCAGTTTCAGTTGCCCGAGGCTGTGGTCTTCGGTGCGCCCGATAAGCTGCGTTCCCCGAAAGCGATAAAGGCGGCTATCGCCCACGTGTGCCCAGGAGGCCCGGCTGCCACGGATGATCACCGCCACAATGGTCGAATGCGGTTCGGCGCCTGAGAGTTGTTCGCCGCGCTGCTGCAATTCGGCGTGCGCTTCCTGGCAAAGCGTCTCCAGGAAGAGCGATCCGGGCAGGGAGCGCCAGGCATCTTGCTCCCACAAGCGGCAGGCCACCTGGATCACACCCTGGGAGGCCAGTTCGCCAGCGCCGTCGCCACCCATGCCATCGGCCAGCACCAACAGCCAGGTGGACGACGATGCATCGTGGAGGCAGATGAGGTCATCTTCCTGGGTGGCCCTTCCGCCTTGGGCGCGGCCACCCGCGGCACGCGGAATCGCGTGAAAGTCGACCGTCTTGTTCATCGCCCACCCCCCGACCTCTGAGCGCAGTCCTGCGAGCTGAAACCTTACGGGACTTTTGCCGTTGAAAATTTGCGTTTGGTCCCGTTGCCATAAGCCCGGGCGCGACCCCAGGCAAACCTTAAGCTGCCGGAGGCGGCTTGGCCAATCGGACGGATGGGGGATTGGGGATGCCGGCGAGTCATTGCCTGCCCGGCGAACTTGCTGGGCGTCGGCGCAGCGGGCACCCTTAGTAGGCCCGCTTCCAACACAAGCGGACGGTCGACAAGCGAAACGTCAGTCCCCGCACCAACCCGTCGTTGGGTGACCTCATGACCAAAAGCAAAGAACGGCTGGCACGCTTCTATGCGCTTTCCGACGGCATCTTTGCCGTCATCATCACGGTGATGGTTCTGGCGTTCAAGGCGCCCGCCGGTCACGATGTGAGCGCGTTGATCAGCTTGTGGCCCGACCTGGTCAGTTACGCCGTCAGCTACGCCTTCATTGCCGTCGTATGGTTGAACCATCACGCGACGCTTCGATATGCGCAGTATCTGACGGGTACCCTGGCGCTGGCCAACTTCGCCAATCTGTTTGCGATCTCCTTTATTCCGTTTACGACCGCCTGGCTGGCCGAAAGCGAAATGGCGAGTTTTCCGCTGACGGCTTACGCCTTGGTGTTTTTCCTGGTGCAGGGCACTTACATGGTGTTGATGCGGGAAAGCTTCTCGCACCGGCCGGATGGCATCGATCCGCGCTCGCGGCGATGGCAGTGGACCCGGGCGTGGATCATGTTGGCGGTGTTCCTGATAGCCGCTTTGGTGACCGTCATCCCGCCTTTGTTGCGGCTGGGTCTATTGGCTTCCTTCCTCATCCTGTACTGCCGCCCTGATGCGTTCCAGCGCGCTGACGACACGGCGCTGTGAGCGAACAAGATCCTCGCTGAAACGACAAAGGCCGCGTGAGCGGCCTTTGTGCGTTTGGGAGTAGCTATCCGCAGATCAGGCAGCGGTCGCCTGGGCCACGCCGGGAACGATGTCATCGCCACAGACATCGCGCCACAAGTGGTACATCGCTCCGAACATGACCGTAAAGGCCATCAGCACGACGGCGATATACAGCGGAATGACCAGCACCAGCGCCAGCCATACGCCGACGAGCTTGCCGATCAGGGCCAGCACGAGCACCACGATCGCGAGGGCGATGGCCACCACAAGCCAGACAATAACCGCGGTCAGTGCAAACACCAGCAGTGGCAGCGCGTTCTTCAGCGCGCCGATAAGGCCGTCGCCGATGGCGCCCAATACAGGTCGCTTGCGCAAGGCGACCTGGCCCAGGCTGATGGAGTAGAAACCCATCATCAAGAGGCCAATCAGCATGGACAGCGCGATCACGATCCCGAAGCCCTGGGGCAAGCCGGGCGGCGGCAAGTGGTTGGTTTGCGCAGCAATCGCTTGCATGTACCAGGAGAAGACGCTGCCTCCCGTCGTCGCGAAGATCAATCCAAACAACACAACATAGACCACCATCATGGCCAGGCCATATCCGATCAGACGCAGCGCCTCGCCGCTTCGATAGGGCTTGAAGATATCGGTAGCGCCAGCGGGCAGGCCGCGCTCGGCGGCATCGACAAGCTGTAGATAGCCGGCGTAGAGCGGTACCAGAAGCAGACCAAACAACGCCGAGAACACCATCGTCCCGATGAAGGTCGCCGGGCTCGGTGCTGCGCCGGCGCTCATGGCGCGATATTGCAGCGGCATGGTGATCAGCGACGGCAGCAGGCAGACCACCACCAGCAGTGCCGCTCCCCCGAGCAAGGGCTTTGGGTGGCGTCGGGCCACGCTGAAGCCGTTCTTCAGCCAGTCGAAGCCGGCCGCCGGACTCTTGGATCGTGTCGTCATAGATTCCCCCTGAAGTGATGCAGCTCGATCAGATGCCATCTTACGCTGGCTTCGTACGCGTGTAGATCGGGCCGGTCCTGGAACGCAGCCCCCGCTGGCACAATGGCTTGCCGCAGATACGGCGAAGGCCGCAGCAGCGGCCTTCGTCCGTTGTGGCGGCGACGCACGCTTAGACGATGGTCACCTGGTTGACGTTGTTCTTCGGATCCATCCAGAACGCCTCGTTGGCGAAGCGTCCGAAGATCTCGCGGGGCAGGATGGGCTGGCGTTCCACCGACTCCACCTTCGGACGGACCGAATGCAGGCCAGGCATGCCGACGCGGGCGTCGAACTCGTCGGCGTTGTATTGGATGTGGTCGAAATCGTGCTCGAACCAGGGTTCGCCGAGGAATTGATAGACCGCGCGCACGGCGGCGGCAGGATCGCGTACCAGGCTTTCGTAGGTCAGCAACATCAAGTGCTCGTGCGCGAACTCGCCGTAGAAAGCCTCCTTGGTGGCCTGATAGGCGAAGCCGACCATGCCCCGCGGATCGGTCAAGGCTTCAACGCGCGAGTACACCGTGGTGTTGGTGTCGAAGCGGAACACCTTGCTGACGCTCACCGGTTGCCGGCGCACCAGCCGCTCCATGCTGTCCAACACCCAGGCCAACTGGCGCACGCAGGCGACGACCTTCACGCCCGGGAACAGCGTGTTGAGCAGCTGCATGCGGCTGCACCACAGGCGGCTGGTGTCGAACACCACGTTGGTGCCGCTGTCGACCGAGTAGAAGTTTTCGACCAGGCCGCGCAAGACGGCGATGCGCTGTTCGTCGGAGACATCGAAGGAGAAGTCGTTCTTGCTGCTCGCCTCGGCGATCACCACACCCATGATGTCGGCCAGCGGGCTGGTCATGCCGGCGCGAAAACGCGGGTTCTGATTGAGGATGGCAGCCAGCAGGGTGGTGCCGGCGCGGGGCAACCCGGAAATGAAGTGGAACTTCCGCGGCGGATTGCTGGCGTCTGGCGTAGCTGGCATGCGGGTGATCCTCTCGATCGTTGGCTTGGTTCTGCTCGATAGTGCCCGATTCAGGGCGCGCGTGCCGTCGATGCACGCATGCGCATCTCGTAGCCGACTTCGACCATGCTGGCATCTCCCTTGCCCAGCACGCGCAGCAGCAGCTCCTCGGTGGCGCGCTTGCCCATCTCGCGCACGGGCTGGTGGACCGTGGTCAGCAGGGGCCACACCTGGGTGGCGATGGTGGTGTCGTCGAAGCCGCAGATGGAGATGTCGGCCGGCACCGATACCCCGGCCTCCGCCGCGGCCCAGATCGCACCGACGGCCATGTCATCGTCGGCGGCAAAGATGGCGGTGGGCCGGTGCTTGAGCTTGAGCAATCGGCGAGCCGCAGCCACGCCGGACTCGAAGGAAAACTGACCCTGCACCATATACGCCGGGTCTTCCTTCAAGCCTGCGCGCTTCATGCCGTCGCGGTAGCCGGCGAGGCGCCAGATGCCGGCGCCGTGCTTGGGATCGCCGATGATGTGTGCGATGCGACGATGACCCAGCGCCACCAGGTGATCCACCATCGCGGCAGCGGCTTCACGCTCGCGCAACATCACGCCGATGCAGCCCTTGGGCTGGCGCGGCGCGATCGAAGCAAAGGGAAGATCGTGCTTGCGCAGATGGTCAAGCAGCTTTGCATGATCGGTGATCGGCGGCGTCAGGATCAGCCCATCGGGTTGATGCCGCGAGAGGATGCTCTCCACGCGCTCGACGAAATCCGGTGCGGTCGACACCAGCGGCTGCACCATCATGCTGTATTGCCGTGCCTCGCAGGCCTCCAGCACGCCGGCCTGGACTTCCATGATGTAGCTCGGCGACAAGTTGTCGTAGAGCAGGCCGATCATGAAGGAGCGGTTGGTCGCCAGGCTGCGCGCCGAGGTGAGCGGCCGGTAGTTGAGTTCGGCGACGGCGGCGAGCACGCGGTCGCGTACCGAGTCGCGCACATTCGGCTCGTTGTTCAGCACGCGCGATACGGTCTTCTTCGACGTGTCCGAGGCACGGGCGACGTCGTTGATGGTCACACGCGACATGAAAGCCTTTGCGTCTTCAATGAACTGCTCCCTGCGTGATGGCAGCCGGAACGCTTTGAGCGGGAACGTTCCATCCACTCACTTCGACCACCGGTGCGGCAGTGTCCTTCGATGCGTAGCGCGCGGTCAGCACGACAGATTCGCCGGGCCAGAGCGTGACGTCATTGTCATTCCAGCGTATCGGCAGCGCAAGATCGCCCTGGGCGCCGCGCCGGATCGACACATGCTGAAACAGTGCCACGGCCTTGGACGATGCGGGCACCGACAGCGTGACCGTGGTGACTTCGTCCTTGCCATCGCGCGTGGTGGTGGCGTGGACGTCGCTGGTCGCGGCCGGCAGGGACTGCAGCGCGGTCAGGTCTGCATATTGGGTCAGCGGGGTGAGGTACCAGTTGGATTTCGCCCAGTCGAGCACGTCCGCCCGGGTGGACAGCCAGTAGACGTTGCGGCTGACGGGCTTGCCATCTGCCGAGGCAAGTTCGAGTTCGATGAAGTAGGTCGGAGAGAGGCCGGCGATCGCAGGCAGCGTGACCAGCTCCTTCGCGTGATTGCCCGCCAGGTCGATCCCTTGCAGGTGTTTCTCAAAGCGCACGCCGCCATCGAGATTGCGTACGCGGATATTCGCCTGCAGGGCGTGCACATCGTCCAGCGTGTGGTTCACCAGCGCGATGCCCTTGGAGTCGTAGGAGTACTGGATATGCACCAGCTCGTTCGCCTTCTTGGCGCCGAAATAGGCGCCGGCGGGATTCATGTAGTAGTCGTACAGATGCCAGTGCAGCGAGGGCCACGCATTGTTGAGCATCCAGTAGATGACGCCGGTCGACGGATTGGCGGCATCCATATGCGCGTTGAACGCTTCGAACTGGGCGCGCACGTTGTCGTAGTTGTCGAGCTGGGCCTTGGCGACAAAGTCGGCGAGACTCGCGGGTGCGCCGTAGCGCTTGGCCAGCGCGTTGTCGAAGGGTGTCAGCACGGCGAACGTCGACCAGTCGGCAGAGGCGTGATATTGCCGCTGCTCAGGGTATTTCCACAGCGCCTCCTGCTCCTGCGGCGAGAGCATGCGCTGCACATCTTCCAATCGCGGGATATCGGCGCCCGCGCTGACTTCCGAATCGAAGCCAAACGCGCCGCCCAATTTGTCGGCGTACCAATACGACGGCGGTATCCAGTCGTACGGGCCGGCCATTTTCAGACCAGACGGGCCGGCATCGGCGGTGCCCTGGGGAACCGCCGCGGAGATGATGGGCAACGACCAATCCGCCGCGCGCAGCGCGTCGACGTACATCTTGGCGATCGGCGGCGGCGGCGCATTGTCGCTGCCGATCAGGAAGCCGATCACCGAGGGATGGTTGCGCAGCAAGCGTGCTTCGCTGGCCATGGAGTCTTCGGCCACTTTCATGTCGGCTGCAGTCCAGGGCGAGCCGCCCGTTTTCGCAGCCGACTCCCATTTGTCGCAGCACTCCCAACCGGCAAGTATCAAGATGCCATGCTGATCGGCGAGATCGTAGAAACGCTGGTTCTCCAGCTTGCCTTCACTGCGGATGGTATTGAGGCCAAGATCGAGCACATAGTTGAACTCCGCCTCCATGCGCGCCGGATCGTCGCGCAGGAACATGTCCGGCGCCCAGCCGCCGCCGCGGATCAGCAGGGGTTTGCCGTTGACGAAGAACTGGCGATAACCCTGCTTGGTCAGGTTGGAACTGACGCTGCGGATGCCAAAGCTTGCCGTCGCGCGGTCGGAGGTTGCCCCATCGACGGCGGCGCTCATCTCCAGCTGATAGAGCGGATGGTCGCCCATGCCGACGGGCCACCAGATCTTGGGATGATCCAGCGCCAGGCCCGGCGTGGTGCTGGAGGAGAAGGACACATCCTGCGTCTGTCCCGCCGCGAGATGCACGGTCTGCTGGATGGCGACGCCGGCCACGGTGCCGCTGATGGTGGCGTCATGCGCCGCCGTGTCGAGATTCTTCGCCGTGACTTTCACGGCCAGCACGGCGTGCGTCAGATCGAGCGACAGCGTCGATTGCACATGCGGATAGCTCAACGCGACCGGCCCGGTCAGCGCGATGTCCACGCCGCGCCAGGGGCCCATGTTGTTGTCGGGCGGGGTGGGGTTCCAGTCCACCCAGCCGATCGAGAGGCTCGTTCGCGGGTCGGCCGGATGCACGCGCATGGCGAGCACATTGGCGCCCGCGTGCACCCAGCGCGTCACGTCGAACTCGTGCACGGGATAGGCGCCGGCCAGCTCGGCGTGGTCGATGACCTGATGCCCGTTCACCCACAGGTCGGCGCTCGCGATGATGCCATTGGTATGGAGCAGCGTGTGCTTTTGACCCAAGTCTTTGGACAAGGTGAACTGCGTGCGATACCACCATGGCGTCACGAACAGGTTGCCGCTGGAATCGGGTACCTGCACTGCGCGCATGTTGTCGCTGTAGAACACATCGTTTTTGAACGTATGGTTCTCCAGCAGGCCGGCCATCACGGTCGCGCGGCCGCTCACCGGGTACCACTCCTTGGTGGAATAACCTGCCGCGGAGATCTCGGCGCCCGCTTGCTGCGCCTTCGCGCTGTCCTGGATCTGCCAGTGAGCGATGGAGGTGACGGACCCCGCATCGGCGGCGACCGTGGTGGGGACGTACGTCGCCTGGGCGTGGGCCGCCGAGGCGGCCGATACCGCCATCGCGACCATCATCCACAGCGTGTGCCTGGCTGGAGTTTGCATGGCGTCAGGGTTTCCCAAGATAGGTTTCGCGGATTTCCACCGGCGCGAACGGCCAGGATTGATTGAGCCGCGCCCAGATCGCGAACACGATCAGGCCGGCGACGATCCACACGCCGGAGAGGATCAGCGACAGGGTGGACGCGGACAGGTAGACATAGATCCATCCGAACAGCGCGATGATGCAGGGCAGGGGATAGAGCCATTGCTTGTACGGGCGCTCGAGATTCGGCTGGCGCTTGCGCAGCACGATCAGCGCGGCGATCTGCGCGAACGACTGCACGATGATGATGGCGGTCAGCAGCATGTTGATGACCTCGGTGAGGTCGAAGAACGTGCCGATCGCCGTGACCACGCCCATCGTCAGCAGCGCGACGTGCGGGAAGCCGTGTTTTGCATGCAGTCGTGCGAATACGGACAGGAACACCTTGTCCCGTGCCGCCTCGAACGGCACGCGTGAGCCGCCCAGCAGGCCGGTGAACACCGAAGCAAATGCCGTCACGATGATCAGCACGGTCATCACGGCGGCGGCCAGATGTCCCCAGCTGCGCTCCACCACCAGCGAAGCCACCGACTTGGACTGGGCGATCTCCTGCCAGGGCGCCACCCCGAGCACGCTGATGTTGAGCAACAGGTAGACCACCATCATCGCGATCACCGAGATGATGATGGAGCGGGGCATGGTGCGGCCCGGATTGCGCAACTCATCGCCGATATAGGCGGTGGTGTTGTAGCCCAAATAATCGTAGATGCCGATGATCAGTCCCGCGCCCAGGCCCACGAAGAAGTGGCCGCCGAACGCATCGGCAGGGAAATCGAATGCGTAGCTCGCATGGAAGTGCGAGAAGCCCGCCGCGGTCACGCCAACCACCGACACCAGCATGATCACCCACAGCGCGATGGTGATCGCGCGTACCGATTCGATGCGGCGGTAAAGCATCCAGGTGACCAGCGCGGTGGCTGCCACGCCGATCAGATGCACCGGCCACCAGCCCAGGTTCGGGAAGAAGAAGCCCAGGTATTCCGCCATGCCGATGATGCCGGTGGACATCAACAAGGGAATCGCCAGCAGCATGGTCCAGATAAACAGGAACGGCATCAGCTTGCCGGTGCGGTACTGGAACGCTTCGCGCAGGTAGACATAGGTGCCGCCGGAACCGGGCATGGCCGCACCGAGTTCGGCCCACACCAGTCCATCCGCCATGGCCAGGATCGCGCCCACGATCCAGCCGATGATGGCCTGCGGGCCGCCCATGGTGGCGACCATGATGGGAATGGTGATGAACGGCCCGATGCCGCACATCTGGGTCATATTGATGGCCGTTCCCGAGAACACGCCGATGGAACGATGGAAGGCGTTGTCGCGAACGGACTTGGGCGCGCTGGAATCGTGCATGCTTGCCTTGTGGAAACTCAAGTGGCGAACGGGGCGGCGATGGAGCCGCCCAAAGAACGAACGTATAGCGATGACATCAAGCCCTGCAGCGATCCCACTCCCGCCAGGGCAGGAGTGGGATCGTCGTCATGCCGCTGCCTTTACCACTGGCCTCGCACGCCCAACATGAAGCTGCGCTCGGAGAACGTCGAGTGGCCGGGCTGGTCGGGCCACACCAGGTAGTACTTCTGATACTCGTTGGTGAGGTTGGTGCCGTCCAGGAACACTTCGGCGTACTTGCTGAACTTGTACGAGATCGACGCATCCAGGTACTTCTGTGGCGCCTCGTACATTTCCAGGCCGGTGATGCCGCCCACGCTGTCCATCACGGCGCGCCGCGAACGGTAGTTGTAGGCAAGGCGCGCCTGGAAGTGATCGTCCTGGTACCACAGGATGAAGTTGCCAGACTTGGTGGAGTTGTCCTGGAACGGGATCTTCTTGCCGGCCAGATCCGTTTCGCCCGAGTTGCTGGGCGCATACGTGGCGTTGATTTCCATACCCGTCTTCGACAGGAAGCTCGGCAGGAAAGTGAAGCCCTGGCGGTAGTCGAACTCGGCGCCGTGGATGGAGTTGCCCGTACCCTGCACGGGCTGCGTGATCACGATGCAGTGATCGCGCACCACGCCGTCTTCGTCGGGCAACGTACAGTTGGTCACGCTGCCGTTCTTGATGAAGCTGTCCACGTTGATGCGGAACAGCGCCAGGCTGAGCATGCTGGTTTCGTTGATGTAGTACTCGGCCGAAGCGCCGAAGTTGGTGGAGCGCCACGGGTTGAGATTGGGATTGCCGGTGGACGTGCCGTTGGATACGCGGAAGATCGGTCCTTGCGGCGTTTCGGCCAGGGAGTAGTTGAGCTGGAGGCCGCCGCCCCAGGTGCTCAGGTCCAGCGGCATCATGTTCTTCGAATACGCCAGTCGAACCTTGAAGCTGTCGGTCACGTCCAACGCGAAGTTGGCCGAGGGCAGCACGTCCTGGTAGCTGCGCTTGGTCGTCGCCGTGCCCACGTCTTCCGGTTCGTCGCCGTAGGCGCCCGGATCGCCGCTGAGGTGCTGGGTTACATCGAGGTTGGTGTGGATCAGGCGCACGCCGATGTTGCCGCTGTATGGCATGTCCCAGATCGTGCCGTTGAAATCGCCCTGCAGGTAGCCCGACAGCTCCTTCAGGCGCACCGCCCAGGTGGTGCCGGGCTCAGCCACCTGCTGGGTGCCCGGATAGAGCGAGTTCCAATAAGCGATGGGGTTGACCATCGCATTGGGGTCGATCGCCCAGAAGTTGATGCCCGAGCCGAGCAGGTTGTTGTACTGCTTGAAGTTGTTGGCCAGCGGCGCGGCGGTGTTGGGCATCGAGATGGCCGACAGCGGTCCGGCGCGGAAATAGCCCTGGTCATTGCCGGCGGTACACGAGCCGCTGTTCAACACCACGTCGGCGCCGACGTAACGCACCAGGCATCCCGCGGGATCGCTGGCGCCCATGCCGGCGTAGACCGGCGCCTCCAGCGTCCAACCCTCGTTGTCGGCGCTGCGGATGCTGTTGCGGACGCCGAATTCCAGTTTGAAGCCGTCCTGGAAATCGTACTTGCCGTCGAAGCGCAAGGCGTTGAGTGCGACCTTTCGGTCGTAATCGCCCGACGATTCCAGAGTCTTCATCGTCCAGTCGGCAGGGTTGGCAAAGTTGCTGGCCAGCGACGGCGGCACGTCGATCTTGATATAGCGGCCATTGAAGTTGGCGATGATCGGTATGGTGTTTTGCGGAATCCCGTTGGCGTTGAACACGCGGCTGCCGCCCAGCTGCGCGGGATAGACCATGGTGCCCGGCGGCACGGAGTCGGGATCCACGCCGTCCATCAACACGTTGGGCCAGAGCGCGCCGTCAGAGTCGGAAATGTTGACGTCCGATTCCTGGAACGACTGCGATGCCGTGTCGCGGATACCGCGCACGCTCGCCGTAAACGGGCCGCCGTTGTCGTAATCCAGCTGCAGGTTCAGGTTTCTTGCAACCGAACTCTTCTGGATGATCTGCGAGTACGACTCCACGTCGCCGGGCCACTTTTCGTACTGCTGGGTGGTGTAGTACTGCGAACCTTCCCAGCCCGGTTCCGGCGTGCCGTACGAGCCCAGCGCGGGCGCCCCGGTATTGCGCGATTGCAGCGGCACGTAGGTCGCGCCCTGCCAGTTGGTGGAGTTGAACTGGATGCCGACGTTGCGGTCGTACTCGCGCTGCGACGAATAGAAGTAGTCGGCGGTGCCGGTGAAGCCGCTGCCGAAGTCGAACTGGAACGACGCGTTGCCCGACTTGCGCTTGCGCTGGGTGATGATGTCGTTGAGGCCGATGTCCTGGCTGCCCATGAACACCCCATTGGACTTCCCGTCGCCGTTGACGTCCACGCTGCCGTCGGCGTTCTGCACGATCTTGGACGGAATCGGTGCGCCGTTCCACGGCGTCAGGAAGCCGTTGTAGCCGCCGGCACTGGCGGCGTTCTCGCCGTTGAGCACCACGCCGTACTGGTCCAGGCCTTCGGTGGCATTCATGCGGCGCGTGTTGGAGAAGTCGCCGGAAATCAGCAGGCCCCAGTGACCGTCGTCGTTGTACGAAATGAGGCCGTTGGCCTCAGGCCCCGTGTGCTGGGTGGTACTGCCGCGCTCGCCATTGGCCGAGTAGCTGTACGTAAAACCGCTGGGCAGATCCCATGGCCGGTACGTATGCAGGTCGATGGCGCCGCTGATGCCGCCGTCGGTGGTGCTGGCCGTCGGGGATTTGATCACGTCCACGCCGTGGAACAGCGTCGAAGGCAGCATGGTGAAGTCGGGCTGCTGCGAGTCGATCTGGTCGGCGGTGATGAATACTTCGCCGTTCAACATGGTGCCGACCTGCGGCAGGCCACGCACGTCCACCGAGGTGCCCACGCCCGCATCGCGATTGATCTGCACGCCGGTAACGCGCTGCAGCGAGTCGGTGATGGTGGTGTCGGGCAGGGCGCCGATGTTTTCCGCCGTGATGCTGTCCTGGATGTTGGCAGCATCGCGTTTGAGGTCGATGGCGCGGATCTGCGACGCACGCACGCCCGACACATTGACGGCCGACAGGTTGACCGCGTTCTTCTGCGCGTCAGTGCCGTCGGTTTTCTTGGCGTCAGGTGCAGGCGGTGCCGGTTGCGCCGTCGTGGTCTGCGCAGCCTGGCCGTCCTGCTGGAGGTCGGCGAAGGTTGACGCTGCGGCAGACGTCGACACGACGGCGAACAGCGACACGGTGATGGCAAATGACAATGGATGTTTGCGAAGTACGGTGGACATGGGCTTTGACCTCGTTGGTGTTGCCTGTCGAACCTCGGTTGCTCTGTCGTATTTCAAAATGCGCGTAGCACGGCGGTGCCTGCGGGTACGCACGCCGTCGTGATGCCATCTTTCGTTGTCCCCAACTTTGGCTCCCCAGCCAAAGCCATTGCTCACTGCTACTGCACGGAGCGCATGCCCCGCTTACGGCCTACTTCGAAAACGCGAGTCGCGCCAACGCCCACTGTCCATCGCGTGGATCGCCGGTGGCGAAAACGCATACGTTGCGAACGCCGGCCCCCGCCGGCGTGGCAAGTGGTGCTTCAAGACGACTCTGTCCCGTTGCCAGCGCTGCGTTCTGCAGCGGCAGGCGAGCCAACAGCGGACCCGTGCACGTATCGGCATGGATCTCGAATTCACCGGCGGCGCTGGTGTTGTGGCGCATCACCGCGTCCTTGGCCTCATCGCCGAAACGCCAGCTGATGCGCTCGACGACGAGCGCGACCTGCTTGGCGCCAGCCAGCGGCGCCTGTGGCCACAGCCAGCACGCGTTGCCGATATCGACGGAATAGACCGGCCTTGTTCCCCGCGTCGGCTTGCTGCCGTCGAGGCGCGAGGCCGGCTGCTTGGAACAGGTGGCGAGCGCGCTGCCATCGCGGCTCAGCAGGGTAGATGGATCGAGCGCCTGCGTGCGCGGCGCTGCAAGTTCGAAGCCGTCCGCTGCAAAGGTCGCGGCACGCAGGTTCGTGTTTGCCGGCAGCGTGAGTGGTTGCGCATAGGCTGCCGATTGCGCGGTCGGGTCGGCGCCGTCCGTCGTGTAGTGGATGGTGCCGAACTGCACCTGATTGGATAGCTCGACGCGGAATGCGCCGTTGGCCGCGGCCGTCACCTGGAAGACGGGTGCAAACGCGCTGTCGGCATAGGCAATGCCGAGCGCGCGATAACGCGCCAGTTCTGCCGGCAGGCGCTGCAGGAAGCTGTTCCAGTCGTGCGCGCTTGCGGGCGACCAGCCCAGTTCCGCCAAGGCGGCGATGCGCGGGAATATGGCGTGTTGGTCGTGGGCGAAGGTGGGCATCTGCTCAGCCCACAGACTCACTTGCACGCCGATGATGCGCTGCGCCTCGGTCGCACTCGCACCCTTGGGTATCACGATCGTGTCGTAGGCCTCCCGCAGCGTCGCTGCGGGAGGCGGGCCGGCCCATTCATCGGGCAGGTCGGACTGCACATGATCCAGGTACAGCGATTCCTGCGGCGTCATGATCACGTCGTGACCCTGCCGGATGGCCGTAAGCGCCACGCGTTCGTTGTGGTCGCCGTGCCATGACATCACCACTTCCGAGGCAGGCAGCTTTTCGCCGGTGGCCAGCTGGTCATCCCAGCCCACCGGCGTGCGCCCGTGCTCGACCAGATGGGCTGCAACCTGCTGGATAAACCAGCCCTGCAGCTGGTCCATGTTCGCCAGGCCCAGCTTGTGCATCTGCGCTCGCACTTCGGGCGATGCATTCCACTGTTGCTTGTCCGCTTCGTCGCCACCGATGGAGATGTAGCGCGAAGGGAACAGCTGCATGACCTCTTCGAGCACGTCATCGACGAACTGCAAGGTCTTTGCGTTGGGGTTGAGCAACCACGGGCTGACGCCCCAGTCGGTCCACACGTCGGGGCGTTTGCCGGTGACGCCCAGCCACGGATACGTCGCGACAGCTGCCTGCGAATGGCCCGGAAGGTCGATCTCCGGCACCACATCGACAAAGCGCTCGGCGGCGTAGCGCACGATTTCGCGCGCCTGGTCCTGCGTGTAGTAGCCGCAATAGGGCTTTTCGGCGGAACCGGTCAATTCGCTGTCGAGACCCACGGCTTTGCGGCAGGCGCCAATGTTCGTGAGCTCGGGATACTTGGTGATTTCCAGGCGCCAGCCCTGGTCTTCGGTGAGGTGCCACAGCAACACGTTCAACTTGTGCTGCGACATCCAGTCGATCAGCTGCTTGATCTCGGCCACGCTCTGGTAGTGGCGGCCGGAATCGAGCAGTAGGGCGCGCCACGCGAAACGTGGGTGATCGTCGATGACGCCATGGGCGACTTTGACGGGCGCGCCGCGCGTCCATCCCGCCGGCGTCAGCAATTGTTCCAGGGTGATGCTGCCGTAGAACGCGCCACGCAGCGTGCGTGCCGTGACCAGGATGCCGCTGCTATCCACGTTGATGCGGTAGCCGGCTTCGTCGGCTATATCGGCATGTGGATTCACATCGAAGGTGATCGCGGGGCGCGCTGCGTCGGACGCCGCTACGTGCAGATGCAAA
>Ga0209672_100828_pt1 | contig 14455 bp, 13 predicted proteins | sample AraplaCol_mMS_r2_FD_184273 | JGI IMG/M metagenome (GOLD analysis project Ga0209672, IMG submission 184273) | Arabidopsis root microbial communities from North Carolina, USA - plate scrape CL_Col_mMS_r2 (SPAdes) (version 2) | ecosystem: Host-associated > Plants > Roots > Endosphere | place: USA...
GCGCTCACGCTGACCATGGCGCCGCTGATGCAGGCCGGACTCGACCCGAACCAAGGCGTGGACAAACTGCTCAAGGCGCGCATGCAGCAGGCCGGCAAGCCCATCGACGGCCTGGAAACCGCGGAAAAACAGATCCGCATGCTGGCCGACCTGCCCGAGGCCATGCAGCTGGAATTCCTGCGCCAGTCCTTCAAGGACGTGGCTGACGGCCCGGGCAAGCTGCACGAACTGATCGACGCCTGGCGCAACGGCGACACCGCCGCCATCGCCAAGATCGAGGACGAGGACCTGCGCAAAGACAGCCCGATGCTCTATCAGCGGCTGATCGTCGAACGTAACCAGGCCTGGGCCAAGACCCTTGCCGAACGCATGCAGCAGCCGGGGGTGAGTTTTGTCGCCGTGGGTGCTGGCCACCTGGCGGGACCCGACAGCTTGCAGGAGCAGTTGCGCAAGCTGGGTGTGAAGACCACCCGTATCCAGAACTAAAGGCTGGCCCAAACCGCTCCTCCTGTGGGAGCGCACCCTGTGCGCGACTGCCACGCCCCGCCCATCCTCAATGGCCGGTTTTCGCCGACCCACCACCCGGCTTCACCGCTTCGTCGCCTGTCGCGCACAGGGTGCGCTCCCACAGGGCTGCCGCCATCACCCCTCGCCGGCCGGTCCCCCTTTCTGGCACCATCGTCCGGTTAAGCGCGCCCTCTGCGTGCAGCCAATCGACGCAAACCCATGAATTTGCAAGCCAATTTCGAACAGATCCCGCTCAAGGAATACGCCGAGCGGGCTTACCTCGACTATTCCATGTACGTGGTGCTGGACCGCGCCCTGCCCTTCGTGGGCGACGGCCTGAAGCCGGTGCAGCGTCGCATCGTCTACGCCATGAGCGAGCTGGGCCTGGCGGCTTCCTCCAAGCCCAAGAAGTCGGCCCGCACCATCGGCGACGTGATCGGCAAGTTCCATCCGCACGGCGACACCTCGTGCTACGAGGCGATGGTGCTGATGGCCCAGCCGTTCTCGTACCGCTATCCGCTGGTCGACGGCCAGGGCAACTTCGGTTCGCCGGACGATCCGAAAAGCTTCGCCGCGATGCGTTACACCGAGTCGCGCCTGAGCCCGATCGCCGAGGCGCTGCTGGGCGAGCTTGCCCACGGCACGGTGGACTGGGTCGCCAACTTCGACGGCACCATGGAAGAACCCAGCTGGCTGCCGGCGCGCATACCGCACGTGCTGCTCAACGGTTCGATGGGCATCGCCGTGGGCATGGCCACGGATATTCCGCCGCACAACCTGCGCGAAGTGGTGAGCGCGTGCATCCGCCTGCTGGATGATCCGGACGCCACCGTGGCGGATCTGTGCGAGCACATCCAGGGTCCGGACTACCCAACCGAAGCGGAAATCATCACGCCGCGCAACGAACTGCTGGCGATGTACCAGAACGGGACCGGTTCGGTGCGCGCCCGCGCCGTGTATCACATGGACGAGGGCAATATCGTCATCACCGCGCTGCCGCACCAGGTGAGCCCGTCCAAGATCCTCGAGCAGATCGCCGCGCAGATGCGCGCGAAGAAACTGCCGATGGTCGAAGACCTGCGCGACGAATCCGATCACGAGAACCCGATCCGCCTGGTGGTGGTGCCGCGCTCCAACCGCATCGATGCGGCCGAGGTGATGCAGCATCTGTTTGCCACCACGGACCTGGAAAAGAGCTTCCGCATCAATCTCAACATGATTGGTTTGGACGGCCGTCCGCAGGTGAAGGATCTCAAGCGGATCCTCAGCGAATGGCTGCATTTCCGCACCGATACGGTCACGCGCCGCCTCAACCATCGCCTGGCCAAGGTGGAGCGTCGCCTGCACCTGTTGGAAGGTTTGCGCATCGCCTACCTCAACCTGGACGAAGTGATCCGCATCGTCCGCACCGAGGACGAGCCCAAGGGCGTGCTGATGGCCCGCTTTGGCCTCAGCGAAGAGCAGACCGACTACATCCTCGAAACCAAGCTGCGCCAGCTGGCGCGCCTCGAGGAAATGAAGATCAACGCCGAGCGCGACCAGCTCGAGGAAGAGCGCGCGCGCATCAACGTGCTGCTGAAATCCCCGGCCAAGCTCAAGGGCCTGATCAAGGAAGAACTGCGCGCCGACGCCGCCAAGTTCGGCGACGACCGCCGCTCGCCGCTGGTGCAGCGCAATGCCGCGCAGGCACTGGATGAAAGCGCCCTGGTCGCCAGCGAACCGGTCACCGTGGTGCTGAGCGCCAAGGGCTGGATCCGCGCCGCCAAGGGTCATGACATCGACGCCGATGGCCTCAACTATCGCGAAGGCGACAGCTTGCTCGCCACGGTCAAGGCACGCACCACGCAGCAGGTCGCGGTGATCGACTCCACCGGCCGCAGCTATTCCACGGCGGCGCACACCCTGCCCTCGGCACGTGGCAACGGCGAACCGCTCACCGGTCGCTTCAGTCCGCCCTCGGGCGCGAGCTTCGATGCGCTCGCCGCGGGCGACAACGACACGCGCCTGATCCTTGCCACGGATCACGGCTACGGGTTCGTGACGCGCTTCGAATCGCTCACCGGCCGCAACAAGGCCGGCAAGCAGATCATCACCCTGGGCGACGGCGCCAAGGTGCTGGCGCCGCAGATCAGCGCCGATCCGGCACGCGACCGCATCGTGGTGGTCACCACCGAAGGCCATCTGCTGATGTTCTCGGTGGCCGAGTTGCCGGAGCTCGACAAGGGCAAGGGCAACAAGCTGATCGACGTACCCAAGGCCAAGCTGAGCGCCGGCGTGAAGGTGGTCGGCGTGGCCGTGGTAGCCGAAGGCAAGGGCGAAGTGACGCTCTATGCCGGCCAGCGCAAGCTCACGCTGAAGTGGTCGAACCTGGTCGAGTACGGCGGCAACCGCGCCACCCGCGGCGGACTGCTGCCGCAAGGTCTGCGCCGGGTGGAGCGGATCGAGACGACGGGCTGATCCAGCCTTTCCATCCTTCCCTGCCCCTGTGGGAGCGCACCCTGTGCGCGACTGGCCCTGCCTCAGGCCTAGTCGCGCACAGGGTGCGCTCCCACAGCGTTGTTGGTCAGCCCACTAGACCATCCTTCCTGTTGACGAACGCCCTGCCTGGGCCTTATCCAGTGTGCTCCCGCCGCAGCACAAGGATGGTTCATGCGTACGTCAAGGATGCCGGCGCTTATCGCCGGCCTGTTGTTCGCAGTAACGGCTCACGCCGCGGATACCGATCACTGGCAGCTGCCGGTGGCCGTGAAGAAATTGGACAACGGCCTCACCGTCGTCGTTTCCGAAGACCATAGTTCGCCCACCGTCGGCATCAGCACGGTCTATCACGTGGGCATGCGGCTGGAGCCGCAGAACCGCACCGGCTTTGCCCATCTGTTCGAACACCTGATGTTCGAAGGCACGCCCAATGCGCCCAAGGGCACCTTCGATCGCGTGGTTCAGGGCGGCGGTGGCGTCTTCAACGGTTCCACCCGCGCCGACTACACCAACTACATCGCTTCCGCGCCCATCTCCGCGCTGGAACCGCTGCTGTGGATTGAAGCGGACCGCATGAAGACGCTGGATTTCAGTGACAAAAATCTCGACAACCAGCGCAACGTGGTGAAGGAAGAAATCCGCGTCAACGTGAAGAACCAGCCGTATGGGTTGTTCTTCTGGACCGATCTGGACGCGTTGGCCTTCGACAAATGGCCCAACAAGCACGACGGCTACGGTTCGTTCGAGGATCTGGATCACGCCAGCATCGCCGACGTGAAAGCGTTCCACGACACCTTCTACCAGCCAGCCAATGCCGTACTCGGCATCTCCGGCGACGTCACGCCCGAACAAGCTTTTGCATTGGCGCAGAAATACTTCGGTGCGATTCCGTCGCGTCCGCTGCCGGCACGCCCGGACGTTTCCGAACCGCTGAACACCAAGGGACGCCACCTCGAGCAGACCGACGCGTTGGCCAAGGCACCCGCCATTGCCGTGGGCTGGAAAGCACCCGATCGCGGCAGCAAGGACCAGATGCCCATGCTGGTGCTGGCCCAGCTGCTGGTGGGCGATGACGCATCGCGCTTCTACCAGGGCCTGGTGAAGGGTCGCGAACAACTGCTGCAGATCCAGGGCGGCGTGAACTTCGCGCTAGGCAGCGGCACCGACTACGCAGGCCCCACCTTGTTCGGCCTGTTCGCGATCTACAAGCCCAACGCCCAGCCCGACCAGGTGCTGGCAGCGCTCAACGAAGAGATCGCCAAGGTCGCCCACGACGGTGTCGACGACGCCACGCTGGCGCGCGTGAAAACCAAGATGCTGTCGGACTGGTACGGCGGCATGGAGGATTTCCTCTCCCGCGCCGACACCCTCGCCAAACTGCAGACGCTGTGGGGCGACGCCAACGTGGTGAATCAAGTACCCGGCTGGATCAATCAGGTAACGGCCGATGACGTACGCCGCGTGGCGCAGACCTATCTCACCGACGCCAATCGCAGCGTGATCATCCGCCGCCCGGTGGCGGCCCACGGCAAGGACGCCGGCGCCAAGCCGGCCAAGCACTAAGGAGAGCGAAGGTCATGATCACCACGACTCTGAAAGCATCCCTGCTCGCTGCCGCCCTAGGCTTTGCCGTGGTCGCCCACGCGGCCGAGGCGCCCATGCCCAAGGAACTGCCACCCTACGGTCCGGAGCGACCGCTGCCGGTGCCGCAGATCACACAACGCACTCTGCCCAACGGCCTCACCGTGTGGGTGATTCCGCGCAACGGCCTGCCCAAGGTGAATGTGCAGCTGGCCGTGCTGGGTGGCACCTCGTACGACGACGCGCAACATCCCGCCCAGGCCGAGCTGATGGCGGCCTTGTTCAACGAAGGGACCGACAAGCTCAGCTCCAAGCAGATCGCCGAAAAGCTGCAGGCAATCGGTGGCGATTACGGCGCCAGTGCCGGGCGCGATTCGATCGGCGTCAGCGCCAGCGCCCTGGCCAGTCACTCGGATGAACTGCTCGAACTGGTGGCCGACACGGCACTGCATCCGAGCTTCCCCGCCAAGGAAGTCACGCTGGAAAAAACCAACGCGCTGCAGACGCTGAAAGTCAACGAAGCCGACCCTGACTGGCAATCGATGCGCGCGTTCAACCACGCGGTGTACGGCGATCATCCGTATGCGCGCGACGCGCTCACCGAGGCAAGCATCCAGGCCATCACGCCCGAGTCGCTGCACCCGTTGCACGATCAACGCATGCGGCCGGAGCGCGCGTTGCTGGTGGTCGTGGGCAAGGTCGATGCCGAGCAGGTGCTCAAGACCATCGAGCAGCAATTCGGCAGCTGGAAGGCACAGGGGCCCGCGCCTGCCGACGTGCTCGCGGTGCCCACGACGGTGTCCGCACAGAAGTTGCTGGTGGCACGCACTGGCGCCGTACAGACGAATATCCGCTACGGCCAGCCCACGGCGCCCATGCGCGATCCGGACTTCATCCCCCTTACCGTGGCCAACACCGTGCTTGGCGGTGGCTTCAGCAGCCGCATCACGCAGGACATCCGCGAGGACAAGGGCTATTCGTACAGCCCCTATTCCACCCTGGACGTGCGCCGCAACGGCGGCAACACGCTCTCCGTGGTGGATGTGCGCAACGAGGTCACCGGGGCCACACTGGGCGAACTGTCCAAGCTCTACCAAGGCATGGGCACCGAGCCGGCCAGTCCCGAAGAATTGATGCGCGCCAAGCGCCTCATCGCGGGCATCTACCTGCTGCGCAACCAGATCCAGTCGGCCCTGGCCAATACGCTGGCGCGCTATTGGGTCAGCGGCATGCCGCCCTCATTCATGACCACGTACGTCACCGACACCGGCAAGGTCACTGCTGAGCAGGTACAGGCCATGGGGCGCAAGTACTTTGCGCCGGAGAAACAGAGCATCATCCTGGTCGGCGACCCCAAGGCGATCGATCCGCAATTGAAAGCGATCGGCAGCTTTACGCCGTACAAGCCCTGAGCAACCCCGCGTGGCGGCGGGAACTCCCGTCGCCACGCGTCGTCCAAAGGGGGCGTGTCCACACCGGCGACGGTGGCGCGTTATAGGCCCCACGTCCCCGGAGTTTTTCCATGAAGATCTTCCGCACCACCGTTTTCGCCACCGCCAGCCTGCTGCTGGCGGCAACGGCCTGGGCACAGAACGCCGACCAGTCGCTGAACCTGAAACTGCCGGCCAACCTTCCCGCCGCCAGCGCCAGCGCGGCACCGCCGCCGCCACCGGCCACCACCGTAGCCAACAGCAGTGGCCAGGCGGCCAAGCCCAACGGCAACGCCACCGCGCCGGCGGCCAACCAGAACGGCAGCTACACCAAGGATCCACCGGGGACCTATTACGGCGACACCAGCGGCGCGATGGGTGATACCCAGGCGGCCGTCGGCGTTGCGCCGGCCGTGACCTGCGACGACGCCACCTATAACCAGCCGCAGGTGCATGGCTCGGTCACCACCGGCGTGGTCGCCGGCAACCACTTCAGCGGCAATTACACCGGCGGCGGCGTCACCCTCAGCCAGGCCTTCGGCAGCTGCGAACACCCGACGGGCGGCATGAGCATTTCCGTGGGCGGCACCCAGGGGCACTTCGGCCGCTGAGCGTCGGCAGGCCCGGCCTGGACTCGCATCCGGCCCCGCCCAGGGCCGCAGGGGTCGAAAGTTCTTGGAAAGGGTCGGTGGTCAGACTGACCCCATGATTTACTGTCATCTTTCCGCGTGGCGCATGCCCCGGATTTCCCCGATTGGCTGCTGCGGAGCTCCCCAGTGATTCAAGACGTCGAGTTCCGCTATGAAGGCGGTCGCAGCGGTGTGCTGCTCATTCATGGCCTGACCGGCACCCCGACCGAGATGCGCCTGCTCGGCAAGGGCCTCAATCGCGCGGGTTACACCGTGTACGGCATGCAGCTGGCCGGCCATTGCGGCGACGTCGACGACCTGCTCAAGACCGGCTGGCGCGATTGGTACGCCAGCGTGGAAGCCGCCGCCGACAAGTTCCGCCACGAGGTGGACCACTTGTTCGTGGCCGGCCTGTCGATGGGCGCCGTGCTGGCGCTCAAGCTCGCCGCCGAGCGTCCGGAATGGGTCAAGGGCGTGGGTGTGTACGGCGCCACCTTCCGCTATGACGGCTGGGCGATTCCGTGGATCGGCAAGTTCTCCTTCCTGCTGCCCCTGCTGCATCGCCTGGGCATCGGCAAGCACCGCATGGTGCACGAGGGTGAACCGTATGGCATCCGCGACGAGCGCCTGCGCGCGCAAATCAGCACCGCCATGCTGAGCGGCGACAGCGCCGCCGCCGGCCTGCCCGGCAACCCATGGCCGTCGCTGGGCGAGATGTACAACATGGCCGCGGTGGTCAAGCGCGATCTGCCCAAGGTGGCGGCGCCCTGCCTGATCGCCCACGCCACCGAAGACGACATCGCCAGCATCGAGAACGCCTATCTGGTGCAGCGCTCGGTGTCCGGCCCGGTGGAAACGCTGTGGCTCAAGGACAGCTACCACATGATCACGGTGGACCGGGAACGTCGCCTGCTGACCGACCGCTCGGCGGAATTCTTCCGCCAGATCGCCGCCACCTACGAACCCGTCGCGCGCGCTGCGGCCTGAGGACTCGCCATGAGTCCCCTGGTTGTCGCGTTGTGGCTGCTCAACGTCACGCTCGATACCGTCGGCCAGCTTGCCTTCAAGGCAGCGGCCGGCGATCCGCGAGCGGGTGACGGTTTCGCGCGCTGGAAATACATGGCGGCGCGTCCGTGGATCTGGATCGGCGTGATCTCGTACGTGGTCGAATTCCTCGTGTGGATCGCCTTCCTGTCGCTGGTCGATCTGTCCGAGGGCGTGCTGCTGGGCTCGATCAATATCGTGGTGATCATGATTGCCGGCCGCATTCTGTTCAAAGAAAAGCTGACGCCGCTGCGCGTGACCGGCATGCTGCTGGTCACGGCGGGCGTGGCCATCGTCGGCTTTGCGGGAGGCTGAGCATGAGCATCAAACTGGCCCGCTTCTACGCGATCGGCTTCACCATCCTGGTGTTGTTCGACACGCTCGTGCAGCTGAGTTTCAAGTACGCCGGCGATCACGCCTTCCCGCCCGAAGCGAACTGGGCGTGGATTGTGCGCGTGTTCGGCCATCCGTGGATCTACGTGGCGGTGATCGGCTACATCGGCAACTTCTTCACCTGGATGACCCTGCTCAAGCACGCGCCGATCGGTCCGGCATTCGCCGTCACCCATCTGGAAGTGGTCAGCGTGATGTTGTTCTCAGTGTGGCTGTTCCACGAGCCGCTGACCGCGTCGCGCATCATCGGCGCCGTCGCCATCGTGGCCGGCATCATCTGCCTGGCGTTCGCCGAAAGCGGCGCGCATCCGGAAGGCGATGCGCCCACCGAAGCGAAGGGCGCACTCGGCGTCGCAGCCGGCGACTGACCCTACTTCCCATGTCCCGCGAGCTACCGCCCACCGCCGGCCTGCCGCTACGACTGAGCGATCTGTGGCCGGGCCGTGCGCCGTTCGCGGATCAGGTCGCCGCGTGGCTAGGGGTGGAACAGCTGCAGCTCGAATGCTCGGGCACCTCGGCCATGGTCGTGGCATTGAAGGCGATGCATGGCCTGCGCCCGCAACGCGACGAAGTGATCGTGCCCGCATGGACCTGCCCACTGGTCGCGCTTGCCATCCATCGCGCCGGACTGAAGCTGCGCCTGTGCGATCTCGCGCCCAATCATTTCGATATGGATGTCGCCCAACTCTGTGCGCTGGGCGGCCCCAAAACGCTGGCCATCGTGCCCACGCACCTGGCCGGTCGCGTGGCCGACGTGAATGCAGCGCTCGACGTGGCGCATCGCGTGGGCGCATACGTGCTGGAAGATGCGGCGCAGGCGCTGGGCGCAAAGCAGAACGGCCTTAGCGTCGGCCTGCTCGGCGATGCCGGCTTCTTCAGCCTCGCCGTGGGCAAGGGGCTTACCCTGTTCGAAGGCGGCCTGCTGCTGACGCGCGATCCTGTCTTGCGCTCGGCGTTTACCGCCAGCCACCAGGCCCATATTCACGCCGACGCGAAGATGGACTGGCGGCGCGCGCTCGAACTGATCGGCTACGCGCTGGCCTATCGCCCGTCGCTGCTGCCGTTGGCGTATGGACGTCCATTGCGGAAAGCGCTGGCAGCCAACGATCCGGTGGCAGCGGTGGGCGACGATTTCGGCCCCGATATTCCGATGCACACGGTGAGCGACTGGCGGCAGTCGGTAGGTGCGCGTGCCTTGCCTCGCCTTCCGGCCTTTCTCGATGCCACGCGTGCACAGGCCTTGCGTCGGGTGGAACGCTTGAGGCGCATACCCGGCGTTACCGTGTTCGACGATGCGCAGAACCAGCAAGGCGTATGGCCCTTCCTGCTGCTTGTCTTGCCCGATCAGGCCAGGCGCGACGCGGCGCTGAAAACGCTGTGGACCGCCGGCCTCGGCGTCAGTCGTCTGTTTATCCACGCCCTGCCCGACTACGGTTATCTGCGCGATATCGTCGCCGATGCCTCGTTGCCGAACGCGCGTGCCTTTGCCGCGCGCTCGCTCACCATCACCAACAGCCCGTGGCTGGATGAGGCGACGTTCGAAGCCATCTGCGTCGAGCTGGAGCGCGCGACGGCCTGAAAGCCGCGTTCAAGGCGTCGGCCGTTCGTGGCTTTCCAGCCGCTTTCCCGTGGAAAGGAACAGCAGCGCGCCCAGGCAAAGGATGAGGCAGGGGCCGACGACGGCCATGCCCATGCCCGAGGGAATGCTCACCCCCATCATCACCGCGGCATTGGACGCCGCGTGCATCAGTACGCACAACCATATGCTGCGCGTGCGCGTGTAGAGCCAGCCGAACAGCAGCGCGTTGCCCATCACGCCCACCAGGAACAACGCAAAGCTTGCGTGGTATTGCGCCACGCCCGGCAGGAAGAACAGCGGCAGATGCCAGACCGCCCAGATCGGTCCGATCAGCAGGGCCGCACGCGCGGCGCCGATAGTGCGCGCCCACTCCTCCTGCGTGATGCCGCGCCAGCCCAGTTCCTCCAGGCCGCCGCCGATGATGGTCATCAGCAGGTAGAGCGGAAACAGGTACCACGATCGAATGCTGACGGCCGTCGCCAACGCGGGCTTCAAGGCCACGGCCAGTGCAATGGCAAACAAGCCGAGAGCGATCGGCAAGCCCATCGCCACCAGATACCACACGGGACGAACCCGCCAGCGCAGCACCCGTTGATTGAATTCGCACAGCGGCGCTTCATCGCGCGTGCACCACACCGCCACATAGGCGGCGAGGGTCGGCCCCAGTCCGCCCAGGACGTACAACGTCATGAAGGGCCACGTGCCATAGCGGGTGATCTGCGCCTGCGCCAGCGCGGCCAGGACGCCCCATGAGAGCCACGTGATGGCGAAGGTGACGCCAAGAAAAATCAGCGCGCGACGACTGGCAGGAAAGTGCTCGGTCATACGATGGCATCGCCTCGAACGGTGCCGGAACGAGCCGGCTCTCGATACGCCTGCGGCATCCTTGCCCGTTCAACGCCGCGTCGGCGTGAATGCGGGGCCGATCTTCAGTCCAAAGCTTTACACGCTGCTTTCGGCGATGGCAGCCAACAGTCGCGCATTGAACGCCCGCTGCTGCGCCTGCCAGGCATCCAGCTCGGCCTGCGGCACCGGCTCCTGGCCATCCATGCCGCTCAACAGGCGCTTCCACCAGGTGCGGTACTGATAAGCCGAAACTTCACCGTTGATGTCGCTGGCCACGATGCGTCCGCGCAGCGCTTCGATGATCGCCATCGCATGCGACTCTTCCAAGCGACCCTGGTCCCAATTGGTGCGCGCCGTGTCGACGCTGAAGGCATCCTTGTCGATGGACAGATACGTGGGCTGCGGCGCCTGCTTGAGCTGCTGCACGAAGGCACAAGTCAACGCATCGGGATCCTCAAAGCGGCGGAAGGCATCGCTGAGCCCCAGCTTCCCCGCCCAGTCCACGTTCACGTCCATGCACCAATAGCTGAGCTTGCCGGCCTGCAGCGGACGCAGGTAGTTCTCCCACGCGTGCCTGGCGCCGATGTCGCCGGAGGTAATCCCCACCACGTGCACATGCGTGACGAACGGCAACATGGCCACCCGACGCACCCACGATCCGCAGTGGATGCCCCAGGGAAAACGCATATTGTCCGGATGGTTGTCGAACACCACCAGTTGGAACGGACCACGCGCGCGCTGACGCTGCACCAGCGGCCAGGTGAGATGGTGATAGTCGCCCGAACCCATCAAGACGGTGCCGTAGTTTTCCGGCAGACGCTCGTCGAGATAACCGCGCAGCCGGTCAAAGGTGCGCAGCGTGCAGCCAAAGCGGATCGCTTCCTGCCAGTCGGTGAGCGCCAGTGTGGTCGCGCCCGGAATCGGCCCGACTGAGCTGTCGAAATCCAGGATCAGTGGTTCACGCCGGTTCATGCGCCGCCCATTGGCTATCGCTCTCGAAGAATTTGCTTAAGCGGCGCGCGGCCAGCCTCAGCAGCGGATTGCGCAGATAGATCGCATGCCGCGTCAGGGTGAATTGTGCGCCCAGATAGGCCTTGATCTGCGGATCGGTCCAGCCTGCCACATAGTGGGTGAGATGGTGCTCGCGAGCGTAGGCGAGATTGTGGAACCAGCTGGTGAAATACAGGTTCTGCTCACGCGCCTGCGGATAGGCAAAACCCACGTACTTGTCGATCAGCTTGCCTTCCACCACAAAACACAGATTCCAGCCGATCATCTCGCCCTGGTGGCGATAGACAAACACCACGCCGCGATTGGACGCATCGCGCAGCACGGCGGCGAAGAATCCGCGGCTTAGCTTGTCGAAATGCACTTCGCTCTGCGCGTAGACGTTCTCGTACAGCGCGTAAAAGGCGTCGATCACGGCGTCATCGCTGAACGTCGCTTCGCCGCAAGGCACCGACGTCACAGCCACCTCGTCGCGCTTGCGCAGCTTGCGGCGGATGTCTTTGCGCCGACCCGAGGACAAGCGCGCGAGGTAGTCGTCCTCGCCCTGGAAATCGATGGGCACATAGGCCAGCGCCTGCCCTTCCAGCAAGATGAAACCCGCCGCGTCGCAGGCATCGGCGAAACGCTTGCACCAGTCGTCGGTGGCGGCGTCGAACAAGGGCGAGGCTTGCGGGATGTCCTTCACGATCATCAAGCGCTGGCGCCGGCCCAGTTGGTCGCGCAGGGCCTTGGCCAGCGCATCGGGCTGGGCGTCGCGGGGAAACAGCGCGTATTCGGACACCGTGGTCCCCACGAAGGCCGTGCGCCAGCGCAGCAGTCGACCCCACCAGCGATAGCCGGGCGCGCCCGTCACTTTGGCGCGTGCCTGGTCATCGGCGGTGGTGAGCAGATCGAACGGCGCCACGAAGGCCGGCGTGTCCGCGACCTGCATCACACTGAAATCGATGGGGGGATGTTCGGCGAACCGGGCAACCAGTGCGTCCGGCTCGAGCTGATTGAGGTACCGCACGCGACAGTCCCACGAGTCACAAGGCCATAGGATACGACTCCCGCCCCGCCCTGCCCACGATTTCCCGCTTAAAAGGCTGGTGAAAGGCGACCCGGCGGAGCATGAGCTCAGCCGTTCCATGCGGTGGCGTTCTGGACTTTGTCCTGACGGTTCGTCAGGCTTGTGAAACGGCATCCGGCGGATGCCGTGTGACCCGGCGCCATGGACCCCAGGAAAGCACACATGAGCAACGTTCAGCAGGAAACCTTCGACATCATCGCCAAGCAGGCCAAGATCGAGCTTGACACGATCAAGCCGGAGTCCACCCTGAAGGATCTGGGCATCGCCTCCCTGGACGCGATCGAAGTGATCTTCGATATCGAAGAACACTTCAACATCAACCTGCCCAACGAAGATACCGACTTCGACGGCGGCACCGTCGGCCAACTCGTGGACGCCATCGAGCGCCAGCTCGCCCAGAAGACCAGCGAATAATCCATGCGCCGTATCGTGATCACCGGCATGGGCGCGATCTGCGCGCTCGGCCACGATGCGCCTTCCGTGTGGAAGGCGATGACCGAGGGTCGGTCCGGCATCGGCCCGATCCATCACATCGACTCGAGCCAGCTGCGCAACGGCGGCATAGCCGCCGAAGTGGCGGATTACGATCCCGCCAACTTTTTTGACGAAGGTCGCCGCGCGCTGCTCGACACTTTCAGCGAATACGCGCTGATCGCAGCCAACGAAGCGATCCGCCAGTCAGGCATCAGCTTTGCCGGCGAAGCCGGCTCACGCGCCGCCGTGGTGATCGGCACCGGCGCCGGCGGCGAGACCAGCCGCGACGAACTCTACGAGCGCCTCTACGGCGAACACCAGGGCCGCTTCCACCCGCTCAGCATCGTGCGCATGATGATGAACGCGCCCGCCAGCCAGGTGAGCATGGTGCACGGCATCACCGGCCCCGCCTTCGTGGTGGCGAGTGCGTGTGCGTCATCCAATCATGCGTTTGCGCAGGCGGCGATGATGATACGTTCGGGCATCGTCGACGCAGCCGTCGTCGGCGGCACCGAGGCCTGCATCACGCTAGGCACGCTGCGCGCGTGGGAAGCCATGCGCGTGCTCGCACCGGACACCTGCCGTCCTTTCAGCAAGGGCCGTCGCGGCCTGGTGCTGGGCGAAGGCGCGGCGATGTATGTGATCGAGACGCTGGAGTCCGCACAGAAGCGTGGCGCGGAAATCATCTGCGAGCTCGCAGGCACGGGCATGAGTTCGGATGCCGGCGATATCGCCGCTCCCTCTGACATCGGCGCCGCCGCCGCAATGAGCATGGCGCTGCGCGATGCTGGCCTGGCTCCCGCAGACGTCGACTACGTCAACGCCCATGGCACCGGTACGGTCGCCAACGACAGCACCGAGACGCGCGCCATCCATCGCGTGTTCGGCGCACATGCGCGCGAGATGCTGGTCTCCTCCACCAAGTCCATGCATGGCCATGCGCTGGGCGCAGGCGGTGCGCTGGAATTGATCGCCGCTATCGGCGCGATCCACGATGGCATCGTCGCGCCCACCATCAACTACCTCGAAGCCGACCCCGCCTGCGATCTGGACTATGTGCCGAATGTGGCGCGCGAGCGCAAGGTGAATGCGGCGATCAGCAATTCGTTTGCGTTTGGGGGGTTGAATGCGGTGGTGGCGGTGAGGCGGATGGGATGAGGGTGGGTTGTTTTGCCGCTTGCTGACGCGCGGCATGAAGTGAACCGTCATTCCAGCTCTGGTCGGACGCACCTTTCAACAGCCGAAGCGCTGGTCGTCCAGCGCTTCGGTTTCTCGTTGTTGCGTTACCGCCAGGGTGCCGCCTGCGCGGCGGGCGTTTCGATCGGCTGCCGCCGCTCGAGTCACTTTTCTTTTGCTGGCCCAAAAGATCCCACGGGACTAGCTTCGCGTCGAAAGTAACCCAAAGTAGTGGCCTGAT
>Ga0209672_100831_pt1 | contig 14391 bp, 15 predicted proteins | sample AraplaCol_mMS_r2_FD_184273 | JGI IMG/M metagenome (GOLD analysis project Ga0209672, IMG submission 184273) | Arabidopsis root microbial communities from North Carolina, USA - plate scrape CL_Col_mMS_r2 (SPAdes) (version 2) | ecosystem: Host-associated > Plants > Roots > Endosphere | place: USA...
GCTGCTTTGGCCCGCGCGCAGTGGCTGCGCAGCTGGAAGGCTCCAAGGCGTTCGCCAAGGACTTCCTGCTCCGCCACAACATCCCCACCGCGCGCTACGCGGTATTCACCGAACTCAATCCCGCGCTCGCCTATGTGCGCCAGCACGGCGCGCCGATCGTGATCAAGGCCGATGGCCTGGCGGCGGGCAAGGGTGTGGTGGTGGCGCTGACGCTGGCGGATGCGGAGCAGGCGCTGCACGACATGCTGGGCGCGCATCAGTTTGGCGATGCGTCCGCGCGCGTGGTGATCGAGGAATTCCTCGACGGCGAAGAAGCCAGCTACATCGTGATGAGCGATGGCCAGCATGCCTTGCCGATGGCGAGCAGCCAGGACCACAAGCGTCGCGATGAAGGCGATATGGGTCCCAATACCGGTGGCATGGGCGCGTATTCGCCCGCACCCGTCGTCACGCCTGAGGTCGAGAAGCGCATCCTCAAGGAAGTGATCGAGCCCACCTTGCGTGGCATGGCGATGGAAGGCGCGCCCTTCATCGGTTTCCTCTACGCGGGCCTGATGATCGACAAGAGCGGTACGCCCAAAGTCATCGAATTCAACGTGCGTTTCGGCGATCCGGAAACGCAGCCCATCATGCTGCGCCTGAAGTCCGACCTGGTGGACCTGATCGAAGCCGCGCTCGACGGCGAGCTGCACCACACGCATGTGCAGTGGGATGCGCGTCCGTCGCTCGGCGTGGTGATGGCAGCGGGCGGCTATCCGGGCAAGGTGCGCAGTGGCGACGTCATCACTGGGCTGGACAGCGATTTTGGCCCCAACGTGAAAGTGTTCCACGCCGGTACGCAACTCGACGCGCAGGGTAAGGTCGTCACTGCCGGCGGTCGCGTGTTGACGGTGTGTGCGTTGGGCAAGGACATCGCGGCCGCTCGCGAGCACGCCTACGCGGCGGTGGCAAAGGTCCATTACGAGGGCGGCTTCTGCCGTCGCGATATCGCGCACCGCGCGTTGCATCGCCTCTGAGCTGCTCGGCTCAGCCCACGAAAAGCCCAGGACGTCCGGGGCTTTTCTTTTGCGTCATGCGCGGCCGCGCATTCAGCCCGCCTCTTCCACGATCTTCTTCAATGCGCGCAACACGTCGCCAAAATCGCCCGTCACCTGTGGCCCGATGGCTGCTGCCTCGGGACCGGTAATCTGCGTGGCATAAGTCACTTTCACACGATGTGGCGAAAGGGCATCGATGCGATGGTCGACTACTACGCGCGTTTCGTCGATCACGGTCTCGTCGGTAAACGCGCGCGGCTCGTCCACCGCGATCAAGGAGCTGACGAACGCATCCGTCCCCGGCGGTTGCATGGTAAAGGTCGTGCCGGTGGCAAACGGACCATGCAACTGGATCTGTTCGATGCCTGCGTTCCACCGCTTCCAGCCGTGCACATCGGCAAACACCGCCCAGACTCGCGCGGGCGTGGCGTCGATCTCGATGCTCTCTTCATGCGTCCACATGACAGCTCCTTGCGAGTCGTGGAACGCGGACGTTCCATCGGGATGGCTCAGCCGGGAATCTCCGGCTCGACCAGGTTCGCCAGATGCAGCAGCGACTCCTGCCACCCGAGATAGCATGCCTCGGTGGGGATCATCTCCGGAATGCCCTCCTGCACCACGTTTATCTCGGTGCCGCAGGAAACCTGTTTCAGGGTGACGGTGGTCTGCATCTCGCCGGGCAGGTTCGCATCGTCAAAGCGCGCGGTGTAGCGAAGTCGCTCGCCGGGCACGAGCTCGCGATAAGTGCCGCCAAACGAATGGCTGTGGCCAGTGGAGAAATTGGTGAACGACATCTGATAGCTGCCGCCGACTTTGCCATCCAGATGCTGCACCTTGCCGGTGAAGCCGTTGGGCGGCAGCCAGCGCGCCATGGCATCGGCATCGAGGAAGGCGCGATAGATCTTCTCGGGCGTGGTGCGAAGAACGCGGTGAAGCGTCACGGTACCGGTGGTCATGCAGGTAACTCCTGTACAGGGATGAAGGGGCCATGGAGGCGTCGTCATCAATACGACGAACAAGTCGCGCTTATTTCGACGTCCGCATCAATCCTGTCGACGCAGGATGACGTGGGTAGCGCGTTCGCCTGCAATGCTTTCCATCGCCTGGTAGCCGAGTCCGGGCAGATCCAGCCCCTCGAACAAGGCTTCGCCGCGCCCCATCAGCCAAGGGCGCACCGCCAGGTGCAATTCATCGATCAAGCCTGCCTGCATGTATTGGCGCACCGTCGACACGCCGCCACCGACACGCACGTCCTGGCCGTTCGCGGCGGCACGCGCCTGCTCGAGCGCGGCATGGATGCCTTCGGTGACAAAGTGAAACGTGGTGCCGCCCGCCATCGTGAGCGGCTCACGTGCATGCTGGGTCAAGACGAACACTGGCACGTGATACGGCGGCTCCTCACCCCACCAGCCCTTCCAGCTGTCGTCGGGCCACGGGCCACGAACAGGGCCGAACATATTGCGGCCGAGGATCCACGCGCCGATGCCCGCGAAGCCCTTTTCCGCCATGTCGTTGTCGACGCCGGTTTCGCCGTCGCTGCCCCCGCCGTGCATGCGCTGGAACATGCGGGTGGGGAAAAACCACTCCATCAGGCCGAAGCCATTCACGCCAAGGGGGTTCTCAACATCCTGGGCGAGTCCCGCAGCGTAACCATCGAGCGATACGGCAAAGCTTTGCACGCGAAGTTTCGACATGTTCTGCCATCCATGTTGGAGTGTTCGAGCATGCGACGTATCAGCCAGGGCGATTTCGACACCCGCCGATCGTCCGCGAGCCCAAGCATGGCAGAAAGGGCTTCAGCGACGCGAGCGTCTTGGCTTGCGCCGCCGTGGCCGCCCGAACAAGGCGCGCAACTCGTCCTTGGCTGCTTCCAGGTGCGAGCGCTGGCGTGCGGGCAGCTGCTTGCCGCCACGATTGATATAGAAATTGAGCATCGACATGGCCGACTGAAACGGCGATGCCTTGCGCCGCTTGCTAGCCTCGGCCGAGTGCTTGAGCGAGCGCGCAATCGCGGCAGGATCATCCTTCGCAAACATGCCCGACTTGAGATCGAGCGCGTCGCTGGTTTCGGTCACACGCTGCGACCAGCGACGTTTGCCGCGCGGGGATCGGTGCTGGGTGGAAGCCTTGGCCATGGCGGGCTGCCCTGCTGATGGAGTGGGCGTCAGCTGTAGCGCGAGCGCAGTCACGGTGATGTAAGAGGAGGCTTAGCGACGCGTGACGGCCCGCTGGTCACCGACAGGGCGACTGCTATGCTGCGCGCGACACGGGGACATCCACGCCAGGCTCGCCGAGCCGCCAGACCAAGACCGCGCATGAGCCAATTCAACCTGCTGGGAAGCCGACGTTTCGCGCCATTCTTCTGGACGCAGGCGCTGGGCGCGTTCAATGACAATGCGTTTCGCAACGCGATGGTCATGCTGGTGGCGTTCCAGATGGGGCTGGATGACAAGACGGTATCGCTCTACACCAACCTGGCGCCGGCCTTGTTCATTCTTCCGTACTTCCTGTTTTCGGCCACGGCCGGACAGCTGGCGGAGAAATACGAAAAGTCGCGCATCATCCGCTACGTGAAGCTGTTCGAGATCGCCGCCATGGCAATCGCTGCGGTCGGCTTCTACACGCACCACACCACCTTGTTGCTGGTGGTGCTGTTCCTGATGGGCCTGCACTCGACCACGTTTGGGCCGATCAAGTACGCCATCCTGCCGCAGGCGCTGAAGCCGGAAGAACTCGTCGGCGGCAACGGCCTGGTGGAAATGGGCACACAGCTGGCGATGCTGATCGGCATGATCGCCGGCAATTCGCTGATGTTGATCGCGGGCTACGGGCCCATCGCTGCCTCCGCAACCACCATTCTCATTGCGGTGCTTGGCTATCTCGCGAGCCGCCGCATTCCGCCGGCACCGGCCACCGCGCCGGATCTCGTATTCAATTGGAACCCGGTCAGCGAAACCGCGCGCGTGCTGGGCATCACCAAGCAGGATCGTCGCGTGTTCAACGCGGTGCTCGGTATTTCCTGGTTCTGGTTTTTCGGCACGGTGTTGATCGCGCAGCTGCCCAATTACACGCGCCTCAACCTGGGTGGCGATGGTTCGGTCAATACGTTGGTGCTCACGCTGTTCTCGCTGGGTACGGGTGTCGGCGCCTTGTTGTGCGAACGCATGTCGGGGCGGCGCGTGGAAGTAGGCCTGGTGCCGCTGGGTGCCTTTGGCCTCACGGCGTTTGGCGTGGATCTCTACCTGGCGCATCCGCACTTGGCGACCGCGCATGGCCTCGACTGGCTGGGTTTCATCCACAGCGCGGGCAGCTGGCGCGTGGTGATGGATCTCACCCTGATCGGAGTATTCAGCGGCTTCTACGTGGTGCCGCTGTTCGCCTTTGTGCAGGCGCGCACGCCGCGCGATCGTCTGTCGCGCGTGATCGCCGGCAACAACATCATCAACGCGCTGTTTATCTGCCTGGCCTCGGGCTTCGGCTTGGCGCTTGGTGCGCTGGGCTACACCGCCGTGCAGATTTTCCTCGCCGCGGCGTTGCTCAACGTGGCGGTGGCGACTTACATCTTCACCATCGTTCCCGAATTCCTGATGCGTTTCATCACCTGGGTGCTGGTGAATACGCTGTACCGCGTGCGCGTCGATGGGCTGGAAAACATTCCCCAGGAAGGCCCCGCCCTGCTCGTGTGCAACCATGTGAGCTTCATGGATCCGCTGCTGTTGATGGCGAATCTGCGCCGGCCCGCGCGCTTCGTCATGTACTACAAGATCTTCAATATCCCGCTGCTGAAGTTCGTGTTCCGCACGGCCAAGGCCATTCCAATTGCAGGACAGAAGGAAGATCCGGCCGTGCTGCAGCGGGCCTACGACGAAGTGGATGCCGCGCTCGCCGACGGCGAGCTGGTGTGCATTTTCCCCGAGGGTGGCTTGACCAAGGACGGCGATATCGCGCCGTTCCGTCCGGGCGTGGCGCGCATACTGGAGCGCCGTCCGGTGCCGGTCGTGCCCCTGGCTTTACGCGGCCTGTGGGGCAGCGTGTGGAGTCGGCGCGATTCGATGATGCATCGTGCACGCCTGCCGCGACGCTTCCGCGCGCGCGTGGAACTGGTCGCCGGTGCGCCCTACTCGCCGCAGGACGCGCAGTTGGAGACGCTGGAAGCGCGGGTACGCGAGCTGCGCGGCGATTTCGCCTGACGGCTGGCTTGGCGATCGCGCGGGTTCCGTGCGATCGCCTGTTTGATCAGCCCATCCAGCCAGCGAGCACGATCAAGGCCACCACGCTGAGCCACGCCAGCAATGCGCGCAGCAAGGCGCCGCGCAGGCGGATCAGTTCGGCCAGCGTGTCGATGCGTTCCTCGGCATAACCGTCGCCTGCTTCGATATCCACCTGCACATCGGCACGGGCGGCAGCACCGAGAAAGCCCGGGCCTTCCACATACCAGCTGTTGGGCGGTTGTTGCTGGTGCCAGCGCTTCCACGCGCCGATCACCGCATCCCAATGGCCCACCAAGGCCAGCGTGAACACCATCAGCTGCGCCGGCAGCCAGTCGGCCATGTTCGCAAAGGAGCGGGCGGCGTTGCGCGCTGCCGTGTCCAGCCGCAAGGTCTGGTCGCGGCCCAGGGTTTGCGCGAGGCGATAGAGCAGCGCGCCGGCGGGCCCCAGCAGGAAGAACCACAGCAGTACGCCAAAGCGTCGACGCAGGGCGGCATAAGCGGTCGCTTCGCCGAGTGCCAGCGCACTCCAGGCCACTGGCTCGCCGTCGTCCGACAGCGCCTGGGCGGCCGCTTCGCGCGATGGCTGGTCGGGCGCCTTGATGATGGCTTCGAGATCCGCTTCATACGCGTGCGGACCGAAGCAGTACAGCAACACCACCAGGGAAAAGATCAGGCGGAAAAGATCGCTGCCCGGCAGCAGGTCGATCAGCCAGATCGCGATCAGGCACAGCACCACCGGTACGCCCAGGGTCACCGCAACGCGCGCGGGACCGCTGGTATCACCCAGCTGCGCCACCCAGCGCCGGAAGCCGCCGTCGCCGCGCCAATGCGCGAGCGGCGGCATGACATGCACCAGGCCAAGTGCGATGAGTGCAGAGAGCAGACTGACAGCCATGAACACGTTTCTCCCTATCGACGAGCGCATTGTAGGGCAAGGCTGTGACGGGTCAGTGGGTTGCTTCTTCGGTCCGCCCCTTTAGCTCGTCATTCCGGCGCAGGCCGGAATCCAGTAGCTATCACCCAGGGTTTTCGCGAGGCCTATACGTTTTTTGTCGCGACCGAGGCGATAACCGCGCACCATCGCTACTGGATTCCGGCCTGCGCCGGAATGGCGGCCAGGAGAGGCCCGAAGAACCTCAGCCCTTCCTCTGCGCCACGAGTTCATCGAGCTCAAGCCCCGCCTGCTGGCGCAGCCAGTGCTCGAGCAGTCGGTAGGACACCGACAGCGGCAATGAAGGCAGGAAGCTGCCGTCGGCGATGCCGTCGACAATGTCCTGTGGCGTGAACCAGCGAGCCTCTTCCAGCTCCTGGTCGCGCAGGCGGATCGTGCGCGACAGCGCCTTCGCCGTGAACCCGACCATCAACGATTGCGGCAGCGGCCATGGCTGGGACGAGTGGTAATGGACTTCGCCCACCAGCACGCCCGATTCTTCCGCTACCTCGCGGCGTACCGCATCTTCCAGCGATTCGCCGGGCTCCACGAAGCCGGCGAGCGTGGAATAACGGCCCTTCGGCCAGCCGGCCTGGCGACCGAGCAGGCAGGCACCCTGGTGTTCGACGATGACGATGACGGCCGCGTCGGTGCGCGGAAAATGCATGCGCCCGCATTCGGCATTGGTGCATTGCGCGCGATGACCCGAGGCCACCAGCACCAGCGGCGAACCGCAGTAGGGGCAATGCCGTGTTTCGCGCTGCCAGTGCACCAGTCCCTTGGCATAGGCGAACAGGCCCGCTTCGTCGGCCGGCAGCAGCAGGCCGATGTCGCGCAGCCCCCCGCGGCGGGCAGTGAGCGCCAGTTCAAGGTCGGCCGCACGCTGCGCGTCGTCGATCGCCAGCAGGAAGCGCGGCTGCTCGTCGGCCAGTCCCATGAAGCTGGCCTTGAGGTCGCCGAGCAGGCGCTCGCGCTCGGCGCTGTCCAGCCAGCGCAGCGTGTCGCTATCGGGCGATAAATAGGTCTGACCGAGCGGATCGATCAGCAGGTAGCGCGCGTGTTCGGACGCGCCCTGCTCGTTCACCCACATGCCCTCGTCGCGCCGTTCGGCGACGCGATCGAGGATCAGGCTGAGTCCCGCGAAAGTATTGGGCCGCGGCAAGGTGATGCGATCCATGCCGTGACGACTCTCAGGTGGAGAAGGAGGAGCCGCAGCCGCAGGTGGTCTTGGCATTGGGATTGCGGATGACGAACTGCGAGCCGCTCAGGCTTTCCGAGTAATCGATCTCGGCGCCAGTGAGGTATTGCAGGGACAGCGGGTCGACCAGCAGGGTGACGCCTTCGCGGTCGATCGCGAAATCGTCTTCGGCCTGGGCTTCGTCAAAGGTGAAGCCGTACTGGAAGCCCGAGCAGCCGCCGCCGGTGATGTACACGCGCAGCTTCAGCTCCGGGTTGCCCTCTTCCTGGATGAGTTCGTGCACCTTGCGGGCCGCCGCCTCGGTAAAGACCAGGGCAGAGCCGGCGCTGCGGTAATCGGGAACGATGGGGAGAGAGACGACGGTATCCATGATGCTCAAGTGGGGATGCGACAAAGCGTAAGCAAGGATACCGCGATCAGGCCGGTACGGCTTCGGCGTCCCGCATCGACGGCGCCGGCAGCTCGCGAGTCAGTTCAGCGGCGTGATGGCTCATCCGTCCGTTGACTTGGGCGCCGGCGGCCATTTCCAGCGTCTTGTAGTGAACGTCGCCGATCACGCGCGCTTCGGGCGCCAGTTCCAGGCGATCGCTGGCGTGGATGTCGCCGCGCACCTGCCCGTTGATGATGGCGTGAGGAACGTGGATTTCGCCCTGCACGTGGCCGTTCTCGCTCAGGGTGAACACCGCGCCTGCCTCGTCCGCCAGCACCGATCCAACGATCTGGCCGTCGAGGTGCAGCGCGCCGCTGAAGCGCACATCGCCGTGGATCACCGTGCCGCGGGCGATCAGGCTGGTGTCGTGGCTGTTGGGTGCGCGCTCGCTGCGCTTACGGTTGAGCATCTTGTTCCCCTTGGGTCGGTGTGAGATGGCCCGACAGCGCCTCGCTCCAGGCGACCGTGCGGGTGACCGGGTCGTCCCCGGCCGGCTGGGCCTTGATGATCAGGCGGGTGGGCCGGAAATCGGCGGGCAGCACGATGGTGCCCTGCAGCTGCTGGAAGTATTTGAAGCGGAACGGCATGCCGTCGCGCTGCGCGTTGTCGCCCAGTGCCGCCCAGTCGAGCTGGACCACCTTCTCGCCGCGCAGGCCTTCGATGCTCACGCTGGCGTTGCCGGTGACATCGTCGCCGCGCTTGGCGTTCTGGGTGAGGCTGAGGGTGAGGTTCCACGCGTGCGAGTTGTCCACCGGCTGCAGGCGTACCTCTTGAACCTTGAGGCCTTCGCGCTGCGCGTCGCCGCCGGTCAGGCGGGAATAGAAGCCCAGGTCGGCGCGCAGGCCGCTGATTTCCTCTTCGCGCTCGCCCAATGTCTTGCGCAGCGAGCGATTGGCGATGTCCGCCACCTGGCCCGCGCGCTGCTGGTTGGCCAGCTGCTGCTGGAGCTCGTCGTTCTGCTGGGTCAGCGCCTTGAGCTGGCGCTCTTCATGGGCTGCCGGCGTGGCGCGGTGCGTGAGGCCGCCAACCACCAGGGCAACGATCACCAGGCTGGCCAGCCAGGCCGCGCCCAGCCACAAGGCGCGACGCCGCCCGACGGACGCGTCGTGCGGACGTACCACGAAGCGCGGCGGTGGACGTGAAGCCATGCCTGGCCTTCCAAGGGAAAACCAAGGTATAGCCCTGACGTGTAGAAAGCGTCAAGGAACGGCGGCACGCTTTGGGCCGCCGTCCCGGGGTGCCAAATGGCCGATCAGCTTTCGATCTTGGACTGCAGATAGCGCTCGGCGCTGAGGTCCTTGATCAGGCTGAACTGGGTTTCCAGCCAGTCGATGTGTTCTTCCTCGTCATGGAGGATGTTCTTGAACAAGTCGCGGCTGACGAAGTCGGCAATGCTTTCGCTGTGCACGATGGCTTCGCGCAGATCCTTCACGGCGGCCATTTCCAGATCCAGGTCGCCCTGCAGGCATTCCACCGGGTTTTCGCCGATACGCAGCTTGCCCAGGTGCTGCAGGTTCGGCAGGCCGTCGAGGAAAAGGATGCGCTCGACCAGGTTGTCGGCGTGCTTCATTTCCTCGATCGACTCCTTCCTCTCGTGCTCCGCCAGCTCGTCGTAGCCCCAGTCCTTGTACATGCGGTAATGCAGCCAGTACTGGTTGATCGCGGTCAGCTCGTTGTAGAGGACCTTGTTGAGGAATTCGATAACTTTCGCGTCGCCCTTCATGGGAAGTCTCCTTCAGCGCAGAGGGCGACTATACGGCGAGTTTTTCAGGCATGTCGGAACGAGAATGACTAAGAGTTGCGCATGCAAAAACGCGCGACCAAGGCCGCGCGTTTCGGGGAAGAGCTGTGGGACGCCGGATCAGGCGATGGCAGCAATCGGCAGTGTCAGAAGCACCTGCTGCACCGCCTTGTCCAAGGTGGCGCGCGCTTCCTGTTCGCAACAACCGCAGCAGTCCGAACAGCCCGTGCGAGCCTGCAGCTCGGCGAACTGATGGACACCTTCGCTGGCGGCCCGGCGGATGTCGCCGTCCGTGACGGCGTTGCACATGCAGATATACATGGCACATATGGGAACGCAAATGCGAATGATTGTCAACTCAACAACTGGACCGTCACCAGCCGGGTGATTCAGCTGCCGTCAGGGATCGTGAAGAAGGCAATCGGGCGAACTCCCGCTCTGCCGTCGACCAAGCCCGGCTCTGAATACGCGAGCTGCTGGCCGGCTTGTCAGGCTGCAGCCTTGCCCTTGCGGGGGGAATCGCCGGCGTCAGGACCATCGCGATGCGGCAGGTCGCCCAGCTGGACGCTCAGCAGGGTCTCCACCAGCGGCGCAAAGTGGCGCAGGGCGCGTTCGTAGACCTGGCGCTTGAAGTTGACCACGTGGGCGGCCGGGTACCAGAAATCCACCCAGCGCCAGTGGTCGAATTCCGGCTTCTCGCAGGCATCCAGGCGCAACGCTTCTTCGCTGCCCACCAGGCGGAGCAGGAACCACACCTGCTTCTGTCCGATGCACGTCGGGTGCTGGTGGTGGCGCACATAGCGGCTGGGCAGGCGATAGCGCAGCCAGCCGCGGGTCACCCCGATCACTTCCACATGGTGCGCGGCCAGGCCGGTTTCCTCTTCCAGCTCGCGGTACATGGCCTCCAGCGGCGTCTCGTCGCTGCGCATGCCGCCCTGGGGGAACTGCCAGCCATCACGATTGACGCGGCGCGCCCAGAACAGCCGGCCGTCCGCATTCAGCAGAACGATGCCCACATTCGGACGATAGCCATCGACGTCGATCATGTTGCCTCCTGGAGCCGGGCAGGTACGGCGGACTACAGGAAACCACCGCGGCTCGGAGTCGATTCAAGCACAGCGCACGAAGCGGGGGCAACCGGCCCCCTTGAACCGGAAGGCGCGGACAACTAAACTGCCGGGCCCTGCCTGATCGACCTCGCGTCGACACCCCTGGCAGGCGGCACCCAAGGCTATGTAGCTCAGCCGGTTAGAGCACAGCACTCATAATGCTGGGGTCGGTGGTTCGAGTCCACCCATAGCCACCATCGATCCGATGGTCCAAAGATCTCCTGAATCGTCGTCAAGACCGTTCACCGCCTATTTGGCGCGCGTGGACACGAACGCGTGCCTTGGCGTCGGGGACCGCCGCACTGGCCTATCTGTTGCGCTGTCGTTCGATAGATCGCTGTGCCACGGCCCAAGACCTCCATGCCGCCCGCGATGTTGCCCTCGCCGATAAGCGCGACCCCGTGGCCATCGGCGACTCGTCGCACGGCGCGTGCTGTCCGCTGCGCCCTAAGTAGTGGAGTGGCTACTCCCCAGCGCGGATAGACGCTCTCCAGACCCATTGTTAGTTTCATCGCCAACCCATCCGTCGACGTCTTCGGCGTTCGGACATCGAGCCACCGTTTGTTTTTGAAAGGACCGATGCGGATCGACAAGTTGGCTGCAACAGTGCGGAGCACCATGGATATCGAGGTCGGCCATGCCGGCCGGACACTGCGTCGCGATGACGCGTCATCGAGCGCGCTGCCCCGTCGCCCCAGGCGTAGCGGGGGATTCGTCGCCAGCCCGATGCCGTTCCCTGGCGTCAGTTCCACCACGTCGCTGTTGGCATCACATCCATGATGGTCCCCCAAGCCAGTTTTCAGTTGTCCATGCTCACCAAGCGCGAGCATGAGATCCTGCGCCTGATCGCCTGCGGAATGAGTTCGCTCACGATTGCCGCGGCACTGGGCATTTCCATTCATACCGTGCGCCAGCATCGCACCAATATGCGCAGGAAGATGGCCATGCGCCATCCGGGTGCGCTGATCCGTTACGCCATTCTCCATCTGGGCGAGCGCCGGTCGGACGATGCCAACGACAGCCACGATCTGCTCAGCACGCGAGAGCGCGAGATCTGCCGGCTGGTGGGAAAAGGCGTGTCCAACGACGACATCGCCACACGTTTGAGCATCAGTCCGCTCACCGTGCGCAAGCATCGCCAGAATGCGATGCGCAAGTTCGGTGCGCAGAGCACCGCGGATTTCATCCGGCGTGTCGCCCATGCCTTCGTCGAATGAAGCTTGCCTAGGGCAGTCTTGCGCGAGCGGTTCACGCCTGCCATTGCGGCCGCCCGACTTCGTCGCACTGCTGGAGCCCCGGGGGCGCGATGACGAGGCTTTGCCCGCAGGCGTGTGGGACACCGTTCTCTGTGTGCAAAGCCACTGCTGGAGTGCGCAGGCCCGTCTGCTGGCCTGGTCCGACGACAGCGGCCGCGTCGCCGAAGTGTGGCTGCGCCATCGCCAAAGTGCGCTGGCGATGTTTGCGCCGCGCACGGAATTCCTGTTCTGGCATCGCGGCGCTCGCACGAACGCACGCGTACTCGTCGTCGTGTAGATCTTCGCCTCGCGCGGGGCGCATGCGAACGCCGTGTGCGGTTGCATCATCATCGGCCGCTCCGCTGTTGCCGTCGTCGCGACGATGGCGGAACGGCGCTTGTTTAGCCTGAATGCCCCTTGCTTGTGCGTCGCATCGATGCGCAAGCGCACGTGCGTGCACGGGCCATCACCCTTTCCGCGTACGACGGATTCCTACTCGCAAGAAACGATAGACGCAAAGTTTTGCGCGTTGCTAGCGTGAATAGCACAGACGGATAGACGTCTGTTCGTTGGCAAAGTCGCGGTGCTGGGGAGCGCCGCCTGCAGAACACGCGGCGACGCATCGCTTGTGCGTGGTGTCGCTTCATTCGTATCGGAGATGGGTTTTGTGCCGAACTCGCAAGAGTCTCCGGCATGAGATCGCGTGTCGCTGCGCGCCAACGTCACCCCCTTTCATCCGTTCGCGCGCCGGTGCTGAGCACCGGCCGTCCGATCCGCACTGGGAGTTCGCTTGGTGAATACGATCCACACAAGGGCACGGCAGACTTCGTCATCCGCAGCCGCACTACGCTCGCCGCGCCTGGCCGCACTGGCGGTGGCGATGGCCGCCGCGCTCGCATCGAACGCACAGGCCGCCGACACGCATGCCGCCGCGCCTGCCGCACTCATGACGCCGGCTTCCGTGCAGAACGCCGACCCTTACTTCAAGTCCGACGGTAACAACGACGGTTCCGATGACGCCGTGGCCAGCGGCAGCAATGCGCTCGCCGCCGGTGCCTATGCCTATGTCGCCGGTGACTACAGCACGGGTATCGGTGCCTACAGCCAGATCGCCGGCAGCTACGGTACGGCGCTGGGTTCGTTCAGCGCGGTGTACGGCACGGGCGGTGTGGCGCTCGGCTCGCTGGCGGTAGTCAATGCCGACTATGCGATGGCGCTCGGCTATGGAAGTTTTGCGGGCGGCACGTCGTCGATTGCCATCGGTGGCTATGGCCAGATTCCCGATCCCACTGGCTCGACGTTGATCGATGCGGTGGCCAGCGTCGCCAGCGGCAACGCCGCCATCGCGATCGGCACGGGCGCCAACGCAGCGGCCGATTTCAACGTGGCCTTGGGTGCTGGCGCCTCAGCCGTCGGCGAACAGTCCGTTGCCATTGGTCTCCAGGCGCAGGCGATGGCCCCAACGGCGGTATCCATCGGCGGCTTCGCAACGGCGGCCGGCATCTATTCCACGGCGGTGGGTTACCAGGCTTATGCACCGGACGAACGCACCTCCGCGTTCGGCGTGGCCGCTCAAGCGTATGGACAGTCGAGCACGGCGCTGGGCCAGGCCGCGCTTGCCGGCTATCCCGGCATCGACTGGGGCTTTGCGACCGCTGTGGGTTCCAACGCCCAGGCCACCGCGAATTTCGCCACGGCGCTTGGCGCGAACAGTTTTGGCCTTGGCGATTATTCGGTGGCGCTGGGCACCGGCGCCAATGCCAACAGCGCGTACTCGATTGCCTCCGGTGCGTATTCGCAGGCCAATGGCGTGGGCAGCCTCGCCCTGGGTACCGGTGCCGAGGCTGGCGGCATTCGTCCGCCGGTGCCGGGTGATGGCGGCGGCGATGGCGGTGACCCGTGCTGGATCTGTTCGGTCAACGGTGGCGTGCACACCATGGGCGGCATCGAGAACGCCGACTACGCCGTGGCCATCGGCAATTACGCGCAGGCCTTCGGCACCGGTGGACTGGCCCTGGGCAGCTACGCGCAGGTCACCGGTAACAACAGCGTCGCGCTTGGTGCTGGCTCCGTGGCCGATCGCGACAACGTCGTATCGGTGGGCGCCTCCGCGGCATGGATGAACTACAACGATGGTTCGAACCACGAGGCCTTCGATCGCCAGATCATCAATGTGGCCGCCGGTACCGAAGACACCGATGCGGTCAATGTGGGCCAGCTCAACCAGGCCATCGCCGGCGTCACCGGCTCCGGCGCCAACGGCAGCGACATGGCCGCGGCGCTCGGTGGCGGCGCATCGTTCACCAATGGCACGTGGAATGGCCCGAGTTACCAGATCCAGAACAACGCCTATAGCAACGTTGGTGATGCATTGCAGGCGGTGGATCAGTCGCTCACCGGTGCCTGGCAAAGCCTGAGCCAGTTGCAGCAGACGGTCGACGGATGGAAGTCCGGCGGCGGCGCGCCGATGGGCTCGGGCAACGGCCTGGCCGTAGGCAA
>Ga0209672_100832_pt1 | contig 14383 bp, 11 predicted proteins | sample AraplaCol_mMS_r2_FD_184273 | JGI IMG/M metagenome (GOLD analysis project Ga0209672, IMG submission 184273) | Arabidopsis root microbial communities from North Carolina, USA - plate scrape CL_Col_mMS_r2 (SPAdes) (version 2) | ecosystem: Host-associated > Plants > Roots > Endosphere | place: USA...
CGAGTTCGTGCAGTTCGTCCACTTTGCCGAGCATGATGTCCTCTCCCTAGGTAAGGTCTGTTCCATGTGCGCATGGCATAGCCTTCCATGGGGGCGAAGAGTCCAGCCGCAATGCGGCCATGGCGTACTGATCGGCGTCGGGCAACGAGAGCATTCCCCGACGCCGCTTGCTGCAAGCTCAGGAAACCCCGCGCCAGCGCACCACCATGCCCACACTCTTGGTCACGGCGCTCGACAACAGGCGCAGGTCCAGCGGCATGTCCGGCCGACGCACATCCAGCAGCAGCGCCACGCGCGTGTGCTCGCTGCGGTTCCACACTTCGTGCGGATAGGTGTCGTCCCACAGCAGGTGTTCGCCATTGGCCAGGCGATGTTCGTCCCCGGCCAGCCACAGCGCGGCACCTGGGCGACCGTCCTCGGCCAGCGGCGCCTCCAGGTTCAACTGGTAGCGCAGGATGCCGCGGAACGGTCCGGAGTGCCGCGGTATGTGTTTATGCGGCGCCAGGAAGGACAGGGTGGCCGACAACACGTCCGGGCATCCGGCCAATAGCTCGGTCAGCAAGGGGCAGTGCGCCTGGTTCGATGCGATGTCCTGCCCGTACACCTTGAGCAGGAACATGCGCCAGTCGCGCCCGTCGTTGGCCGAGATCTCCGCCTGCGTGGGCATGATCTCGTGGAAGCGCGGAATGGGCTGGGCGCTGTCCAGTATCGCCATCGCCTCGCGGCGGATCGCTACCCAGTGGTCGCGAATGCGATGTCCATCGGGAAAGCAGGTATCGATGTCCAGCACGGGCGGCGTGTTGATGCGAGCGTCATAGAGACGGCGGATGGCCCGCGATGACAGCTCATAGAGCGAATCCATCTTCGGCTTTTCCTTCTTCTTCTACTCGGTGGGTTCACTCGCCCCGGCACCGCCTGGCCGCGTCCTCGGGCGGCCCGCGATTGCACGGTAGCGACAGGAATCTCCTTGTCATGTGAACGCACGAGCCGCGCTCGCGCCGACAGCCGCAAGCGGCGACTACGGATGAAATAAGCCCTCTTTCTTGCTGTTTTTTCGTAGGATTGTTCTTGTATTTTGCGTGACGTCACGTAAAATGCGCGCAAAAAGGAGGAGGTGCCATGGTTGACCCCCGAGATCCGGGCACGCTTGCGTTGCCCTTGGCGTTCAAGCGGCCACGCGGCCGTCCGCGCAAGCCCAATGCGCTGACCGCGGCGGAGCGTGCGCGGCGTTATCGAGCGAGAAAGAAAACCCTGTCGATGCACGCGGTATCGCTAGTGGTGCATCACGAGGTAGTGCGTGAGCGTGACCTGGCTTTGTCACAGGTCCGTCAGTTACGCGCCGAGCTGGAGCACTTGCTGCAACAGCTGCGCGAATAACAGCGCGTTTGATTCGCGCTGATCAGCACACCGCGTCCGTCGCCGGGACGCGGTGTGCTTGCGCGTTCACGCCTTGAGCGCAGCCTTGAGTGCGTCGGCCTGATGTGGGAACCACGGGCCGTTCGATTCCAGTACTTCGGCGGCGACCTTGTTGGCCTCGTCGTCGCGATGCAATGCCTTCAGCGCTTTCACGCGCTGCAGTGCCACGGCAAGGCGGTTGGCGCCGTAGGCCTTGTCGGCGGCCTGGGCGAGATACGGCAATGCCTCGGCTGGCTTGCCGGTTTCCACCAGGTTGCGGCCATAGCGATAGGCGTAGACGTAGTCGTCGGGATAGGCGGCGATCAGCTTGTGCTGGTAGTCGTCCAGTTCGGCACTGCGCTTGGCGCGCAACAGATAGATGCGCAGGTTGTCGGCGAGATTGCGGTCGCTGGCGAGGTTGTTGCCCAGGCGCTGGCGTGTCTGGATGATGGCGCGATCGAGAATGGATGCTGCTGCGTCATGCTCGCCGAGCGCTTCATCGAGCTGCGCACTGGTGAGCACGGCGCTGCGCTGGTCTGCGCAGACCGGCTTGGCAATGAGCACCTGCGTGTTGACGTACTGATCGAGCGGCTTGCGTTGCGCGGCGAGCAGCGACTTGCGTTCGGCGGCAGGGAGTTTGTCGGTGGCGTCGAGCAGATTCTCGAGCACATAGGGACGCTGGCAGCCGATATCCTGCGCGAGCACCTTCTGTGCGTTGGCTATGACGGCAGCGTTGTCGTGGGCGGCCAGGGCTTTGGCCAGCGCCAGCTGGTCGAGCGCCAGGCTGACGCGTTGGTTCGTGCCTGCCTTCTGTTCCACGCTCGCCGGCAGACTGGCGAACCAGTTCAAGCCATCGCTGCCTTCGGCGCGTGCCTGATAAGCCTCCAGTACATTGGCGACATCGCCCGGCGCCCCTTGGGCTGCCTTTGATTTAAGCCCGTCCAGCGTATTGCCGGTGGCGAGGATGGCGTTAACCTTCGGGTAGAACGACGCGCGCGGTTGTTCCGCCGATATGCGTCCCAGCTCGTTGCCGTGCTCGTCGAGCACCACATAGCTGGGCAGGAAGGATGCATGGAGTTTCTTCATCCATGTCTGGCCGTCCGGCGAATCCGCATCGGCCTCGACCACGATGGCCTTGCGCTGGACGGCATCCCATTCGGGTCCGTTCAATACGTGGCTCGCCATGTAGTAGCAGGAGTAGCACCACACCGCCTGGAAATCGACCAGCACGGGGCGATGCTGCTCGGCCGACGCCTTGAGTGCTTCGTCGATGGTCAGTGGCGTCCTTGCTTCCGCCGCGTGCAGGCCCGTGACCGGCAGGGCGACCAGGAGCGCGGCGGCGAGCAGTGAGATGTTCGAGCGACGGCGAGCGTTGAGCATGGCGGCGTGTCTCTGGTTCAAGGATGAGTGATGAGGGTGGGAGGAAGGGCCTTGCGGACCCTTCCTCCCGACGCAGGCACGAGGGGTTGCCTGCATCAAGGTGGCATGGTCAGTAGTCGTAGGTGGCGCTCAGTCGCACATAACGCGGCTGCTGGCGAACCACGGCCGAGCCGTACAGCGGGTCGGGCGTTCCTGGCGAGATCTGGTAGTACGGATACGCGTTGAGGATGGCCTGCGAGTTGAACAGGTTGAACACGTTGAGCGAGAAGCCCAGCTTCTGCGCGGCAAACGCCGGGCGATAGGTGGCGCCCACGTCCAGCTGTTTGTTCCAGGGCAGGCGATGCGTGCCCGGCGGCGAGGGCTGGCCGCCGCACCAGTGGTAGTAGCTGCCATAACCGTTCGGGTCCGTCTGCGTGGCTCCGTAATAGCCCAGGCAATTGCGCGGATTGCCGGAAACCAGTGACAGATTGCCCGACACCTGCCACTCGGGATTGATCTGGTAATAACCGAACAGCTTGAGCTGGTGCGTGTGGTCGTTGCTCTGCGCGCCGTTGCTATAGGACATCAGCGAGGGGAAGTCCCAGTCGATGCTGGTGGATGCCGCCGTCTGCTTGATGTCCGAGCGCAGCTGCCCCTCGGTGTCGCCGTAGCTGCGCGAGAACACATAGTCGATCTTGCCGTACCAGTGGCCGTCGAAGGGATGCTCCAGGAAGGTCTCCAGGGCGTAGTACTTGCGCTTGAGCGGCGGGAAGCCCATCTCGTCGTTGGTCAGCGACACGCTGCGATACGCGCCGGTGTCGTCGATCACGGTGAAGGTGTTGCCGCGGCCCGGATTGATCAGGTAGCAGCTATTGGTCGCGCTGACCGTATAGCCCAGCTGTGCGGCCTTGTTCTCGATGGTCGGCACATCGCAGTAATCGTCGATGCCGTTGCGCAGGATGCGCTGGGTAAGCTTGGCGCCGTATACCCATTGCGTGCCCAGCGTCTTGGTGAAGCCGAGGATGAATTCGTCCTGGTATTCGGGCTTGATGTTCTGCGCCGTCACCGTCTTGGGATCCGGCAGCACGCCATAGGTGTTGTTGGACGAAACCGGATTGGAGAAGGGCACCAGTCCGGTCGGCGTGCCGTCGGCCGAGATGCCGCTATAGGTGAAGTACTGCTGCGTGGCGACGTACGCGCCGGCGGCATTGAGCGCCGGGTTGAGCGGCAAGCCCAAGTAATAGCGCCCCGCGTTGCCGTAGACCTTGAAGCTGGCATCGCCGTTAACGTCCCAGCTGAAGCCCAGGCGCGGCGCCCATTGGGCGCTGCGTTGGCGGATATACGCAGCGCCATCCGCGTTGTAGTCGGTGAACTGGTCGTTGCGCAGACCCAGCGAAAGCAGCCAGCGATCGGTCAGCTGCCACTTGTCCTCGATGTATTGCGCACGCTGCGCCGAACGCACGCTGGCGATCGAGCTGTTGACGTACTGGATGGCGTAGTAACCCGATGCACCGTTCGGATAATTGGCCGGTGCACCCACTCCCAGGCTGGGAATCAAGGCCACGTTCGGCGTGGTGGTATACGCATAGCCCCAGTAATAGCCCGGGCCTGAGGTCTGGCTGCCCTGGTCGATGGCGCGCGAGTTCTGGTTGTCGATGCCCGCCGAAATCGTATGCGAGCCGAGCTGATAACTCAGGTCGATGCGCAGGTTGTTGCTGGTGTTGTGGCGGTTGGGGCTATACAGCGACTGCGTCACCTGGCTGTTGCCGATCGGATTGCCACCGATGTAGGACGGATTCTGGTTCTGTATGTCGGTGACGTAGGTGAGGCTGCTGTCGTAGTTGCCGGGCACGTCGTAATTCATCGTCTTCATCCGGCCGTACATGGCGGAGAAGGTGAGGGCGTCGGTGATATAGCTGGTGAACTTGGCGGTGTAGAGGTCGCCGCCCGTCTTGATGCGGTCGTCGAGGTTGATGAAGTCGCCGCGCGACAGCGTGCTGTAGTTGTAGTCGTAGATCGAACCGGAGGTTTCGTACTTGTTGGAGGCGCCGGTGATTTCCAGGATATTGCTGTCGGTGATGTTCCAATCCAGCTTGGCGTACCACTTCGGCGACTCGTACTTGTAGTTGACGTACGGCTTGGCGTTGGTGACGTCGTTCACCGTGGTGCCTTCCTGCCGCGAGGCTTCGGCAGCCAGGAACAGGAACAGCTTGTCCTTGATCAGCGGGCCGCCGAGGTAGGCGTCGTAGGTGGTGGTCCACGCGCGATTGCGGCTGTTCGGATCGTACAAACCGCCCGCCACCGGCGATGCCGGCAGGCCGTTGGTGTAATACGTGTTGGTGCCGTCGGCCTGCGCAAAGGCCGGCTGCCACAGCACCGCGCCACCGAAGTGCCATTCGTTGGTGCCGCGCTTGCCCACCATGTTGATCACGCCGCCATCGGAGCGTCCGTATTGCGCGCTGTAGCCGCCGGTATAGATTTCCTGCTGCTCGATCGCGCCGTACGGCAGCGTGAGTCCGCCAAGGCCGCGCTGCGGTTCGGTGGTGTTGAATCCGTTGATGTAATACGCGTTCTCGCTCGCCGCAGAGCCGCCGAAGGTCACCAGAGGCTGGCCGGTGGGGCCGGTGTAGCCACCGCTATTGCCGGTGACGCCGGGCGCGAGCAGCGCAATGGATTCCGCGGAGCGTCCCAGCGGCAGTCGCGCGAGTTCATCGGCGGTGATGACGGTGCGCGAGTCGATGGTGGTCACATCGATCGACGGCGCGGCGTTGGCAGACACGCTGACGGTGCCCAGTTCTTTTGCCGCCACCGGTTCGAACGAGACTTCGGTGCCCGCACCCACGCGCAGCGTGATGTCGTTGCGCGTGTCGACCACATTGCCATCGTGCAGCAGCGATACCGTGTAGGTTCCCAGCGGCAACTCCGCCGCGCTGTAGCGGCCGCGGCTGTCGATGTTCACGGTGCGGGCAATGCCGGTGCTGCTCTTGATCAGCACGGCTTCGCCACGGCTGGCAGGCACCTGGCCAAAGATGCTGCCGGTGGTGGACTGGGCGAACGCAGGCACGCTGGCCAGCGTCAACGCGGTGATCAATGCCGCCGCGAGCGGGCGGCGTGAAACGGGGACGTGCTTGTTCAAAGTCGGTTCTCGAATGGTCCGGGAATCGGGTGCCGACACCGCGCGCATCCCTGCGCGGCACGGGTATCAGATCCCGCTCGGCATCGGCGTTCGTCGTGGAGCCCCTAGGCGTGGGGACGCCTGCTGTCTCGATGTCACGGCGGCGTGTCGGCGCCGCTGACGATGAGCATGGACCTATGAAAACCCGAGTTTTGAACGATTGAAAGACTCCGACAGATGAGCATTTCTCATGTCGGCATCACACAGGGTTATAAGCCGCGCCATGACTGGGCTGCGGGCGTTGTCACCGCAAACGGACGGCCAAAAAAAAGCCCGGCCCTGTGCGCCGGGAGGGGGATCGGCAGCACGGGACCGGGCGTTGGAACAGCTTCGTCAGGCGGCGACGGTTTCTTTTTCGGTCTCTTCCACCGGCAGGCGGATCAGGTAATCGAAGGCGCTCAGGGACGCCTTGGAGCCTTCGCCCATGGCGATCACGATCTGCTTGTACGGCACCGTGGTGACATCGCCGGCAGCAAATACGCCGGGCACTGAGGTCTCACCGCGAGCATCCACTTCGATCTCGTTGCGCGGCGACAGTGCGATGGTGCCCTTGAGCCAATCGGTATTGGGCAGCAGGCCGATCTGTACGAAAACGCCTTCCAATGCCACCGAGTGAGACTGCCCGCTGCTGCGGTCGGTGTAGTTGAGGCCCGTCACTTTCTGGCCGTCGCCGGTCACTTCGGTGGTCTGCGCGCTGACGATGATGTCGACGTTGGGCAGGCTGCGCAGCTTGCGCTGCAGGACTTCGTCCGCACGCAGCTTGCTGTCGAATTCGAGCAGGGTGACGTGACCGACGATGCCGGCCAGGTCAATCGCCGCTTCCACGCCCGAGTTGCCGCCGCCGATCACCGCCACGCGTTTGCCCTTGAACAGCGGGCCGTCGCAGTGCGGGCAATAGGTGACACCCTTGTTGCGGTAATCCTGCTCGCCCGGCACGTTCATATTGCGCCAGCGGGCACCGGTGGAAAGGATCACCGTCTTGGCCTTGAGCAAGGCGCCGTTGGCGAGGCGCACCTGATGCAGGCCGCCTTCGGTGGTGGCCGGGATCAGCTGCTCGGCGCGTTGCAAGTTCATCACGTCCACGTCGTATTCGTGTACGTGCTGCTCGAGCGACGCGGCCAGCTTCGGGCCTTCGGTATACGGCACGGAGATAAAGTTCTCGATCGCCATGGTGTCCAGCACCTGGCCGCCGAAACGCTCGGCGGCGACACCGGTGCGGATGCCCTTGCGTGCAGCGTAGATGGCTGCCGCGGCGCCGGCCGGGCCGCCACCGACCACCAGCACGTCGAACGGCGCCTTGTTGCTCAGGCGTTCGGCGGTGCGTGCATGGGCATTGGTATCCAGGCGCGCGGCGATCTGTTCGATCTCCATGCGGCCGGTGTCGAAGAATTCACCGTTGAGGTAGACGGTGGGAACGGCCATCACCTGGCGCTCGTTCACCTCGTCCTGGAACAGCGCGCCGTCAATCGCCACATGCGAGATGTTGGGATTGAGCACGCTCATCAGGTTCAAAGCCTGCACCGTGTCCGGGCAGCTGTGGCAGGAGAGCGACATGAAGGTTTCGAAGCGGTACTGACCGTCGAGGTTGCGCACCTGCTCGATGACTTCCTGCGAGGCCTTGGAGGGATGGCCGCCGACCTGCAGCAGGGCGAGCACCAGCGAGGTGAACTCGTGACCCATCGGGATGCCGGCGAAGCGCACGCCCACGTCGGTACCGGTGCGGTTGATCGCGAACGACGGCTTGCGCGCATCGTTGCCATCCAGGCGCAGCGTGATCTTGGTCGACAGCGGGGCGATGTCTTCCAGCAGCGCCTTGAGCTCCTGCGAGGATTCACCCTGGTCGAGCGATGCGACCAGCTCGATCGGATGAACGAGGTTCTCGAGGTAGGCCTGCAGCTGGGACTTCAGATCGGCATCCAACATGGTGATTCCATCCTTTATTCGGGGTGAGCGCCGCTGGCACCGCGGTCATTGCCGGATGTTGCGTGCGTCTTGGAACTTGGGAAAAAGGACCCGGCAGAGGGCCGGGTCCAAGGCGGCCCGATGCAGCGGGCCGCAAGATAGGACGTTGTTGTACTTAGATCTTGCCAACCAGGCTCAGCGACGGCTTCAGCGTCTTGTCGCCTTCCTGCCACTTGGCCGGGCACACTTCACCCGGATGGGCGGCAACGTACTGCGCGGCCTTGACCTTGCGCAGCAGCTCGGAGGCCGAGCGGCCGATGCCGTTGTCGTGGATTTCGCACAGCTTGATCTGGCCTTCCGGGTTGATCAGGAAGGTGCCGCGCAGAGCGAGGCCTTCTTCTTCGATCATCACGTCGAAGTTGCGGGTGATCGCGCCGGTCGGATCGCCGATCATGGTGTACTGCACTTTCTTGATCGCGTCGGACGTGTCGTGCCACGCCTTGTGGGCGAAGTGCGTGTCGGTCGAAACGGCATAGATGTCGACGCCCAGCTTCTGGAACTGGTCATTGTGATCGGCCAGATCTTCCAGCTCCGTCGGGCAGACGAAGGTGAAGTCGGCGGGATAGAACACCACCACGGACCACTTGCCCTTCAGCGTGGCATCGGTCACTTCGATGAACTGGCCATTCTTATAGGCCTGCGCCTTGAACGGCTTGATTTCGGTATTGATCAACGACATCGGTTTCTTCCGTTGGTTGTGGTGGATGAGTTGCAAGGTTACGGGGTTTGACACCATAGGTCTAATTGATTGTTGACATCATAGTCATTGAGCTTGGCTATGAGGTGGCGGCCTGGGTGCTCATTCTTGCCCGTCTTCGAGCCGGAGAACCGGTCCGAGATGGTGGCGTGCACGGCCGTTGCAAGGGTGGCGCGGCGATTCATCGCCCATGGCGAAAGGCACGACTGAGATCGCGCAACGAAGGAGCGCTTGGAGCGTCAATGCCGGATGGACGAACAGCGGTGTGCGTTCGCGCAATTGAAGCGGCTGCTAACAGGCGTCTTGTGATTGTCTTGTGATTATTGGCCGGTACGTGCCGACGTTTTTCATGAAATCAGCAAGTATCAAAAAGCATCACTAAGCAGGATTGACTTCCACCGCCGGAAACTTGTACCAAGACACTGACGGTCCAGCGATTCGACAGCCAGATCCGTCTGCGGTGTCGAATCGTCTGGTCGCGTGCAAGCATCTCTTCACTTGGTAACGGTGGTTGCGATGGTGGCATTGGCGACAGAGTATGTGATCGACGTTCATCACTGGAACGACAGTCTTTTCAGTTTTCGTACGACGCGAGATCCGGGTTTTCGATTCGACAGCGGTCACTTCGTGATGCTTGGCCTGGAAGTGGAAGGCAAGCCGCTGCTGCGGGCGTATTCCATCGCCAGCGCCAACTACGAGGAACACCTGGAATTCGTCAGCATCAAGGTGTCCGATGGGCCGCTCACCTCGCGGCTGCAGCACCTCAAGCCGGGCGATCCCATCATGGTGAGCCGCAAGCCGACCGGCACGCTGGTATTGAACGATCTGAAGCCCGGCAAGCATCTGTACCTGCTGGGGACGGGCACCGGTCTGGCGCCTTTCCTCAGCATCGTGCGCGATCCGGAAACCTATGAGCGCTTCGACCGCGTCGTGCTGGCGCATGGCGTGCGCCGCATCAGCGACCTGGTGTTTGCCCAGTACCTGGAGCAGGAGCTGCCGTCGCACACGTATCTGGGTGATCTGGTGCGCGAGAAGCTGGTTTATTACCCCAGCGTCACGCGTGAACCGTTTCGCCATCGCGGGCGTCTCACCGATGCGATCGTGGACGAACGCATGAGCGATTTTGCAGGACTGCCGCCGCTGAATCCGGTCACCGACCGGGTGATGCTGTGCGGCAGCCAGGCGATGCTGGATGACACCAGCGCGTTGTTGGATGGTCGCGGATTCCAGGCTTCGCCGCGTACGCGGGAGCCGGGCGATTACGTGATCGAGCGTGCCTTCGTCGAAAGGTGAATGCAGGCGGGCAGGAGGCAAGATGGCGAGGTTGGCGACCCGGCGCATGGCGTTCGGGATCGCGGCATCGCTCCGTGGGTTGTTGATGCGGTGTTGTTGTCGGAAGTGGCCACGGTAGGCATAAGTACTGAAACGTCCAGATAGAGACTCCGGCAGCCCCGAGGAGAGTCCGTCGTGTACGATTTGCTACGCACTATCGATTCACCGGCGCAATTGCGTGAGCTCGACATGCCGGCGCTACACCGGTTGGCCGGCGAATTGCGCGCTTTCATCCTGGAAAGCGTGTCGCGCACCGGCGGGCATCTGTCCTCCAACCTGGGCAGCGTGGAACTCACCATCGCGCTGCACTATGTGTTCGACACGCCCGGTGATCGACTGGTGTGGGATGTCGGACACCAGTCCTATCCACACAAGATTCTTACCGGCCGCCGCGAAGCGATGGGCGGCATCCGGCAATGGGGCGGCATCTCCGGATTTCCGCGGCGCACCGAATCCGAGTACGACACGTTCGGCACGGCGCATTCCAGTACCTCGATCTCCGCGGCGCTGGGCATGGCGCACGCGGCGCGCATTCTCGGTGAGCAGCGTCACAGCATTGCGGTGATCGGCGATGGGGCGCTCAGCGCGGGCATGGCGTTCGAGGCGATGAACAACGCGGGCGTGTCGGAGGACTCGCCGCTGCTGGTGGTGCTCAACGACAACGACATGTCGATCTCGCCACCGGTCGGCGCCTTGCGCTATTGCTTCGGTCGGCTGATTTCCAGCCGCTTCTATCAACAGGCGCGCCAGGGCGTGCATTACGCGCTGCGGCCGATTCCACCGATCAGCCATCTGGCCTCGCGACTCGAGTCGCAGATGAAGGGCATGGTAGTGCCGGCTCCCTTGTTCGAAGAGTTCGGCTTCAACTACACCGGCCCCATCGACGGCCACGATCTGGACGTGCTGATACCCGCGCTGCAGAACCTCAAGAAGTTGCGTGGACCGCAGTTCCTGCACGTGATCACGCAGAAGGGCCATGGTTACAAGTTGGCCGAGGCCGATCCGATCCAGTACCACGGTCCCGGCAAGTTCGATCCCAAGGTGGGCCTGGTGTCGGCCGCCAAGGCCGCGCGCAAGAGTTATACGCAGGTGTTCTCCGAATGGCTGTGCGACGAGGCGGCGCTCGATCCGCGCATCGTCGGCATCACGCCGGCCATGCGCGAAGGCTCCGGTCTGGTGGAATTCGAGAAGCGCTTTCCCGATCGCTATTTCGACGTGGCCATCGCCGAGCAGCATGCGGTGACGTTTGCGGCGGGCCTGGCCACCGAGGGCCTGCGACCGGTAGTGGCGATTTATTCCACCTTCCTGCAGCGCGGCTACGACCAGCTGATCCACGACGTGGCTCTGCAGAACCTGCCCGTGACGTTTGCCATCGATCGTGCGGGCATCGTCGGTGCGGATGGCGCCACGCATATGGGCGCGTTCGATCTGGCCTATCTGCGTTGCGTGCCGAACATGGTGGTGATGGCCGCCTCCGACGAAAACGAATGCCGCCAGATGCTGCATACGGCGGTCCATCACGATGGGCCCGCCGCCGTGCGCTATCCGCGCGGCACCGGTCCAGGCGTGGCGATCGAAACCGAGATGACGGTGCTGCCGATCGGCAAGGGCGAAGTGCGGCGACATACGGCACGCGCGGCGGGCTCCCGCGTGGCAATCCTGGCCTTTGGCTCGATGGTACCGCCCAGCCTTGCTGCAGCCGAAGCACTGGATGCGACAGTCGCCAATATGCGTTTCGTCAAACCGCTGGATGAGGCGCTGATACGCCAGCTGGCGCAAACGCACGACGCGCTGGTCACGGTGGAAGAGGGATGTGTACTGGGTGGCGCCGGTTCGGCTTGCCTGGAGCATTTGTCCGATGCCGGCATCAGCGTGCCGATGTTGCGCCTGGGCCTGCCCGATGAATTCATCGAGCACGGCGACCCGGCGGGGCTGCTCAATCACTACGGCCTGGATGCGGAAGGCATTCGTGCCTCCATCCAGCGGTTCACCGACAAGGTGTTGTCGGTGAAGCCCAGTTGCAGCGTGGCGCGAGAGGCGCGTTCCTGATGAAGCCGAACTCGCCCAGCCGCCGGTTGTGCCGGAGATCCAACGATGAGTAGGCAGCGCCTGGCCATCCTCGGTTCCACCGGTTCCATCGGCACCAGCACGCTGGACGTGGCGGCGCGCCATCCGGATCGTTTCCGCGTGTTCGCGCTCACCGCGCACCAACGCATCGATCGACTGTTCGAGCAATGCCTGGCGTTTCTCCCCGAGGTCGCCGTCGTCGGCGATGCGGATGGTGCTGCCGAGCTTGAGCAGAAGCTGCGTGCTGCACGACTTTCCACCACCGTGGCGTATGGGCCACAGGCCTTGGTCGATGTCGCCAGCGCGTGCGCTTGTGACACGGTGGTGGCGGCCATCGTCGGTGGTGCCGGTCTGGCTTCATCGCTGGCCGCGGCGCGTGCCGGCAAGAAAATCCTGTTGGCCAACAAGGAGGCGCTGGTGATGTCCGGCGCGTTGTTCATGCGCACCGTGGCGCAGCACGGCGCTACCTTGTTGCCGCTCGACAGCGAACACAACGCAATCTTCCAGTGCCTGAGCACCAACCAGTGCGCGGGCGGCGGCGCGGAGCGTATCATCCTCACCGCGTCGGGCGGACCCTTCCTGCAGCGCGAACTCGATACGCTGGACGAGGTGACCCCGGACCAGGCGTGCAAGCATCCCAACTGGGTGATGGGGCGCAAGATTTCAGTCGACTCCGCCACCATGATGAACAAGGGCCTGGAAGTGATCGAGGCGCGCTGGCTGTTCGATATGCCGCCCGAGCGCATCGAGGTGCTGATCCACCCGCAGAGCGTGATTCATTCGATGGTGGCGTACGCGGATCAGTCGGTGCTGGCGCAGCTGGGCAATCCGGATATGCGCACGCCGATTGCGCATGCCATGGCCTATCCCGAACGCATCGACTCGGGCGTGGCCACGCTCGATCTCACGCGCATGGCCAACTTGAGTTTCCACGCGCCTGACCTGGATCGGTTCCCGTGCCTGCGCCTCGGATTGCAGGTGCTGCGCGACGGTTGCACGGCCAGCGTCACCTTGAACGCGGCCAACGAGATCGCCGTCGACGCGTTCCTGCACGGACAGATTCGCTTTACCGATATTCCGCGCGTGATCGAGCGGGCGCTGGGGCAGCTGCCCGCGCTGGCCACGTCCGCGTCGTTGGAAGACATACTCGCCGGCGACGAACTCGCCCGCGCCACCGCGCGGCAGTTCGTGACGCAGCTGCCGGCCACACCGCACGCGGTCGTGGCGATTCATTGATGTGATGTGGAGACGATCCCGTGAGTGAAGCCGTTCAACTTTGGCCTGTTTCATCCCGCCCGGCCACTGGCGTGGAGCCCTTGGAATCGTGGATGCCACGGATCGTGCAGCGCACCGAACAGGCGCTGGAGCGATATCTGCCAGCGGCCGATATCGAGCCTGCGACGCTGCATGAGGCCATGCGTTATGCCACGCTGGGCGGCGGCAAGCGCTTGCGCGCGCTGCTATGCCACGCCGCGGGCGAGTTGGTGGATGCGGATACGGCCACGCTCGATGGCGCGGGGAGCGCGATCGAGATGATTCACGCGTATTCGCTGGTGCACGACGACCTGCCGGCAATGGATAACGACTTGCTGCGCCGCGGCTTGCCCACGGTGCATGTGCGCTACGGCGAGGCGATGGCCGTACTTGTGGGCGACGGTTTGCAGGCACAGGCGTTCGCTGTGATCGGCGAGCTTCCGGCGACGGCCACCCAGAAGGTGGCGCTACTGAAGGAGCTGGCCAGCGCGAGCAGTTCGCAAGGCATGGTGGGCGGGCAGGCGATCGATCTGGCCAGCGTGGGCGAGGTCTTGGCGCGCGAGCAACTGGAACAGATGCATCGACTCAAGACCGGCGCCTTGCTGCGCGCGTCGATCTTCATGGGCGCACACGCCGGGCCATCGCCGATGTCCACGGAACTGCATGCCGCGTTGGACCAGTATCAGCGCGCCGTGGGCCTGGCCTTCCAAGTGGTCGATGACATCCTCGATGTGACCACCGATGCGGCGACGCTCGGCAAGACACCTGGCAAGGACGCGCAGGACAACAAGCCCACCTATGTCTCGCTGCTGGGCCTCGATGCCTCGCGGGCCTTGGCCGAAGAACTGGGTGAGCGTGCGCGCGTTGCCTTGCTGCCGCTGGGTGAACGTGCGGCGCACCTGCTGGGCTTGGCCGACACGGTGGTCCATCGCATCCGCTGATGACGCGCGAGGCGGTCAGGCCTCGCGGTACCACAGCAGGATCACGCCGATCAGGATGAAACACACCGGCCACACGTAGCCAGCGATGCGTCCGCCGCGTCCAGGCAGGCGTATTTCCAGCCAGCGTGCCCAGCCTGCGATGACGCCGGCGAGCGCAAGCGGCGTGTGGGTCAATTCGATCAGCAGCTGGTCCTTCACGTT
>Ga0209672_100833_pt1 | contig 14377 bp, 14 predicted proteins | sample AraplaCol_mMS_r2_FD_184273 | JGI IMG/M metagenome (GOLD analysis project Ga0209672, IMG submission 184273) | Arabidopsis root microbial communities from North Carolina, USA - plate scrape CL_Col_mMS_r2 (SPAdes) (version 2) | ecosystem: Host-associated > Plants > Roots > Endosphere | place: USA...
CCTCGTCGCGAACCCGCTATAATTTCGCGCATATCCGCTCTCGAATGGCCCGCACGCGTTCTCGTCGCGGGATCCACAATGCTTTATCCCACTGAATTTGACGTCATCGTCGTCGGCGGCGGTCATGCCGGCACGGAGGCCGCTTTGGCCTCCGCGCGCATGGGTGCAAAGACGCTGCTGCTGACGCACAACATTGAAACGCTCGGTCAAATGAGCTGCAATCCGTCGATTGGCGGAATTGGCAAAGGTCATTTGGTCAAGGAAGTCGACGCGCTCGGCGGCGCCATGGCGGCCGCAACGGACGAGGGCGGCATCCAGTTCCGGATCCTCAATTCGTCGAAGGGGCCCGCCGTCCGGGCGACGCGCGCTCAGGCCGATCGCCTGCTGTTCAAGCAGGCCATCCGCCATCGGCTCGAAAATCAACCCAATTTGAGTCTGTTTCAGCAGGCCGTCGAAGATCTGATCGTCGAGGGCGATCGCGTGGTCGGTGCCGTGACGCAAGTCGGCATCCGCTTTCGCGCGCGTGCGGTCGTCTTGACCGCCGGCACATTCCTGGATGGGAAGATTCATGTCGGTCTGAACAACTACACCGGAGGTCGTGCCGGCGATCCGGCCGCCGTCTCGCTGTCGGCCCGGCTCAAAGAGCTGAAGTTGCCGCAAGGGCGGTTGAAGACGGGGACGCCGCCGCGTATCGACGGCCGGACGATCGATTTTTCCGTGCTCGAAGAGCAGCCCGGCGACCTCGATCCGATCCCCGTTTTTTCGTTCCTGGGCCGCGTCGAGCAGCATCCACGGCAAGTGCCGTGCTGGGTCACGCACACGAACGAGCGGACGCACGACATCATTCGCGGCGGGTTGGACCGGTCGCCCATGTACACCGGTGTCATTGAAGGCGTGGGGCCGCGTTACTGCCCGTCGATCGAGGACAAGATTCACCGATTCGCTTCGAAGACCTCGCATCAGATCTTCCTGGAGCCGGAAGGACTCACGACGAATGAGTTTTACCCCAACGGGATTTCGACGAGTTTGCCGTTCGACGTCCAGCTAGCGCTCGTTCGCTCGATGCGTGGTTTGGAGAATGCGCACATTCTGCGGCCCGGCTACGCCATCGAATACGACTACTTCGATCCGCGCGGACTCAAGGCGTCGCTCGAAACGAAGGCGATCAAGGGGCTGTTCTTCGCGGGCCAGATCAACGGCACGACAGGGTACGAAGAAGCGGCGGCGCAGGGTCTACTGGCGGGCATCAACGCCGGCCGTTATGTGCAGGAGAAGGAAGCGTGGAGCCCGCGGCGGGATCAAGCCTATCTCGGTGTGCTCGTCGACGATCTCGTCACGCGCGGGGTCTCCGAACCCTATCGGATGTTCACCAGCCGCGCCGAGTATCGTCTGAGTCTTCGCGAAGACAACGCAGACATGCGTTTGACCGAGATCGGCCGGGAACTTGGCGTTGTCGACGACGCCCGGTGGGATGCGTTTTCGCGCAAGCGCGACGCTGTTTCACGTGAAACAGAACGTCTGAAGATGACGTGGGTCAATCCGAAGACGCTCTCCGCCGCGGAGGCGACAGCGCTGCTCGGCAAGCCGATCGACCATGAGTACAGTTTGGCGGATCTGCTGCGTCGCCCCGGCATCAGCTACGAGGGCATCTGCGGGCTGCTCGAAGGGGCGTGCGGACCGGTTGAAACGTTGGCGGACGATCCGGTCCTGCTCGCGCAGATCGAGGAGCAAATCGAGATCGGCATCAAGTACCAGGGCTACATCGATCGTCAGGCCGACGAAATCGAACGCAATGAGGCGAACGAAAACATGCGTCTGCCGGCCGGCCTCGACTATGGGGCGGTGCGCGGCCTATCGTTCGAGGCGCGTCAAAAACTCGATCAGTTCCGTCCCGAAACCATCGGCCAGGCATCGCGGATTTCGGGTATTACACCGGCGACGATCTCTTTGCTGATGGTTCATCTGAAGAAAGGCCTGGGCCGGCGGCCGGCGCCTGTGACTCACGACGATGGCGGCTCGGACGCCGCGTCGGCGGCGCGATGACTTCATCGCGCGGAGGAGCGGGGCGGACGCTGGATCGAGACATGCTGCGCAGCCTGCTCAATTCGGGCGCGGCGAATCTTGGCGTGGCGCTATCGGACGAGCAAGCGGGCCGGCTGCTCGATTATCTGGGGCTGCTGTCCAAGTGGAACGCCGTTTATAACCTGACGGCGATCCGCGACCCACGGCAAATGCTGATTCAGCACGTCCTGGATTCGCTTTCGATCGTGCCGCATCTCGCGGCGGGGGGCGGCGACAGCATTCTCGATGTGGGTTCGGGCGGCGGATTGCCCGGTATCGTGCTCGCCATCGTATTTCCGGAGCGCACCGTCACGCTGAACGACATCGTTCAGAAAAAAACGGCGTTTCAGGCGCAGGTCAAGGCGGAACTGAAGCTGGGCAACGTTTCGGTGGTCGCGGGCAGGGTGGAAACGCTGCATCCGGGCGTCGAAGTCGCGGGAAAATTCGACGCTATCGTCTCGCGCGCATTCGCAGAGCTCGCCGATTTCGTTACACTTGCGCGGCACCTCGTCAGCGAGCGAGGGTCGATCTGGGCCATGAAAGGTGTGCGTCCTGATGCCGAAATGTCGCGGCTGCCGGCGGATGTCCGCGTGGCGCAGACCATTCGGCTCGACGTGCCGTTCCTCGACGCCGAACGGCATTTGATCGAGATCGTGCCCGAGCGCCCCGCGTCCGACGATCGCTCCGCTTATCACGCTTAGGACCCAATAAACGATGGCAAAAATCTTCTGCGTCGCGAATCAGAAGGGCGGCGTCGGCAAGACGACGACAGCGGTCAACCTTGCCGCGAGTCTCGTATCGCAGGGGCAACGGGTGTTGCTGATCGATCTCGATCCGCAAGGCAACGCGACGATGGGTAGCGGTATCGACAAGGCGAAATGCGAGAGCACGGTCTACGAGGTGCTCGTCGATGGGGTGTCGGTGGCGGACGCGCGCCTCAAACCCGAGGCGGTCGCCTATGACGTGCTGCCGGCGAACCGCGAACTCGCGGGTGCCGAAATCGAACTGGTCAGCGTGGAGAACCGTGAGCGCCAATTGAAGGAGGCGATCGCACGCGTGGCCGACGACTACGATTTCGTGCTCATCGACTGTCCGCCCGCGCTGTCGCTGCTGACACTGAACGCGTTGTGCGCGGCGCACGGCGTCGTCATCCCGATGCAGTGCGAGTATTTTGCGCTCGAAGGTCTATCGGACCTCGTCAATACGATCAAGCAAGTGCATGCGAACCTGAACCGCGATTTGAAGGTCATCGGCCTGCTTCGCGTCATGTTCGATCCGCGCATCACGCTTCAGCAGCAGGTGTCGGATCAATTGAAAGAGCACTTCGGCGACAAGGTGTTCGATGCCGTTATCCCGCGCAATGTGCGACTTGCCGAGGCGCCGAGTTATGGGCTGCCCGGCGTCGTTTTCGATCGTGCTTCGCGCGGAGCCCAAGCCTATGTGCAGTTCGGAGCCGAAATGATCGAGCGCGTGCGCGGGCTCTGACGCGCGCGGCAACACGGAATATCGAGGGAGCAGATCCGGATGAATGCAGTAGCGAAGAAGAAAGGGTTGGGACGAGGTCTCGAGGCGCTGCTCGGCGGCAGCCCCGACATCGCGGCGGCGGTCAAAAGCGAAGCGGCGCCGCATGTGCTGCCGCTCAGCCGCTTGCAGGCCGGCAAGTACCAGCCCCGCACGCGCATGGACGAGGGCAGTCTGCAGGAACTGGCCGCGAGCATTCGTGCGCAAGGCCTGATGCAGCCGATTCTCGTGCGTCCCGTGACCGCGGAGAAATACGAGATCATCGCCGGCGAACGGCGATTCCGCGCGGCGCATCTGGCTGGACTCGACGAAGTGCCGGTGCTCGTGAAGAACGTGCCGGACCAGGCCGCAGCGGCCATGGCGCTCATCGAGAACATCCAGCGCGAAGATCTGAACCCGCTCGAAGAAGCGCAGGGCATTCAACGGTTGCTCGATGAATTCAATTTCACGCACGAGCAGGCGGCCGAATCGGTCGGGCGCTCGCGCAGCGCCGTGTCGAACCTGCTGCGACTGCTCAATCTCGCCGCGCCGGTCCAGACGATGCTGTTGGCCGGCGATCTCGACATGGGTCATGCGCGCGCACTGCTGGCCGTCGATGCGGCGACGCAGATCACGCTGGCTAACCAGGTCGTGAACAAGCAGATGTCGGTGCGGGAGACAGAACGGCTCGTCACCGCGACGACGAAAGCAGCGCCGGCCGTGAAGGCGCGAGCGAATCAGGACGGCGGCCGCGACACGCGCCGGCTCGAGGAGGAACTCTCCGATCTGCTGGCGTCCGCCGTAAAAATCAAATTGGGCCGCCGCGGGCGCGGGCAAGTGCAAATCGAATTTGGCAGCCTCGATGCGCTCGAAGGCATCCTCGCGCGTTTGCGCGGCAACGCAAGCGCATGAGTTCACCTGGCGAGGCCGGCCGGGCAAGGTTGCCCGGATTGCGCAAAATTGTGCAATTTGTCGCAAACGAGCCAGTGCTGGCCATTTTGGCCGTAGCGCTGATTCTGCTGCAGTGTTTGCATCCACAGCCATGGCGCGAATTGCCGCAGCTCGTCGATTGGCCGACGGTGGAGACGCTCGCCGGTTTGCTGATCCTCACGAAGGCCGTCGAGCTGTCGGGTTTTCTGATGTGGCTCGCGCATCGAGCGGTTCATCACGTGCACTCGGAGCGCGGCCTCGCCGGGCTGCTCATTGCGCTCGCGGCAGTACTCTCGATGCTCGTGACCAACGATGTCGCGCTGTTCGTCGTCGTTCCGCTCGTGCTCTCGCTGAACCGGCTCACACCGCTGCCCGTCAAGCGGCTGGCGATTTTCGCGGCGCTTGCCGTCAACGCGGGCTCGGTCCTGACGCCGCTCGGCAATCCGCAGAACCTGTTTCTCTGGCAGGTGAGCGGCGTTTCGTTCGGTGCGTTCGTCTATGCGCTGCTGCCGCTTTGCGCGGTGTTGACCGCCATGCTGTATGCGGTGGCGTTTTTTGCCTTCAAGCCGCGCGCACTCGATTTGTCGCGCGACACGGCGACACAACCGGTGGATCGCGCCTACGCCGCGACGGCGGCGATCTTCTTCGTGGCGTTCGTGTTGCTGGCGGACTCGCATCATGCGGCGATCGGGCTGGCTGTCGTCGCGCTCAGTTTTCTGGTCTGGCGGCGCGACGCCGTGCTGAAAATCGACTGGCCGCTTCTATTGATTTTCGTGCTGATGTTCATTGTCTTGCGCAGCGTGGCGGCGCTCCCATGGATCAAGGCGACGATCGCGGCGGTCGGCATCGATACGCCCCTGCGCGCTTTTGTCGCAGGCTCCGTGCTCTCGCAAGGCATCAGCAATGTGCCCGCGGCGATCATGCTGGCCGAGTTCACGCATGACTGGCGCGCGCTGGCGTTCGGCGTCAGCGTCGGCGGCTTCGGGCTAGGCATCGGTTCGCTCGCGAACCTCATTGCCATCAGGCTGGCCAAGGAGCGCGGCGCATGGTCCGCGTTTCATTTCTTGTCGATCCCGTTTTGGGTTGTCGCGATGGGGGTCGGCGCGTGGCTCGTGCGCTGGCATTGAGCCGGCGCGCCGCTTGCATCCGGCTTGCAACGGGCATTCAACCGGGCAGCGCCCGCCGCGGCGCGAGCCGGTGCGCGGGGACGGTCCGCGCCATCTCGCCATTCGACCTAAAGTCTTGAATCACCTGCGACTATCGCTTACAATCGCCCGGATTTATTAGCTAGGCAGCCCCGTAAGCACGTCGAAAGAAGCTCGCACGTGGCGAAGTAGTGAAGTGGTACGAGAGCGCGCGCGACGAACGGGCGGGTCGGAAAGGGTTTTTGGGCAGTCGTTTTTGGCAGGATAGGCGATGGCGGATCGAGAGCCGAAAGAAAGGCACGAGGCACGCGCGCCGCAGACTGTTTCCACCGCACCGCATGTCGGTCACGTCGAACACGTCGACGATGCGTGGGATGCCGAGCAGCAAGACATAAATATCGTTCCGCTCACGCGGGCGGAGGCCGAAAAGCTGTTCGGCCCGAAAGTGAGCCTTCCATCGCGCGTCACGCCGTTCCGGGTCGTGATGGCGCAAATGGTTTTGTCCCTGGTTGCAACGCTGGTTTGGTGGCTGTTCTACGAGCCGCCGGGCGCTGCTGCGCTGTCGGCGTTCCTGGGAGGGGCGATTTGTTGGGTGCCGAGCGCGTTGTTCGCGGCACGTCTTGGAAGAACGGGCGCAGGCGGATCGATCTTCGGCTGGATGATCGGCGAAGCGCTCAAGATGGGGGTGACGGTTGCGATGTTCGTCGCAATCGCGTTCTGGTATCACGACGTGCGGTGGCTGCCGCTTTTCGTGACCTATCTCATCGCACTCAAGACGTATTGGGTCGCGCTCGCGTTGCACTGAAAGATTTTCGACAATTTGGGTGGCATTAACGATATGGCAGCTAGCGAAGGCACGCGCGTGCTCGATCCTTCCGAGTACATTGCGCATCACTTGCAGAACTTCTCCACCGCGCATCAGACGTCGATTTTCGACATCCACGTCTGGAATCTCGACACGTTGTTCTGGTCGATCGTGTGCGGCATCGTCACCATTCTCGTGCTGCATCTGGCCGCGCGTCGCGCCACCTCCGGCGTGCCGGGGCGGTTCCAATGCGCGATCGAGATGCTCGTGGAGATGGTCGAAGATCAATCGAAGTCGATGATCCACGGCAACCGCGCGTTCATCGCGCCGCTCGCGTTGACCGTGTTCGTCTGGGTCGCGCTCATGAACGCGCTCGACTTCATCCCGGTCGACCTGCCGGGCCGCGTCATTGGCGCACTGGGCCTGTCGGGTGTCATCTCGCACCACCGCATCGTGCCGACGGCCGATCTGAACGGCACCCTCGGCATCGCACTCGGCGTGTTCGTGCTGATGATCTATTACAACCTGAAGATCAAGGGTCCCGGCGGCTTCGTGCATGAGCTGCTCTCGGCGCCGTTCGGCGCGCATCCGGTTCTGTGGATCCCGAACCTGGCTCTGAACATCATCGAGTTCGTCGCCAAGACCGTTTCGCTCGGCATGCGGCTGTTCGGCAACATGTACGCCGGCGAATTGCTGTTCCTGTTGATCGCTTTGCTCGGCAGCATCTGGAATTTCGGTGCGGACACGACGGTGCTCGGTTTCGTCGGCCACGTGATCGCGGGTAGCGTGTGGGCGATCTTCCACATCCTGATCGTGCTGTTGCAAGCGTTCATCTTCATGATGCTGACGCTGGTGTACATCGGCCAGGCGCATGACGCGCACTGATGCGGTAAAGCCTCAGTCAGCGGATTCGTTTTCGTTTCTCTAAATCCAGTTCTAAAAAAGTCTTTTACAAAGGAGTGATCATGCAAGCTTTCATCGCCAACATCCAAGGTCTGACCGCCATCGGTATCGGCATCATCATCGGCCTGGGTGCAATCGGCGCCTGTATCGGTATCGGCCTGATGGGCGGCAAGTACATCGAAGCCTGCGCACGTCAGCCTGAACTGATGAACCCGCTTCAGACCAAGATGTTCCTGCTGGCTGGTCTGATCGACGCGGCGTTCCTGATCGGCGTTGGTGTGGCAATGCTGTTTGCGTTCGCGAACCCGCTGCTCTCGAAGCTCGCAGGCTGAGGTTTCTCGGAAGTTTGCGCCGCGGCGGCATGCGTGAGCGCAAGGGGCGAAACGGATCTTGGGCGCTGATCGAACGTGAATGTCGATGAGCGCCTTACCGTTTCACTTTCCGAATTAGCAACGTTTAAGGAAACACCGTGAATCTCAACGCAACCCTGTTTGCGCAAATGGTCGTGTTCCTGATCCTCGCGTGGTTCACGATGAAGTTCGTGTGGCCGCCGTTGATCAACGCTCTCGACGAACGCGCGAAGAAGATCGCCGACGGCCTCGCCGCCGCCGAAAGGGGCAAGACGGAACTCGAAGCCGCGCACAAACGCGTCGATCAGGAACTCGCCCAAGCCCGCAACGATGGTCAGCAGCGCATCGCCGATGCCGAAAAGCGCGCGCTCTCCGTGGCCGACGAAATCAAGGCCAATGCGCAAGCCGAAGCGGCTCGCATCATCGCCCAGGCCAAAGCCGACGCCGAGCAACAAGTCGTGAAGGCGCGCGAAACGCTGCGTGGCGAAGTCGCCGCGCTCGCGGTGAAGGGCGCCGAGCAAATCTTGAAGCGCGAGATCGATCAAGCGGCGCACGCCGAATTGCTCAATCAACTGAAAGCCGAGCTCTGATCATGGCCGAACTTGCAACCATCGCCCGCCCGTACGCGGAAGCGCTATTCGGCATAGCCGAGGGTGGCGACGTCGCTGCCTGGTCCGCTCTTGTGCAGGAGCTGGCTCAGGTTGCGCGTCTGCCGGAAGTGCTGTCGGTCGCCACGAGCCCGAAGGTCGGCCGCGCACAAGTCGTCGAGCTTCTGCTCGCGGCCGTCAAATCGCCGCAAAAGGAAGCGCCGCAGGCGAAGAATTTCGTGCAAATGCTCGTCGACAATCATCGATTGGCGCTGTTGCCCGAAATCGCCGTGCAATTTGACGAACTGAAGAATGCTCGGGAAGGGGCGGCCGATGCGCTCATCGTCAGTGCATTTGCCCTCGAAGGCCAGCAACTCGCCGATCTCACCGCCAGTCTCGAACGCAAGTTCAAGCGCAAGCTCAAGCCGACGGTCCAGGTGGACCCGTCGCTGATCGGGGGCGTGCGCGTGACGGTCGGCGACGAAGTGCTCGATACCTCGGTCCGCGCGCGGCTCGCCGGCATGCAGACGGCGCTCACGAGTTGAGCGATGCGCGACATGCCCAGCGGCACGCAACAGAATTGAACATCAGGAGCGAATAATGCAACTCAATCCCTCTGAGATCAGCGAGCTGATCAAGAGCCGGATCCAGGGCCTTGAAGCGAGCGCGGACGTTCGCAATCAGGGCACCGTGATCTCCGTGACCGACGGTATCGTGCGCATTCACGGTCTGTCGGACGTGATGCAGGGCGAAATGCTCGAATTCCCGGGCAATACGTTCGGCCTCGCGCTGAACCTCGAGCGCGACTCGGTCGGCGCCGTGATTCTCGGCGAGTACGAGCACATCTCGGAAGGCGACATCGTCAAGACGACGGGCCGCATTCTCGAAGTGCCGGTGGGTCCGGAGCTGGTCGGCCGCGTGGTCGACGCGCTCGGCAACCCGATCGACGGCAAGGGCCCGATCAACGCGAAGATGACCGACGCGGTCGAAAAGATCGCCCCGGGCGTGATCTGGCGTAAGTCGGTGTCGCAGCCGGTGCAAACGGGTCTGAAGTCGATCGACTCGATGGTGCCGATCGGCCGCGGCCAGCGCGAGCTGATCATCGGCGACCGCCAATGCGGCAAGACCGCCGTGGCTGTCGACGCGATCATCAATCAAAAGGGCAAGGACCTCATCTGTATCTACGTCGCGATCGGCCAGAAGGCTTCGTCGATCATGAACGTGGTGCGCAAGCTCGAAGAAACCGGCGCGATGGAATACACGATCGTCGTGGCCGCTTCGGCTTCGGAATCGGCGGCGATGCAGTATCTCGCGCCGTACTCGGGCTGCACGATGGGCGAGTACTTCCGCGATCGCGGTCAAGACGCGCTGATCATTTATGACGACTTGACCAAGCAAGCGTGGGCGTATCGTCAGATCTCGCTGCTGCTGCGCCGTCCGCCGGGCCGCGAAGCGTACCCGGGTGACGTGTTCTATCTGCACTCGCGTCTGCTCGAGCGTGCCGCGCGCGTCTCGGAAGAGTACGTCGAGAAGTTCACGAACGGCGAAGTGAAAGGCAAGAGCGGGTCGCTGACGGCACTGCCCGTCATCGAAACGCAGGCCGGTGACGTGACGGCGTTCGTTCCGACGAACGTGATCTCGATTACCGACGGTCAGATCTTCCTTGAAACGGACCTCTTCAACGCGGGTATCCGTCCGGCCATCAACGCCGGTGTGTCGGTCTCGCGCGTGGGCGGTGCGGCGCAGACGAAGGTCGTCAAGAAGCTGTCGGGCGGTATCCGTACCGACTTGGCGCAGTACCGCGAACTGGCCGCATTCGCGCAGTTCGCCTCGGATCTCGACGAAGCGACCCGCAAGCAGCTCGAGCGCGGCCGCCGCGTGACCGAGCTGCTCAAGCAGCCGCAGTATCAGCCGCTTCAGGTGTGGGAGCTGGCTGTGTCGCTGTTCGCCGCGAACAACGGTTATCTCGACGACCTCGAAGTGAAGGACGTGCTTGCGTTCGAAAAGGGTATGCGCGAATACCTGAAGACGAGCCATGCCGATCTGGTGAAGCGCATCGAAGAGACGAAGGACTTGTCGAAGGACGACGAGGGCGCGCTGCACGCCGCTCTGAAGGACTTCAAGAAGTCGGGCGCTTATTGATCGAGGCATAAGGACCTAGAAGCCGCGTGGCCGGAATAGAACGGTGCGCGCGGCTTCGATCAGGAGCAAGCAATGGCTGGAATGAAGGAAATTCGCGGCAAGATCAAGAGCGTGCAGAACACGCGCAAGATCACGAAAGCGATGGAAATGGTTGCCGCATCGAAAATGCGCCGTGCGCAGGAGCGCATGCGTGCTGCCCGTCCGTACGCCGAAAAAGTCCGCGACATCGCAGCACATATGAGCCGTGCGAATCCCGAGTACCGTCACCCGTTCATGGTGTCGAACGAAGGCGCGAAGGCGGCCGGCCTGATCCTCGTGACAACGGACAAGGGTCTGTGCGGCGGGTTGAACACGAACGTGATGCGCGCGTCGCTGCAAAAGATCAAGGAACTCGACGACAAAGGGCAGAAGGTCGAGGCCACCGCGATCGGCAGCAAGGGGTTCGGGTTCTTGAATCGCCTCCATGCGAAGGTCGCCTCGCACGTCGTGCAGCTTGGCGACACGCCGCATCTGGAAAAGCTGATCGGTGCGGTCAAGGTGCAGCTCGATCTGTACTCGGAAGGCAAGGTCTCGGCCGTGTATCTCGCGTACACGCGCTTCATCAATACGATGAAACAAGAGCCCGTGATCGAGCAGTTGCTGCCGCTGTCGGCCGAGCATTTCGAGAGCGACACGACAACGCCGAACTCCGCGTGGGATTACATCTACGAGCCGGATCCGCAGGCGGTCGTCGATGAGCTGCTCGTGCGCTATGTCGAGGCGCTTGTCTACCAGGCGGTGGCCGAGAACATGGCGTCCGAGCAATCGGCACGCATGGTCGCGATGAAGGCCGCTTCGGACAACGCGAAGACGGTCATCAACGAGCTGCAGCTGTCGTACAACAAGAGCCGCCAGGCTGCGATCACGAAGGAATTGTCGGAAATCGTCGGCGGCGCTGCCGCGGTCTGACCACCTCGTACGGAACTGCGCCCTTGCGCGAGTGAAGAATTGAGTATCTAAAGGAAAAGCGATGAGTACTACTGCTTTGGTAGAAGGCAAGATCGTACAGTGCATCGGCGCGGTGATCGACGTGGAATTCCCGCGCGAGAACATGCCGAAGGTCTACGACGCCCTCGTGCTCGAAGGCACGGAACTGACGCTCGAAGTTCAGCAGCAGCTGGGCGACGGCGTCGTGCGCACCATCTGTCTCGGCGCGTCCGACGGTCTGCGCCGCGGCATCATGGTGAAGAACACGGGCTTGCCGATCAGCGTGCCTGTCGGCAAGCCGACGCTCGGCCGCATCATGGACGTGCTGGGCCGTCCGATCGACGAAGCCGGTCCGATCGAAAGCGAGACGAAGCGTTCGATCCACCAGAAGGCGCCCAAGTTCGACGAACTGTCGCCGTCGACGGAACTGCTCGAAACGGGTATCAAGGTTATCGATTTGATCTGCCCGTTCGCGAAGGGCGGCAAGGTGGGCCTGTTCGGTGGCGCCGGCGTCGGCAAGACCGTGAACATGATGGAGCTCATCAACAACATCGCGAAGGAGCACGGCGGCTATTCCGTGTTCGCGGGCGTGGGCGAGCGGACCCGTGAAGGGAACGACTTCTACCACGAAATGAAGGACTCGAACGTGCTCGACAAGGTCGCGCTCGTGTACGGTCAGATGAACGAGCCGCCGGGCAACCGTCTGCGCGTGGCGCTGACGGGCCTGACGATGGCCGAGCACTTCCGCGACGAAGGCCTCGACGTGCTGTTCTTCGTCGACAACATCTACCGTTTCACGCTGGCCGGTACGGAAGTGTCGGCGCTGCTCGGCCGGATGCCGTCGGCGGTGGGTTATCAGCCGACGCTGGCTGAAGAAATGGGCAAGCTGCAAGAGCGCATCACGTCGACGAAGACGGGCTCGATCACGTCGGTGCAAGCCGTGTACGTGCCTGCCGATGACTTGACGGACCCGTCGCCGGCCACGACGTTCGGTCACTTGGACGCAACGGTGGTGCTCTCGCGTGATATCGCTTCGCTCGGTATCTACCCCGCGGTGGACCCGCTCGATTCGACCTCGCGTCAGATCGACCCGAACGTGATTGGCGAAGAACACTACACGATCACGCGCGGTGTGCAGCAAACGCTGCAGCGCTACAAGGAATTGCGCGACATCATCGCGATTCTGGGCATGGACGAGCTCTCGCCCGAGGACAAGCTCTCCGTTGCGCGCGCACGCAAGATCCAGCGTTTCCTGTCGCAGCCGTTCCACGTCGCGGAAGTGTTCACGGGTTCGCCGGGCAAGTATGTGCCGCTCAAGGAAACGATCCGCGGCTTCAAGATGATCGTCGACGGCGAGTGCGATCATCTGCCCGAGCAGGCGTTCTACATGGTCGGTACGATCGACGAAGCCTTCGAAAAGGCGAAGAAGATCCAGTAACGATCGGGCGCGGGAGTCAGTGTCGACGCACTGACTCCGCCGACCGCTGAGGAGTCAATATGGCAACCATCAAAGTAGACGTCGTCAGCGCGGAAGAGCAGATCTTCTCGGGCCAGGCGAAGTTCGTCGCGCTGCCGGGCGAAGCGGGCGAGCTCGGCATCTTGCCGGGCCACACGCCGCTCATCACGCGCATCCGTCCCGGTGCCGTGCGTATCGAAGCTGAGAGCGGCGAAGAGGAGTTCGTCTTCGTGGCCGGCGGCATTCTCGAAGTGCAACCGGGCGCCGTGACGGTGCTCGCCGACACCGCGATTCGCGGCAAGGACCTGGACGAAGCGAAGGCCGATCAGGCGCGCAAGCGTGCCGAAGAAGCGTTGCAGAATTCGGGCTCGAATCTCGAATATGCTACCGCGCAAGCAGAGCTCGCTTATGCCGTCGCGCAACTGGCCGCAATTCAGCGGCTGCGCAAGATGCGTACGACGCAGCACTGACGAGTAGCGCGGTAAGCGCAACAACAGCAAAAGCCGCCCGGCGTAATAACCGGGCGGCTTTTTTTATACGTTTTCCTGTCGACAAATTCGCGCGCATTTCGCTCGATATCGCGCATTGGAATATATCTACGTCCCTACCTGCGCCCATACCTATCCGCAACGCGCGGGAGCGAGTCAACCACTCAGAGGGGAGCGTAGACAAGCATGGGATCCGAAGTAAGAGGGCCGTCGGGCGGTCATCCGTCGTTCCATTTCGCCAGAACGGACGAAATGCCGAAGCCGGAGCGAACACGGCCAACCCGCGCCTCTGTGCGCCGGAATCGCTTGGCTCCCATATACGGGACGAGGCCTCCCCTGCATCCAAGTCACTGCGTGAGCAAATCAGTGGCCGACATCCGTCGCGAGCGACAGTTGCGCGACTTCGGTCGTGAGCAGCATCTGCCGTGGATGAGCCTCGTGCCGCCCACGCGCCGCGAATCGGCGCTATGGAGCACGCACGACCCCGAAGCGTGGGAGGGAATGGATCCTGCCCGTTATATGAGCGGCAACTATCCGACGATCAGAGAGTTGTTGCGTGACAGGCTGTTGTGGAATACCGATCGAGCGCTGCCGCAATTCCTCAAATTGGCCGCCGCGCGAATTGCCGGCCAACAGCTTCCGGAGGAGTTGACCGTCGGTTGTCTGTCCACCGGACCCGGCCATAACGAAATGTTGACCGTCATTGCGCTCGCGCAGCGTCTCGGCGTACCCATCCGCTCGCTGACGAACTATGAACCCGTGCCGGCCAATCGCGAGCACGGCCGCGCGCAATGGCAAGCCTCGCTCCAGCGCGAGCGCGGAGCGACGGCGGCCCTGCTCGATGGAGACCCAAAGACGTTCCGGCAACTGACCGCGCAGCGGGAAAAGAAAGACCGCGCCTGGATCTTTGCCCGGATCCTCGGCATCGACATTACGACGATCGACCATGCCGGCGTCAACGGCGAAGCGCTCGAGGCTGACTGGCAGCCACTCGATGTGTTCTCGCCGCCGGCCGAGATGTTCGTATCACTCGATCTCGCGACC
>Ga0209672_100835_pt1 | contig 14348 bp, 10 predicted proteins | sample AraplaCol_mMS_r2_FD_184273 | JGI IMG/M metagenome (GOLD analysis project Ga0209672, IMG submission 184273) | Arabidopsis root microbial communities from North Carolina, USA - plate scrape CL_Col_mMS_r2 (SPAdes) (version 2) | ecosystem: Host-associated > Plants > Roots > Endosphere | place: USA...
GGATCTGAACGAAGTGATCGTGCAGTTGGCCAACCCTGCATCTTCAAAACGGGGCCGTCGGTCTGCTCGGCTCACCACCTGAGGCGTCAGCGCCCTGCTCGTTCAACCGCTTGCCTTCTTCTCTACATGAGTCCAAACCCGTGAAAGACAAAGGACGAACCCCTTAAAACCGGACATCTCTAATGAGCCGAATTGCGACATTTCTATTTAGCTGGCAGCCCGACATTTGAACTTAGCAGGGACATTGGGTGTTAGGGCTTTTTAGTAATGTCCGCTTCTGGCTACTTAGAAATGTCCGCTTACGAGCAGCGTAACCTGGCCATGCGCCGCCCCGATGCCTCGATCAATAAATGATATTGGGTGCAAGCGTCTCGCCCGTCATGAAGCGCCGATGCGACATATGCTTCAGTTCATCGGAAGCGTGGCCGGTTGCAATCGCTTCCGCAAGCATCCGGGCGGCGCCGAGCGAGCTGCTGAAGCCGTGTCCGCTAAAGCCGGTGCACAGATACACGCCGGGATGTTGACTACATTCGGAAACGACCGGAATGCCGTCGGGCGTATTGTCGATCACGCCGCCCCAAGCGATGTCGACTTTCGATGGATCGAACTGGGGAAATACTTTACGCGCCTCGTCGTATGCAGAGTGCACCAGCGACAGATCGGGCGCCGGATCGAGCACGCGATTGCGCACGAACGGCGAGCGTCCGAGATGCAGATAGCTGAACTCACTCCATAACTGCCGGAAGAACTCGCCGCCGAATTGCACTTTGATGCTGTTGCGACGGCTCGCATACAGCCCTTTGAAACGCATGCCGTAGCGCAGAGCGTTCGGCACCACATGCACGGTACCTCGCCCGCTCTTCGCAAGCGTATAGCCCCCATCGGCACGCTCTCGCAGTGCGAATTCAGGCGCCTTCAGCGGTCCACTGAAGGCGAGCCGAATATCGCTATGCGATTTCGATGCCGACGAATAAACGTTCAGCGTCGGCAGCACGATCCTCTGCTTCAGACAGAAGAGCGACGACCATGCGCCCGCCGCGATCACCACTGCATCGGCGCGCACGCGTCCGCGCTCCGTCTCGATGCCGGCGATGCGGCCAGCTTCGAAGACGAGATCGTTGACCGCGCAGTCCTGCAGGATCGCGACCCCCTGCGCGGCAGCACGCTGCGCAAGCAAGGGAATTGCGCACGACGGATCGGCATAACCATCGTCGAATGTGCGAACGCCGCCAATCCACGGCGAGCAGCCATCGGCGTAGACCTTGTTCGCTTGCTCGCGCGAAAGCATCTCGGCCGCGACGCCACTCCTGCGCGCGAAATCGCACCACGCATGCCAGCCTGCAAGCTCCTCCTCGCTGCGCGTGACGAAAGTAATGCCGGTCTTGCGAAACCCGACATCGACGCCGATCTCGTCGGCGAGATCCGTCCAGCGCTGCACACTCAGTTTCGCCATGGCCAGCTCGCGCATGTCGCGCCCGAGCGTTCGGCACCATCCCCAGTTGCGGCTGCTCTGCTCCGCGGCGACATGACCTTTTTCGAAGACCCCGACGCGCTTGCCGAGCCGGTTCAGTTCATAGGCCGTCGCTATGCCCGCCGCGCCGCCGCCGATCACCGCGACATCCACGTGCGCCGGCAGCATCACGTCGGTGTTGATTTTCAATAACGGTTGTCTCACTTTTCAGCCGGCTCTTAGGGAAAAAAGCATGCAGTAGGAACATCGTTGCGACGCTCCGTCGCTTTCGAGTCGTGTGTCGGTATGCAGATGACGTCGAAGTTTAGAAAGTAACCTGCACCATGACAAATTCGTAAGCATTGGGAGGACATGCCTTTTTGATATGGCGAGCGCTCCGGCGGGATGGCGCGATACCTGCCGCGAACGCGTCGCGAATAAATAGGCCTGGGACTTCGGCGGGTACCCATATCAAAAAGTGATGGGGTATCAAATATGGCGTATTAGGTCGCGCAGCGGATTCATCAATAAAATGGATTGCGTAGCGGCCGGATCAGCGAATAGAGCGACGAGCGCGATCTGCCTGACGCAAGACCGCTGATCACGATGAGACCGGAGGACGACCCCATGAAAACCAGCAGAAGAGACTTCCTCGCGATGTTCGCCGCGGCAGGCGTAGCAACCGCCTTGCCGGGCATCGCGGCGGCGGACGAAGCGCCGCGCAGGGGTGGCAACGTGCGCATGGCGGTGCAAAACAGTTCGATGTCCGACACGCTCGATCCGGCCAAGGGCGGGCATTCCGGCGACTGGACCAAGCAGTTCTCAGTGTTCAACGCGCTCACCGAGTTCAACGGCACGCTCACCCCCAGCAACGCGCTCGCCGACAAGCTCGAGAGCACCGACGGCATGACGTGGCGCATCGGTCTCAAGCAAGGTGTGCATTTCCACGATGGCGCCGAGCTGACCAGCGAAGACGTCGTCTATTCCCTCGCACGTCACAAGGACCCCGCCACGGCATCGAAGGCCTTCGCGATCGCCAGCGGCTTCAAAGAGATCAAGGCTGCCGGCAAATATGAACTGACGCTGGTGCTCGACCAGCCGAACTTCGATCTGCCCTCCGTGCTCGGCAGCAGCTACTTCCTGATCGTCAAGAACAACACGAAGGATTTTGCGAAACCGGTGGGCACAGGTCCGTTCATCGTCGACACGTTCACGCCCGGCGGCAAATTCTCCGCCAAGCGCAACCCGAATTATTGGAAGTCGGGCCTGCCTTATCTCGATACCGTCGAGATCATCGGCTTGCCCGATAACAGCGCGCGCGTGAACGCGGTGCTGGCAGGCGACATCGACATTTGCTCGCTGGTCGATCACCGCTACGCCGCACAGGTGAAGAGCAATGCCAACGTGCAGTTGGTGGCCAACAAGCTCGCGATTTACACCGATCTGATCCTGCGCCAAGATCACCCGATCACCGGGAATCCAGAATTCGTCTCGGCCACGCGCTGCCTCCAGGATCGCAAGCGCATGGTGAACGACGTGATGCAGACCTACGGCGTGATCGCAAACGATCATCCGGTCGCGCCGTGGGATCCGTACTATCTCGAAGGCCTGCCCCAACACCAGTTCGATCTCGACAAAGCGAAGTTCCATCTGAAAAAAGGCGGGCTCGTCGGGAAGTCGATGGAAATCTATTGCCAGCCGGGCATTGCAGCAGCCGTGGAAGGCGCGCAGTTCCTGCAAAGCTTCGGCGCGCAGGCGGGCTTCAACTTCGTCATACGTCAGGTGCCGACCGATGGCTACTGGTCAACCTACTGGACCAAGCGCCCGATCACCTACGGCTCGATCTCGAACCGGCCGAACGTCGGCATGATCTTTCAGCTGTTCTATTCCTCGAAGTCGCCGACCAATGAAGCGCATTGGCAGGATCCGAAGCTCGATCAACTGCTCAGTGCCGCGCGCGCGGAAGGCGACTTCAACAAGCGCAAGGCGATCTATGGCGACATGCAGACGCTGGTGCACGACAGTGCGGGCACCGTGATTCCGGTGTTCGACGTCATCCTCGACGGCGTCTCGAAGAAGGTGCGAGGCTACCAATCGAATCCGTCGGGCATGAACATGGGCTACCGGTTCGCCGAAGCGGTCTGGCGCGCCTGAGCTTCGTGGCAAGGCAAAATGCCGTTCAGTCGCCAGGCTGAACGGCATTTTTTCGTGCGGAGTTTGCGCTTTGCAGCGGCGTCAGGCCTTCGCGCGCAACGCCGTTTCCTCCAACCAGTTGGCCCGCATCTCGGGCACCGAATCGATCAGCAGCGATGTATACGGGTGCCTTGGCTGGCTGAGCAGCGTGCTGGGGTTGCACGCATCGACCTTCTGGCCTTTGAACAGCACGACGATATCGTCGCAAATCGAGCGCACGGTCGAAAGATCGTGGCTGATGAACAGATACGACATGTTCAGTTCGTGTCGCAGCGCGACGAGCAGATCGAGGATGGCCGCGCCCACCACGGTATCGAGCGCCGACGTCACTTCATCGCAGATGATCAGCTCGGGATCGGCCGCCAGCGCGCGCGCGAGGTTGACGCGCTGCTTCTGGCCGCCCGAGAGCTCGCCGGGACGGCGATGCGCAATCGACGATGGCAACTCCACCAGGTCAAGCAGCCGGGCAACGCGCGCCGGCACCTCCTTCGGCGCACAGCGTTCGAAGTGCCGCAGCGGCCGCGACAGAATCGTCTGGATGTCCTGCGCCGGGTTGAGCACCTTGTCGGCGTTCTGGAACGCCAGTTGAATGCGTCGATATAAATCGCGATCGCGTTTGCGATGTTCGGCCGGCAACGGCTTGCCGGCGAAACGGAGCACGCCCTGCGCCGGCGCGAGCATCCCCGCGATCACGTAGGCGAGCGTCGACTTGCCCGAGCCCGATTCGCCGATCACGCCGAGTGTGGTGCCGCGCCGCAGCGTCAGATTGATGTCGTCCAGCACGCGCGCGGACGGCATGCCCGCGCGGTCGCACTCGCCGTAACCGGCGATCAGATTGCTGATCTCGAGCAGCGGCGGCTGCTTGCCGGACTGGTCGGTGTCTTCCTCGGTCAGGCGGCACGACGGCTCGGCAGCGGCCATCAGACTGCGCGTGTACGGATGCGCAGGCGCATCGATGATCTGTTCGAGCGCGCCCTCTTCCTGGATCTCACCGTTGCGCAGGACGAGCACGCGATCGGCAATCTGCGCCACCACGGCGAGATCATGCGAAACATACACCGCGCTGATGTTGAACTGGGCGATCGCACGCTTGAATGCGCGCAGCACTTCGATCTGCGTCGTCACGTCGAGCGCGGTGGTCGGCTCGTCGAACACCACGACTTCCGGGTCCGACATCAGCGCCATCGCCGCCATCAGCCGTTGCAGCTGGCCGCCCGACACCTGGTGCGGATAACGCTCGCCGATGGACTCCGGCGACGGCAGCGCGAGCGCGCGGAAAAGCCCGACGGCCTTCTCGCGCGCGGCCTTGCGGCTCATCAGCCGGCGCACGCACACGCCTTCGATCACCTGATCGATGACGCGTAGCGCGGGATTGAACGACGCCGATGCGCTCTGCGCGACATAGGCGACCCGCCGGCCGCGCAGGTCACGCAACGCCGCAGGCGCCGCCGCCAGGACATCGATTCCGCCGACGGCGACGCGCCCTCCCGCGATCCGGCAGCCCCGCCGCGCGTAGCCGAGCAGCGTCAGCGCAATCGTCGTTTTGCCCGAGCCGGATTCGCCGATCAGCGCGAGCACCTCGCCGCGCCGAATCGAAAAGCTGACGTCTTTTACGATCGGTATTTCGGCGCCATCGTCACCGCGTGCGACGACCTGCAGATCGGCCACTTCCACGAGACATTCGGTCGACATGACTTATCCCCTTGCGCCGCCGCGTCTGCGCACGGCCAGACTGTCGATCAAAAGATTCACGCCGATCGTCAACGTGGCGATCGCGAGCGCCGGCATGATCACCGCCGGCGCGCCGGAAGAAAGACCCGACAGGTTCTCGCGCACGAGCGATCCCCAGTCGGCATACGGCGGCTGCACGCCAAGGCCGAGGAAGCTCAGGCCGCTCAGCATCAGCACGTTGTAGACGAAGCGCAGGCCGAAGTCGGTCAGCATCGGATGAATCATGTTGGGCAGGATCTCGCGGCACGCGATATGAAAGGTGCTTTCCCCGTTCAGGCGCGCGACCGTCACGTACTCCGTCGCATTGATGCCGACCGCTTGCGAATGCGCGATCCGAAATGCGCCGGGCATGTAAATCACGCCAGCCGTCAGCACCAACACGCGCAGATCCGAACCGTAGATGGCGATGACGAGCAGCGCGAGAATCTTGCTAGGTGTAACGAGCAACGCATCGACGATACGACAGACGATCTCGTCGAACCATTTGCCGATCACCGTGGACACCAGCGCGAGCAGCGTGCCGCTGACGCTCGCGATGACCGTCGCGGCAAGAGCAAGCCCGATCGAATAGCGCGCACCGTATAGGATGCGGCTCAGCAGGTCGCGCCCCAGGAAGTCCGTGCCGAGCGGATACGCAAGACTGCTCGATGCGAACACCTTGCCGCCGCTCATGTCCATCATGCCGTAAGGCGCGAGCAAAGAACCGAAGAGCGCAATGACGACCCACGCGAGCGAAACGATAAGGCCGATGCGGCCGAGCCCGCTCAGTGACATGAAGAAGCGGCCGATCCGACGCGGGGAAAGAAGGAGGGTCATGGCATCACCGCAATTTCGGGTTGCAGACGATCGTCGCGATGTCCGCAAGCAATAGCAAAAGCAAATAACAAGTGCTGAAGAACAGCACGCAGAACTGCACGATGGGCAGATCGCGGTTGCTGACCGCGTCGACCAGCGTGCTGGCAAGCCCCGGGTAGGAGAAGATCGCCTCGACGATGATGACGCCGCCGAGCAGATACGACAGGCTCAGCGCCATCGCATTGACGATCGGCCCGATCGCGTTGGGCAGCGCATGGCGCAACACCGTGCGCGACGGACGCAGGCCCTTGAGTACGGTCATCTCCGCATACGGCGCATCGAGTTCGTTGACGAGCGCCGCGCGTGTCATCCGCGCCATCTGCGCGACCACGACACAACACAGCACGAGCACCGGCAGACTGTACGACTTGAAGAACTCGCCGACGCTCGACACATCGGGATTGACCGACACCGCCGAGACCCAGTGCAGCTTGACCGCGAACAGCAGCACGGCCAGCGTGGCGAGCAGGAATTCGGGGACCGCGACCACCGACATCGTCACTACGCCGATCACCCGGTCGAGCAGTGTGCCGCGCACCATCGCCGCGACGATGCCGAGCACCAGCGCGATCGGCACCGAGGCAGCGGTCGCCGCACCAGCCAACATCAGCGTATTCGGAATGCGCGCCAGCACGATGCTTTTGACCGGCACTTGCGCCGCGTATGAAATCCCGAAGTTGCCGCTCAGCATCCCGCCGAGCCATGTGAAGAAACGCAGCAGCAGCGGTTCGTCGAGCCCCAGCTCCTTGCGCAGCATCGCCACCGTTTCGGGCGTGGCGTACTGGCCCAACGCCATCTGGGCCGCGTCGCCGGGCAGCAGGCTGGCCATGAAGAAGACGAGCGCGGAAACCAGAAACAGCGTGAGCGCACCAATTGCGATACGGCGGCCCACCATGCGCAGCACGACGCGATTCATAACTCCACCTCGGTATTCAGGTACCGTCGATCCGGCTTTGCGATATGCCACGCCGAACCGCACTCGAAACAACCGCTCCGCTGTCAGGGCATCAGGAGACCGCGTCCTTGAAGCGGAAATACGCGCCCACCAGCGGCAGAAACCATTCGCGTCCCGCGTAGCCCGGCAAGGCCTTCCAATTCTCGCGCGCCCACGGATTGGTGCGCGCGGCGCCCGTCACGATATCGGCCATCACGTCGCCCATGTAGGTCGACATCTGCGTGCCGTGGCCACTGTAGGCAACCGAATAATAAAGCCCGTCGTGCTTGCCCGCCGACGGCAGACGATCGGCCGTCGCCTCGACGAGCCCGCCCCAGCAATACTCGATGCGCGCCTCACGCAAATCCGGCAGCAGCTTATCCAGCGACGCTTTCAGAATCCGTCCGCTCTTGCGGTCCGACACGGGATTGCTTCGCGCGAATTGCGCGCGGCCGCCCCACACGAGCCGGTCGTCGTCCGTCGTCCGGAAGTAGTTGCCGAAGTTCAGGCTCGTCACGTAGTTGCGGCGGTTGGGCAGCGCGCGATCGAGCAGTTGAGGAACCGGCTCCGTAACGATCACGAAACTGCCGACCGGCACGATGCGGCGTTGCCACCAGTCAAACGGCCCATGATTCGAGCAGCCGGTGGCGAGCAGCACGCGTCCCGCCTCGATCTCGCCTTTCGCCGTCACGATGCGGTGTCGATCGCCACCGAGCGGAACGAGCTTCGTGACCGCCGCATGCTCGAAGATGCGCGCGCCGTGACGCGCCGCCGCCGTCGCCAGCCCGGTGCCGAAGCGGCCCATGTGCATCTGGCCGCCACGCCGGTCGAGCATGCCGCCATGAAACGCATCCGAGGCGACCTCGCGGCGCACGTCGCTGGCCGACAGCAATTCGACATCCGAAAGCAGATGTTTGCGCAACGTTTCGTAGTTGCGTGTGATGCCGGCCATATGGCTCGGTTTGCTGGCGAGCTTGAGCTTGCCGTGACGCACGAAGCCGCAATCGATCTGTTCGCGGCTGACCAGTTGTTCGACATAGTCGACCGCGTCAGTGTAGACCTGATAATGCTGCTTCGCCACCTGCTCGCCGTAGCGCGCGATCAGATCCGGCAGGCTCTGCGATGTGCCCGGGCTGCAATGTCCGCCGTTGCGGCCCGACGCCTCGCCGTGGATGCGGGACGCCTCGAGCAGCACCACGTCGACACCCTTGCGCGCAAGCGACAGCGCCGCCGACAGCCCCGTGAAGCCGCCGCCGATCACGACGACGTCCGCACGCGCCGGCAGGTCGCCGGTCGCACCGGCCTCGAAGCGCGGCGCCGTTGCCAGCCAGAAAGATTCGAGTCTCATAGCCCGACGACGGCGGCAAGGCCACCGATATCCTTGATTTCCGTATAACCGTAAAACGAATTGGCCGGCTCGTGGCCCCGGTCGGCCCACCCCTTGTTCCTGATGCCCATGTCGTGGCGGCAGTGCGCACCCTTGCGCGCTATGTTGTGAGGAATCGCGGCCGGCGCCATCTCGAAGGCGATCAGCGTGTCGTAGCAGTCAAAGGCAATGGACTTGGGCTTGAACAACGACATGTCGTGTCCTTGGAAAGTGTCGCCCTGCATGTCGTTCATAGGGGCCCCGGTCATGTGCATCGGATGAACGCATCGACACCTGTCATACCGGCGTTTCATCATGTTACGTCGAGTGTAAGAACGACAATTTTCTTTGACAAATACGCATATAATCGTAGGCCATACGTTTTTGATATGCCCCGCCCGATGATGAATTTTCGCGAAGTTCAAGCCTTTCGCGCGGTCATGTTGTCGGGCTCGATGACGCAGGCCGCGAAGGATCTGCATACGTCGCAATCGAACATCAGCCGCGTCATCGGCCAACTGGAACGGCGTCTCGGCATCAAGCTGTTCGAACGCCAGATCGGCAAGCTGATGCCCACGCTCGAAGGCCAGGTGTTCTTTCGCGACGTCGAACATACATTCGCCAGTCTGCGCGGGCTCGAAGAAAAGGCCGAATCCATCCGAAAACGCGGCAGCGGCCGTCTGCGCGTCGCAGCCGTGCCGTCCATGGCGATCGTCGCCGTCCCCGATGCCATTCACGTTTTCGCGCAGCGTTATCCCGATGTCGACGTCACGTTGCAGGTCGCGGATTCGCTGACCGTTTGCCAGTGGCTCGCAACCGGTTATGCCGACGTCGGCATCGCCTCCGAGATTTTCAACGGCACGAGTGTCGCGTCCGAGGTGGCGCGCAAGAGCCGGGGCGTGTGCATCGTGCCGCGCGATCACCGGCTCGCGAGCCGCGGCGACACGGTCACGCCGGCGGACTTCGTCGGCGAACGCTTTCTGTCGCTCAAATCGAGCGACGTGATGCGCAAACGGATCGACGACGCTTGTCAGATCGACGGCGAGGACAAGCGCATCCTCGCCTATGAATCGCATTTCGCCGCGGCGATCTGCCGGATGGTCGCGTGCGGCTTGGGCGTAAGCGTGATGAACCAACTGGTCGCGCGCGAATACGCGAGCCAACTCGCCATCCTGCCGTTCTCAAAGCGCATCGAGTTCTCTACTTACGTCGTCTATCCGCTCAACAGCCCCATGAACATGCTGGCGAAGTCCTTCGCCGACGCGTTCCGGGAAAGCAGCGGCTGACGGCGCGCTGCGGGACCGGTCGGCCGCGCGGGGCGCCATTGCTTAGCCGACGCTGGCGCCGCTGATTTCGTCGGCGGTGTTCCTGACCGCACGCCCCCATTCCTCGATCCGGTCCGGCTCGAAGCGCGAGCCGGGCATCGAGAAGCACACGCCTGCCACCGCGACGCCGTTGCCATCGAAGATCGGTGCGCCGATGGCGTAGATCTGGTGTCGGTACTGGCCGAGATTGACGGAATAGCCGCGCGTGCGAATGCGCTCGAGCTCTTCGCGGATCAGCGCGGGATCGTTGATCGTGTTCTCGCCGTACTTCGGCAGATCGCGCCCGAGAATCGTGTCGATCTCGTCCTCGTCCATGTGCGCGAGGATGGCGAGGCCGTTGGCCGTCGCATGAAACGGCGACACGCTTCCGATGGAGTACGCCGTACGGACGGGCTGCTTGCACTCGGTTTCCTCGATGAGAACCATCGCCGTAGAGCCGTCCGGGATCGAGAGATGAACGGTCTCGTTGACGAGATCGCACAGGTCCTGCATCGGCTGGCGCGCGGCTTTCTGCAATGCGCCGCCTTTCAGTGCGACGGGCCGCACGCCCACCACCCGCGCGCCAATCTCCCAGCGCGTCACTTCGCTGCCGGCCTGACGCAGCCAGCCCGCTTCTTGAAACGTCATCAATACGCGCTGCACGCTCGACTTCGGCATCTTCAGCAGCTTCGACAGTTCGCTGACGCCGATCGGCTGATGCTGCGAGACGGTCTCGATGATCTCGATGCTCTTCAGGAGGCTGTTCATTTTTGATCCTTGCGATCGACGAGCTCACATGCTAGCTTGTACCGTACTGAGGCACATCGTGCCGTATTGTGGCACAAGATGAAGGTGCACGCAACCCAGAGAAACGCAGAGGAAGGCAATGGGCTTGAGAATCGGAGTAGACATCGGTGGGTCGTTCACGGACTTCGCCGTGCTGGACGACGTGACGCGCACGACGCGCACGCTGAAAGTTTTTTCGCGGCCGGACTCGCCGGGCAGCGAAGTAATCGATGGCATGCAGGGCTTGCGCGAGCGTTTCGGCATCGACCCGCGCGACGTCACCTACTTCACACACGGCACGACCGTCGGCGTGAACGCGGTGGTGATGCGCAAGGGCCTGCGCCTCGCGCTCATCACGACACGTCATTTCGAGGACGTGCTGGACATCGCGCGCCTGAAGATTCCCGACATGTATCACCTGATGTCGCGCCGCCCGGAGCCGCTCGTCACACGCGACCGCGTGTTCGGCGTCGATGGCCGAATGCGGCCGGACGGCACCGAGGAAACACCCATCGACGAAACCAGCGTGTTGGCCGCACTCGCCGCGCTGCAGGCGGCGCGATGCGAAGGTGTGGTCATCTCGCTGCTGCACTCGTACCGCAACCCCGCGCACGAGCAGCAGGTCAAGGCGATCATCGAGAAGGCCGCACCCGGATTCTTCGTGTCGTGCTCGCACGAAGTGTGGCCGATCATCCGCGAATATGAGCGTACGGTCACCGCCACGATCGGCGGCTATGTGCAGCCGCGCGTCTCGCAATACCTCTCGCGCCTGCAAGCCGCGCTCGCCGAGAGCGGCGTCGGCGCCGATCTCAAGGTGACCAAGTCCAACGGCGGCGTGATGAGCGCCGAGAACGGCAAGAGCAACTGCGTGCAAATGATCCTCTCGGGCACCGCCGCCGGCGTGATCGGCGCGTCGTATCTGGCGGGCATCTGCAAGATCAAGGACTGCATGAGCCTGGACATCGGCGGCACGACCGCGGACGTCGCGCTGATCGTCGATGGCAAGCCGCAGTACGCCACCGGCGAATACATCGGCGACTTTCAGATTCACATTCCGTCGGTATCCGTGTCGTCGATCGGTGACGGCGGCGGCTCGATTGCCTGGGTCGACGATTTCGGCGTCCTCAAGGTCGGCCCGGAGAGCGCCGGCTCGAATCCCGGTCCGGTGTGCTATGGCCGCGGCGGCACGCGCCCCACCATCACCGACGCGTTCGCGGTGATCGGCGTGCTGGGCCGCGCCTCGCTCGGCTATAACGCGGTGAAGGTCGATGTCGACGCGAGCCGTCGCGCGATCGAACCGCTCGCGCAGCGCCTCGGCCTCGATGTGCATGGGACGGCCGCTGCAATCATCGATGTGGCCGTGTCCGGCATGTACGGCGGCGTCAGCCGCATCGTGTCGCGCTTCGGTATCGATCCGCGCACGTTTTCGCTGATGCCGTTCGGCGGCGCCGGGCCGATGCTCGGCGGTTTTCTCGCCCGCGCGCTGAACATGAAGCATCTCGTCGTGCCGACCACGCCGGGCGTGCTGAGCGCGCTGGGCGGCCTGATCGCCGACACGAAGAACGACTTCGTGCGCACCACCTACTACCCGCTCGACGCCGTCTCGCTCGACAAACTGTCCGGCGACCTCGCCGCGCTCGAAAAGCAGGCGCGCGAATGGATCATCAACGAGACCGGCTCCGACAAGGGCGCCGAGATGTCGGTGTCGGCGGACATGCGCTACCGCGGCCAGTCGTTCGAAGTCGACACGCCGCTCGATCCACAATCGATCCGCAACGGCGACATGGCGACCATCGCCGACGCGTTCCATCGCGAACATCACCGCCTGTACGGCCACAGCGATGCCGCGTCGCCCGTGCAGGTCGTGGCGCTGCGCCTCGTGATCAGCCTGCCGACGCCCAAGCCGGACATGCCGAAGATCGCCGTGGGCGAAGGCGCGCCGCCCGTCGAGGCGATGATCGACGTATACCTGGACGGCGCATGGCGCACCGTGCCGCTCTATCACCGCTCGGTGCTGCTCGCGGGCCACCGTTTCGACGGTCCGGCGATCATCGCGCAGGACGATACGACGACCTGCGTGCTGCCGGGCTGCGAAGCCGTCGTCGACGAATACGGCAACCTGCTGCTGTCGGTGCGGTAAGCGCAGATGACTTTCGAAGGAAAGAGACAATGACATTCAATCGATCCGTTCTGCAGATTTTCGCCAACTATTGCGTTGCGGCCGCCGAAAGCATGGCGCACACGCTGATGCGCACGGCACATTCGGCCTTCGTCAAGGAAACCGAGGATTTCTCGTGCACGATCATGACGCCCGAAGGTCTCACCTTCGCGTCGCCGAAGACGCTCGGCGCAACCTGGTATCCGGGCCTCGACTTCGGGTCGGTGATCGAGGCCATCGATCACTACGTACCCGGCGACATCGGCATGACCAACGATGCCTACAGCGGCTACGTCGCCACGCATACGCCCGACGTCATGATGTGGAAGCCGGTGTTCTACAACGGCGAGATCGTCTGCTACGTCGGCGGCCACATTCACAACACCGACATGGGCGGCGCGGTGCCCGCCTCACTGTCGCGCACGCTCACCGAGATCTACCAGGAAGGCATCCGCTGGGCACCGACCAAGATCATGCGTGCCGGTGTCCTCGACGAAACGCTGCTCGATCACATGGCGATCAACGTGCGCGCCCCCGAGCAAAATCGCGGCGACCTGAAGGCGCAGATCGCGATGCTGATGACCGGCGAGCGGCGCGTACTGGAGATCATCGAACGCTTCGGCATCGAGGATTTCAAGGCAGGCATGCGCGCGATGATCGACTACTCGGAGGAACAGGCGCGCGCGATCGTCGCCGCGATGCCCGACGGCGAATACTTCTTCGCCGAATACGCGGACGAGGATTCGGTCAACGGCAAACCGCTGCGCGTCGCGCTCAACCTGAAGGTCGAAGGCGAATCGCTCGTGCTCGACTTCACGGGCAGCGATCCGCAGCTCAATTCGTCGCTGAACATGCCGACCGGAGGCAAGGAGCGGCACGTGCTCGCGCTCGTCGGGCTGAACTATGTGCTTTATTCGCTGCATCCCGATCTGCTGCTGAATGCGGGCATGCTGAAGGTCGCGCGCTGCGTGCTGCCGGAAGGCACGATCATGAACTGTGTGCCGCCCGCCGCGGTCGGCATGCGCAGTCTGACCTGCAAGGTCGCGCAGAACGTCACCTTCGGCGCGTTCTCGATGGTCTGCCCCGAGCGCCTGCCCGCGTGCCCGGCTGGTGGCATGTCGATTCTCAACGTGCGCACGGTCGATAGCGACGGCCGCACCGTGATCGCGGCCATCGGTCCGGTGGGCGGCGGCGCGGGCGGGATGATCAGCGCGGACGGGTCTGACGCGTCGGGCGCGAACGTTGCGTTTTTACGCAACACGCCGGTTGAAATCAACGAAGCCGAAGTGCCGATCCGTATCCTCAAGTACGGCATGGTGCCGGGAAGCGCGGGCGCGGGACGCTATCGCGGTGGCCTCGGCACGGTCATGGAATTCCGCGTGTTTTCGCCGGGCACGTTGGTCACGGCGCGCAATCGCGACCGCTCGCGCTTCGCGTCATGGGGCGTGTTGGGCGGCAAGGCGGGATCGAATTCGCGCTTCACGCGCAATCCGGGCACCGAGCGCGCGGAGGATCTCGGCGTCACCGATCTCGTCGTGTGCGGCCCCGGCGACGTGATCCGCCTCGAAGGC
>Ga0209672_100838_pt1 | contig 14294 bp, 12 predicted proteins | sample AraplaCol_mMS_r2_FD_184273 | JGI IMG/M metagenome (GOLD analysis project Ga0209672, IMG submission 184273) | Arabidopsis root microbial communities from North Carolina, USA - plate scrape CL_Col_mMS_r2 (SPAdes) (version 2) | ecosystem: Host-associated > Plants > Roots > Endosphere | place: USA...
GGCACCAAGGAGCGAGCACGAGCGCGAACATCGCGCCCCGCCACTTGTTCCATGCAAATCCGTTTGTCTGGCCCATCGCAAGCCCCTACCCTCTGCAGCCCGCCCATGGTGTGGCGTGCACCGCGATCAGTGCAAGTCCTCGACATCCCAACGATCCGAGGATGCATTGACTTCGATGCGAACGCGCACGTCGGCACGCTCCGTGCGCTCGGCAGCCATCTCGCGCGCCAGTGTGGCGAACTGCTCCTGCAAGGGTGTCGGCCGCCAGTCGCTGCGGCGGGTCATGGCGATGCGTCGACGCAGCACGCCGCCCTCAATGGGGATTTCGGTCAGCGCGCCGGCCTGGCGTTCGAACATGAACTGGTCCATCGACATCAGGCTCAGCCAGTCGCCTTTGAGCATGAGTCCGCGCGTCACCAGGACCGAGCTGCACTCGATGCGCGGCGTCGGCGGCTCGATGCCGTTGATGCGAAACAGCGTTTCCCAGTTGCGCCGCATCGGCACGCCGGGTGCCGGCACGGCCCAGGGATAGGCAAGCAAATCGTCGATCGCCACGAGCTTTTGCTGTCGCAGCGGATGGGCGCTGTTGCCGACAATGAAGAGCTCGTCATCGAACAAGCCCTCCTGTTCCACATCGTTCGCCGGCGCCGGATGACGCATGGCGCCGCCGATCATCAGGTCGATATCGCCATGGCGCAGCGAGGTGAGCAACTCGCCATACGGCGCCTCGCGCACATCCACGGAGGCGCTCGGATGTTCCTGCGCGAAGCGCGCGAGCAAGTCCGGCAGGAACACGGCGCGCGCCATCGGCAAGGTGCCGATGCTGATGCGGCCGCCGCCGTATTTGCCGGCAGCGATTTCGTCGACGCCGGTACGCAGCTCCGCCAGCATCAGGCGAACGAAGCGCACGAATCGGCTGGCCAAGTCAGTGGGACGCACGACGCGTCCGGCTCGCACCAGCAACTCAGCGCCCAAGGCATCCTGCAGCTCGCGCACAGCGCGGTACACCGCCGGTTGCGATAACGCGATCTGTTCTGCCGCCGTGGCGTAGCTGCTGTATTGAACGACAGCCACCAACGCGCGCAGCTGGACCATGCTGATGCGTCGCTCGATATGGCTCAGCGGCGCCAGACGCGCCGAGCGGCGCACCAGGCGCACGCCGTGCGTGAGATAGCGCAACGCGCGCTCCACGCGAATGATCCAGGCCCGTCCGCTGATGGTCGGGCGCGTGCCGTCGACCTGGCGTTCGAACAGGCGGATTTCGAGATTGCGTTCCAGCTTGCCCACGGCCTGGGTCAAGGCCGGCTGCGAAAGACTGACCTGTTCGGCAGCCACGCTCATGCTGCCCGCGCGGGCGATCACGCTGAGCGAGTCCAGGTGGCGAAGATTGAGCGAGTAAATCTTGTCCATGCGCAATCAATAGTATTTGCTTATGCGTCAATAAGAAAACGAATTTGGCAACACCAGTGTTTTGGCGCAGATTTCGAGCACGACCAGAGGGCAAGAAAACCCTGTCGTAACAATCGATATCAATCTCGAAAGTCGTGTCCGGATTTTTTGATGGCGCAACGCAGCATCAGAGGACGACAAATCCCAACTTTCGCGGACTTATCCGATGTTGCGATGCAAGAAAAACCCTCTCCCCCGCATACACCGATAGTGAACTGACCGCGCTTATGAAGATCATCGATTCCCACCTGCACGCCATCGCCTCCGACACGGCCACGTATCCGAAAAATCCCATCGGTGGCCATCAGTCCGAGTGGTCGCAGCAGCGCCCCGTCGATGCCGCAGGCGTGATCAAGGCGATGGACGCGGCCGGCATTGCCAAGGCCGTGGTGGTGCAAGCCTCCACCGTCTATGGGCACGACAATCGCTATGTGGTCGACACGGTGCGCGCTTATCCCGATCGACTGACCGGCGTGTATTCGATCGATGCATTGGCGCCCGATGCCGTCGAGCGCATCGATCATTGGGAAGCGCAAGGCCTGCACGGTTTTCGCCTGTTCACCACCGGCACCACCATGCCCGGACAGTCCGATTGGCTGGGCCACAAGGATTCTTATCCGGCGTGGGCGCATGCCGAACGCAAGGGCATTCCTGTCTGCCTGCAGATGACCATGCAAGGCCTGCCGACCCTGCGCACCTTGCTGGAACACTTCCCCGGTGTGCGCGTGCTGCTCGACCATTGCGCCCGTCCGAACCTGGACGATGGCGTGCCCTACAAGGCGGCGCAGATGTTGTTTGAGATGGCGCAGTTCGACGGCGTGTATCTGAAGCTGACCAATCGCACCTTGGCGGCGGCGGCGCAAGGCCTGTCCCATCCCATCGATTTCCTCGAGAAACTGGTAAGCACCTTTGGTGCCGAGCGCATTGCCTGGGGCTCCAATTTCCCGGCCGCGGAAGGCTCGCTGCATGAACTGGCGACGACGGCGCGCGATGTGCTTTCGAGCCTGCCGCAGCCGCTGCAGGCGATGATCTTCGGCGGCACGGTCCAGCGCATTTATCCGGCACTGGCGGGAGTATCGGCATGAGTCGGCCGACCCACCTGCAGACCGTGTTGAAGACCACGGCACTGACCACACCTCTGAAGGACGGCACGCTCAAGAGTGACCAGGTGGTGCTCGACTTCACCGAGATCAGCCCGATCCACAAGGCGTTTGCACCAATGGTGCGCGAGGCGGCGTTCGACATCTCGGAGTTGGCGATCGTCACGGCGCTGCAGGCGATTGCGTATCAGCGGCCGGTGGTGTTGCTGCCGGTGGTGGTGGCCTCGCGTTTTCAGCGCGGCTGCCTGATCTCCTATCGCCCGCATGGCGAACTCACGCCTGAGCAACTGCGCGGCAAGCGCGTCGGCGTGCGTTCGTATACGCAGACCACGGGCATGTGGGTGCGCGCGCACCTGGTCGAGGATGCCGGGCTTGCAACTTCTGACATCCATTGGGTCACTCACGATCCGGCACATGTCACGCAATACCAGGACCCGCCGTTCGTGGAACACCCTGCCCATGGCAAGGACTTGCTGGCCATGCTGCACGATGGCGACATCGACGCGGCCATCTTCGGCAACGATCTTCCCGAGGGCGATGACTATGTGCCGGTGATCGCCCATGCCAGGGCCAAGGACCTGGCATGGGCGCAGCAGCACGGTTTTGTGCCGATCAACCATGTGGTCGCGGCCAGCGCCGAGACCTGCCGGCGCGAACCGGACGCCGTGCGCGCCGCTTATGCCCTGCTGGTGGAGGCCGAAGGCCGCCAGCAGGCGTCCACCGCGGGTCCGCGCAAGACGTTCTCTGGTTTTGACGCCCTGTCCGGCCCCCTGGAGTGGATCATCGACGCCTGCTTGGAACAGGCGCTGCTACCGCGCAAGCTTGGCCTCGACGAGGTGCTGGGTCCCGCGCACGCTTTGCTCGAAGGCAAGACGGCTTGATATTGCGCCATTGCGCCAACGCGATCCCTTACCAGAGTTCAGTTTCCAGATGACCCGACCGGTGAACCTCCAAACCCATCTGACGTCGCAGCGGCATCCGCTCTATCGCGACCTGACCTTCCAGGTGGTGGTGGGCATCGTCCTCGGCGTGCTGGTTGGTGTGGTGTGGCCGAACATCGGTGCCGCGCTGAAGCCGCTGGGCGATATCTTCATCCGCCTGATCCAGATGGTGGTGGGACTGATCATCTTCTGCACGGTCACGCACGGCATCGCCAGCGTGCGCGACATGGGCAAGGTGGGACGCATCGCGCTCAAGGCGATGGTGTATTTCGAACTGGTCACCAGCGTGGCGCTGGTGATCGGCCTGGTCGCGGTCAACCTGCTCAAGCCTGGTGTCGGCATGCATGTCGACCTCGCCACGCTCAAGCAAGGCATGGACGCCGCTGAGCACGTGCCGGCCGCACCCCAGGGATTTGGCGAGTTCCTCACCAACCTGGTGCCGACTTCTGCCTTGGGCGCTTTCAGTCGCGGCGACATCCTGCAGATTCTGCTGTTCTCCGTGCTGTTTGCCTGCGGCCTGGCCAGCCTGGGTGAAAAAGCGCAGCCGGTGCTGCGCGTCGTCGATGCCACCCAGCTCTCGTTGTTCTGGATCATTCGCCAGGTAATGAAGATTGCTCCCATCGCGGCATTCGGCGCGATCGCCTTCACCACCGCCAAGTTCGGCGCCGCCAGCCTGTTGCCCTTGGCCAAGCTGGTGGGTGTGTTCGCGCTGACCTGCGCGGTCTTCCTCGCGGTGGTGCTTGCGCCGATTTCCTATGCCTGCGGCTTCAGCCTGCTCAAGCTGATGCGCTACGTCCGCGAGGAGCTGGTGCTGGTGCTCGGCACCAGCTCGTCGGAAAGCGTGTTTCCGCAGCTCACCGAAAAGTTGACTCGTCTTGGCGTGAACGAGTCAGTGGTCGGCATGGTGCTGCCCACCGCTTACAGCTTCAACCACGACGGTACCTGTTTGTACTTCGCGGCGGTCACGGTGTTCCTCGCACAGGCCACCGATACCGCGCTGGGCTGGCAGGGCCAGTTGGGCTTGCTGTTGATTTTGCTGGTCACGTCCAAGGGTGGCGCAGGTGTATCGGGCTCGGCCATCGCGGTACTGACCATGACGCTGGCGGCGACCAAGACCATACCGGTCAGCAGCGTCGCCTTGATTCTTGGTGTGCATCGCATTCTGTCGGCGGGCTTCGTGTTCGTGAATATCGTCGGCAATTGCGTGGCCACCGTGGTGGTTGGCCGCTGGGAACAGGCAGTCGATCGAGAACAGCTACAAAAAGAACTACACGCGGGTTAACAGGAAGTCAGCCTTCAAAACAACATGTGTCTCGCGGCACCTGATGGCGCCGCGGCGGGGAGGAGTGCGTCGGTGAAAAGGTCAATGACACGTCAATCGCTATATCTCGGTTTGCTCGCCGCCCTGCTGGTGCCTGCCGCTTACGCGCAGGACACGCAGGCCGCGCCGGACAGCGGACCGGGCGCCAACTGGGCCGACAGCTATACGGCAGCGCAGGCCGATGCGCAGCCTAGTGCCGTCGCCCCAGCCGATACGCTCGCTCCCACGCCACCGCCTGCGCGCGAGCCTGGCCTGCCACGCCCGGCGTGGGTGCAGAACTTGATCGACGATGGCGTCAATATCCGCGCCAGCCTGGTCGACCAGTTCGCCAAGAACACCACCGGCGGTGTGGCCCAGGGCAGCCACAACGTGGGCCAGTTCTACGTCGGCGCGGATCTCGATCTGGGCAAGATCTGGGGATGGACGGGGTCGACCTTCCACTTCACCGTCTATCGCGACTATGGCCTGAGTCTCAACGCACTGGTCACCGGCACTTATACCAAGCAGCAGTACATCTACAAAAACCCCTATACGCGCTGGCATCTGGGCTTGTTCTCGTACGAGTACAAAGGCCTGGACGACAGGCTGGATATCCAGGTCGGTCGCCTGGGCAGTACGACGTACTTCGGTCACCTGGTGGTGAACTGCCAGTTCACCTCTGCCAATACCTGCGGCGAGCCGCGCATGCTGGTTTCCGAAACCGGCCTGAGCCTGCTGCCGTCGGCGACCTGGGGCGGCAACGTGAAGTACAAGACCACCGAGAACACCTACGTCGACGTCGGTGCGTTCGAGGTCAATCCCACCGTGCAGCCCAGCAATGGCCTGAACTGGGGCATCGAACATGCCACCGGCTACACCGTTCCGGTTGAATTCGGCTGGGTGAAGAATGATCCGCGCACCGAGCAGTTTCCGTTCGAGTTGAAGGGTGGTGCTTATGTGAGCACGGCGCCGCTGACCGATATCGACATGAACACGCGCGGTCAACCGCTGGGCATCAAGGGCGGCACCGCCGCCACCGATAACCACGTGCGCGACGGCATCTACCTGATGGGCGACAAGGTGATCTGGCGTCCGGACCCGAGTTCGCCGCGCAGCTTCAACGTGTTCGGTGGCTGGGTGCAGCAGCTGGAGCAGCAGGAAATCATGCGCCAGCAGATCTATGCCGGCTTTGTGATGACCGGGCCGTTCGCCTCGCGTCCGTACGACACGCTCGGCCTCAACATCTCCGAGTTCGAGTTGACCACGGCCGAGCGCGACTTTCTTGCCCAGGAGCGCGCCAAGCTCGGCGGCAGCGGCTGGAACGCCCGCCATCAGACGGCTGCCGACCTGACCTACAGCTACCACATCGTCAAGGGCCTGGAGCTGATGCCGAGCGTGCAGTACATCGTGCACCCGGACAACTCCGCCATTCCGAAAACCGCGGTGTTGCCGAAGAACCTGCTGGTCTATGCCATCGGCCTGCGCATGGACATCGGCGTGCTGATGGGCTTCAAGCCTGCCGCCGCCAACGATTGATGTTCGAAAGAGGATGAGACATGTCTGTCGTAGTAACCCGCATCGAACGCGCCCCTGCCAACGTCATTGACGGCCTGGCCAAAGTCGGCGTCGCCACGGCACACGAAGCACAGGGCCGTAGTGGCCTGATGCATTCCAGCCTTCGCCCGATCTACAGCGGCGCACGCATCGCCGGCTCGGCGGTCACGGTGCTGATGCCGCCGGGCGACAACTGGATGATGCATGTGGCGATCGAACAGCTGCGCGAAGGCGATCTGCTGATTGCAGCCACAACGAGCCCTTGCGAAGACGGCTATTTTGGCGACCTGCTCGCCACTTCGGCCAAGGCGCGCGGCTGCCGTGGCCTGATCATCGATGCCGGTGTGCGCGATGTGCGCGACCTCACCGCGATGGGGTTCCCCGTGTGGAGTCGCGCCATCCACGCGCAGGGCACGGTCAAGGAGACGCTGGGCTCGGTCAACGTGCCGGTGGTCTGCGCCGACGCCCTGGTCCATCCGGGCGACGTGGTGATTGCCGATGACGACGGCATCTGCGTGGTGCCGCGCGCCACGGCCGCGCACGTACTGGAACAAGCCCAGGAGCGCGAAGCGCGCGAAGAGGCGAAGCGCCAACGCCTGGCCGCGGGCGAACTGGGCCTGGACATCTACGATATGCGCGAGCGCCTGGCGCGCAAGGGCCTCACCTATGTCTGAGGCAATGCGCCCGCTGGTCATCGACTGCCACGGTCACTACACCACTGCACCGAAGGGGCACGACGCATTCCGCGACGCCCAGCTGAAGCACTTTGCCGACCCGTCGCAACCGTTGCCCGCCTACCCCGCCATCTCCGATGACGAGATACGCGAAAGCATCGAGACCAACCAGCTGCGCCTGCTGCGCGAGCGCGGCCTGGATATGACCATCTTCTCGCCGCGCGCGAGCACCATGGCCCATCATCAAGGCGACGAGGCGGTCAGCCAGGCGTGGACGCGTCATTGCAACGACTTGATTGCGCGCGTCGTCGGGCTCTATCCGGAGACCTTCATCGGCGTATGCCAGCTGCCGCAGTCACCCGGCGTGACGATCAGGCACTCGATCGCCGAACTGGAGCGCTGTGTCAACGAACTGGGCTTCGTGGGCTGCAACCTCAACCCCGACCCCTCGGGTGGCCACTGGAACGGGCCGCCGCTGACCGATCGCGCCTGGTATCCGTTCTTCGAGAAGATGGTGGAGCTCGACGTGCCTGCCATGGTCCATGTCTCGGGCAGCTGCAACGCGAACTTCCACGCCACCGGCGCGCACTACATCAACGCCGATACCACGGCCTTCATGCAGTTCCTGCAGGGCGACCTGTTCAAGGATTTTCCCAGCCTGCGCTTCGTGATCCCCCATGGCGGCGGCGCGGTGCCTTATCACTGGGGTCGTTATCGCGGCCTGGCCGACATGCTGAACAAGCCGCCGCTGAGCGAACACGTGATGAACAACGTGTACTTCGACACCTGCGTGTATCACCAGCCCGGCATCGACCTGCTGTTCAAGGTGATCGACGTGAAGAACATCTTGTTCGGCTCGGAGATGGTCGGCGCCGTGCGCGGCATCGATCCCACCACCGGCCATTATTTCGACGACACCCGCCGCTATATCGAAGCGGCCAACCTCTCTGCCCAAGAGCGGCACCAGGTGTACGAAGGCAATGTCCGCCGCGTTTATCCGCGGCTGGATGCGCAACTCAAAGCACGCGGCAAGTAAGCCGCCGAGGCGCCAAGCGCCTCGACGATCAGCCCCGCACCTGCCAGCTCTCCAGCAGGATACGCGTCTGTTCCATCACCGTCGCCTTGAGCAAGGCGCCCTTGGCGGCGTCGATCTCCTTCCATCCCAGGGCGTCCAGGCAGGCGCCCGGGGGATGGAAGAACGGCAGGATCTGGCCCTTGAGGGTAAGCAGGCGTATCCGCGTGATCGGATCGCGGGTAGTGGTGCCCGTGATGCGCGCCAGCAAGCTCAGGCGCAGCTTGTTCAACGGCTGCTTGAGCCGCCGCTCCAGCAGTTGCGAGGCGACCAGTGGCTCGTCGCCCGCCACTTCGCGCACCATGAACAGGCGTCGCTTGGATGCCTGGCTATCGGTCAGCACCATGTCCAGCACCACCTCGTGGATGCGCAGGAAGGCGTCGATCAGCGCCGCCGTGCCGGGCTCGCCTTTCAAAATGCCTGACGCCTGCTGCATGGCAGGCTCGAAACGGCCGCGGATGTCATCGGCGATGAACTGGGCGCAGGCCCGGTAAACCCCTTCCTTGTTCTCGAAGTAGTACTGCAGCGCCGGCGCGTTGACGCCGGCCGCCGCGGCGATATCGCGCGTGGATGCGCCCGCGTAGCCATGCTCGCCGAACAAGGCCACGGCCGCGTCGATGATGCGCTGGCGCGTCTCATCGCCGCGCGCATAGCCTCCGGCCGACGAGTGCCGGGGACGCTTGGATGGGCTCATGCACGGTTCTCCTGCTTGCTCCCGGGAAATATATCATTTGACAAAGTTATTCCAATCGGAATAAATCTTCCAGCTGGAATATATTGGACACGCCCTCATGCCCGCCCCCTCCGGCTCCACGCCCGGCGAAGTAAAGAAAGATCCCGCCGCCCCCAGCTCGCGCCGCACCAAGGCGGGCAAGATCCTGCTGCCCGTCGCCATTGTCCTGGCCGTCATCGCGGTGCTGGCCCTGGGCTACTGGTGGGTGGTCGGCCGCTATATGCAGAGCACCGACGACGCCTATCTGCGCGCCGACAGCATGACCGTGGCGCCCAAGGTCAGCGGCTACGTCACCGACGTCTATGTGGGCGACAACGCCACGGTGAAGGCAGGCGATCCGCTGGTGCGCCTGGATGGACGCCAGTACCGCGCGGCGCTGGACCAGGCCCAGGCGACGGTCGATGCACGCCAGGCCGATATCCAGCGCGCACAGGCCGCCATCCTGCAGCAGCGTGCCGCGATCGAGCAGGCCAAGGCGCAGCAGCTGACCGCCCAGATCAGCAGCCGTCACGCCGAAGACGAAGTGCGCCGCTACGGCCCCCTGGCCACCACCGGTGCGGAGAGCAGCGACCAGCTGTCGGTACTCACCAGCAACCGCGACCAGGCGAAAGCGACGCTGGCGGCAGACACGGCCGCGCTCGACCAGGCGCAGGCGAAGATCGCCGACCTCAATGCGCAGATCGCCCAGGCGCGCGCACAGCTCGAAGCCGCCCAGGCCTCGGCACGCCAATCGAAGCTCGACCTCGACGACACCTTGATCCGCAGCTCGCTGCCCGGGCGCGTGGGCGATCGCACGGTGCGCGTGGGTCAGTATGCGCAACCCGGCACGCGGATGATGACGGTGGTGCCGATCGAAGGCGTCTACCTCACCGCCAATTTCAAGGAAACCCAGATCGGTCAGATGCGCGCAGGCCAGCATGCCAGCGTGCGTGTCGATGCGCTGCCCGATACCGAACTGCATGGCGTGGTCGAGAGCTTCGCGCCAGGCACGGGTGCGGAATTCGCCCTGCTGCCGCCTGAAAACGCTACCGGCAACTTCACCAAGATCGTGCAGCGCGTGCCGGTGCGCATCCGCCTGGAAGCCGATGAGCAAACCCGCAAGCTGCTGGTGCCGGGCCTGTCGGTGACGGTGAAGGTGGATACGCGTCAGGCGCACGAGGACGGCAAGGTCGCGTCCGCAGAGCGCCATCATGGCTGAGGCAGTCGCCCCGCCTGCCGCGCATCCTGAGCGCGCGAGCGTCGCGGACTGGATCGCGGTCGCGGCCGGCTCGCTGGGCGCGTTGATGGCGACGCTCGACATCTCCATCACCAACTCGGCCCTGCCGCAGATCCAGGGCGAAATCGGCGCCACCGGCACCGAGGGCACCTGGATTTCCACCGGCTATCTGATGTCGGAGATCGTGATCATCCCGCTCGCCGCGTGGCTGACCCGCGTGTTTGGCCTGCGCAACTTCCTGCTCGGTTGCGCGGTGTTGTTCATCCTGTTTTCGATGATGTGCGGCATCTCGACCACGCTGATGGCGATGATCATCGGCCGCATCGGCCAGGGCCTGACCGGCGGCGCGATGATCCCCACCGCACAGACCATTATCCGCAGCCGCCTGCCGATGTCGCAGCTGCCGATCGGCATGACGGCCTTCGGACTGATCGTCCTGCTTGGCCCGCTGCTGGGTCCGGTGCTCGGCGGCTGGTTGACGGAGAACATCAGCTGGAGCTGGTGCTTCTTCATCAACCTGCCGGTATGCATCGGCCTGATCGTCTTGCTGCTCGTCGGCCTGCCATCGGACAAGCCGCACTGGGAGGCCTTGCGAAAGGCTGATTGGCTGGGCGTGTTCGGACTGGCGATCGGGCTGAGTTCGCTGACCGTGGTACTGGAAGAAGGCCAGCGCGAGCGCTGGTTCGAATCCGGCATGATCATCTGGCTCAGCCTGCTGTCGTTTGCCGGCATGGTCTTGATCGCCATCTCGCAATTCACCGCCGCCAAGCCGGTGATGCGCCTGAGCCTGCTGAAGAACCCGCGCTACGCCAGCGTGATCTTCATCGTGCTGGTGGTGGGCGCGGCCTTGTACGGCGTGATCTATGTGATTCCGCAATTCCTCGGCCTGATCGCGGGCTACAACGCCGAACAGTCGGGCTGGGTCATGCTGGTCTCGGGCGTGCCGGCTTTCATGATGATGCCGATACTGCCGCGCCTGCTGGGCAAGGTGGATTTCCGCATCCTGGTGATCACCGGCCTACTGTGCTTCGTGGTCAGCTGCATGCTCGACATTCACCTTACCGCCCAGTCCGTCGGCGACGATTTCTTCTGGTCACAGCTGGTGCGCGGCGCCGGCCAGATGCTGGCGATGATGCCGTTGAACCAGGCTTCGATGGCGGCGGTGTCGCGCGAGGAATCAGGCGATGCGGCGGGCATCTACAACATGGCGCGCAACCTGGGCGGCTCGATCGGCCTGGCCATCATTGGCACCGTGATCGACCGGCGCAACACCTTTCATGTGGCGACCATCCGCGAATCGCTATCGGCCAATTCCGTGCTCGGCCAGGATCGCATGGCGGCCAACGCAGCGAGCTGGTTCGCGCAAACCGGCGACATGGCCTACTCGAAGATGCGGGCGCTGGCCCAACTGGCCCAACAGATCCAGCAGCAGGCCCTGGTGATGACGTACTCGGAAATTTTCTATGTGCTGGGCATCGCCCTGCTCTGCTGTATACCGCTCGCCTTGCTGCTGAAGACACCCCGCTACCACGCGCCGGCAGCGACGGGCCACTAAGGATGTTTGTGATGACTACGCTTCCATCGCGCGCGCCGCGCAGCTTGCTGCTGGTGCTGCTTGCCTCGATCACGGCGCTTTCGGGCTGCACGGTCGGCCCCGACTACCGCGGCGCCCCCGATGTGCCCGGCAGCCACGGCCATGCTTTTGTACGTGCGCCAACGACAGGTCTCGCCGCGACACCTGCGCCTAGCCAGTGGTGGACCACGCTCAACGATCCGCAGCTCAATGCACTGATCGACGCGGCGCTGGCACACAACCCCAACCTGCAGGCGGCGCAGGCACGCCTGCGGCAGTCGCGCGAGCAACTGCTGCAACAGCGCACGAAAGCGCTGCCTAACCTTTCGGTGGACGCGGCGGCCGTGCGCGTGCGCGAGCCGGATCTGTCGCTGCTGCAGTCGTCCGACAACAACGCGCAAGGCGGCCAGGGCACGAACTCCTCCGTTGGGCGCGGACCGCTGCAGTTGTATACGGCAGCGTTCGATGCCTCCTGGGAGCTCGACCTGTTTGGCGGGGTGCGGCGCGCCACCGAGTCCTCATCGGCGCAGGCCCAGGCCGTCGAGGCGGACTTCGCCGATGCCCAGGTATCGCTGGCCGCCGAGGTGGCGCAGGCCTATATCGGACTGCGCGATCAGCAGCAGCGCTTGCTGCTGGCCAATCAGTCCACCGAACTCGCGCAGAAGACGCTCGAACTGGTGCAGCAACGCCGTACACGCGGTGTCGCTGCCGATGCGGACGTCGAGCGGCAGACCACCCAGGTGGAAAACACGCGAGCGACGCTGATTCCGCTGGACGAACAGATCACCGAATCGCTGGATCAATTGGCGGTGCTCACCGGCCAGGCACCTGGAGCGCTCGATCAGGCACTGTCGAAGCCGAGCGCACTCCCGATCTTGCCGGCAGCGGTGCCAGTCGATGATCCGGCAAGCCTGCTGCGACAGCGCCCGGATATCCGCGCCGCCGAACGTCGACTGGCCTCGATCAACGCGCAGATCGGCCAGCACACGGCCGATCTGTTTCCCAAGGTGACCTTGATGGGTTTCCTTGGCAGCACCGGCGTGAACCCCGCCGACCTGGCGAAGAAGAGCGCGCTCACCTGGCTGGGCGTGCCTTACCTGCAGTGGAACGTGTTCGATTTCGGCCGCACCCACAGCAGCATCCGCCAAGCCGAGGCCGGCCGCGATGAAGCCGCCGCCACCTACACGCAGACCGTGCTCGCCGCGTTGCAGGACGCCAACAACGCCCTGTCCCGCTACGGCCACCAGCGCGACAGCGTGGCGCGCCTGCAGCAGATCGAAGCATCGGCGAATCGTTCCGAGCGCCTGATGCACCAGCGCTACGGCGCGGGCGCATCCTCGCTGATCGACCTGATGGATACCCAGCGCACGCAGTTCACCGCGCATCAGAACCTGATCGAAGGGCAAGCCGATCTGCTCAAGGACTTTGTGTCATTGCAGAAGAGTCTTGGGCTGGGTTGGCAATAAGCGTGACAGCGATGTACGACTAGACTATCGACGCCGCGCTCACGCATGAGCGTCAAGCCAAACGCTTACGAAAGTCCTGCACTCGCGTCACGCGGCGCACTGGAACATGCAGCCCTGTTCTGCGCGAATCAGGTGCTGCCCATGTCAAGCAAAGACCGAAAAGACGTCCCCCACCCGCACGACCATCAGCCCACGCAAGTGGAAACGCCGGCAGAGCGAGACGCACGCAAGAAGAAAGAATCGGAGAACCATGAGGAGGCGCTGGAAGAAACCTTTCCCGCAAGTGACCCTGTTTCTCCGTTTATTCCTGCCAAGCCGCCCAAGGACGACTGACGACGGATCACACGAAGCCTCGCTGTCGCGACGCTGACGACCTTCACCGAATGCGGGCCTCGCACTCTCCACCGCGTCACGGACGCCGGCTCACCATGCTCTGAATTCCCGGAGCAAACGCATGAGTGCCAAAGGCGACGAGGTCATCCTGGAGCCGTTGGCAGGTGGGAATGCGCCAGACTCCAAGAGCAGCAAGTCCCAGGCGTGGTGGCAACGCCTGAGCGCAGGCTTCGTCACCGGAGCCGCCGACGACGATCCCAGCGGCGTCGCCACTTACTCGCAAGTCGGCGCGCGATTTGGCTACGCGCTGCTGTGGATCGTCTTTCTGACCATACCGCTGATGATCGCGATACAGATGATCAGCGCACGCGTGGGCCGCGTCACGGGTCGCGGACTGGCGGATAACCTCTCGCGCAGTTTTCCTCGGCCCGCGGTGTGGTCGCTGGTGTTTCTGTTGGTCGTCGCCAATGTGATCAATATCGCCGCGGATATCGCCGCGATGGGCGCGGCCTTGCAGTTACTGGTCGGCGGCTCTGCCGTCGCGTTCGGCGTGGTGCTTGCGTTGATCTCGACGGGCTTGCAGGTGTTCGTTCCCTTCGCGAAATATTCGCCCTACCTCAAGCTGCTGGCCTTGAGTCTGTTTTCCTATGTGGCGACGGCCTTCGTGGTCAAGGTGCCGTGGGGTGAAGTGATGAAGTCCACCCTGCTTCCGCACCTGCAATGGAACGTGGCGTATCTCACGGCGATAGTCGCGGTGCTTGGCACCACCATCAGCCCCTACCTCTTTTGCTGGCAGGCAGCGCAGGAGGTGGAAGAAATACGCGAGAGCGATGAACGCGAGCCGTTGAAGCACGCCGATGCGCAGGCACCCGACGCACTCAAG
>Ga0209672_100841_pt1 | contig 14165 bp, 16 predicted proteins | sample AraplaCol_mMS_r2_FD_184273 | JGI IMG/M metagenome (GOLD analysis project Ga0209672, IMG submission 184273) | Arabidopsis root microbial communities from North Carolina, USA - plate scrape CL_Col_mMS_r2 (SPAdes) (version 2) | ecosystem: Host-associated > Plants > Roots > Endosphere | place: USA...
AGCCGTTTCGGTGCGTTACTCGAACGTGGAGACGCCATCGGTTTCGCCCACGCTGGATGCCAGCCAGCCGCCGCAGACCGAGACCGAGCGTGGCGATCCCGATGGCGCGTTCGAGCATGCTGCCGTGAAGGTCGACCACACCTACAGCACGCCAGTGGAAACGCATAACCCCATCGAGCTGCACGCCAGCGTGGCGCTCTGGGATGGCGTGCGCTTCACGCTGTATGAAACGACTCAGGCCATCATGAACTTTCGCGCCGTAATGGCGCAGATGCTCGGCGTCCCGACGGACCATGTGCGCGTCATCACCGAATATCTCGGTTCGGGCTTTGGCGGCAAGCTATGGCCATGGACACAGGCATTGCTCGCCGCGGCTGCGGCACGCGATCTTCATCGCCCGGTGAAACTGGTCGTCGATCGCCAGATGATGTTCCACAACGTGGGCCACCGGCCATCCACCAAACAACGCATACGCCTGGGCTGCGATGCGTCCGGCAAACTCACGTCGTTGCGGCAAGACTACGTCTACCAGCGCGCACTGCTGGCCGACTACAAGGAGGACTGTGGCGAGGCCACGGGCTTCCTGTACAGCACGCCCAATTTGCGCGTGACCGGCACTTATGCCGAGCACTTCGTCGGTCCGGCCACCTCCATGCGCGGGCCCGGCGCCGTGCCTGGGCTATATGCGCTTGAATCGGCGATGGATGAACTCGCCATCGCGCTGAAGATGGACGCCGTTGCATTGCGTCTCAAGAATGAGCCCAAGATCGACGAGAAGGAAAACATCCCGTTCTCGTCGCGGCATCTTCAGGAGTGCCTCACGCGAGGCGCCGAAACCTTCGGCTGGGCCCGCCGCGATCCCAAGGTGGCGTCGATGCGCGAAGGCGACAGCATTCTCGGCTGGGGCGTCGCCGCGTGCAGCTGGATCGCCGAGCGATTCGCTGCGGAGGCCGCCGTCACGCTGCTCGCGGATGGTTCCGTGCGCATCGCCAGCGGTACGCAGGACATAGGCACGGGCACCTATACGGTGATTGCGCAGATGGTCGCCGGCCTTACCGGTGTCGATGTCGACAAGGTCAAGGTCACCATCGGCGATAGCCAGCTGCCGCCTGGCCCATGGTCGGGTGGTTCGATGGCAACAGGATCGATGGTTCCCGCGCTGGTGCAGGCCATCGAGCAGGCGGGCAATCAACTTATCCAGATCGCCGCGGAGGATGCCAAGTCGTTTTCGGGCGCCACAGCCGACCAACTTGCCTTTACGCAGGGGAGGGTGCATCGCCAGGGTCAGGAGCCGGGCTCGGGCACGCATTTTTCCGACCTGTTACGCCAGGCGCGCCTTGGGCAGGTCGAAGGACATGGCAAGGCCGAGGGCACCTTCGGGCAGAAGAAAAAGAGCTATTCCACCCACTCCTACGGCGCGCACTTCGTCGAAGTGCGCTGGCAACCTGAGCTGGCGCGGCTACGCGTTCATCGCGTGGTGACCGTGATCGATGCGGGCCGCATCGTCAACCCATTGACCGGCAAAAACCAGATCGAAGGCGCGCTGGTGATGGGCATGGGCATGGCCCTGTTCGAAGAAACGCAGTACGACGCGCGCAACGGCATGGCGGTCAACAGCAACCTGGCCGACTACATCATGACCAGCCATGCCGATATGCCGCCGGAGATGGAGGTCATCTTCCTCGATTACCCCGATACCAAGGTCAACGCCATGGGCGTGCGAGGTATCGGCGAAATCGGCCTGGCAGGCATCGCCGCGGCGATTACCAACGCGGTCTATCACGCCACGGGTAAACGCGTGCGCGCGCTTCCCGTACGCATCGAAGATCTACTGGCAACGGGGTAGCGCCGTTCCACTCCGGCCGATTCGTCACCACACAGCTACACGCGAGTGAACCAGCACGTGCCGCACACTGTCTCGAAGCCGTTAGGGGTTCGATGGAGCTGTGTGCCGTCGGCTAGAAAATAACTAGGTGGACCTTCCGAGCTGGCGTGCGGATCACTGGCCGACGCTGCCGGCAGCCGCGGCGTGACCTTGGTGATGGCAACACGCTTGCCGCTGTTGTCGACAGTCTCAATCCGTTCGTGACGCTCAGCCATGCCGAGACCTCTATGCCAAGTGGCGATTGTGTTGAGAGTGACACAAACGGAGGCGCGTCGGTTCGCAAGCACGGATATGGACGAAATCGATGGGCGTGCAGGTTTGCATTTCGTTGCGAACCACGCGGCAGGTATGAATGGAAACACCGGCCCCAACAGCGATGTCACGCTGCCGCGACCCTCCCATGGCCAGTGTGGACCCCGCGGCATACCTACCGCCCTGGAGTAGTACATGAGCAACGCCAACAACACGAATGCACCCCGCACCCCGCAGACGGATCCGTCCAAAGCGCCTCAAGAAAAGGAAGCGCAGCGTACCGATCGACCCAAGGATGAAAAGGACACGAAGGGACAGCAGTCCGATAACCCGGGACATTCGCAGAAGTGACGACCATTTGATCGCCATGAGGGCCGCCTTTGCGCGGCCCTTTGGTGCACGAGCGCGAGGTTGGGTACGCATGCTCGCGGGAGCAGCGTCTGTAGGGGCGTCCTTTAGAGATTTATTCCATGTTCGATGTAACCGGCAATACCAGTGATGGAGTGAGCTTCACTGGGCTGTACACCCACGCAGCCTCGAACAGTGTCGTTTGGGCCGCAACCTATCGTAAGGACGGGGTCTATAGCGGCAGGCGCAACGGGAGAGTTTTCGGCGTCGGTACCTTTACGGCGGTCGAAACAGGCCAAGCCGTCGCTAACGATATCGAACAGGCATGGTTCGACCTGACATGAGGCGTGCAGACTTCTCGTGGCTTTGATGCACGCGTCGTGTCGCGAGCTCCTTCGTCAGCGTGGCAACCGGCAACCCTGGCCATCATTAGCCCACCGGCAGCTGAAGATCGACAGCCCTCGTCCCGCACAGCGCTCAACGGAGGCATACAGTATCCACATGCATTGGGACGTGTATTGCGAGAAAGACTATAGCGGCTACTGGGTCGTGACCAACTATGCGCATCATAAGACCGACGTGGGGCCCTTCACATCAGAGTCCGACGCAGTAGATAACGCCGTCGATGCACGTGAAAGAATACGGGCGGTATACGGCTTTGACGCATTTTTTGAAGTCGCTGAGCAATAGCGACGCGGCCACCCCCTGTTAACAGTGAATACCGCTGTGTTTCACGATGCCCTGCAACCGTCTGGATAAACTCCAGGGGCAGGGTGCCCTACAGGACATCGACCATGGGCGACATCAGAGGTGTGCACCGCACCGTCTCGTATCGAGCGACATCACGCGAGCGAGACGGGAAAACGCACTGGCACGCCAGGTTTCACTACGACGGACAAACGTCCGAAGCGCTGGGTTCGGTCCGCAACGACTGGTCGCCCTTAGCCGATCCGGATATCAGGATGCACGTGACGCTGCAGCTCTATATCGAGGCTACCTTGCTACGCGGCGTCTATAAGTTGGAGCCGGACGGGTGGCCGGCGATATGAAGGTACGCGCCGCCTTCGCCTTCGATGTACTCGCAGAGCAAAGACGGTGACTGAGCTGATCGACCGGCTTTGCCCTGCCAACTAGGGAGTGCCTACTTAGGCTGCCTTTTGCTTTTTGGCCTCAGCAACCAACTCCTTTTTCCGCTCCGCCATCGCTTCGCCAAGAGACCGCAATTGGTCCTTGTCGAGCAGCTCCTTGGCCTGTTTGAACATCTCCTGTTCTTCCTCTTCGATATGATGCTCAATGAGTTCCTTGAGCACCTTGGCGCGACCCGAAAATTTCTCTGAATCTGGCTCGGTCTTGAAGAGATCGCCCAGAACCAGGTCCTTCGCAGCTCGATGCTCTTCAAGCGCCTCGTAATACATCTTCTCCTGCTCCTTGCCACCTGCATCCCGATAGGCCGGGTAGAAGATTTCTTCCTCGATGGCGACGTGTGCGGACAGTTTGGTTTGAATCGTTGCGATGAGCTCCGCGCGCCGTTTGACAGCACGTGATGTGGTTTCGGTGAGTTCCACAAGGAGCTCCTTGACTTCTTTGTGCTCGGATTTCAGCAATTGGATGGCGTCCACGATGTTCTCGCGTTGAGTGGAAGAGTAGACGGAGCGTGCGGCCTCCCGCGTGAGGCGGATGGCGGTCGTGCGAGAAGGTGGCGTCAAAGCATCGTGTGCCGTCCACCGTCACCCTGATGATCCAGCTAGTGGCGCAAACCGAAACCAGAGTCTGAGCGCACTTTTCAGGCACACCCAAATTGAGAAGCCAGTAGAAACTGAGTCGAAGTGCAACTCTTCTGCCGGCCTCCATGAAAAGCCACTCTGACCCCGGTTGATCGTTGATCAACTAGCCGGAAACTTTGCCTGTGTTCGGCATGCGCACTTTGGGCTCGGAGCGACCGAGCAGCTGCGCGCGATCTGCACCCGTGGCCCTCCGCTTGCAAACCCGCAATGCCTGGCATACAGTGAACCATATGGTTCACTATCAAGCCCGCCTCGACACAACGTTCGCCGCGCTCTCCGATGTCACCCGACGCGGCGTGCTGGAGCAGCTCGGGGGTTCAGACGCCTCGATTTCCGAGCTTGCTCAAAGGTTTCACATGACGCTCACGGGCATGAAGAAGCACGTCAGCATCCTGGAGCAGGCGGGGCTCGTGATCACGGAGAAGGTCGGGCGTGTACGAACCTGCAAGCTCGGAAAGCGCCGACTGGAAGAAGAGGCCGCCTGGATCGAGCAGCACCGCCAACTTTGGAGCGCTCGCTTCGATGCGCTGGACAAGCTTGTCGAGCACTTGAAATCAAAGGAGAAGGCAGATGCCCAACGAAAACGCAGGTAGTCCCGCCGCCACGAACCGCACCGTCGTGGAACGCATGTCCGACCGCGAACTCGTGGTGAGGCGAACGTTCGATGCCCCCGCGCGCATCGTCTTCGAAGCGTGGAGCAATCCCGAGTTGTTCAAGCAGTGGTGGGTTCCCAAGTCGGTGGGCATGTCGCTGGTCTCGTGCGACATGGATGTCCGCACCGGGGGCACGTATCGCCTCGTATTCAGCCATCCGGCCTTCGATCAACCGATGGCGTTCTTCGGCACCTACAGAGAAGTAACGCCGAACAGGCGCCTCGTATGGACAAACGAAGATAGCGACCAGGGCGCCTTGACGACGGTAACGTTCGAAGAAAATGCCGGCAAGACGCTAGTCATCTTTCACGAACTCTACCCCACAGAAGCGGCACTCGACGAAGCCCTCGCCGGTTCGGCGGAAGGCCTGCCCGAACAGTTCGCACAACTGGATGAGTTGCTCGTAGGCCGATCGTGAGCATCCTGACAAACGGGCCGGAAGTAGTTACACAAACATACGGGATGGGGTAGTTAGGTCCCGCAGCGATTGTTGAAATTAACTACCTCCGTCCCGTTTGCTGAGTGGCACACCATGGGGCGCGCCACTCCAATCGGCTAGCTCTGGTTCTGGCTGACGTCCCGTCAGGATTTGATAAATGCGAGAAGGTCGGGGTTGAGGACGTCCGCGTGGGTAGTGAGCATGCCGTGCGGGTAGCCAGGGTATGTCTTCAGCTTACTGTTCGCGAGCAGGTCGACCGCGCGTGGCACCGCACTGGCGAATGGGACGATCTGGTCGTCTTCGCCATGCATGACCAGGACCGGCACCGTGATCTTCTTCAGATCCTCGGTGTAATCCTCCAGCCAGGAGGCGACAGTGTCGTAGTGGGCCTGAGCGCTGCCGGCCATGCCCTGGCGCCACCAGTTGGCGATCACCGCCTCAGACGGCTTGGCGCCCTGACGGTTGAATCCGTAGAACGGACCCTCAGGGACGGCCCGGTAAAACTCCGACCGGTTGCCAAGCACGCCTGACCTGACCCCTTCAAAAAACTCTTGCGGCTGGCCGCCAGGGTTCGCCTCGGTTTTCACCATGTTCGGTGTCAACGAGGCCACCAGCACTGCCTTGGCGACACGCTTCTGGTGGCGAGCGACGTAGCGGGCCACTTCGCCACCGCCGGTCGAGTGCCCAATGTGGATAGCGTCGCGGATGTCGAGGTGCTCGGTCAGTGCAGCGAGGTCAGCGACCCAGTGGTCCATGTCGTTGCCGGTGCCGACTTGCTCAGACCGACCGTGCCCGCGCCGGTCATGGGCGATCACCCGGTAGCCGTGCTGAAGAAAAAACGTCATCTGGGCGTCCCAGTCATCGGCCGACAGGGGCCACCCATGACTGAAGACGATCGGCTGACCGGAGCCCCAGTCTTTATAAAAGATCTCTACGCCGTCCGGCGTGGTGATCGTAGCCATTACTGACACCTCCTCTCGTGGTCTGTCCCCTGATGTCTCGGGCGGTTCGCACCGCTCAATAGCACCGCGAGCGTGATTCCGTTGTCACGACGTTCCGGCCGCGTGCAGATCACCTGCTTGTTGAAGCGAGGCATCGAGATTCACACGGTCTGCCTTCGATCCATGGCGGACGTTTTTTTGATCCGCAGATCCCGCCGCGCGTTAGACTCCGACCATGCTCTGGATCATTACGAAATACTTCATCACAGCCGCCATCGTCGTGGCTGTGTCAGAAGTCGCCAAGCGCAGCGATCGGGCGGGTGCTCTGCTGGCGTCGCTGCCATTGGTGACGCTACTGGCGCTGACATGGCTTTACATCGAAAAGCAGCCGGCTGAGAAAATCACCAACCATGCTTGGTACACGTTCTGGTACGTCGTGCCGACTTTGCCGATGTTCTTGGCATTCCCGCGCCTCTTTGCACGATTTGGATTCTGGCCGGCGCTTGGTCTCAGCGCGGTTATCACCATCGTTTGTTTTGCGTTGTTTGCGTGGGCTGTGCGCCCATTGGGAATCAAGCTGATTTGATGCGAGAGCGCCAAATGCAGGACCGAGGTAATTAAGTCCCGTCGCCATGGTTCGAATTAACTACCTCCGTCCCGCTTGCTCCATAGGTACGTCATCGCCCAGAGGACATCGCAGGCCCATCGGTCGTGACCAATGGACGCGTTAAAGCCCTTGCTGTAATCGCCCGTTGGCGCCCACACCGTCAGGGACACGGCATGCGAAAACGCGCTGTTGATCTTCCAGCCAAGGCGACCATTGATCGCCGTGTCGCCCAAGTCGGTGTTGCTGACCGACCCGGATATTTGCCGCCTGGCCATGATTTCCCCGCTGAGACGCAGATAAGCATAAGGCGCTGTTACGGAGATGGCAGCCTGTGCGCCGAAGATTGGGGTGGCGGGAGCGTAGAGCAGGTTGACGCCGACGCTGTCGACGCGCTTGTTCAACGAAAGCAGAGTCACGCCACCTACCGAAGCACTGCCCACCGCACCGCTGTAGTGCGCAAAAGTCGTTGATACGTACCAGCCGGGCGCGGGCGCCAAGCCCGCTCCCAAGGCCTGGCTCCCCAGCAGATACAAGCCTCCCGCCCCCTCCGTTGCGCGAGTCGAAGTACTGATGCACGCGAGCGCCGATATCGCCAGTCCCGCGAACATTCCAGCGGTCGCTCGCATAGGTTTCCCTGGTTGGCCGTTCGGCCATAAGTTGCGGCGGACGACCTGGCGATCATGTAGCAACCGCCTGTCGACCAGCTCGCGGCATACGCTTTTCGCACGTGGCGATCAGGCCATGTACGTATCAGCGTGCACCCGCCATGTCGTGCATGGCTACCGTGGTTTTACCTAGATGACGATCCGTAAAAGTTCGATGGCACGGTCGCTTCGCGCCATGACGGGAGCGAGAGTCAGCGCAGTACGTAGATCTGGTGGAAACCGCTGCCGATGGAACCGCGGCGATGGCTGCATGGGCGACCGCAGACGCGCACCACCGTGTTCGATTCCAGCACCTATCTGCACGAGAGGTGCACGCTGACCGACGACATTCTCGAAGATTGCCATCCATTGGCTGCGCGACCAGCAGGCCTTGGCGCCGGGCAAGCATCTGGGATGAACTGGCAGAAGAAGGTAGTTCTACTTAAAACATTCGCATGAAATATCGCATGTCGCCGTTGCGTTGCGCGGCACAGCGATTTCATGCGGAAACATAGGTAGTTTTACGAAGTTTGCGTTGCGTAATACCTCGCTATGTGTCGCTTCGCTCCGGTGATTCAATGCCACTTCGAGACACGCCTACGACCGTTCGCAGTTCGATCAACATCGCTTGGAGGCATCATGAAGAGCCGTCCGCGCATCGTTGCGCTGATACTTTCCTTATTCCTCGTGCTTGCCTCGGGCGTTGGCGCGCAGCAAGTCGAGAACGTGCGCGCGGCGAACAACGTCCAGGATCGCTCCAAGCTACCGATGCCGCTTTCGCCGTTCACCGGCAAGATCGGCAAGACCTATAAAGACTCCACCTCTGCGTGGCAGACACCGCCTACCGCTCCTGCCGGCGCGCCCAATATCATCATCATCCTTCTCGACGATGTGGGCTTCGGTCAGTCATCGGCCTTTGGCGGCCTGGTGCCGATGCCGAACCTCGAGAAGCTTGCGGGCGAGGGCTTGCGCTTCAACGACTTTCATACCACCGGCATCTGCGGACCTTCGCGCTCCGCGTTGTTGACGGGGCGCAACCACCACGATGCGGGCAACGGCTTCCTGATGGAGTGGGCCACCGGCTTTCCCGAATACTCCACCATGATCCCCAAGGACACCGCGACCATTGGCGAGATCCTCAAGGACAACGGCTATTCGACCTGGTGGTTCGGCAAAAACCACAACACGCCCGACTGGGAAACCTCGGTAGCCGGCCCGTTCGACCGCTGGCCCACAGGCATGGGCTTCGAATACTTCTATGGCTTCAATGCCGGCGAAACCGATCAGTGGTATCCCGTGCTGTTCGAAAACACCACGCCGGTCGAGCCCGACAAGACTCCCGCGCAGGGCTACCACTTCATGACCGACATGACGGATCGCGCCATCGCGCGCATGAAGTTCTTCAAGTCGATGGCACCGCACAAGCCGTTCTTCATGTACTTCGCTCCCGGCGCCGCGCACGCGCCGCATGAGCCGCCCAGGGAGTGGCGCGACAAGTTCAAGGGCAAGTTCGACATGGGCTGGGACAAGTACCGCGATATCGTCTACCAGCAGCAGCTGAAGGAAGGCATCATTCCCGCCAACACGCAGCTGACCAAGCGCCCCGAATGGGTCAAGCCGTGGGATTCGCTGAGCGCGGACCAGAAGCGGGTCTATGCCGCGCTGATGGAAAACTTCGCCGGCTACCTGTCGTTTACCGATCACGAAATTGGACGGCTACTCGATTCCGTGCGCCAGTTGCCGGATGCCGACAATACGCTGGTGCTTTATATCGTCGGCGACAACGGCGCGTCAGCAGAAGGCGGCCCCGACGGAACGCTCAACGAGATCAAGAACCTCAACGGCCTGCAGACCGATCTTCAGGATGTGCTGAAGAACATCGATCACATCGGCGAACCGGGCACCGAACCGCATTACCCGATCGGCTGGGCCTGGGCGGGCGATACGCCGTTCCAGTGGGTCAAGCAGGTGGCGTCGCATCTGGGCGCCACGCGCAATCCGATGGTGGCGTGGTGGCCGGCCAAGATCAAACACGACGACAAGCCGCGCGATGCCTTTGTGCACCTGGTCGACGTGCTGCCCACGGTGCTCGACGCCGCACATATTCCGATGCCCGACACCGTCAATGGCGTCAAGCAGTATCCATTGGCGGGGAAGTCGTTCTTGGCAGCCTTCAGCAGCAACGACTATCGCGGACGCAACGAGCAGTACTTCGAGATTCTGAGCAATCGCTCGATCTATCTCGACGGCTGGAAAGCGAACGCGCAGCACACCCTGCCATGGCGCCAGGACCTCGCCCCCGGCAACTGGGACAAGGATCGCTGGGAGCTCTACAACCTGCACGACGACTTCTCCGAAGCCAACGATCTGGCCAGCACGATGCCGGAGAAACTCGCACAGATGAAAGCGGAGTTCGATAAAGAAGCGGCCGAGTTCCACGTCTATCCGCTGGACGATCGTGGCTCGGCGCGCATTGCCGTGCCCAAGCCGCCGGTGACTGGCTCCGACCCAAATGCCAAGGTCTTCACCTATGCAGCAGGGGCCACGCGCATACCGGAAACCGCCGCTCCGCCAATGAAAAACCGCTCCTGGAAAATGGTGGCCGACGTTAAAGCGGATGGCGCGCAGACCAGCGGCGTGATCGTGGGTTTCGGCGGTACCGCGGCCGGCTTGACGCTCTATCTCGACAAGGGTGTGCCCGTCTTCGACTACAACTTCTTCGAGAAGCAGACGGCTGTTCGCGGCAAGGCGCCGCTCAAATCCGGAGCGTCGACCGTCGAAGTGGATTTCGATTATCTCGGCAAAGCCGGTGAATTGGGCAAGGGCGCCAATGTCACGCTGAAGGTCAACGGCGCGACTGTGGCCACGGGGAAACTGGACCAGACGGTGGCCGGCCGCTTTGGCATCGACACCTTCGGTATCGGCGAGGACAGCGGCCAGCCGGTGACGCCTGCCTACCAGCCGCCGTTTAGATACACCGGCGACATCGACAAGGTGACCATCAGCGTGAAATGACGCGGGCTGCCGGGTGGCTTCGGCCTTTGTACTCCCAAGGGCCTGGCTTGTAGCCGTCGGTTCCACGGCATGCCTCGTGCTGGCCATTGGCTTGGGCGCCGCACCGGGCGATCTGCCTAGCAGCTTGGGTGCCCCATGCCGCTCGCGCTCTCGCTGCGGGCCATCTATGTGCTGGTTCCTGTGGCTGCCTTGTGCGTGGTGTTTACGCTGCCATGCCGACAGCTTTGCGCGCGGCGTTGCTGGTGCTGGCTGCGCCTGCGGGTGCGCTGTTGCTGCCTAAGAAGCTGAGCGTTGGGCGATTCGTCGTATGTCTTCGGCCCGCAGGCCTCTATGCGCGCGTCTCCCGCTGAACCATGGTTTGCACACGCCTGCTGGTGCCAACGTTTGTACAACCGGTACATACGCCGGTGTCATGCCCACTAGGCCCGGGATAGGCACCCCATGACTTCATACCCATGCACTAGTACGAACTTCACACTATTGTTCACTCCATGATGAGTAGCAGTGCGGGTGGGGCGTGGAAGACAACAGCAGCCATCTGAAGAAATTCCAGAAGGAGCTGTCGGCGGGCACCGTGTCGCTGGTGCTGCTGGCGGTGCTGGGGCAGTCGCGGCAGCCGATGTACGGCTACCAGATCGCCAAGCGGCTGGAAGAGGTGGGTGAGGGCGTGCTCGCCGGCAAGCAGAGCGCGCTGTATCCGGTGCTGCGCAATCTCGAAGGGGCGGGGTTGTTGGCCAGCGAGGTCGAGCCTTCCATCAGCGGTCCGCCGCGGCGCTACTACCGCATCACCAAACAAGGGCGCGAGGTGTTGCGCGACTGGGTGCAAGCCTGGGCGGCCACGCGCGATTCTGTCGACGGGGTTTTGCAAGGAGGGGTGTAATGAACGCACCACGCACGATTGCCGAATATCTGAATCAGTTGCGCGCTGCGCTCAAGGGCGCGGATCCGGCCTTGATCCAGGATGCGCTGTACGACGCCGAGGAACACTTGCGCGCCGAGCTGGCCGAGGATCCCAAGCGCAGCGAAGCGGACATGCTGGCCCATGTGGTGAGCACCTATGGCGCGCCGGAAGAGGTTGCCGATATCTATCGCGACCAGGAGATCAAGATCCAGCGCGCGCTGCGTCCGCCGCCGGTGCCGCGTCGTCGCTCGGCACTCGGCCGCTTCTTTGGGGTCGCCGTCGATTCCCATACCTGGGGCGCCTTGTTCTACATGCTGCTGGCGCTGGGCACGGGCATCTTCTACTTCACGTGGGCGGTGACGGGGCTTTCGCTGTCGCTGGGCCTGGCGGTGCTGGTGATCGGCATTCCCTTCATGATCCTGTTCCTCGGCACGGTGCGCGCACTGTCGCTGCTGGAAGGGCGCATCGTGGAAACCATGCTCGGCGTGCGCATGCCGCGCCGCCCGCCGTATCCGACGAACGGCAGCAAGTCGTTCTGGGGGCGCGTGGGCGCGATCTTCACCGACGGCCGCACCTGGACCACGATGTTCTACATGATCCTGATGCTGCCGCTGGGCATCCTGTATTTCACGCTCACCATCACTTTCTTGAGCATCTCGCTGGGCTTCATCGCCACGCCTATCCTCAAGGCGCTTAGCGTGGCCGATGTGATCTACCTGCAATGCGGCATCCCGCACTGGCTGTGCGACAACAATTACTGGCCGCTGGCCATTCTCACCTGCATCGGCGGCGTGTTCCTGTTGTTCGCAACGCTGCATATGGTGCGCGGTCTGGGCAAGCTGCACGGCGCCATCGCCAAGGGCTTGCTGGTGCGCAGCGTGAACGAGGGCGCCTGAGTCATGTCCGCGAACATGCTGACCCGCCTCGCAGGCGAATGGCAGGGCGAGGAAACCATCGCCACCACGCGCTGGGGACAAGGCGGTGTAGCGACGGGCTGGTTCACGGCGCACATGCAACTCAACGGGCGCGTGCTGATCCAGGACTACCGCGAGGAACGCGACGGCAAGCCGTCATTGCAGGTACACGCGGTGTTCGTGGCTGAGCCCGAGCATGACCAGTACAGCCTCTACTGGTTCGACAGCTATGGCTTCGTGCCGGGCACGCCGGCACCGGGGCTCTGGAATGGCGAGCGGCTGACCTTCGTGCGCAGTTCGCCGCGCGGGCAGACGCGGCATGTCTATGTGTTCGAGAGCGATGACGTGTTTACGCTGAAGCTCGAGAGTTCGTTTGATGGTGGCGTGAGTTGGGAGTTGGTGATGACGGGGCGTTATGGCCGTTGTGGGTGAAGAGCGTCGCGCACAGGGTGCGCTCCCACAGGGGTAGGGCTGCCCCACACCCTTGTGGGAGCGCACCCTGTGCGCGACTCAACGGTCAGACAAGCTGCAAATCTCGCGGCTTCGCCCCCGGAAACACCGACAACAACTGGCCGTTCGACAACCCCCACATCCGTCCCATCACACCAGCCAACACATCGCGGTAATTGTTGATCACCGGATAGTCGCGATTCTGCAGCAGGCTCTGCGCATTCACGGCCACTTGCTCGCCGGCGATGCGACCGCCATTCACCTTGCCACCCAACACCCAGTACACCGTGCCGTGTCCATGGTCGGTGCCCTTGTTGCCGTTCTCGCGGAAGGTGCGGCCAAATTCGGACACGACGACCACGACCGTGTTGTTCCATTCGTCGCCGAGCGCATCGGCATAGGCGGCCAGTCCCTTGCCAAGATTGGCGAGGTTGTTGGCAAGTTGGCCCGTGGTATTGCCCTGGTTGACATGCGTATCCCAGCCGCCGACATCGACGAAGCCAAGCCGATACTGGTCGCGCATCATGGTGGCGATGCGCTGGGTTTCGTCGGCGAAATTCTTGGCGTTCGGTGCGCCGCGATTGGCCTTCACCATCTCGTCCTGCAGCTCCTTGGACACGCTCTGGCGCAGTTCCAGGCCGTCCGCGGCGGCGGAAGCCAGCGAGGTATTGCGGTACATGCTGGCGAGAATGCTTGCCTGGCGTTCGTCATACACCGGCTTGGGATTGCCGCGCAGCGAAATATTGGGAATGTCGCGGCCGCTGCCCTGGAAGCTGAGGGGCAGTGCGTCGGTGAAGGCGATCGAGGGCACCGTGCTCATCTGTCCCGACAGGCGCGCCATGAAACCCGAGCGGAAATTGCTGCGCTGTGCGGATGGTTCGCCGGACTCGATATTGTCCTGCGTTTCGAAATGGCTGCGCGACAGATCATCGGTGCCGGCAAACGGAACAAAGGCGACCTGGCGCTTCTGCCATAGCGGATAGATGGAATCGCGCAGCACGGGATTCAGGGCCCAGTTGCTGTCCAAGCCAATGGCACTATTGGTGTTGTATGGGTCGGGCTTGGCGATGGCCAGGGTTGGACGCGACTCGTAATAGAAATCGCTGCTATAGGGCACCAATAGATTGTTGCAATCGTAGCCGCCACGCAGAAAGACCAGCAAAAAACGCGGCGTATTCGCCGGTGCGGCAAACAGCTTGCCGGAGAACGACATCGCCGGCGCGGCGACGGCAGCGGTGGCAGCGGCAAGCAGGAATTGGCGACGATTCATGGCGGTGCCTCAGCGATAATTGAAGTCGGGCGACGAGAGCAGGAAGGTGTTCCACTCCTGCT
>Ga0209672_100844_pt1 | contig 14112 bp, 13 predicted proteins | sample AraplaCol_mMS_r2_FD_184273 | JGI IMG/M metagenome (GOLD analysis project Ga0209672, IMG submission 184273) | Arabidopsis root microbial communities from North Carolina, USA - plate scrape CL_Col_mMS_r2 (SPAdes) (version 2) | ecosystem: Host-associated > Plants > Roots > Endosphere | place: USA...
AACGCAGTTTCAGACTGCATGGTCGGCCGCATCGCCTGCAGCTGTTTCGTCGCATGACGCGTGAGTTGTCGCGCCAGGAAGTGGCGACGTGGAAACGCGTGATACGCGTGATCAGCCACGAGCTCAATAATTCCCTGGCACCGATTTCCTCGCTGGCGCATTCGGGTGCGGAACTGGCACGTCGTGGCGACACGGCGCGCCTGCCTGGCGTGTTCGCCACCATCGGCGAGCGAGCGCGCCATCTGCATGGTTTCATCGCCGGCTATGCCAGCTTCGCCAAGCTGCCCGCGCCGCAGCCGGTGGCGATCGACTGGAAGCCCTTCCTCGATGGTCTGTCGCTGCACTGCAAGTTCCAGCTGCGTGGATCTGTCCCCGAACAAGCGGGCTGGTTCGACGCCGCGCAGATCGAGCAGGTGCTGATCAACCTGGTCAAGAACGCACACGAGTCCGGCAGTGCCGATGACGAAGTCTCGCTGTCGCTCGCGATCATCGGCCGCGACGTTCGCATCGAAGTGGCCGATCGCGGCCCCGGCATGAGCGAAACCGTGCTGGCGCAGGCGCTGCTGCCGTTCTATTCGACCAAGCGCTCGGGTACTGGCCTGGGCCTGGCCCTGGCGCGCGAGATTGCCGAAGCCCATGGCGGCCGCATTGCGCTGGCCAACCGGGAAGAGGGCGGCCTGCGGGTCAGCCTGCTCCTGCCGCTAGGGCCGCGCTGAGCCCCTGATCGCTGGTCTCCGCGCTCGCCTATACTCGGGGGCAACCTTCATGGAACGGGGATGTGGCAATGGGACAGCTGTTTGCTTTGGTAGTCATCGTGGTCGCGGTCATTGTGCTCGCCAAGCTGGTGCGCATCGTGCCGCAGGGTTACGAATGGACGGTGGAGCGCTTCGGCCGCTACACGCGCACGCTGTCGCCCGGCCTGCATTTCCTGGCGCCCTTCATCTACAACATCGGGCGCAAGATGAACATGATGGAGCAGGTACTGGACGTGCCCTCGCAGGACGTCATCACCAAGGACAACGCCGTGGTGCGCGTGGACGGCGTGGTGTTCTATCAGGTGTTGGATGCGTCCAAGGCCGCCTATGAGGTCGCCAATCTTGAGCAGGCTGCGCTTGCCCTGATCATGACCAATATCCGCACCGTGCTCGGTTCGATGGATCTGGACGAATCGCTCAGCCAGCGCGACGCCATCAATGCCAAGCTGCTGAAGGTGGTCGATGAAGCCACCCATCCGTGGGGCGTCAAGGTCAACCGCATCGAGATCAAGGACATCGCCCCGCCGCGCGACCTGGTCGATTCGATGGCCCGCCAGATGAAGGCCGAGCGCGAAAAGCGCGCCAATATCCTCGATGCAGAGGGTTTCCGCCAGGCAGCCATCCTCAAGGCCGAAGGTGAAAAGCAGTCGGTGATCCTGGCCGCCGAAGGCGAAAAAGAAGCGGCTTTCCGCGCCGCCGAAGCCCGCGAACGTTCTGCCGAAGCCGAAGCGAAGGCAACTGCGATGGTGTCGGAGGCGATCGCCAACGGCAACGTCAACGCGCTGAACTACTTCGTCGCCACCAAGTACGTCGAGGCGCTGAAGGAAATGGCCAACTCGCCCAACCAGAAGATGCTGCTGCTGCCGATGGAATCCACCGGCATCCTCGGCTCGCTCGCCGGCATTGCCGAACTGGCCAAGGATTCGCTTAGCCAGCAGCAGGCCAGCACCACGGTCCGCCGCACACCGCCGTCGATCAGCTGAGCACGGGACGCGACGATGATGGAACAGATCGCCCTTCACTACTTGTGGTGGATTCTCGCGCTGGTGTTGATCGCCATCGAAGTGATCCTGCCCGGCTATTTCATGTTGTGGATCGGCATCGCCGCCGGCATCACCGGTCTGGTGGTGCTGGTGGCACCCGATTTGTCGATGCTGGGGCAGGCGCTGGTGTTCGTAGTGCTCGCGTTCCTATCGTGCGCCGCGTACTGGTACGGCTTGCGTCCGCGGTTGATGCGCGACGAGCCGGGCGATGCGCTGCTCAATCGTCGCGGTGAACAGAAGATCGGCCAGCGCTATGTGCTGGCGGAGCCGATTGTTCATGGGCGGGGCAAGGCGAAAGTGGGCGACGGCCTATGGTTGGTGAGTGGGCCGGATTTGCCGGCGGGGGCGATGGTGGAGGTGGTTGGGGTGGAGGGGGCGATGTTGTTGGTGAAGGGGGTGGAGTAGGGTTTGTTGGGGTGTTCCGTTTTGTTTGTCGCTTTGAGGTGGGCCGATTTTGGCCGCTATCGGGTGCAGGACGGCCTATGCCTTTGCTTGTCATCACGGCGCATCCCCGCGTTAGCTAGTCATCCCGGCGCACCTCAGGTTAGCTCGTCATCCCGGCGCAGGCCGGAAGCGCTCTTCAACAGCCGAATGGCTGGTCATCCAGAGCTTCGGTTTCTGGTTGTCGCCTTATCGCCAGCGTGCCGCCTACGACGCAAAGCTAGTCCCTGTGGGACGCGGCGGGCGTTTCGATCGGCTGCCGCCGACCGAGTCACTTTTCTTTTGCTGGCCGAAAAGATCCCACGGGGACTAGCTTCGCGTCGAAAGTAACTAAAAGAAAATGGCCTGATAACGCCCGCAGCATCGTGTTGGGATAAGCCCGAACGCTCGAGGCGCGTCGTTGCGGGACAACCTCCGAGGGTACACAGGGGATACTTCAAAGCGCTGCGCAACGCGCCCGAATCGCTGAGGACTTAAAGCGGGGCCTCGCTGCGCTTCGCCCTTGGCCGCGCATCGCGCACTCGGGTCTCGCCGCGCGCTTGGCCTGTCTGTGGGAGCGCACCCTGTGCGCGACAGCCACGCTGGGTGTACCGCTCCGTAGGTTTGTCGCGTACAGGGTGCGCTCCCACAAAGAGCGATCGCAAGATTGAATGGGCGCCACAACGTGCGAAACCCCTTGTAGGAGCGCACTTGTGCGCGACCGCGGCGCCGCGGTGCGGCGCTCCGGTTGGTCGCGCACAAGTGCGCTCCTACAAAAGAGCCAGCCCAGCGCCGGGTGTTCCGCTCCGTTTGGTGTTCGCGCACAGGGTGCGCCCCTACAAAAAATCTGCCCGTCCGGGTCCGCAGCGCCGGACGTTGTGCGGCTCTTGATACGGCTCTCGCCCTCGGGGTCCCCGTATGACGCGGCGGGTGGGTGGAGGAATAGCCGGAAGGGTGGCCGGCATGGATGCCGGCCAGTTTTTCGCCAGTGCAGGATGCCCTGTCGAAAAACCCCGCCCCCCACCTTCGCACCTGGAGGGCGCGGCCCGGAAGGCGCGTCATCCGGGGGGCCTTTTCTCTTGGTTACTTTTCTTTACTCCGGGCATCCTGCCCTGCGCCCTTCGGGCCGGCTTCGCCGTTCGCACGCGCTCGAAGCGCGTGCGTGGGCAAGCAAAGAAAAGTAACCCGGGCCGCGGCAGCGGCACGGAAGCCCGCGGCAGGCGAGCCAAATCGCGATCACGCGACAACTAAACACCGAGGCTCTAAACCCAGCGCGCGCCGGAATCACGATCAACCACCACCCACACCACTGACATAGCCATCCAAATAAGTTTAACTACGGCCATGCCCAAGACCTCGCCCAAATCATCCGCGACCAACCTCATCCCAGCGGTCACGCGATGAACCCGTCCACCGTCCTCACTCCGCTGGCCTTGGCGCCGCTCAACACGCGCATTGCCTTCCTGCTGGAACTGGCGCGGCGTCTGCACCAGTACGGCACCGCTGCGCCGCGTCTGGAAGGGGCGATCTGGGGTGCGGCCCAGCGCCTGGGGTTGGTGGCGGATGTGTGGTCCAGTCCCACCGCCATCATCATCTCGTTCACCGACCTGTCCCAGGGCGAGGACGAGGTAGCACAGGTGACGCAGGTGATGCGTCTGGCGCCGGGTGATGTGAACCTCGGGCGCCTCAGCGATGCTGACGCGATCGCCGACAAGGTGATCGCCGGCGATATCGAATTGCGCGAAGGTTTCCGCCTGTTGCGCGAGTTGGGCAGGCCCGATACGCGGCGCGCGCAGGCGGGCGTGATCGCCAGTTACGGTCTCGCTGCCGCCAGCGTGGTGGCGCTACTGCTGCACAGTTCGTGGGCCGACCTGGTCACGGCCGCGCTGATCGGTCTGATCATCGGCACCATCACGGTGCTGTCGGCTACGCGCCCGCGTCTGGCCGTGGCAAGCGAGGCGATCAGCGCATTGGTCGCCGCGACCATCGCCATTGTCGTCAGCCAGTTCGTGGTGCCGCTGGCAATCAAGTCGGTGATCCTGGCCGGGCTGATCGTGCTTATGCCCGGCATGGCACTGACCACGGCAGTGCGCGAAATCTCCAGTCAGCACCTGGTGGCCGGCGTGGCGCGCATGGGTGGTGCGATCGCCACCCTCATCAAGCTGACCTTCGGCACCGTCGCTGCGACGCAGCTGTGTAGTGCCTTTGGCGTGGAAGGGCGCGATTACGCGCTGCCGCCGTTGCCCGCATGGACCGACTATCCGGCGCTGCTGGTGGGCGCGTTCGCCTTCGCCATTTCCTTTCGCGCGGCACGCCGCGACTGGCTGGTGGTGATGGCGGCGGTGGTGCTCGGCTATCTCTCCACACGCTGGGGCGGTGCGTTGGCCGGCAAATTGCCGGCGGCGCCGTTCGGTGTGTTTCTTGGCGGGTTGATCCTCAGCAGCGTGGCCAATCTCTATGCGCGCTTTGTGCATCGCCCCGGCGCCTTGATTCGCGAGCCGGGCATTATCCTGCTGGTGCCCGGTAGCGTCGGGTTTCGCAGCGTGTCGTATATGTTGGAGCGCGATACGACTCTGGGCATGGACAGCACCATGCTGCTGATCACTTTGCTTATTGCGCTGGTGGCAGGGCTGCTGTTTGGCGACCTGTTGATTGCGCCACGCCGTTCGCTGTGAAGCACGCCCGCCGAGTCGGCTTTCCCTGACCGGACGGTGCGCAAATAACCTGAACGTCGTGGCGTAGTATCTCTCGCAGGACACGGCTTACGGTTTTTACCTGGGCTGCAACGGCCAGTCTGCCGAATGGAGAAAGATATTGCAGCCGGAATCGATGGCGGAAGGGCGCCTGGGCAGCGTTCTGATCGCCGATGATCACCCGATGTTCCGGTTGGCCTTGCGATATGCGCTGACCACGCGCGTTGCGCAGGTGAGCATCGTCGAAGCAGCCAGCCACGCTGCTCTGGAGGCCGCCGTCGCGACTGAGAAGTTCGATCTCGCTCTGCTCGATCTTGCCATGCCTGGCGCCAACGGTTTCTCCTCGTTGGTGTATCTGCGCTGCGAGCGCCCCGATACGCCGGTGATCGTGATCTCCTCCTACGAAGATCCCCATACGATGAGCCGCGCCGCCCAATTTGGTGCGGCCGCTTTCGTGCCCAAGTCCGCCACGGCGCGGGATATCTGGCATGCGATCGAGACCGTGTTCGCTGGTGGCACCTGGTTCCCGGCCGATAAAGTCGATGATGACAGTGCCGATGCCCGGGTCCGGCGTCTCACCTCCCTGACGACGCAACAGCTGCGCGTGTTGCTGCGCATCGGCGATTGCCTGCTCAACAAGCAGATCGCCGACGAACTACACGTGTCGGAAAACACCGTCAAAGTCCACGTCAACGCGATCCTAAAAAAGCTCCAATGCACTACGCGTACGCAGGCGGCAGTACTGATACGCAGCATTCTGCAGGACTCGCCGGCTTCACCTTTGCGGATTCGCAGTGAAGGCGTGAGCTGATAATGGCTCGCCACGGCGCGGCCTTGATCGAGCTGATGGATCACCTGCGGCCACGGCCTCGATGTACGCCGCTGATCGCCAGGAAGTTTGGCAAAAATCGCTCTGACGTGCGCGAAAAACGGGCAAATCGACGTGCTTGAAACGGTGGGATTCGGAGCTTCGCAAGTCGTCGTTATGGACGTCCAGATCCCATGCAGGTGCTTGCGTGTAGTCGATCGATCTCGACGGATGTTGCAGTGCGTTAGTACCAATTATCTATAGGTCGCTTCAGCCTGCCTTCCCTAGGATGAATGCACATCGCGCGGTTGCCAGGAGCGAGCCGCGTCGCGCGCAATGCGCGATCAAACACGGGGGAGACCATGAGAGCCAAGGTTGAGGAATTCCAGCGCATCGACGCGACGCCCTCGCTGTCGTCCCTGCAACGATTGAAGTCGATCGTTGGCGGCTCCATCGGCAACCTCGTCGAGTATTACGATTGGTACGTCTACACGTCGTTCTCGCTGTATTTCGCCAAAGCATTCTTTCCGCAAGGTGATGCTGTATCCCAGGCGCTCAACGCCGCGGCCATCTTCGCAGTCGGCTTCCTCATGCGACCTATCGGCGGCTGGTATTTCGGCCGGTACGCCGACCGACACGGGCGCCGCGCCTCGCTGATGCGGTCGATCGTATTGATGTGCGCAGGTTCGCTGCTGATTGCGCTATGTCCGACGTACGGCACCATCGGTATCGCCGCGCCCGTGTTGCTGGTCTTCGCGCGCTTGATGCAAGGCTTGAGTCTCGGCGGCGAGTACGGCAGTTCGGCGACATATCTGTCCGAAATGGCCACGGGCAAACGACGGGGCTTCTGGTCGAGCTTTCTCTACGTCACCCTGATTGCCGGCCAGTTGCTTGCGCTAGCCGTGCTGATCGTGATGCAGCAGTGGTTCTTCACCGAGGCACAGCTAAAGGCCTGGGGCTGGCGTATTCCCTTTGCGATCGGCGCCGTCGTGGCTCTCGTCGCACTGTTTCTGCGAAGGAACATGTCCGAAACCACGGCCTTCGTGAGCAGTCAGGCCAAGGCCGCGACAGATCGCCAGGTGAGTTCGCTGGGCTTGTTGGTCAAGCATTGGCGTCCGGCGCTGATCGTGGTCGGCCTGACCATGGGCGGCACGCTGGCCTTCTACACGTACACGACCTATATGTCGAAATTCCTGGTGCTCAGCGTCGGTCTTAGCAAGGAGACGGCTACCCTGGTCAACGCCGCCACCTTGTTGGTCTATATGGTGTTGCACCCGCTGGTGGGCGGCCTGTCCGATGTCATCGGCAGGCGTCCGATCCTGATCGCGTTCGGCGTGCTTGGCGTGCTGTTGACGGTGCCGGTGCTCAGCACGCTGCGTGGCGTCACGAGCCCCTACGAGGCCTTTGCCCTGATCATGCTGATGCTGGTGGTCGTGTCGGGTTACACGTCGATCAACGCGGTCGTGAAGGCAGAGCTTTTTCCCGTCGAGATACGCGCCCTGGGCGTGGGTCTCCCGTATGCCTTGGCGGTCGCGATTTTCGGCGGCAGCGCCGAGACCGTCGCGCTGTGGTTCAAACAGAGCGGCCATGAGAGCGGGTTCTATTGGTATGTCACGGCGTGCATCGGCTGCTCGCTGCTGGTCTACCTCTTCCTGCCCGATACCAAGAAAACCTCGTTGATCGAGGACTAAGCAGCACCTTCCCCCTTCACCTGTCCCGGTCCGCGCAAGCGGGCCATGGGGAAGTGCGGGCTTTTTTTCCACGGAAAGTCGAGGAGCCGGTTGATGAAAGGACGAATGCGCAAGGCCTTATCCCTGGCCGCATTGCTCGCTGCGGCCGGTTTTACAGCCACGGTACATGCTGCCGATGAGCTGACCTGGCGGGGCATCACCCTGTATGGCACCTACGACATCGGCCTTGTGCACCAGACCCATGGCGCACCGCTGAGCAAGGACTGGGGCGTTGGCATGGCTTATCTGATTGCAAGGAACAGCGACAAGCCGCAAACATCGATAGCGCCGAACGGGCTTTCTCAATCGCGCATCGGTCTCAAAGGCAAGGAGGACCTGGGTGGCGGCGTCGCCTTTGTCTTCAATGTCGAGGTTGGTTTCAATCCGCTGTCGGGCCGGCTTTCCGATGGCCTTGCCTCGCTTGCCTACAACAATGGCCGTCCGCTGGACCAGCAGAAGTCAGCCGGCGATTCCTCGCGTGTGGGGCAGGTGTTCAACGGCCCGGCATTCATCGGCCTGAGTTCGAAGGAGCTGGGGACGCTGACGGTCGGGCGCAATAACACGGTGTTGCTCGACAATATCGGTCGCTACGACCCGATGAACAGTTCGTATGCGTTCTCGCTGATCGGCCTTCAGGGCACCACCTCAGGCGGCGGTTATACGCAGGATGCGCGGGCCGACAATTCGCTCAAGTACAACGGGAAATGGGACAGCTTGCGTCTGGCTGCGTTGTACCAGTTCGACGGCGGGCATGGCAGCCAAGGGACGGGGTGGCAACTCAACGCCGGCTTCGACGGCCAGAATTTCTCAGTGGATACCGTCTACGCCAGCAAAAAGGATGGCGTGTCTGCCGCCTCGCTCAATGCCGCACAAGCCAAGGTGATGCCGCACGATTCGCTTGCCGCAGTTGTTTCGGACAACACCTCCTGGACCGTCGACGGAAGCTACACACACGGCCCTTTCAAGCTGTATGCGGGCTTCGAACGCATCGAATTTGAAAATCCTTCGCGTCCGCTGCGGCCGGGCTTCACTGGTCTCGGGGGATATTCCTTCAGCGTGGTCAACAACGAGGCATTCCCGCATACCAAGCGCCTCGACGTATCGTGGTTTGGCGTGAAATATGCCATCAATCAGGACTTCGATCTTACTGGCGCCTACTATCACTACAACCAGAACGCCTACGGCAAAACGACTTGTCATGAGCGCATCGCGGCCTATTGCAGCGGTGAGTTCGATGCTTATTCGGTGCGCCTGGTCTGGCACAACTTCGCCAAGCGTTTCGATGCTTATGCGGGTGCCATGTTCTCGCGTGTTTCGGACGGTCTGGCCACGGGTTACCTGCACACCTCGACGATGGATCCGATGGTGGGCGTGCGTTTTCAGTTCTAAGGTTCGCCGACGGGTGATCCATCAATTGCGCCACGTCGTTCACTCTGAAAACCAATGCGCATGGATAAAAAAAAGCCGGCCAATGGCCGGCTCTTTTTATGGTGCGGATTAGCGATCAGATCGCCAGATCCTTTTCCTTTTTGCCAGCCTTCAGCGCATCGTTGAACCAGCGCGGGCGCTTGCCGCGGCCGGACCACACCTGCTCGGGGTCGGCGGGATTGCGATACTTGGGCGCCACGGTGCCGCCGCTGCGGCGCGTCTTGCCGCCACGTGCATTGCCGAAAATATCCTCGAAGGTATAACCCTCGGCCTTGATCAGTGCGTGGATTTTCTCGCGCAGCTTGCCGACCTTTTCCTTGCGCAATTCCTGTTGGCGAACCTGCGCTTTATTGATCAGATCATTGAGCTGGTTATGGTTGAGGCTCTTGAGATCAACTGCCATGCGTAACTCCCGGGGTGAGTGTGACTGCCTGACTTGGGCACTGCGACTTAAGCAGTACCTCTTTTGGATTATTGATTTTTACCGATTAACTTGACCGTTGCAAAGCAAATAACGTTGATGGGCAAAAATTCTTAGTGATCGGCCGCGAATTAAATGCCGATAGGGACCAAAGTCCGTATCGGGGTCTGGGGTCTGGGGCAGGAGAATTTTGGGCGCGGGCATTGCCCAGGGCTTTGCTGACCGAGCCGCGCCTTTAGCTGCGCCATGCCGCGTGGTACCGCGATGGACATAAAAAAAGCGGCCGCTGGGCGGCCGCTTCCTGGTGGCTTAGTGGCGATCAACCGAGCAGGGCAAACAACTCGTCCTGGCTGATGGCCCGGGCTTCGGCTTCGTCGCGGGCCCGGTATTCCAGCGTGCCAGCGGCCAGGCCGCGATCGCTGACGACCACGCGGTGCGGGATGCCGATGAGTTCCATATCGGCAAACATGGCGCCCGGACGCAGGCCGCGATCGTCCAGCACCACGTCGATGCCGCGACCTTGCAGCGTCCGGTAGAGCGACTCCGCTGCCTGGGCGATCTCCGGGGCGTTCTTGGGATTGATCACGCACACGGCCACGCGCCACGGTGCCATCGGCTCGGGCCAGATGGCGCCGGCATCGTCATGGCGCTGCTCGATGGCGGCCGCCACGATGCGGCTGACGCCGATGCCGTAGCAGCCCATCATCATCACCTGGGCCTTGCCGTTCTCGTCCAGCACGGTGGCCTTGAGCGCCTCGGCGTACTTGGTGCCGAGCTGGAACACGTGGCCCACTTCGATGCCGCGGGCCATTTGCAGCGTGCCCTTGCCGTCTGGCGAGGCATCACCGACCACTACCTTGCGGATGTCCTCAACGCGGGTCACGCGCGCATCGCGTTCCCAGTTGGCGCCGGTGTAATGGGTGCCGTCCTGGTTGCCGCCGCAGACAAAATCAGCGATCACGGCCGCATCGCGGTCGACGATCACCGGGATTTCCGCAGGCAGATTCACCGGGCCGATAAAGCCCGGGCGGGTGCCGGTGAGGGCGAGGATTTCCTCTTCCGTGGCCAGCACCGATTCGCCCGGCATCTCGGCCAGCTTGCCGGCCTTCACCTCGTTGACCTCGTGATCGCCGCGCACGCACAGCGCGACCAGGCCATCGGTGCCGCGCACCAGGATGGTCTTCACGCACTGCTGCGGCGACACCTTGAGGAAGCTGGCGACGTCTTCGATGGTCTTCTGCGTGGGCGTGTCCACACGCACGAGTTCGGCGGCCGGGGCAGGGCGCGTCGTGGTGGGCGCGAGCGCTTCGGCCTTCTCGATGTTGGCGGCGTAATCGGAAGCATCGGAGAACGCGATGGCGTCTTCGCCCGAATCGGCCAGCACCTGGAACTCGTGACTGGCGTTGCCGCCAATGGCGCCAGTGTCGGCCTGCACGGCGCGGAACTTCAGGCCCAGGCGCGTGAAGATGCGCGAGTACGCCTGGTACATCGCGTCATAGGTCTGCTGCAGCGAGTCCTGCGAGAGATGGAAGGAGTAGGAATCCTTCATCAGGAATTCGCGCGCGCGCATCACGCCGAAGCGCGGACGGATTTCGTCGCGGAACTTGGTCTGGATCTGGTAGAAGTTGACCGGCAGCTGCTTATAGCTCTTGAGCTCGTTGCGCGCGTAATCGGTGATCACTTCCTCGGCGGTCGGCGCATAGCAGAACTCCTGCTCTTTGCGATCCTTGACCTTCAGCAGCTGCGGACCGAACTTGGACCAGCGGCCGCTTTCTTCCCACAGCTCCTTGGGCTGGATGGTGGGCATCAGCAGCTCGACGGCGCCGGCGCGGTCCATCTCCTCGCGCACTACGGCCTCCACCTTGCGCAATACACGCAGGCCCAGCGGCGACCAGGTGTACAGGCCGGCAGCCAGTTTGCGGATCATGCCGGCGCGCAGCATCAGGCGATGGCTGGCGATTTCGGCGTCGGCAGGGACTTCCTTGACGGTGGCCAGGTGGAATTGGCTGAGGCGCATGCGAGCGGATCCGGCGGGGAAAGAGGCCGATTATAGCGGCCCGCGACGCGCAAACTCGCGGGTGGCGGCAGCTTCTTCCCGCGAAAGTAGGCTCAGTTGCCCGAGCAATACTGTTGGTATTGGCCTTCGGCGGAGGCCTGCTGCTGCTTGCGCTGGTCGGCGTTGATGACCTTCTGCTGGTCGCCTTCCTGCATCACGACCGGCCCGTTGCCCTTGAGCATGTCGATATTGCTCTTGAGATTGGCGCAGAGTTTGGCGCGGTTTTCGGGGGTATCTGCCATCGGCTGCTGCTTGGCCGGTGGCTGGCTGTTGCTGGATGAATCGGCATTGCTGGTGCTGGCCGGTTCAGGCGCAGCCACAGGCTCGACCGAGCCCGAGGTGGTGACCTTGTTGTACTTCGTCCCCTGCGGCGGGGGCGCGTCGGAGTAGTGCACCGTTCCGTTGGCATCGGTCCACTTGTAGGCCTGAGCGGCAACCAGGGGCGCGACGAGCAGTAGCGCGGTGGCAATCAACAGTCGACGCATGGTGGACTCCGGGACGTTGGGCGGTGTACGGGTTTGTTAAGGAAAGTAGCCGTTCCGGGCGGACATGCCGGGCCTGGCCCGGTGAGCCGGCGAGACCGGCCGCGTCCCCCTGCGACGCCGTAGCATCCTTGCACCCCGTCCAGCCGGACTCAAGCGGGGGATGGTTTACACTGCGCGCATTCCGTCACGGATTGATTCATGAGCGACAGTACGCCCGTCCGCCCCCCGCGCCATCGGGGCATTTATCTGCTGCCGAACCTGTTTACCACCGGCGCGATGTTTGCGGGCTTCTACGCGATCGTGACCAGCATTGCCGGCGACTTCAGTTCGGCCGCCATTGCCGTGTTCGTGGCGGCATTGCTGGACGGCATGGATGGCCGCGTGGCCCGTCTCACCAACACCCAGAGCGAGTTCGGCGTGCAGTACGACTCGCTGTCGGACCTGGTCAGCTTCGGCCTGGCGCCGGCGCTGGTGATGTACACGTGGTCGCTATCCAGCTTGAAGGACTATGGCCCGACCTGGGGCAAGATCGGCTGGGCCGGCGCCTTCATCTATGCCGCCTGTGCCGCACTGCGCCTGGCACGCTTCAACACCCAGGTGGGCGTGGTGGACAAGCGCTATTTCCAGGGCTTGGCCAGTCCGGCGGCGGCAGCGGTATGCATGTCCTTCGTCTGGAGCATGGACAAGTTCGGGATACTTGGTGCCGAAGTGCCTTTCCTCACGCTGGTGATGGCCGTACTGGTGGGTTTGCTGATGGTGAGCAATTTTCGCTACTACAGCTTCAAATCGCTGCCGATGGGCGACCGCGTGCCGTTCCTGTGGGTGTTGATCGGCGTGCTGGTGCTGGTGCCGTTTTTCATCGATCCGCCGCGCGTGTTGTTCGTGGTGTTCACCCTTTACTTGCTGTCCGGCCCGGTGATGACTCTGTGGGGTCGCGCCACGCGGCGCCGTCGGCGGGGAGTAGCCTGATGGCCGGGCTCGCGCACGCCACGTCGCATCGCGAGCGCGTGCTGCGCGCGCTGGGCGTCACGCCGTGGGTGCGGCGCGTTGGGGCGACCGAGCCCGACGCGAGTGAATTGCCGGTAGTCGATGTCCAGCCCGAAGTCGTATCTGGCGACTGCATCGTGGTGCTGCCCGCGGGCTGTTCTCCTCGCGAACTTGATCTGGTGGGCCGCGCCCTGATGGCCTGCGGAGCCGCCATCGCACGTGCACCGCGCATTGAAGTGAGCAATGGCCAGTTGCCGTCTGCCCCGCAAGCCCGGGCCTATCTGGTCTTTGGCGAGGCGCAGGCGCATGCGCTGGGGCGCGAACTGCCGGCGGCGGCGCTGAGTCGCGCCCACATCGTGCTGGCTGACGAACCGGCGAGCGTGCTCGCCTCGGGTGCAGGCAAGCGTCGCCTGTGGAATGCGCTGCGCAGTCTGCGCCGCGCACTGGTCGCTACCGCGGAGTAGTCGCTGCATGGTCGCCGTGGCTCGCCCTCACGCCGAAATCCGCGCCATGCGTCGCGATGATGTGCCCATGGTGGCCGCGATGGAGGCCGCGTCCTACGACTTCCCCTGGACCGCGGGCATTTTCAGCGACTGCCTCAAGGCGGGGCATCCGTGTTGGGTGATGTGGGTGGATGGGGTGATCGCTGGCTACGGCGTTTTGTCGGTGGCCGCAGGCGAGGCGCATGTGCTCAATGTGTGTGTTGGGCCGGATCACCGTGGGCTGGGCCTGGGGCGGTTTCTGTTTCGGCGTCTGCTCGATATTGCGCGATGGAATGGGGCGGGGCGGGTGTTTCTTGAGGTGCGTCCGTCCAATCCCTCGGCACAGAATCTCTACCGTTCGTTGGGATTTGAGGAGATTGGGCGGAGGCCGAAGTATTACCCGGCCAAGGATGGGCGGGAGGATGCGATTGTGATGGCGTTGGATTTGGTGGCGGGGTAGGGGTTGCTGGTCGCGGGTTGATCGCTCCGCATGTGCCGCCTTCCAGGTCGTCACCCCGGCGCGGGCCGGAAGCGCTCTTCAGCAGCCGAATGGCTGGTCATCCAGTAGCGTCGGTCTTCGGTCGTCGCGATATCGCGATCTGGCTCGCCTGCCGCGGGCTTCCGTCCTCCTGCCGGAGGCCGGGTCACTTTCTCTTGCTTGCCCACGCACGCGCTTCGGGCGCGTGCGAACGGCGAAGCCGGCCCGAAGGGCGGAGGGCAGGATGCCCGGAGTAAAGAAAAGTAACCAAAAGAAAGGGCCCCCCGGATGACGCGCCTTCCGGGCCTATGGCCCTCCAGGTGCGC
>Ga0209672_100846_pt1 | contig 14072 bp, 8 predicted proteins | sample AraplaCol_mMS_r2_FD_184273 | JGI IMG/M metagenome (GOLD analysis project Ga0209672, IMG submission 184273) | Arabidopsis root microbial communities from North Carolina, USA - plate scrape CL_Col_mMS_r2 (SPAdes) (version 2) | ecosystem: Host-associated > Plants > Roots > Endosphere | place: USA...
GACGAAGCGGCGCGCGTGCGCGCCTATGCGACGCGCACCGGCCTGTCGGGCCATACGCAAAACAGCATCACCGATCTGGCCCGGCTCGAACGGGAATTGATGCAGGTGCGCCAGCAGGCGTGCGCGCGCGACAACGAGGAGCTCGAGCTGGGCGTACGTTGCATCGCCGCAGGCATTTACGACGACACCGGCAAGCTCGTCGCGGGCTTGTCGCTATCGGCTCCGGCCGATCGGCTCCAGGATGCCTGGCTGGGCCACCTGAGCCGCACTGCACTCGTGATTTCGGAAGCCCTCGGTTACCGGCCGGACGCCACCGCCGAAAACCCCAAGGCAAAGACGGCCTGAGACGGCCAAACACACTCGCTGCCCTGTCCCCATCAAGCAAAAGCCCCGCATTGCGGGGCTTTGTCATATCAAGAGGCCAACAAGCGGCACTCAGGTACCGCGCCCACCGGCATCGGCGCTCGTAATGCGCTGATCGCCGCCGTTGTCAAGCCATGTGCGCAAGCGCGTCGCGTCAGCAAATCGCGAGTATTTACCCGCCGAGTCGAGCAGCACCATGATGATGGGACGCCCCTGAATCGTCGCCTGCATGACGAGGCATTCGCCCGCCTCGTTGATGAAGCCCGTCTTCTGCAGGCCGATCTCCCATGTCGACTTCGTGCTGCGTACGAGCGCGTTCGTGCTGTTATAAGCAAGCTCGCGCTTGCCCGTATCGACGGTATAGCTGCGATCGGTCGAGAACTTGCGAATGAGCGGATACTGATACGCGGCATCGACCATTTTCACGAGATCGCGCGCCGTCGAAACGTTCCGGCTCGTTAGGCCAGTCGGGTTTTCGAAATGGGTATCGACCATGCCAAGTGCCTTGGCCTTCGCATTCATGGCCGCAAGGAACGCCGGACGCCCTCCCGGGTAGTAGCGGGACAAGGCCGCGGCAGCACGGTTTTCGGACGCCATCAGCGCAATGTGCAGCATGTCCTCGCGCGAGAGCACCGAGCCAACGGCAAGACGCGAACCCGTGTGCTTTTCGAAATCGCGATCCTCGTCGGTCACTTCGAGCGAGTCGGTCAACGGCAGATTCGCATCGAGCACGACCATGGCCGTCATCAGCTTCGTGATCGAGGCGATCGGCACAACGGAACGCGAGTTTTTATCGAAGAGCGCTTCAGACGTGTTTTGATCGACGACATAGGCGACGTTCGATCGCAGCGCGACACCCTCGGGGCCCTCTTGCAGCCCAAAGGGCTGACCGGCCACGGGCGAACGCGGCTCGAACGCGATCCTATGCATCGCACCATGACGGCCACGCGCACGCAGCGTGTACGACACGCGTTTTTTGCGCGAGCGCTCGTCAGACGCGGCGGCCGCCTTATTGGTGTGGACGGCGTGCTTGACGGCTTTTCGGGATGAATGTGTTTTGGTGGCTGCGGGCTTGGACGAAGCCGCATCGGTCGAACCCGACGCTGCGAGGGCGTCGACAGGAGCCGCGAAAACCGCGGCGACAAGGAGGGTTGCAGTGACCGAGACGACTCTCGTAAGCGCCACGCCGTGCCTCACTTTGAGCGACGAAAACAGTGCGGTTTTCATTAGTGTTCTTGAAACGGAGGTGGCGAGAGACGAAGCGTTGACGGCAAGTGTAGTAAAGCTACTAAAAATTAGCAATCAGAAGCACTTACCGCGAGTCCTTGAAGCAATTTGTAGCTGCGCGACCGAACGGCATCGATGTTTGCATCTTGTGCCAAATCGGCACGCAGCAGTAGGGCCATACCCACATATCGGCGCGTCTGACCCAAACTTAAGCGAACGGTCTGCATGACGCTCGCTTTCGGACGACGAAACGTGTATGGGACCGAAGCGAAGCGGTTCCGTTCGATTGTTGGGCACGCAGTGCCCGACGGCGACCGGTCGCGCGGGCTATCGGCAAAGGTCAGATAACGCATGTCGGGCGCTATGCGTTGACACCCTTTTTTCGTGAATCGCGCGGATGTCTGTACCCGAGGGCAAGGGCCGATAAGGGCCCGCGCGGCGCAGCAATTCCCGTACCCGTAGGACCTCCCTCCGCACCCCCTTCTTCACCGTAAGCCGTTGTTTCAGCGTGAAATCCTTTACATTGTGCATCGCACAAAAAAGCGCTTGACATTTACGCGCGCCAGCCTAAAATACGAACCCATGTTGCGACGCACAATACGCGTCGTGATAGACGCGATACATTCCGAAGCCGTGCCATCAACCCACGCGATCCGCGAGAGACGGGTCGTTTTTCAGGAGCCTGAACATGACTCTGCTGACCCCTGAGCAATTCGCCGCAGCCCAGAAGGCCAATCTCGAAGCGCTTTTCGGCTTGACCCACAAAGCGTTCGAAGGCGTCGAGAAGCTGGTCGAACTGAACCTGCAAGTCGTTAAGTCGACGCTCGCGGAAAGCCAGGAAAACGCACAACGTGCGCTGTCGGTGAAGGACGCGCAAGAATTGCTCGCGCTGCAAGCCTCGCTGGCACAGCCGGTGGCCGAGAAGGTCCTGTCGTATGGCCGTCATCTGTACGAAATCGCATCGGCCACGCAAGCCGAATTTGCTCGCGTAGCGGAAGCCCAATACGAAGAGCAGAACCGCAAGGTGCAGGCACTGGTCGACAACGTCGCCAAGAACGCCCCCGCCGGTTCGGAAACGGCTGTCGCGGTCATGAAGTCGGCCATCACGGCCGCCAACACGACCTACGAAACGGTCCACAAGGCAACGAAGCAAGCGGTTGAAATCGCCGAGAGCAACTTCAACGCCGCCGCAACGGCTGCGACGAAGGCAGCTCAACAAGCCGCCTCGCAAGCTTCGCGTGCCGCGGCCACGAAGAAGTCGGCTGCCTAAGCTTCCTCCTCCGCTGCCGTAAGAACAAAACGGCGCGCTCCGAAAGGAGCGCGCCGTTTTTGCTTTCAGCGACGGCCCGCTTGGACGCCCGAGTGTTCGAGCGTTCGGTGCCGCGGGCATCCCTGGCTACTTCTTCTTTTGCGGCGGCAAGTCCGTGCAGACACCCTCGTAAAGCTCGGCGGCCATCCCGATCGACTCGCCAAGCGTCGGATGCGGATGGATCGTGCGCCCGATATCGGTCGCGTCGGCCCCCATCTCGATCGCAAGGCAGACCTCGCTGATGAGGTCACCCGCATTCAGCCCGACGATACCGCCGCCGATCACCCGGTGCGTCGCCTCGTCGAAGATCAGCTTCGTAAAGCCCTCGTCGCGACCATTCGCAATAGCGCGCCCCGATGCGGCCCACGGGAACACCGCCTTGCCGTACTTGATGCCCTCGGCCTTGCACTGGTCTTCGGTCTTGCCCGCCCAGGCCACTTCGGGATCCGTATAAGCCACCGACGGAATCTGCATCGCATCGAAGTACGCCTTCTCGCCATGCGCGGCTTCCGCGGCAACGTGTCCCTCGTGGACGGCCTTGTGGGCAAGCATCGGCTGTCCGACGACATCGCCGATCGCAAAAATATGCGGCACGTTCGTGCGCATCTGCTTGTCGACCTCGATGAAGCCGCGTTCGGTGACTGCAACGCCCGCTTTCTCGGCACCGATCTTCTTGCCGTTGGGGCTGCGGCCCACCGCGACGAGCACGAGATCGTACCGTTGCGGCTCGGCCGGCGCCTTCTCTCCTTCGAACTTCACGTAGATGCCGTCGGACTTGGCTTCGGCCGCAGCCGTCTTCGTCTTCAGCATCACGTTCGCGAAGTGCTTGCCGCTGTATTTCTCCCAAACCTTCACGAGATCGCGGTCGGCGCCCATCATGAGGCCGTCGAGCATTTCGACGACGTCGATTTTCGCGCCGAGCGTCGCGTAGACCGTCGCCATCTCCAAGCCGATGATGCCGCCGCCGATGACGAGCATGCGCTGAGGAATCTGACGCAGCTCGAGCGCGCCAGTCGAATCCACGACCCGCGGATCCTCAGGCATGAAAGGCAGCTTCACGGCCTGTGAGCCCGACGCGATGATGGCCTGCTTGAACTTGACGACCTTCTTGCCGCCTTCCGTCTGCACTTCCATATGATGCGGATCGGCAAACGTGCCCACCCCGGTCACGACTTCCACCTTACGGGCCTTGGCCATACCGGCGAGCCCGGTGGTCAGCTTCTTCACGACGCCCGATTTGAACCCGCGCAGCTTGTCGAGATCGATCTGCGGCGCACCGAACGTGATGCCGTGGGCGGCGAGTGCGGCGACTTCGTCCGTAATGAGCGCCGTATGCAGCAGTGCCTTCGACGGAATGCAGCCGACGTTCAGACACACGCCGCCTAGCGTCGAATAACGCTCGACGAGCACTGTCTTCATGCCGAGATCGGCGCTGCGGAACGCGGCGGAATAGCCGCCGGGGCCCGCGCCGAGCACGAGCATGTCGCATTCGATATCAGCGCCGCCGCCGTAGCTCGCGGCTTGCGGTGCGGCCGCTTTCGCCGTGGGTGCGGCCGCAGCCGCGGGCGCGCTCGGTGCCGCCGCCGGCTGAGCCGCCGCAGCGGGCTTCGCACCCGCGCCCTCCTGGGCTTCCACGAGCGCGATGACGGTCCCTTGCGAAACCTTGTCGCCGGCCTTGATACGCACTTCCTTGACCGTGCCGGCCGTATCGCTCGGCACTTCCATCGACGCCTTGTCCGACTCCAGCGTCAAGAGCGATTGTTCCTTTTCGATGACGTCGCCCGGCTTGATATTGACCTCGATGACATCGACGTCCTTGAAGTCGCCGATATCCGGCACTTTTACTTCGACGAGACTCATTCACGTCCCCTTCTTGTTAGCGTCGACGTTCACAGGATCACGCGCCGGAAATCGGCGAGCAGCGCGCAAAGATAGGCGTTGAAGCGCGCCGCTTCGGCGCCGTCGATGACGCGGTGGTCATACGAGAGCGAGAGCGGCAGCGTGAGACGCGGGGCGAACTGCTTGCCGTCCCACACCGGCTTCATCGCGCTGCGCGACAGGCCGAGAATGGCCACCTCAGGAGCGTTGATGATCGGCGTGAAGTGCGTGCCGCCGATACCGCCCAGCGACGAAATGGAGAAACACCCGCCTTGCATCTGGTCCGGCTTGAGCTTGCCTTCGCGCGCGAGCTTGGAGAGCTCCGCCATCTCCTTGCCGATCTCGATCAAGCCCTTCTTGTCGGCATCGCGAATGACCGGCACGACGAGGCCGTTCGGCGTGTCCGCGGCAAAGCCGACGTGGTAGTACTGCTTGAACACGAGGTTGTCGCCATCGAGGCTCGCATTGAACGTCGGGAACTTCCTGAGCGCCGAGACGACCGCTTTGATCACGAACGCAAGCATCGTGATTTTGACGCCGGCCTTTTCGTTTTCCTTGTTGAGCGTGACGCGCAACGCTTCGAGTTCGGTGATGTCGGCCTCGTCATTGTTCGTGACGTGCGGAATCATCACCCAGTTGCGATGCAGGTTCGCGCCGGAGATCTTCTTGATGCGCGAAAGGGGCTTCGCCTCGATCGGGCCAAACTTCGTGAAGTCGATCTTGGGCCACGGCAACAAGCCGAGCTCGCTGCCGCCCGCTGCCGGCGCCGCGGCGCCTGCGGGGGCGCGTTGGCCCGTCATGACGCCCTTGACGAACGCCGTCACGTCGTCCTGCGTAATGCGGCCCTTCGGGCCGGTGCCGCGCACCTGCGTCACATCCACGCCGAGTTCGCGCGCGAACTTGCGCACCGACGGCGATGCGTGGCTCGGCTGGCGCGCGCCGCCTTCTCCGGCCGGAATCAACGGCGCCTGGGCGAGTGCCGACGGGTGCGCCGGTACGCTTTGCGGGCCCGCCGGACGCGGCGAATCGAGAGGCGGTTCGACCTTCTTTTGCTCCGGCGCGGCCGGCTGAGCAGCGGGCGCGGCCGCGGGGGCACCCGCCTCCGATTCGAGCGTGAGGATCACGACGCCTTCTGAAACCGTATCGCCGACCTTGACGTTGAGTGCCTTGACCACGCCGGCGGCCGGACTCGGCACATCCATCGTCGCCTTGTCGGATTCGAGCGTGATGAGCGACTGCTCTTTCTCGACGCGGTCCCCCACCTTGACGGCGATCTCGATGACCGGTACGTCCTTGTAGTCGCCGATATCGGGAACCTTGACTTCTTGCTGGCCGCCGCCTGCGGCCGCGGGCGCTGCCGGTGCAGCCGGTGCTGGTGCAGCCGCCGGCGCCGCGGCGCCGTTGGCCTGAGCCGGCTTGGCTGCCGGTGCGGCCGCGCCGCCTTCCAGCACGACGATCAGCGTGCCCTCGGACACGGGATCGCCTTGCTTTACCTTGATTTCCTTGACCGTGCCCGCCGCGGGGCTCGGCACGTCCATCGTCGCCTTGTCCGATTCGAGGGTGATCAGTGACTGTTCCTTCTCGACAGCATCGCCCGGCTTGACCAGGATATCGATGACGGGAATGTCCTTGAAATCGCCGATGTCCGGCACCTTGACTTCGATCGCTTCACTCATTTGTTGGTGTCTCCAGGGCTCGCGAGCGTGCCCGCCGCATTCGAGCGTCGGGCACGCTGGGGCGCTTGCGAAGGCAATGCCTTAAACGGTCATCGGGTTGGGTTTGTTCGGGTCGAGCTGATACTTGGCAAGCGCATCGGCCACGACCTTGCGCTCGATGGTACCTTCGTCCGCGAGCGCATTGAGCGCGGCGACGGTGACCCAATAGCGATCGACTTCGAAGAAATGGCGAAGCTTTTCGCGCGTATCCGAGCGACCGAAGCCGTCCGTGCCGAGCACGACATAGCGCTGCGGCACATAGGCGCGGATTTGTTCGGCCAGCGCCCGGACATAGTCGGTCGATGCGATAACGGGGCCCGGCGCATCCTTGAGCAGCGTCTCGACGTGCGAAAGCTTGCGCGGCTCGCTCGGGTGCAGCAGGTTCCAGCGCGCCACGGCCTGTCCCTCGCGGGCAAGCTCGGTAAAGCTCGGCGCACTCCACAGATCGGCGGCAACGCCCCAGTCGTTCTTGAGCAGATCGGCCGCGGCAATGACTTCGTTGAGGATCGTGCCCGCGCCCATCAGTTGCACGCGCGGTGCCTTGCCCGCCGCGTCGCTCTTCTTGAGCGAGTACAGGCCCTTGATGATGTCCTGGGCTACGTGCTCGCCCTGCGGCAGGGCCGGGTGCTCGTAGTTCTCGTTCATCACCGTGATGTAGTAGAAGACGTCTTCCTGTTCCTGCATCATGCGGCGCAGACCGTCTTGCATGATCACGGCGAGTTCGTAACCGAACGTCGGATCGTAGGTCACGCAATTCGGTACCGACGAAGCCCACAGCAGCGAATGGCCGTCTTCGTGCTGCAGGCCTTCCCCATTGAGCGTCGTGCGTCCGGCGGTGCCCCCGAGCAGGAAGCCGCGCGAGCGCATGTCGCCCGCGGCCCAGACGAGATCGCCGATGCGCTGCAGACCGAACATCGAATAGAAGATGTAGAACGGCACCATGATCTCGCCGTGCGTCGAGTACGACGTCGCGGCCGCGATCCAGTCGCACATCCCGCCGGCTTCGTTGATGCCTTCCTGCAGAATCTGCCCCGTCTCCGATTCCTTGTAGAACATGAGCTGATCGGAGTCTTCCGGCACGTACTTCTGACCGTCCTGATTCCAGATGCCGATCTGACGGAAAAGGCCTTCCATACCGAACGTGCGCGATTCGTCGGGCACGATCGGCACGATGCGCTTGCCGAGCGCCTTGTCCTTCAAGAGGATGTTGAGAATCCGCACGAACGCCATCGTCGTCGAGATCTCACGGCCTTCGCCCGTGCCCTTGAGCAGCGGCTCGAATGCCGACAGCTCCGGCACCGGCAGCGATTGCGCCTTCTCGCGACGCGTCGGCAGATAACCGCCGAGCTCTTGCCGCCGCGCGCGCATGTATTCGAGTTCCTTCGAACCTTCCTCGAATTGGAGGTACGGCACATTGCCGATCTCTTCGTCCGAGATCGGCAGACGGAATTGGTCGCGGAACGCCTTCAGCTGATCCACCTGCATCTTCTTTTGCTGGTGGGTGATGTTCATCGCCTGGCCGGCCTCGCCCATGCCGTAGCCCTTGATCGTCTTCGCGAGAATGACGGTGGGCTGGTCTTTTGCGCTCGTGGCCGCATGAAACGCCGCGTAGATCTTGTGCGGATCGTGGCCGCCGCGGTTCAGATTCCAGATATCGTCATCGGACCAGTCGGCGACCAACGCCTTCAACTCCGGCGTATTGAAGAAATGCTCGCGCACGAATGCGCCCGATTCCGATTTATAGGTTTGATACTCGCCATCGACGACTTCCATCATGCGGCGCATCAGCGCGCCGGTCTTGTCGCGCGCGAAGAGCGCATCCCAGCGGCTGCCCCAGACGACCTTGATGACGTTCCAGCCCGCGCCGCGGAACTCGGATTCGAGCTCCTGAATGATCTTGCCATTGCCGCGCACGGGACCATCGAGACGCTGCAGGTTGCAATTGATGACGAAGACCAGGTTGTCGAGCCGCTCGCGACCGGCCATGCCGATGGCGCCCAGCGATTCCGGCTCGTCCGTCTCCCCATCGCCGAGGAACGCCCAGACTTTACGGCCGTTCGTGTTGGCGATGCCGCGCGCATGCAGATATTTCATGAAGCGCGCCTGGTAGATCGCCATGATCGGGCCGAGGCCCATCGACACCGTCGGGAATTGCCAGAAGTCCGGCATCAGCCACGGATGGGGATACGAGGAAATGCCCTCGCCACCCACTTCCTGGCGGAAGTTGTCGAGCTGCTTCTCCGTGAGGCGGCCCAACAAGAATGCGCGCGAGTAGATACCGGGCGACGAGTGGCCCTGCACGAAGACGAGGTCGCCGCCGTGCTTGTCGGACGGGGCGTGCCAGAAATGGTTGAAGCCGACGTCGTAAAGCGTCGCCGCGGAAGCGAACGAGGCGATATGGCCGCCGACGTTCGTGTCCTTGCCGGCGCGCAGCACCATGGCAATGGCGTTCCAGCGCGTGTAGGAACGGATGCGATGCTCGATGTCCTGGTCGCCCGGAATCTTGGCCTGGCCGGCGACGGGAATCGTATTGATGTAGGGCGTGTTCGCCGAGAACGGCAGATGTTCGCCATGCACGCGGGCGAACTCGATCTGCTTTTCGATCAGATAGTGCGCGCGATCAGGGCCGACGGCCGAGATCACGCCTTCGAGCGCTTCGAGCCATTCGCCTGTTTCCTGGGGATCGTCGTCTTTATCAGCGGCGACATATTTCATGACTTCGTCGGGCACAGCGGACATTCTCGTCTCCTGGATAGGGAATGCTCTTTGAACAGACGACGCAGGCCGGGATAAGGCCGCGGCAACGTCGGCGATTGTAAAGATGCTGGCCCCTCATGCGCAATCAATTTTTCAAATTACGAGATCATTTCTCATAATGCGGAATATTGTTGCGACGCACCGATAAACAGGAGGTGACCGGGACTGCAAGCGGTCGATCCTCCGAATCCCCTCGGGTTTCTCCCTGTTTTACGCCAATTGGCGCCGCGACGCTGCGCTACAATTCGAGCCATGTTGACCGATCGGCTTTTCGCACGCTCGGCGCGAGGGCCCGGTCTCCGGGCAGACTCGGCGCCGTCCCGCTGGCACCACGGACCGTGGTGGTCGAACTCCTATTTGCTCACGCCTCTCCTGTCGATCCTGGTGTTCCTCGTCGTCATGAGCCTCATTCTATGGAGCCTCAACCGGCGCGAGCAGCAGCAGCAGGAAGATACGTTGTACCGCAACGTGGCCTGGGCGCAGCAACAGATCCGTCTGTCGATGACGGGCGCTCAGGAGCAATTGCAGGCACTCGCGCGCGATCTGGCGGCCGGCCACGCGGACCAGCATTCGTTCCAGATGTCGATGGCCGACATCATGCAGGCCCATCCCGAAATCCTCTATGTCAACTGGTATACGAGCCAGAAACAGCCTCGCTGGCCTGATACGCCGTTGCCGCTCGCGGGTCAGCGTTTCGCGCGGCTCACCGATGCGCAGATGGATGTCGCCGTCACAGCCGCGTTCGGCGAAGCCCGCAGCACGCGCCGGCAGATCTACTCGCCGTTGATCTACGACGACGTCGGCAACGGCTACCTGACGCTGCAAACACCGATTTACCGCGACCGCGAATTCATGGGCGCGATCGCCGCCGTCTTTTCGATTGAAGGCGTGCTCAAGCACGATATTCCGCCTGAGCTCTCGGCGAAATACAAGATTTCGCTGCTCGACGCGAACAACCGCGAACTCGCCACGACCTCGACGCGTCCTCGACTGCCGCGCGATCTTTTCTACGATCTGCCGCTCGACCCGCCGGGCCAGGGGCTGACGGTGCGCGTCTATGCGTTCCCGCAGCTCACGAACTTCACCAACAATACGCTCGTATGGCTCGTGGCCGGATTGTCGTGCTTCGTGCTATGGAGTCTGTGGAGCCTTTGGAAGCACACGCGCCAGCGGTTCGAGGCGCAGCAGGCGCTCTATGCCGAGGCGTTCTTCCGCCGGGCGATGGAAAACTCCGTGCTGATCGGCATGCGCGTGCTCGACATGCACGGACGCATCACGCACGTGAATCCGGCGTTTTGCCGGATGACAGGCTGGGACGAGAGCGATCTCGTCGGCAAGACGCCGCCGTTCCCCTATTGGCCGCGCGACGCCTACCCCGAAATGCAGCGCCAGCTCGACATGACGCTGCGCGGCAAGGCGCCCTCCTCGGGTTTCGAGCTGCGCGTGCGCCGCAAGGACGGCTCGATCTTTCACGCGCGGCTCTACGTCTCACCACTCATCGACAGCTCCGGCCGGCAAACGGGCTGGATGTCTTCGATGACCGACATCACGGAACCGAAGCGCGCGCGCGAAGAACTCGCGGCGGCGCACGAACGGTTCACCACCGTGCTCGAGAGCCTCGATGCGGCGGTGTCGGTGCTCGCGGCCGACGAAGCCGAGCTGCTCTTCGCGAACCGCTATTACCGGCACCTGTTCGGCATCCGGCCCGACGGCCATCTCGAGCTGGCGGGCGGTGGCTTCGACAGCACGCAAGCCTCGTCCGATTCGATCGACATGATCGATACCTACGCGGGGCTGCCGGCCGCCGCACTCACCGAAAGCACGGCCGACGCCCAGGAAGTCTACGTACAAAGCATCCAGAAGTGGTTCGAAGTGCGGCGCCAGTACATTCAGTGGGTGGACGGCCACCTCGCGCAGATGCAGATCGCCACCGACATCACGACGCGCAAACAGGCGCAGGAGCTTGCGCGCCAGCAGGAAGAAAAACTGCATTTCACGAGCCGGTTGATGACGATGGGCGAAATGGCCTCTTCCCTCGCGCACGAGCTCAACCAGCCGCTCGCGGCGATCAACAACTACTGCTCGGGCACGGTCGCGCTCGTCAAAGCGGGCCGTACGCAGTCCGATACGCTGTTGCCGGTGCTCGAGAAGACGGCCCAGCAAGCGGTGCGCGCAGGCATGATCATCAAGCGCATTCGCGAGTTCGTGAAGCGCAGCGAGCCGAAGCGTCAAGCCGCGCGCGTCTCCGATATCGTCGCGGACGCGGTGGGCTTGGCGGAAATCGAAGCGCGCAAGCGCCGCATCCGCATTCTGACGGAGATCCGCTCGCGGCTGCCGGTGATCTACGTCGATCCGGTGCTCATCGAACAGGTGCTCGTCAATCTGCTCAAGAATGCCGCGGAGGCCATGCATGAGGCCCATCCGAATGCCACCGACGCCGTGATCCGCGTCATTGTGAAGCTGGACGCCGGCTTCGCCTGCATCAGCGTCGTCGATCAAGGCCCGGGCGTCGACGAAGCCGCGATCGAACGGCTGTTCGAACCGTTTTACAGCACCAAATCGGACGGCATGGGCATGGGGCTCAACATATGCCGTTCGATTATCGAATCGCATCGTGGCCGCCTGTGGGTTGTGAACAACGTCGACGCCAACGGAAAGATCACAGGCGCCACTTTTCACTGTAGTCTGCCGATCGGCGAACCTGCCGATCCAAATCAAGGCGGGTCCGAGGCACCTCGACCACAAACCGTTACGGGAGAGCTATGAGTAGCCCAGTCACCACTCAGGAAACCGTCTTTGTCGTCGATGACGACGAGGCCGTACGCGATTCATTGCGTTGGCTGCTCGAGGCGAACGGCTATCGGGTGCAGTGCTTCTCGAGCGCCGAGCAATTCCTCGAGGCTTATCAGCCCGCACACATGGCCGGCCAGATCGCCTGCCTGATTCTCGACGTGCGGATGTCGGGCATGAGCGGCCTGGAGCTGCAAGAGCGGCTTATCGCCGAAAATGCCTCACTGCCGATCATCTTCGTGACGGGCCACGGCGACGTGCCGATGGCCGTTTCGACGATGAAAAAAGGCGCGATGGATTTCATCGAAAAGCCGTTCGACGAGGCCGAGCTGCGCAAGCTCGTCGAGCGGATGCTCGACAAGGCCCGCAGCGAGAGCACGAGCGTGCAGCAACAGCGTGCCGCCGCCGAGCGCCTCTCCAAGTTGACCGCGCGCGAGCATCAGGTGCTCGAGCGCATCATCGCCGGGCGCCTGAACAAGCAGATTGCAGACGATCTGGGCATCAGCATCAAGACCGTCGAAGCGCATCGCGCCAACATCATGGAAAAGCTCAACGTCAATACGGTCGCCGATTTGCTGCGGCTCGCGCTGTCGAACAAGCCGCAGCAATGATCCCCGCCGGGCGGCGCAACCGATGCCGTCCGGCCGGTCGGTCTGCTCGGGCGACGCCCGGGCCCGCACCCTCAGGCACCGCGCTTCGACGAGCGCTCAGCAGGGATGTCGCTACTGATCTACTCCGCGTCGCTTTTCGACGCGGCGGTATAATCCCCTTTTTGCGCGCCGTCGCGTAAGCGCCGGCCCAGCGCGACAAACGCGGCCGCCCGGGCGCCGCCCCTTCCCTTCGCTTCGAAGTCTGCGCCGCGGCCGCCGTCTCGCGCATCGCATCGTCATTTTTTCAATTCGACCGACCACCATGACAGCCACACTGATCGACGGCATCGCCCTTTCGAAGACCCTGCGCAGCGACGTCGCCGCACGCGCCGCCGCGCTGACGGCACAAGGTTGCCAGCCGGGTCTCGCGGTCGTGCTCGTCGGCGACAATCCGGCGAGCGAGGTCTACGTCCGCAATAAAGTGAAGGCGTGCCGGGACAACGGCATCCACTCCTCGTACGACCGCTATCCGGCCACGCTGACCGAAGCCGCGCTGCTCGAACGCATCGACGTGCTCAACCGCGATCCGTCGATTCACGGCATCCTGGTCCAGCTGCCGCTGCCGCCGCACATCGACAGCCACAAGGTCATCGAAGCGATCGCGCCCGAGAAGGACGTCGACGGTTTTCATGTCGCCAATGCCGGGGCGCTGATGACGGGCAAGCCGCTTTTCCGCCCTTGCACGCCGTACGGCATCATGAAGATGTTCGAGGCCTCGGGCATCGATCTGCGCGGCGCGAACGCGGTCGTGATCGGCCGCTCGAACATCGTCGGCAAACCGATGGCGCTGCTCCTGCTTGAAGCCGGCGCAACGGTCACCATCTGCCATAGCAAGACGCGAGACCTTGCGGCGCATACGCGTCACGCCGACGTCATCGTCGCCGCGACGGGGCGGCGCAATCTCGTCACGGCCGATATGGTCAAGGCGGGCGCCACTGTCATCGATGTCGGTATGAACCGCGACGATGCCGGCAAGCTCTGCGGCGACGTCGATTTCGCCGGGGTCAGCGCGGTGGCCGGCTTCATCACGCCAGTGCCGGGCGGCGTGGGCCCGATGACGATCACGATGCTGCTCGTGAATACGATCGAGGCGGCGGAGCGCTGCGCGTCGAATCTCGAGCGGTCCCGCTAGCCGTCCCGCTCGGACACGAGTCCTCCCACTACGGTTATCCGGTCCGCAGCTCGATGCCGGATTCGATCAACGACTGACAGGAAGCGCCATGGCCAACAACACGCACGATACGTCCGACTCCTCCGGCACGCGCTCGCGTGGGGACAATCCGCTGCTTGATTTCTCGGGCTTGCCGCGTTTCGGCGAGATCCGCCCGGAACACGTCACTCCCGCGCTCGATGTGCTGCTTGCCGACGCGCAGGCCGCGATCG
>Ga0209672_100847_pt1 | contig 14071 bp, 12 predicted proteins | sample AraplaCol_mMS_r2_FD_184273 | JGI IMG/M metagenome (GOLD analysis project Ga0209672, IMG submission 184273) | Arabidopsis root microbial communities from North Carolina, USA - plate scrape CL_Col_mMS_r2 (SPAdes) (version 2) | ecosystem: Host-associated > Plants > Roots > Endosphere | place: USA...
ATCCTGGGCAAAGACAGGCGCGGCGATCACGGTGCCAAAGGCGATAGCGGTGGCAATGGCCAGACTGCGCAACATGGGGAAACTCCTGAAAGGTATTTCGTTGGAATATCGGTGCGCGATGCGCCGATTCAATGTTTGTCGCCGTCGGACTTGCCGCCATCGGCAGGCTTGCCCGAGGACGAACCACTGACCAGGAACTTGCCGATCAGGTCTTCGATCTGCATGGCCGACTGGGTCAGCACCATCTCATCGCCGTTCTTCAGTGCGTCCGGCGAGCCGCCGGGCTGGATCGCAACGTACTGGGTGCCGATCAAACCACTGGTGAACACCGCGGCGGCCGAATCGTCCGGGATCTGGTTGTAGCGCTTGTCGATGGCCAGGGTGACCAGGGCGTCGAGTTTGACCGGGTCGGCATTGATCGACTGCACGCTGCCGATCGCCACACCCGCCATCTTCACCGGCGCGCCTACGGAAAGTGCGCCCACGTTGGTGAAGCGGGCCTTGACCACGTAGCTGCCGCCCAGGTTGTCCGCCACGCCGCCGGCGCCGAAGAACTTGCCGAGCATCTCCTCCAGCTGCTGCGCCGGACGGGTGAGCGCCAGCTCGCCGCCATCGGCCAGGGTCTTGTTGGAGCTGCCATAGCGCAGGCCGACGTACTGGTCGCCCAGCAGGCCGCTGGTGAAGATGGTGGCGACCGAATCGTCCGGAATCTGGTTGTAGCGCTGGTCGATCGCCAGCTTCACATCAGCCGTTTCCTTGCCCGGATCGAGCACGATCGACTGCACCTGGCCGACGCGTACGCCCGCCACCTTGACCGGCGCACGCTCCTTGAGCTGGCCGATATTGGCGAAGTGCGCCTCGACGGTGTAACTGGGGCCGCGGCTGGAATTGGCCACCGAGGTGGTCTGCGTGGCGAGATAACCGAGCGCGGCAAAGCCGAGCACAATGAACAGGCCGGTGCCGACGGCATACGATTGTCTCTGGCTCACGGCACATTCCTCATGGAGAAGTGGTTGGAAAGATTCATGGCTGCGCTCACATCAGGAACGCGGTGAGCACGAAGTCCAGCGCCAGGATGGCGATGGACGAGGCGACCACGGTACGGGTGGTGGCATAGGCCACGCCTTCGCTGGTCGGCGGCGTGGTATAGCCCTGGAACACGGCGATCAGCGACACCACGATGCCGAACACCACGCTTTTCCAGATCACGCCGTTGACGACGTCCTTCACCACCTCGACGGTGGCGGTCATGTTCGACCAGAAGGTGCCGTTGTCGATGCCCAGCCAGCTCACGCCCACCAGGTGGCCGCCGAAGATGCCCAGCGCACAAAACACGCAGGCCAGCAGCGGCATGGCGATCACGCCGGCGAGGAAGCGCGGCACGGCGACGTAGGCAATCGGATCGACCGCCATCATTTCCATCGCGGCGATCTGATCGGTGGCGCGCATCAGGCCGATCTCGGCAGTCACCGAAGTACCTGCGCGGCCAGCGAACAGCAGCGCTGTCACCACCGGACCCAGCTCACGATAAATGGCGATCGCCACGACTGTGCCGGTGGCCGAGGTACCGCCGAAGATCGACAGCACGTCGTACAGCTGCAAACCCAGCACCATGCCGACGAACAGGCCGCAGACCATGATGATGATCAGGCTCATCGCGCCCACGAACCACAGCTGGCGGATCGTCTCGCGGTAGTGGCGCATGCTGCGCGGAATAGCGGCGATCATACGCAGCAGGAACAGTCCGCAATCGCCGATCTGCGACAGCGAACGCACTACGATGTTTTCGGAGCCCGTTGCGATCATGCGTTCTTCCCTGGAAAACCGAGCGATACGCCCAGGTCGCCGGCCGGATACTGGAATGGCACCGGGCCGTCCGCGTCGCCGCCGAAGAACTGGCGGGTCCACGGCGAACCGTCATTGGCAATCGTCTTGGGATCGCCCTGCGCCACCACCTTGCCGTTGGCGATCAGGTAAATGTGATCGGCCACCTGCTTGATCGCTTCGAGCTCATGCGCCACCAGCACACTGGTGATGCCCAGGGTCTGGTTGAGCGTGCGGATCAGCTTGAGCACCTGGTTCAAGGCAATCGGATCCAGACCGACAAACGGTTCGTCATACAGGATCAGCATCGGATCGAACACGATCGCACGCGCCAGCGCCACGCGCCGCGCCATGCCGCCGGACAACTCCGTCGGCATCAGCCCTGCCGCACCGCGCAGACCTACGGCCTGCAGCTTGGTGAGCACGATGTTGCGGATCAGCACTTCCGGCAGTTCGGTGTGCTGGCGCAGCGGAAACGCCACGTTCTCGAACACGTCGAAATCGGTCAGCAGAGCCGAGTTCTGGAACAGGTAGCCAATGCGCTCGCGGAGCTCGAACAGCTTGTCGCGCGACATCGTCGCCACGTTGTTGCCGTCCACCAGCACCTGACCCGCGTCCCCGCGCATCTGCCCGGTGATGTGCTTGAGCAGGGTGGTCTTGCCGGTACCGCTGGGCCCCATGATGGCGGTGATCTTGCCGCGCGGAATATCGATATCCAGCGCATCGAACACCTTCTTGCCATTGAGCACCGTGGTCAGGCCACGGACGCGCACCAGGGTGCTGTCCTCGGGCTTGGCGCTAATGGAGTCGGTCATGGGCGATGAGGGGCCTGGGTAAAGGCGACAAGTTAGCTGAATAGGGCCGCGAAGGCCATGTACGAATCGTCGTAGCGGTCAGTAATGGCTAACGGAACAAGACCTTGGCGCGGATCTAGAGTTCCACTCCACCCTGCAGGAGCAAACCCTGTGGGAGCGCACCCTGTGCGCGACAGGCGCCACCAACCTGCGAGGAACACCACGACTCCCCAGTCGCGCACAGGGTGCGCTCCCACAGTGGCGTGGGGCCGGCCTCAGGCCAGCAGTTCCTGGATCAACGTCTCATGCCGCTTCAGCTGCAACGCCGAGCGCAGGCGCGTAGCCCGCACGATGCCCTGCAAATCATCCAGCGCCGCATCGAAATTGTCGTTGACGATGATGTAATCGAACTCATGCGCGTGGGCGATTTCCTCGCGCGAATTGTGCAACCGGCGCGCGATCACTTCGGCGCTGTCCGACCCGCGGCCACGCAGGCGACGCTCCAGCTCGGGGCGCGAGGGCGGCAGGATGAACACGCTCACGCAATCGGGCTTGCTCTGGCGGATCTGCCGCGCGCCCTGCCAGTCAATTTCCAGCAATACGTCACAGCCCGTCGCCAGCAGCGTGTCCACCGTGGTGCGCGAGGTGCCGTAAAGATTGCCGTGCACTTCGGCGTGCTCGAGGAAGATGCCGTCAGCCACCTCCTGCTCAAACACCTCGCGTTCCACGAAGTAATAGTGGCGACCGTACTGCTCGCCGGGACGCGGCGGACGCGTGGTGTGCGAAATCGACAACGAAATCGACGGCTCACGCTCCAGCAACGCGTTGACCAGGGTGGACTTGCCCGCGCCCGAGGGCGCAGCCACCACGAACAGGGTGCACTGGGTATCTTGGGCGTGAGGCGTGGTGGTGTTCATTCGATGTTCTGCACCTGTTCGCGCATCTGCTCGATAAGCACTTTCAGGTCCACTGCCGCATTGGTGCTGCGCACGTCCACTGCCTTGGAGCCCAGCGTGTTCGCTTCGCGGTTGAATTCCTGCATGAGGAAATCCAGGCGGCGACCGACCGGCTCCTTGGTGCTCAGCACGCGGCGCGTTTCGACGATATGCGTGGTCAGGCGGTCAAGTTCCTCATCGACGTCGCTGCGGGTGATCTGCAGCACCAGCTCCTGCTCCAGGCGACCCGGATCGGCCGGCTGCTTGAGGTCGGCCAGGCGCGATTCCAGGCGGGCACGCAGGCCTTCGCGGATCTGCGGCATAAAGCTGCGCACGTCGGCCACGATGCGCTCGATCGCGTCCAGGCGCTCGGTCAGCAGTTCGGCCAGCTTGGCGCCTTCGCGCTCGCGGGTGGCGGTGAGCGCTTCGAGCGCCCGATCCAGCACGTCGAGCAGCGAGGCCTGAAGCACCTCAGGGTCCACCTCGGACTGCTGCAGCACGCCCGGGAAGCGCAGCAGCTCGGTGAATTCGATGTTCATACGCGGAAAGCGCGATTCCAGGTCCATCGCCAGCTCGGACAGGCGTGCCAGCGCAGTGGCGTTGACCTGCATGGATTCGGCGCGGGATTCGCCGCGCAGGCGCACGGTGATGTCCACCTTGCCGCGCGACAGCTTGGCGGCGATGCGCTCGCGCAGCGACGACTCGAACACGCGCAATTCGTCGGGCAGGCGCGGGCTCAGCTCCAGATAGCGGTGGTTGACCGTGCGCAGTTCGCAGCTGAGCGTGCCCGCGGGGCCGGTCGTCTCGGCGGAGGCGTAAGCCGTCATGCTGCGGGTCATCGGGAGTCTGCCAATATCGGGAAAGGCCGCAATGGTAAACTTTCCCGCCCTGCCTTGCCCAATGGCCCCCATTCCCATGAGCTCTCCCAGCCGCCCCAGTGGCCGCGCCAGCGACCAGCTGCGCACCGTGACCATCGAACGCCACTACACCCGCCACGCCGAAGGTTCGGTGCTGGTGAGCTTCGGCGACACCCGCGTGCTGTGCACCGCCAGCATCGAAGACCGCGTGCCGCCGTGGCTGCGCGGCAAGGGCGAGGGCTGGATCACCGCCGAATACGGCATGCTGCCGCGCGCCACCAACACCCGCATGCAGCGCGAAGCCGCGCGCGGCGGCCAGGGTGGCCGCACCATGGAAATCCAGCGCCTGATCGGCCGCAGCCTGCGTGCCTGCGTGGATCGCCAGGCCCTGGGTGAGCGCGTGATCACGCTCGATTGCGACGTGATCCAGGCTGACGGCGGCACCCGCACCGCCGCCATCACCGGCGCCTACGTGGCCCTGGTGGACGCGGTGAACCTGCTGATGAAGCGCGAGAACCTGCGCCGCAACCCGGTGGTGGGCGCGATCGCCGCCGTGTCGGTGGGCATTTATCAGGGCGTGCCGGTGCTCGACCTTGACTACGCCGAAGATTCCAACTGCGACACCGACATGAACGTGGTCATGAACGACGGCGGCGGCTTTATCGAGGTGCAGGGCACGGCCGAGGGCCATGCGTTCCGCCGCGACGAGATGGACGCGCTGCTGGGTCTTGCCGAAAAGGGCATCGCCGAGCTGGTGGCCGCGCAGCGCGCTGCGCTCGAACTGGCCTGACGGTTGCGCGCATGACACGCATCGTCCTGGCCAGCAGCAATCCCGGCAAAATGGCGGAGTTCAACGACCTGCTGGCCGACAGCGGCTTGCACGTCGAGCCCCAGTCGGCCTTCAACGTGCCCGATGCCGAGGAAACCGGCCTCACCTTCGTGGAAAACGCGCTGCTCAAGGCGCGCCATGCCTCGCGCATCAGCGGGCTGCCGGCGCTGGCCGACGATTCGGGCTTGTGCGTGCATCATCTGCGCGGCGCGCCGGGACTATATTCGGCGCGCTACAGCGGCCAGCACGGCGACAATGCGGCCAATAACGCGCGCCTGCTGCGTGAGCTGGACGGCGTACCGACCGAACAGCGCGGCGCGTTCTTCATCTGCGTGCTGGTGTTGCTGCAGCATGCCGACGATCCGGCGCCGCTGATCGCCGAGGGCCGCTGGCATGGCCATGTGCTGACCCAACAGCGCGGCGCGCATGGCTTTGGCTACGACCCGCTGTTCCTGCCGGAAGACGAAACCGTCAGCGCCGCCGAGTTGCCGCCTGGCCTGAAGAATCGCATCAGTCATCGCGGCCGTGCGCTGGCACTGCTGCGCAGCCAGCTTGGCCAGACGCATGGATAACCCATGTCGCTGATCGCGCCGCCGCTGTCGCTGTATGTCCACATGCCGTGGTGCGTGAAGAAGTGCCCGTATTGCGACTTCAACTCGCACGGCGTACGGGGCGAAACACCGCCGTATGAAAGCTATGTGGATGCACTGCTGGCCGACCTCGACGCCGACCTGATCGATTTCGGTGGCGCGGTGCACGGACGCACGGTGCAGACGATCTTTTTCGGCGGCGGCACGCCCAGCCTGTTCGCACCGGATCTGATCGACCGTTTTCTCGACGGCGTGCGGGCCCGCCTGCAGCTGGCCACCGACGCGGAGATCACGCTGGAAACCAACCCCGGCACAGTCGAGCATGGACGTTTCGACGGCTATCTGGCCGCCGGGGTGAACCGCCTGTCCTTCGGCATCCAGAGCTTCGACGATGCCAAGCTGCGCCGACTAGGCCGCATCCACTCCGCCAGGGAGGCCGAGGCGGCGGTGAAGTCGGCCCAGGATGCGGGCTACGTCAATCTCAATCTCGACCTGATGTATGCGCTGCCCGAGCAAACGCAGGAAGGCGCGCTGGCCGACGTGGCGCGCGCCATCGCACTGCAGCCCACGCATATCTCGCACTACCAGCTCACCCTGGAGCCGAACACGGCGTTCGCTGCCAACCCACCGCCGCTGCCGGATGACGACCACGCCTGGGCCATGCAAGAGGCCTGCGAACAACAGCTCGGCGCCGCCGGCTATAGGCAATACGAGGTATCCGCCTATGCCCAGAGCGACCGCCGCTGTGCGCACAACCTCAACTACTGGCGCTTCGGCGATTACCTCGGCATTGGCGCCGGCGCTCACGGCAAGATCACTGATGCGGCCAGCGGGCAGATCATCCGGCGCTGGAAGACGCGCCTTCCCAAGGCCTATCTGGCGACGCCTGCCGGCGCCGGACGCATCGGCGGCAGCGCCCCGGTAGCCCCGGACGAACTGCCGTTCGAGTACATGCTCAACGCTTTGCGCCTGATCGACGGCGTGCCCATGGCGGACTTTGCCGAGCGCACCGGCCTTCCGCCGGAGCGCATCGCAGGCGCCCTCGCCCATGCCCGCGAACGGGGCTGGCTGACGGACGACCCAGGCCGCCTGCACACCACGGCGCTCGGCCAGCGCTTCCTCAATGACGTCATTTCCGGATTCCTTGACTGAATCCACCGTCCGGCCGATGGCGTGCACGCCATACCCGCTTTAGACTCTGTGCCATCCGGGGGGAATCAACCAAGGTCTGTCATGGAAGTCGAACAGCAGGGTCGACGGCCGCCGCATGCATCTGATCGGGACGCGCGTCCCGACAATGCAGCCTGGTCGCCGCGTGCCCGTCGCCTGATCGAAGAAACGCACTCCCTGTGCACCAGCTGGCTGGAGGCACCGCTGCGCCAGTGCTTCCTCGAGGCCGAGCAGCGCCTGTATGCGCAGGCCGAGCGTTCGCGCAACCCCACCGAACAGCAGCAGTGCCTGTATTCCCGCCAGCTGATCCAACAGCAGCGCGCACCCGTGGAGCGTCGCTTCATCGAGGGCGTACGCAAGCATTTCGGCAGCGTGGGCACCGTGCACGAGCCCGAAGTGATGCATCTGGATGCACCACGCCGACCGCTGGAACTGCTCGATCCCACCGAACACGAACAAACCGTGGCGCTCGACAAGCTGGTCGCCCGCGGCGAAGCGCGTCATGGCACCGCGCTGTTTGAACTGGGCTATCGCTTCGCCGTGCTGGCCAGCCTGCCGCCGTTGGAAGGCGAAAGCCTGCCGCTGGGCCCGCAGGCGCTGGCCAATGCCTTCCGCGATGGCATGACCACGCTGGAGCTGCCGGTCGAGCATCGCCTGCTGCTGTTGCAGTGCTTCGACCTTGCCGTGGTGCAAGGGCTGTCGACGCTGTACGACACGGTGAACGAACATCTGCGCGCCGACGGCATCCTGCCGCAGCTGCGCGCCTTCCCGACCACGCGTGCGCCGATCGAGCGCCAGCCGCGTCCGGGCGCAAACGACAATCCACCCGTGCCGCTGGCACGCCAGGCAGCCGCAGCGACACCTCCCGCGGCTGCGTCCGCGCCGCGCAGCGACAGCATCGCCGTACTCGACAATCTGCGCGAAATGCTCGCACAGCATCGCGCGGGACAAGGCGTGCTGAGCTATCAGGATGGCGCGCGCGCGGCGACGCCGGGCGAACTGCAGCTCGCGCTGGATGCCCTGCAATTGCATGTGAGCGACGTGGCCGAGCAGGCGCGCCGCGAACTGCTCAGTGCGCAAGCGCTGCGCGAGGAGTTGATCACCCAGCTCAATGCCGGCCGACCGGCGGGCTCGGCGCAGATGCATCTGACCGAGGAGCAAGGCGACACAGTGGAACTGGTCGCCATGTTGTTCGAGCAGTTGGATCGGCAGGTGCCCAACAAGAGCAATGCACACTCGCTGCTCGGCGATCTCCAGCTGCCGTTGCTGCGCATGGCCGTGGCCGACCAGGGTTTCTTCAACCAGCGCGAACATCCCGCGCGCAAATTGCTTGGCCTGGTTGCCGAAGCGGCGAACGACTGGCTGGACGGCCCCGAAGGCGATGTCGATCGTTCGCTCGAAGCGAAGATCAACCAACTGGTCGACCGCGCGCGCCGCGAGCCGCCCAGCACGGGCCTCTACACCAGCCTGCTGGCCGATATCGAACATCACCTGGGCCTGCTCAACCGCAAGGCGCAGATCGCCGAACGCCGTCAGGTCGAAGCGATGCAGGGCCGCGAACGGCTCGAGCAGGCGCGCCATCGCGCCGCCGAGCTGATGACCGAGCGCTTCGACAAGTGCAATCCACGGGGCCTGTTGCGCACGCTGTTGGAACGGGCCTGGTCCGACGTACTTGCGCTCACTCTCTTGCGCCACGGTGAAGACAGCGAGGCTTTTACGCTGCGCCTGCGCATCACCGACCAGCTGCTCGGTCAGCAGCCCGTGCTCGATCGCAACCTGCTGCAGGCCGAAGTGGAATCGGGCCTGCAACAGATCGGCATGCACGCCGAGGAATCCGTGCAGGTTGCACAGCGCCTGCTGGGTATTCCGGCACAAAGCCCGACCTCTAGCGAAGCGGCGACGACCACCGAGCTTGCGCTCAAGCTCAAGCAGCATCAGCGACTGGGCGAGCATGTTGCGCCCGAAGCGCCGGCAGCCGCTCCCGCGGCACCGCCGGTCCCGACCCCGCCAGCCGAATCGCCGGAGCGACGCATTCGTCAGCGCCTGCGTCAGTTGCCGTTCGGCAGCTGGTTCGAATTCATCGATCCGTCCAACGGGCGCATCACCGAACGCAAGCTCGCCTGGTATTCGCCGGTATCGGGCAACAGCCTGTTCGTCACCCGTCGCGGCCTGCGCGGCCAGGAGATGACGCTGGAGCAACTCGCCCACGAAATGGCCTGTGGCCGCGTACGCGAAATGCCCCCGGTTCGCGAGAACCTGCTCGATCGCGCCTGGCATGCACTGACCAGCCACCTGCGCCAGATCACCAGCGGCCAACCGACCGCATCGCGTAGCGGAGCCTCGACGTGAGCGAGAATATTGCCTCCATCGACCAGCGCCGCGCCCTGCGCAAGCGCGCCAATTTCACTGCCGTGGTCACCGATGTGATCAGTGGCCAACCGATCGGCCACCTGGGCAATCTCTCCGCCAACGGCATGCTGCTGATCAGCACGCATCCGCCGCGCAGCGAGGCGATTTATCAGGTCAGCCTCTCTTTGCCTGGCCTGGGTAGCGCGCCGCAGAGCATCGAGGTGGGGATCCAGGAGCAGTGGCACGAAGCGGCTGCCAGCCCAGGGCAGGTGTGGTCCGGTTACCGCATCGTGGCGATCGATGACGCGGATGCGGCGATGTTGGATGCGTGGTTGGAGCAGCCGGAGAGGGGTTAGGGTTGCTCGTCGTCGCGAAGTAAGTTTTCTTGCTAGTCACTCCGGTGCAGGTCCGCCTTGGCTCGTCATCCCGGCGCAGGCTAGGATCCAGTAGCGGTGCGGCTCGGTTGTCGCCTCTCCGCCAGGGTGCCGCCTACGCTACGCAACGCGCCCGAATCGCTGAGGACTTAAAGCGGAGCCTCGCTCCGCTTTGGCTCTAGCCGCAAACGGCAATTGATCCCGCGCCTGGCGCTTGTCTGTGGGAGCGCACCCTGTGCGCGACAGCCACGCTGCGGTGTGCCGCTCCGTAGGTTTGTCGCGCACAGGGTGCGCTCCCACAAAGAGCCGACCGCCAAGGTTGATCCACCATCCCCTTACCTGCGCCACCCTTGTAGGAGCGCACTTGTGCGCGAACGCCGCCCGCAGGGCGGCCTGTTAGGCCGCGGTCGCGCACAAGTGCGCTCCTACAAAGAGCGGCGCGCAACGTCTAGTCCTCGAACCGCCAGCATGCCTACCCTTCTGTAGGAGCGCACTTGTGCGCGACCGCGGCGCCGCAGTGCATCGCTCCGGTTGGTCGCGCACAAGTGCGCTCCTACAAAAAACCTCCTCGGCCCCGCAACGCCGAGCGTTGGGCTCTTGATCAGGCTCTTGCCCTTCGGGGTCCTCGTATGACGCGGCGGGTGGGTGGAGGAATAGCCCGCAGGGTGGCCGGCATGGACGCCGGCCAGTTTTTCGCCAGGGCAGGATGCCCTGTCGAAAAACCCCGCAACCCACCCGCGCACCTGGAGGGTGCAGCCCGGAAGGCGCGTCATCCGGGGGCCCTTCACTGGGGGGGCCTTCTCTTTGGTTACTTCGACGCGAAGCTAGTCCCGTGGGATCTCTTGGGCAAGCAAGAGAAAGTAACCCGGCCTCCGGCAGGAGGTCGGAGGCCCGCGGCAGGCGAGCCAGATCGCCGTATCGCGACAAGTAAACACCGAGGCTCTGGATGACCAGCCATTCGGCTGTTGAAGGGCGCTTCCGGCCTGCGCCGGGATGACGAGCAAAAGAAAACTGGACTGCGCGGGCGCGATTGGCAAAAAGCGGGGTATGCGAGACAGGACCCGATGAAAGGGCCAACCCCAGCGCACCCAACTAGCGATCCCCTCCCCTCCGCGCCATCATGTCCCTCTACCTCACCCGCCCGGCACCCAACACCGCCAGGCGCCGCCTCCCGGAGTCACCATGCACGACCGCCTCGCCTCCCTCTATCCCCAGCACCTCGCCACCCTGCGCGACCGTGCCGACAAGGCGCTAGCCCTGGGCGGCGGGTTCGATCACCTGGTGATTGCAGCGGGGACGCCACTGCGCAAGTTCCTCGACGACCAGGATTACCCCTTCGTCGCCAACCCGCATTTCCGCCACTGGCTGCCACTCACCGACACGCCGGGCAGTTGGATCGTCTATACGCCAGGACAGAAGCCGAAGCTGATCTTCCTTCAGCCCAAGGACTACTGGCACGTCGTGCCGGCCGCGCCGAGCGGTTACTGGGTGGAACATTTCGATATCGAGATCGTGCGCGAAGCAACCGAGGCGGTGGCCTTGCTGCCGGACGCCAAGAGCCGTCGCGCCATCCTGGGTCCCGAGTGTCCGACCGTGCCCGGCGCCGAAGCGAACAATCCGCAGGCCGTGATGGATTACCTGCATTGGCACCGCTCCTACAAGACGCCTTACGAACTGGAACTGATGCGCGAAGCAAGCCGCATCGGCGCGCGCACCCATCACGCAGCCGAGCAGGCGTTTCGTTCCGGCGAAAGCGAATTTGGCATCCACCTTGCGTATCTCAACGCCGCGCAGCAGAACGACGCCGAGCTGCCCTACTCAAGCATCGTAGGCCTCAACGAACACGGCGCCGTACTGCACTACACGCACTTCGACCGCAAGCCGCCCGCACAAAGCCGCTCCTTTCTGATCGATGCCGGCGCCAGCGCCGCGGGTTACGCCAGCGATATCACGCGCACGTATGCCGCGAAGGGCCACGCTGAATTCCAGGCGCTGATCGACAGCGTCGATGTCGCCCAGCGGGCTTTCGCCGCGAAGGTGCGCGCAGGCCAGAGCTATCCGGAACTGCATATCCACGCGCACCACGTGCTGGCCGACGTACTTCGCGAGCACGGCATCGTACGCATGAGTGCGGAAAGCGCCGTGGCGTCGGGTGTCACTTCGGCGTTTTTCCCACACGGCCTGGGCCATCCCATTGGCCTGCAGGTGCACGATGTCGCCGGCTTCCAGGCGTCCGAAACCGGCGGCACCATTGCCCGCCCGCAAGGCCATCCGTATCTGCGCATGACGCGTGTATTGGAACCAGGCATGGTGGTCACGATCGAGCCTGGCCTGTACTTCATCGACATGCTGCTGGAGGAACTGCACGCCAAGCCGGTGTCCAGCGAAATCGACTGGGCCCGCGTGGATCGCTTCCGTCCCTACGGCGGCATCCGCATCGAAGACGACGTGGTCTGCACCGAGGCCGATCCCGAGAATCTGACCCGCGACGCCTTCGCGCTGCTCGGCTGAAGCGTTCGCCGGTTTCCAGGGCCCGCCACACCATGGCGGGCCCTAGGTAAAAACACCCACCCGACCCGCCACTGGCGGGCTGTGGCATAGCGCCTCCGCGGCGATGCGCCACTGCGGCAACCCTCCGCACGACAACTTCACACGGGTTGCGTATGCTCGCCTCAAGGTACAGTTAGGGGCTTGCTGCATGTCCATGCCGTCCGCCGAACCGGCCATGCCGGTGTCGGTTCCCGTCGACTTGCCAAAGCCGCCGCTGCGTCGCCTGGCGCGCAAGCTGATCGTGTTGGTGCTCGCCAAGATCGTGTTCATTTCCCTGGTCTGGTGGGCGGTCGCCGCGCATTACGCACGCCCTGATACCCGTCCCGCCGCGATCGAGCAGCTGCTCGCGCCGGCGCCCTCTTCTTCCTCATCGCAAGCAGGCAGCCCATGATCATCGATCCCGAGGTCGTCACGCTCTCACGCCTGCAGTTCGCGCTGACTGCGCTCTATCACTTCCTGTTCGTACCGCTCACGCTCGGCCTTGTGTGGATGCTGGCCATCATGGAGGCCGTCTACGTCATGACCGGGCGCGAAGTCTGGAAGCGCATGGTGCAGTTCTGGGGCGTGCTGTTCGGCATCAACTTCGCCATGGGCGTCGCCACCGGCGTCACCATGGAGTTCCAGTTCGGCATGAACTGGGCGTATTACGCGCACTACGTGGGCGATGTATTCGGCACGCCGCTGGCCATCGAAGGACTGATGGCGTTCTTCCTCGAATCGACCCTGGTCGGCCTGTTCTTCATGGGCTGGAACCGCATGTCGCGCATATCTCACCTGCTCACCACCTGGTTCCTGGCGTTGGGCACCAACCTCTCCGCGCTGTGGATCCTGATTGCCAACGGCTGGATGCAGAACCCGGTAGGCTCGGCGTTCAACGTGCAGACCATGCGCATGGAAGTGACCTCCTTCAGTGAGGTGATGTTCAACCCGGTGGCGCAGGCCAAGTTCGTGCACACGGTGAGCGCCGGCTACGTCATTGGTTCGATGTTCGTGCTCTCGATCAGTGCGTGGTATCTGCTGCGTGGTCGCAATACCGATTTCGCCAAACGCTCGATGACGGTGGCGGCAAGTTTTGGACTGGCCGCGGCGCTATCGGTGGTGGTGCTGGGCGATGAGTCCGGTTACACCGTATCGGAAAACCAGAAGATGAAGATGGCCGCCATCGAAGCCATGTGGGAAACCGAACCGGCGCCGGCATCCTTCACCCTGTTCGGCCTGCCGGACGTGGAGAACCACACCACTCATTACGCATTGCGCATTCCGTGGGTGATGGGCTTGATCGGCACGCGCTCGATCGACAAGCCGATCCCCGGCATTGCCAACCTCGTGGAAGACACCAAGGGCCGCATCAACACCGGTATCCAGGCGTATGACGCCATGCTGGTCTTGCGCGAGGACAAGAACAACGCGCAGGCCCAGGCCATCCTCGCCGCGCACGACAAGGACATGGGCTACGCCCTGCTGCTCAAGCGCTTCATGGACGACCCGCGCAAGGCGACGCCGGCGGATATCCAGAAGGCGGCGGACAGCACCATTCCGAATGTGCCGGTGTTGTTCTGGTCGTTCCGCATCATGGTGGGCCTGGGTTTCTATTTCATCGTGCTGTTCGCCTTCTCGTTCTGGCAGGCGAGCAAGCGCCAGCTCGACAAGCGTCGCTGGTATCTGAAGCTCGCACTGTGGAGCCTGCCGCTGCCGTGGATTTCCACCGAGCTGGGCTGGATCGTGGCCGAATATGGGCGCCAGCCATGGGCGATCGAAGGCGTGCTGCCGACCGCGCTGGGCGTGTCCAGCGTGACCAC
>Ga0209672_100851_pt1 | contig 14027 bp, 10 predicted proteins | sample AraplaCol_mMS_r2_FD_184273 | JGI IMG/M metagenome (GOLD analysis project Ga0209672, IMG submission 184273) | Arabidopsis root microbial communities from North Carolina, USA - plate scrape CL_Col_mMS_r2 (SPAdes) (version 2) | ecosystem: Host-associated > Plants > Roots > Endosphere | place: USA...
CTCCCGCCGCGCGACCGCCTCGCCGGCGTCTACTTCGCCGCCACCGAACACGACGAAGACCAGCCCATCCACCTGCACGTCGCCGACACCAATGTGTGCGTGACCCAGTGCGCCGTGGAATACGGCAACCCGTGCACGCGTTTCTGCCCCGCCGGCGTCTATGAAATCGTCAGCGACGACGCCGGCAAACGCCTGCAGATCAACGCCGCCAACTGCGTCCACTGCAAGACCTGCGACATCAAGGATCCCTACCAGATCATCAACTGGGTCACCCCGGAAGGTGGTTCGGGTCCGAACTACCAGAACCTCTGACGAGAGGGCATTGCGCTGTCCGCCCGACTCACCTGGCGCTTCAAACGCCTGAATTACGCGCTGCAGCGCTTCCGCGGCAGCGTGGCGCTGCGCGGCTGGCGCGGCACGCTGGCCCGCGTGCAGCAGGAATTCCAACGCCGCCCGACCCTCGACGATACGCTGCAAGTCGAGCCACTCGACGTATCTTTTGAACCCTTTGCGCTGCCGACCTCCGAACAGCCGTTGGTCTCGGTGATCATCCCGGTTTACGGCAAGCTGGAGTACACGTTGGCTTGCCTGCGCTCGATCGTCAGGCATGCTCCCGCGGCGCCGTTTGAAGTCATCGTCGTGGACGACCGGTCTCCCGATGACTCGGCCGCGCGGCTCGAACAGATCGCCGGCCTGCGCCTCCTGCGCAACGAACGCAATGTTGGCTTCGTGGGCAGCTGCAATGCGGGAGCCGCGGCGGCACGCGGCGAGTTCCTGTTGTTCCTCAACAACGACACGCAGGTAATGCCCAACTGGCTCGACGGCCTGCTTTGCTGTTTCGCCGATCGCACCGACTGCGGCATCGCAGGCAGCCGCCTCGTTTACCCGGACGGGCGACTGCAGGAGGCCGGTGGACTGGTGTTCGACGATGGCAGTTGCTGGACGGCTGGACGCTTCGAGCAACGCGACGCCCCGGCATGGCGTTACCGCCGCGAGGTGGACTATGTGAGCGGCGCAGCACTCATGATTCGCCGCGAGGTGTTCGAGCGCATTGACGGCTTCGACCAGCGCTATGCACCCGCCTACTACGAAGACACCGACTTGGCCTTTGCCGTACGGCAACAGGACTTGAAGGTGTACTACGAGCCATCCAGCACGGTGATCCACTGCGAAGGCATCAGCGCCGGCACCGACTTGCACGCGGGTATGAAACGTCACCAGGTGACCAACCAGGCGACCTTCGTGGCGAAGTGGAAGCAGCTCCTGCGCGCTCATCCGCCGGCCGGCACGTCGTTAATGCGCGCGCTGCGCTGGCGCTACCGCGGTCGCGTGCTCGTCGTCGACAGCATGACGCCGGAACCCAAACGGGACTCCGGCTCGCTACGCCTCAGCGCGATTCTTCGCCTGCTGGGCGAGCAGGGTTGGTCCGTCTCGTTTCTGCCAGACGATGGTCGCGCGAGCGATGACGAGATCCGCGCGCTCGGTGCGCTAGGCGTTGAAGTGCTTAGCCGCCCCTGGGTTTCCGATCTGCCGCACTGGTTGCGTGCGCATGGTCATGACCTTCGGGCCGTGATGCTTTGCCGCCACACGGTAGCGGGGCAGTACGCATCGCTGGTACGCAAGTTGGCGCCCAAGTCTCGCCTGCTGTTTGACACGGTCGACCTGCATTTTCTGCGGGAACGCCGCGCCGCCGAGCTTAGCGGTAGCGCTGCCATGGCACGCCAGGCGCTGGCATCGCGCAAAAGCGAGTTGGCACTTATCGAACAAAGCGACGTGACATTCGTGGTGAGTCCCCACGAGCAGGCGTTGCTCGCTGCCGAGGTGCCAGGCGCGAAAGTCGAACTGCTCTCGAACGTGCACGAGGTGCACGGCTGTCGGCATCCGTTCCAAGGTCGAAAGGATCTGGTATTCATCGGCGGCTTCGGACATCCACCCAATGTCGACGCCATCCGCTGGATCGCATCGGACATTCTTCCGTCCCTGAGAGCAAGGCTGCCCCATATCGCCGTGCATGTGCTCGGCGACATACCCGAAACAGCGCGAGGCGAGCTGAACACGCCCGGTCTTGAGCTGCACGGGCGCGTGCCGGACCTCACGCCTTGGCTGGCGGGTGCACTGGCGTCCCTGGCGCCACTTCGTTTCGGCGCCGGCGTCAAAGGCAAGATCAACATGGCCATGAGTCATGGCGTACCGGTGATCGCCACCACCACCGCAGTCGAAGGCATGCAGTTGCGGCCTGGCGTCGATGTGCTGGTGGCGGAGGACGCCGATGGCTTTGCCGATGCCGTGGTACGTCTTTCGTCGGACGAAGAGCTCTGGTCGACCTTGTCTCGCCATGGCCTGGACAACGTCGATCAGCATTTCTCGCCACGGGCCGCTAGCATCACGTTACGTCGCGTGCTGGATTGACCAGCTCCACCGCAACCGAGACCAATCTCGTGTTACCCGGATGATGTCCATGCCGCTCCTCGATTTCGCCAAACGCCAGATATTCCAGCTGCTACGCGCAGGCTTTCGAGTGGTGCCCATGCCGGTAGCCATCCGCGATCGTTGGCGGCAGAGCTTTCTCGATCGTTTTGCAGGTTCCTTGCCGACGGGCCCACGAGGACGTGCCCCCATCGGCAGTGCCCGCCGTCCGCTCCTGCGAGCAGCGGGGCATGCGGTTGGTTACGTTCCCTATCGCAAGAGGAGTTTGCCCTCACCACTCCCGGTCACGCTGGTCGCGTTTTATCTGCCCCAGTTTCACCCCATTGCTGAGAACGACGCCTGGTGGGGCGCTGGATTTACCGAATGGCGGAATGTGACGCGTGCATTGCCTCAGTTCGAAGGTCATGCCCAACCCCGCTTGCCTGGCGAACTCGGTTTTTACGATCTGCGGCAGCCTGAGGTCATGCGACGCCAGATGGAGCTTGCCAAGGAATACGGCATCGGCGCGTTCTGCACCTATTTTTACTGGTTCGCTGGCAAGACCTTGCTGGAAGCACCGCTGCGCCATTGGCTTACCCACCCAGAGCTCGACCTCCCGATCTGCCTGTGCTGGGCCAACGAGAATTGGTCGAGGCGCTGGGACGGACGCGCAAGCGACGTGCTCATCGGTCAACAGCACAGCGCGGAAGACGATCTGGCCTTCATCAGCCACGCCGCTGACTATCTGAGGGACCCTCGGTACCTTCGCGTCGATGGCAAACCCATGTTGCTGGTCTACCGCCCAGGCTTGCTTCCCTCGCCCCAAGAGACGGCCGCACGCTGGCGCACGTGGTGCAGGGAGCATGGTATTGGCGAGATCCACCTCGCCTACGTGCAGAGCTTCGACCGCGTCGATCCAGGCAGTATCGGATTTGATGCGGCGGTGGAGTTTCCGCCGAACAATGTCAGCCTCAGTCCCATCACCGCAACGCAACAGCTGATCAATCCCGCCTTTGCCGGCGAAGTACTGGACTGGCGCCAGCTGGCCGGCAATGCCATGAGCGCAACCACACCCGCCTTTCCCCTGTATCCCGGCGTCAATCCCGGTTGGGACAACGAGCCGCGCCGAAGCGGACGGGGACGCGTGCTTGCGCACGCCTCTCCGCGCGGTTATCGCGACTGGCTGCGCCATGCCGTCGATGTGGCGGCAAAGCGCGGACTCCAGGCACCCATGGTCTTCATCAACGCCTGGAATGAATGGGCGGAAGGCGCCGTGCTCGAGCCGGACGCGCGCCTTGGCTACGCCTGGCTGGAATCGACCCGCGACGCGTTGCTGCCGCCGCGCATGGGTACGGATGCCCGACCCTGCGCCGTCGTGCATGTCTGGTACGTGGACGTACTCGATGACATCGTCGCGCAGCTGCGTGGCACTGCGATGGATTGGCGCATCATCGTCACCACCGCGGCGGAACAAGAAGTCCAGGTCAGGGAACGTTTAGACGCACTGAACCTCAATGCAGAAGTGGAGGTTTTCGAGAACCGTGGACGCGACGTGCTTCCATTCCTGCATGTAGCGGACCGGCTCCTCAATGAGGGCGTCGATGTCATTCTGAAACTGCATACGAAACAATCCGTCCACCGCTCGGATGGTTCCCAGTGGCTTGCCGAGTTGCTCCAGTCCCTGGCCGCCGCTGATCGAACGCCCCAGATCATGGAGGCGTTCGCCAAGAACCCTCGCCTTGGCCTGGTGGCACCCGAAGGCCACTCGCAACCGCTGGATCATTTCTGGGGCGCCAACGAGGCCAACATCCGTGCACTGTGCGTTCGCATCGGCATGGCGCCACCTGTGCCAAGCAGCCAATTTGTCGCGGGCAGCATGTTCTGGGTACGCCTGTCGGCACTGCGCCCCCTGCTTGATGCCCACTTGGAGCCGTGGGAGTTCGATGGCGAAGCGGGGCAGATTGACGGCACCACGGCCCATGCGGTGGAACGCCTTTTCGCCCTGGCCACGTCGGCAGCCGGTTTTGAATCCGACACTGCCAGCCACGTCTGCGGCCTTCCCCCCGACGCGTCCCGCACGACCTATCCGTACGCCACCAGAACGAGCTAAGTAATTGGCAGGCGTACTTTTTTTCCAAGTATTCATACAAATGTTTGAAGCCGGGTAGAATGCTCTTTCTACCCGCTAGACGGCTTATTGGTGAAGGACCTGCAGATGAAGATTCTTGTCGGCTACAAGCGTGTCGTGGACTACAACGTCCGCATCCAGGTGAAGCCCGATGGTACGGGCGTAGTGACCGACGGCGTGAAGTTGTCCGCCAACCCCTTTGACGACATTGCGCTGGAAGAAGCGCTGCGCCTGCGCGAGAAGGGCGTGGCGGAGGAAGTGATCGTGGTGGGCATCGGCCCGGCCGACCTCACCGCCCACCTGCGCAACGGCCTGGCCATGGGCGCCAATCGCGCCATCCATGTGGTCACGACCGATGCCGTGCAGCCGCTCACCGCCGCGCGCATCTTCCAGAAGCTGATCGATAAGGAACAGCCGGGCTTGGTGATCCTGGGCAAGCAGGCCATCGACGACGACGCCAACCAGACCGGCCAGATGCTCGCCGCGCTGTGGGATCGTCCGCAGGCGACGTTCGCCAGCAAGGTCGAGATCGCCGACGGCAAGGTCACGGTGACCCGCGAAGTGGACGCCGGCCTGGAAGTGATCGAAGCGGAACTGCCCGCCGTGATCACCACCGATCTGCGCCTCAACGAGCCGCGCTTCATCAAGCTGCCGGACATCATGAAGGCCAAGTCCAAGCCGATCGACACCATTGAGTTCGCCTCGCTGGGCGTGGAGGCCAACGACCACCTCAAGACCACGCACTACGCCGCGCCGGCCAAGCGCAGCAAGGGCGTGATGGTCAAGGATGCGGCTGAACTGGTCGCGGCATTGAAGCAAAAAGGGCTGCTCTAAGCAGCCTCACGGAGATATGACATGAGCAAGATCCTCGTCATCGCCGAACACTTGAACGGCAAACTGAATTCCTCCACCGCGCGCGCCGTGAGCGCCGCCACGGCGATCAAGCCCGAAGCCATCGACGTGCTGGTACTGGCCGACAACGCCGACGCCATCGCCGCCGAAGCCGCCAAGATCGACGGCGTCAGCCGCGTGCTCACCATCGCCCGCGCCGAAAATGCCCACCCGCTCGCCGCCGTGCTCGCGCCGCAGATCGCCAAGGCCGCCGCCGGTTACAGCCACGTGTTTGCCCCCTCCACCACCTTCGGCAAAGACGTGCTGCCCCGCGTGGCCGCCCTGCTCGGCGTCGCCCAGGTGAGCGACGTGATGAGCGTGGAAGGCAGCCACACCTTCAAGCGTCCGATCTACGCCGGCAACGCGATCATCACGGTGGAAGCCGATGCTGGCAGCACGGTGGTCGCCACCATCCGCACGGCCTCGTGGTCCGCCGCAGCGACTGGCGCGAACAGCGCGCCAATCGAGGCATTGAGCGTCGAGGCCACCCTGCCCTCGCACACCCGCTTCGTCGAACTGCAATCGGGCAAGAGCGATCGCCCGGACCTGCAGAGCGCCAGCAAGGTGGTCTCCGGCGGCCGCGGCGTGGGCTCGAAGGAAAACTTCGACATCATCTACAAGTTCGCCGACAAGATCGGCGCCGGCGTGGACGCTGGCTATGTGCCGAGCGACCTGCAGGTAGGCCAGACCGGCAAGATCATCGCCCCCGAGCTGTACATGGCCATCGGCATCTCCGGCGCCATCCAGCACCTCACCGGCATCAAGGACGCCGGCACTATCGTGGCCATCAACAAGGACGGCGAGGCGCCGATTTTCGAGATTGCGGATATTGGCTTGGTGGGGGATCTGTTCAAGATCATTCCTGAGCTGGAACAAGCCATTGGCTAACCCAGAAAAGCGCGACGGTGTAAAGCTGCACCGTCGCGTTTTGGACTGGTAATCGGCCGTTTTTTGGAGAAGAACGACCGGCCAAGGAGGGTCCGCATTCAGGTCAGCCAGGCATGCTGCGAGACTTGTCGTAGTAACATGCCAATGCGCATTTTTATGCGCTGATGCTGGGCGACCCGAGTCGCCACCTCCGGCATGGATTGAACCTAGGGGCGTTATGGAAAGCTTGTCTGTCAACGTAGGGGTTCACGACCCCGTATCTGAGCGCGTGCCGCTTTGCGTCGACCTTGACGGCACCCTCATCCGGTCCGACCTGCTGGTCGAGTCGGCGCTTGCGCTGCTTTCGCACAGCCCCTGGTCCATTTTCGCGATGCTGGTTTGGCTGCTGCGCGGCAAGGCACACCTGAAGCGAGAGATCGCCCGCCGCGTCACACTTGATCCTGCCCACCTGCCGTACAACGCCGACGTGCTCGGGTGGATCAGAGAGCAGCAACCGCTTCGACCGGTCGTTCTATGCACGGCATCCGACGCCGAACTTGCCCAGCTCGTCGCCACGCATGTGGGAGGATTCCAAGCGGTCCTCGCCAGCGATGGCCAGCGAAATCTTTCTGGCAGCAACAAGGCCAAGACCCTGGTGGCGCTCTACGGTGAGCGCGGCTTTGACTATATCGGTAACGCCAAAGTCGACCTGGAAGTGTGGAAGCACGCCCACGCCGCCGTCACGGTGGAGTCGGGCACGTCGCTTGGCAACGCAGCTTCTCGCTTGACCACGGTGGAAAAGCGTTTTGAACTTCCGTCTGCAGGCATCAAGCACTGGCTGAAGGCGCTGCGCGTGCACCAGTGGATCAAGAATGCACTGGTCTTCTTGCCTCTATTGGCGGCGCATCGCCTGTTCCAGGTGAACGACGTGCTCTCGACCTTGCTCGCCTTTGTGTGCTTCAGCTTGTGCGCTTCAAGTGTCTACATCACCAACGACCTGCTCGATCTCGCCTCTGATCGTCAGCACCATCGCAAGAAGAACCGCCCGTTTGCGGCCGGTCATTTGCCGCTGGTAGCCGGTCCCGTGGTTGCGGCCGCCCTGCTGATAGTGAGTTTCGCACTGGCGACGTTGCTGCGCGAAGTCTTCGTGGCAGTACTCGCTGGCTACTATGTGCTGACAAGTGCGTATTCGATACGCTTCAAACGCATTGTGATGCTCGACGTCGTCGTGCTCGCCACGCTGTATACGAGCCGTATCGTCGCCGGCACTGCCGCCATCCAAACCAAGCCCTCGTTCTGGTTGCTTGCCTTTTCAATGTTCATCTTCCTCAGCCTGGCGATGGTGAAGCGCTACATCGAGCTGCTGTCGGCGCAGAAGGCGGGCAAGATCAACGCGAGTGGGCGCGGTTACGATGTGGCCGACATCCCGCTCATCCAATCGCTTGGCGCCTCCAGCGGATACCTATCGGTGCTCGTGCTGGCGCTCTACATCGACAGCCCCGATAGCCGGGTGCTGTATCACCATCCGCACTACCTGTGGCTGCTTTGTCCGCTGCTGCTTTACTGGATAAGCCGGACCTGGGCCATCGCCCATCGAGGCGTCATGCACGATGACCCGGTGGTGTTCGCGGTCACCGACAGACTGAGCCGGGGAATACTGGCAATAGCCGCGCTCGTGATCCTCTTCGCCATCCAATGAGCACGACCGGGCAATCTTGGGGCCGCTACCCGCAAGCGCGCCAGAAGATCATTTCCATCAGCGACCGGCATGCCGAGCTACCGGTGTTTTCGGGCAGTGCGCTTCCGCATGGCAACGGACGCAGCTACGGGGACAGCTGCCTCAATGACGGCGGCACGCTGCTGCACGCACGCACGATGGACCGTTTCATCGCATTCGATCCACACACCGGCGTGCTGGAGTGCGAAGCAGGCGTGCTGTTCTCCGAAATCCTGGACCTGGTCGTGCCGCAAGGCTGGTTCCTTCCGGTCACGCCAGGCACGAAATTCGTGACCGTCGGCGGCGCCATCGCCAACGACGTGCATGGCAAGAATCACCACAAGGCCGGTACGTTCGGATGCCACGTGCTATCGATGGAACTGCTCCGTTCCGACGGAACCCGCCGTCAGTGCAGTCCGCTGCAGCACCCGGAATGGTTTGCCGCGACCATCGGAGGACTTGGCCTGACCGGGCTGGTGACGCGGGCGACTATCCAGCTGCGGCGCATCGCCGGGCCCTGGATGAGCGGCGAGATGCACCGATTCAAGAATCTGGACGGTTTTTTCCGGCTGAGCCAGGCCTCCGATCGCGACTACGAATACACGGTCGCATGGATCGACTGCGCCAGTGGAGGCACGGGGTTGGGGCGAGGTATCTTCACGCGTGCCAATCATGCTCCGGCGCATCCGGATAGCCGTCCAAACGCACCCTCGCGGAAACTGCGCGTACCCTTCACGCCACCGGTCTCGCTGATCAACCCGCTGAGCCTGCGCGCTCTCAATACGCTGTACTTCCATCGGCAACGCGAATCGGTCAGCCACCTGACCATGCACTACGAGCCGCACTTCTATCCGCTCGACGGCATCGGCGACTGGAACCGCATCTACGGTCCGCGTGGCTTCATGCAGTACCAGTGCCTCGTACCCCCGGCCAGATCGGCCGCTTGCATGGAGACCCTGGTGAAAACCATCGCCGCTTCAGGCCAGGGCTCCTTTCTCGCCGTGCTCAAACAGTTTGGCAACGTGGCTTCTCCCGGCATGCTCTCGTTTCCCCGCCCGGGGGCCACCTTGGCGCTGGATTTCCCCAACCGGGGACCAAGTACCCTGGCACTGCTCAATCGCCTCGACGACATCGTTGCGGACAACGGTGGTGCGGTTTACCCGGCCAAGGATGCGCGCATGCCGGGGCGATGCTTCAAACACTACTTCCCCGCGTGGGAATCCTTCAGCCATTACATCGATCCGAAGTTCTCTTCCAGCTTCTGGCGCCGGGTCACGGAGTAAGCAATGCAAAAGGTCCTCATCATCGGAGCCACCTCCGCCATTGCCGAAGCCACCGCGCGGCTTTATGCGGCCCGTGGCGCGCAGTTGTTCCTGGTCGCACGAAACGCCTCGCGGCTTACGGATATCGCCGCCGACCTGCGTGTGCGCGGCTCGCAAGAGGTGTTCCAGGCCCCGCTCGACGTCAATGACCTGGATGCGCATGCCAAAGTCATCGAACAGGCCTGGGATTTGCTGGGAAAGGTGGACGTGGTGCTGGTCGCACACGGCACGCTTCCCTGCCAGGCGCAGTGCGAGACCTCGGTGGAGACAGCGCTCAAGGAATTCTCGACGAACGCCACTTCCACCATCGCGTTGTTGACCGCGATGGCGGCGCGCTTCGAGGCCCAGCGCGAAGGCGTCATTGCCGTGATCTCATCGGTGGCCGGCGATCGCGGGCGCCAGAGCAATTATCTCTACGGCTCCGCCAAGGCAGCCGTTTCCGCCTTCGCCAGCGGCCTTCGCCAGCGCATGGCCAAGCTCGGCGTGAACGTACTGACCATCAAGCCCGGCTTCGTCGACACGCCGATGACGCGCGATTTCAAGAAGGGCGCGCTGTGGGCCAAGCCCGATGACATCGCCCGCGGTATCGTTCGCGGCGCCGACCGCGGCCGCAACGTGATGTATCTGCCGTCATTCTGGCTGCCGATCATGCTGATCATCCGCCATATTCCCGAGTTCATCTTCAAGCGCATCAGGCTCTAATGTCCATGAACAACATCGACAAGCATGCCAAGCTCGTGCTTACCGGCGCCGCAGGCCTGGTCGGACAGAATTTGATCGTCGAGCTGAAGGCGCAGGGCTACACCAACCTTGTCGCCATCGACAAGCACGAATACAACCTTGGCATCCTGCGCCAGCTGCATCCCGATGTGCAGGCTATCCAGGCCGACCTTGCTGAAGGCGGCAACTGGACCGATGCGTTTGCCGGCGCTGCCTGCGTCGTGCAGCTGCACGCACAGATCACGGGCAAGTACACCGAGCTGTTCACCCGCAATAACATCGATGCCACCCGGCGCACGCTCGAAGCCATGCGGCAGCACCATGTGCCCTATCTCGTGCACATCAGTTCGTCGGTGGTGATATCGGTCGCCGACGACGACTACACAAGGACGAAGAAGGTGCAGGAGAAGCTGGTCGTCGAAAGCGGCATCAGGCACTGCGTCCTGCGGCCCACGCTCATGTTCGGCTGGTTCGATCCCAAGCACTTGGGCTGGCTGTCACGCTTCATGGCGAAGACGCCGGTGTTTCCGATCCCCGGTGACGGGCGCTACATGCGCCAGCCCCTGTACGAGCGCGACTTCTGCCGCTGCATTGTGCGCTGCATCGAGACGAAGCCCGATGGCGATGTCTACGACGTCGTCGGCGACACGCGCATCGACTACGTGGATATCATCAAGACAATCAAACAAGCCAAGGGCCTGCACACGGTGATCGTGCATATCCCCTACGGCTTGTTCTATTTCCTTCTCCGCGTGTACGCCATCTTCAGTGGCAAGCCGCCCTTCACGGCGGACCAGCTGAAAGCACTGACGGCCGGGGACGAGTTCCACGGCATCGACACGCAACAGGTTTTCGGTTTCCGCCAGACACCCTTCGCCGATGCCATCAGGGAAAGCTATTGCGATCCCTCCTATAGCGCAATCGTACTCAAGCGATAAGCACGCCTGATCCCTGCGTTCCGCATCTTCCGCAACCATTACACCCCTTAGCAGCCCATGCCAGCTAAATCGACACACTTCCAAGATCCCTCGACGCTTAGGCAGCTGGCCCTGCTTTTGCCGCTGGTCTTTGTTCTAACCGCCTCCAAAAGCCCGGACTCCCTCACCAATGCGCAGTTCTGGGCCGAAGATGGCGCTATTTTCTTTCAACAGCAGCTGGGCTCTTCTTTTCCGCTGCTTGGCAAGGCCTATGCCGGCTATCTCCACGTCATTCCCCGCCTAACCGCATGGCTCGCCGCTTTCTTCAGTGCATCGAAGGCGCCCTTCATCTACAACCTCCTGGCTTGCATCATCGCTGCCAGCTGCGTGGGCTATACCGCGCTGCGGCTGAAGCGTTTTTTGCCGGTCGTGCTCACCGTGGCAATCTTTGCGCTGACGCCCATCAATGGCGAGATATTCGGAACCATCACCAACATCCAATGGTTCACCCAGTTTGCTTTGCTTGCGTTGTGCCTCCCGGTGCACGAGCGGGCAATCGCAGGGCGAGGTGAATTGTTCGCCGTGGTCTGCGTCTTCATCATGGGCCTCACCGGCCCTGCAGCCATCTTCATCACAGCCATCAATGCCGGCATTTTTGCGCTGTCGTTGATGCTGACCAGGGTGAGGCCTTCCTGGGGTTTGGCGCCCAGCCTGCGGGACTATGCAGCCAGCCTGCCAAGGCTGCGCCTGGCAGCAGCGGCACTTTGCGCGTTGATCCAGGTTGGCTGCGTGCTTCTGAATACGTCGTCGGCCGCCCATGACGTCAACGGAATCGTGCAGTACGGCCTGCCCAAGCTCCTGATGGTCATGCTCGGACAAATCATTCCGACGCACGTCTTTGGCTTTTACCTGCTCACTCCCACCCTCTGGATCTTGCTGGAAATCTGCTGTGTCGTTGCCGCCGCGCGCAATCCACGACTGCCCTTCGATGCCAAGGCAATCAGCGCCCAGTTATTGCTGTTCAGTCTGCTGCTGCTGTTCAGCGCTGCCGCGATGAAGGACACCAAGGCGATGATCCAGTTCGGATCGGCGGACCGTTACTTCTATACAATCAAATTCGTCGCTTGGTGGTTCCTGTACCTGGCCATGACCGGATACCGGGGAGCCAGGCGCAGCGAGGTTCTGGGCCTGTTGATCTGCGCCATCGCCTACTTCGCCTTGGTCAACCACGGATCCTTGCAGCGCGCGCCGCTCTGGGACATGCAATGGCGCAAACACGCGGCCGAGCTCAATACGCCAGGGCCGCACGACATTCCGATCAATCCTCAGTACTGGCATATCCAGACCACCACGCCGGCCGGTGGACAAGCTAGAGACGAGCATCCTTAAGCGTTGCGTCGCCGCCACCGGTCGATTCATGGATGCCTTCGAAAGCTCATCCACTTGTCCTTGCAACAAAACAACAACGGCTTGTCACGCCACAACTTGGCGCTTCGCAGAGACCACGCATGAACAGTCAACGAATCATTGTCCTTGGCGCCGGCCCCATGGGCCTCATGGCTGCCATGGAATTGCTCAAGCAAGGCCATGAAGTCGATATCTACGAACGCGACGATCGCATCGGAGGCATGTCCGCCGCATTTAACTTCGACGGATTGGACATCGAACGCTACTACCACTTCATCTGCAAGACCGATTTTCCATTGTTCGATCTCCTGCAGGAATTGCAGTTGACCGATAAGCTCAAATGGACCGACACCAAGATGGGCTTCTTCTACAACGGCAAGTTGCATCCTTGGGGGACGCCGGCCGCGCTGTTGAAATTCGACGGGCTCGGCTGGATCAGCAAATTCCGCTATGGCTTGCATGCCATGTACACCAAAGGCATCAAGGACTGGCGCCCTTATGACCGCATGAATGCAACCGCCTGGCTGCGCAAATGGATAGGCGAGCGTGCCTACAACGTGCTGTGGAAGAGCCTGTTCGAACTGAAGTTATTCGAATACAGCGAAAATATCTCCGCTGCCTGGATCGGCACACGCATCAAGCGCGTTGCGCTTTCCCGCCGTAGCCTCATGCAGGAAACCATGGGATACCTCGAGGGCGGCTCCGAGGCGCTATTGCGAAAGATGGAGCAATTCATCCTGGAACGAGGCGGGCGCATCCACCTGCGCTCGCAGGTGGATCGCGTGGAGGTCGCCGGCGGCAAGGTAAGCGGCATCGTGGTGAACGGCGTGCTCGTTGCCTGCGACAAAGTCATCTCCACGGCCCCGATCCAGTATGTACCACGGCTTGTGCCGGATCTTCCCGCCGACTTCATCAAACGCATCGAGGCAATCCGCAATATACCGGTCGCTTGTGTGATCCTGAAGCTCAAGCATCCGATCAGCGAAAACTTCTGGATGAACATCAATGACCCGTCGATTGCCATCCCCGGAGTCATCGAGTATTCGAATCTCAATCGGATGTCGCCGGGAGTTCTTTACGCTCCCTTTTACATGCCCAAGACGCATCCAAAGTGGAGCCTGAGCAACGATGCACTTATCGCCGAGGTCGTGGCTTACCTGCGCAAGTTGAACGCTGATTTTCGAGAGGACTGGGTTCTGGCCAGCCACTGCCATCGTTACGAATTTGCGCAGACCATTTGCCCTCCCGGCTTCTACGACATGCTGCCCGCCATGAGGACGCCGGTGACCGGCTTCTTCATGGCCGACACGGGCTACTACTATCCAGAAGATCGCTCCATCAACGAGAGCATCAACGTCGCCAAGAGCTTGGCGCTGGCCGCAGTCGCCGACTCGGAAGCCTGAGATGAATCGGCAGATCGCGATGTTTATCGTGGCTGGCGGTCTTGCAGCCTGCGTAAACTTCTTTTCACGCATGCTATTGAGCCGCTGGTTGGATTATAGCGTTGCGATCGTCGTCGCCTACCTGCTGGGAATGATTACGGCGTTTGCGCTGAACCGTCTGCTTGTCTTCAAGCAAGTAAGCCACTCCATGCGCCATCAGGTATTCTGGTTTTCGGTGGTCAACCTGGCTGCCGTGACGCAGACATTGTT
>Ga0209672_100853_pt1 | contig 13993 bp, 10 predicted proteins | sample AraplaCol_mMS_r2_FD_184273 | JGI IMG/M metagenome (GOLD analysis project Ga0209672, IMG submission 184273) | Arabidopsis root microbial communities from North Carolina, USA - plate scrape CL_Col_mMS_r2 (SPAdes) (version 2) | ecosystem: Host-associated > Plants > Roots > Endosphere | place: USA...
TCGGAAAGTTGAGCGTCACGGTGCTATTCGCCATCTAACTCTCCTGACAGATATAACGCCACTTGCTCGCGTTGACATCGATGCGGGCGTCATTTTCGCGCCGCTTCTCGGCACGCTCGCTGTCCGCGCGCTTCAGTGCCAAGGCGCGCGCCTTTTTCACGTCAACGTAATCGCTGTGCCCGGCGGGCGTGGCTGGCTTCAGTTCGGTTTGCTTAGGCATGCCGGTTCCCAAAAAGAGAATTTCAAATTTCAGGACCGTCGCGGTGACTGAATTTCGTCGTCGGCCGCCCTATACGAGGACCGGACGAAGACCCGCAGGCTTGCCGCCGACGGCATCTCTCGCGCACGGAACTGGCGGATCAAACCTCAGAGGGAGGCTCGGTTGACGCGCGAAGTTCGCAGCTTCGACGTTCGCGCGCAGGATCGTCGTGGTGAGCCTTCTGCTTAGCTTAGCTGTGCGGACAGGGGGAAGCGTAAGGAGTCGGAGCAAAACCATCGGTCACGCACATCGAACCTCACGAGAATGCGCCCTATACCACGGCCATGCAAGCGCTATCTCGCGTCAGGGCCATGATCGGCACGATCTCCCCCAAGCAACACTACCGTCGTCAACTTGGGCGCGACGGCCGCCAGCCGGCGCTTTTCCTCAGTCCCATCCCACGACCAGGCGACGCGCAGTGCGCTCACGGCCTGTTCAGCGGGCCACGCAACTGCCGGCGGAGAATGACGTCTCGACGACCGGGTTCCATCACGCGCTGAATAGACTCGATGCCCGATCGGACAAGAAGTTGGCGACGATCGACCTGGAGATCAAGAAACCTGGTGAGGAACTGCACGGACGCATCGATGCCGGGGCGCTGCCGAGCATGCTCGCAAGGGTGTGTGCATTGCAGTTGTCTTCGAACTTTATGGCCCGAATGCCGACGAACGCGCATGCGCAGCAACTCCTGTGCTTTTACCGCGGCGCGTTCTTCGTCAATCCCATTGCATTGACCGATCCTGAACTGGGGCAATTTGACCGACAACGCATGCGCGATCTACTCGCCGCCGCCGGGATCAACGAGAGCAAACTCAACGCGACGAGGGAGTTTCTCGACGGCTTCGAAGACTTTGACGCAGCCGCCAAGCCGCAATCGCAGTCCCGAAAGTGACTGAAGGGTCAGCGCGCGGGCGATCAAACCCATCGCCGTGAAATAGCGTTCCAGTCGACATCGGCGCTTTGAGGCAAAGCGGACCTCGCGTTTGTGCGGGAGTCGTACACATATGTCCGAGAGAGCCGGCAAAGATACTAAGTCGTCGAGCGAAGATTGCGCCAGCATACACTTTATTGGAACCGCGACCCGCAGTTTTCTCCAGGATGGGTTTGCCCTCGCACACACGCCCTGAAATCTCGCCTTTTATTCAAAGACAACATATTGAGACCACGGACATCTTTTCTGCGAGACAACTGTGGGCTCTCAGAAAAGGTGTCTTTGGTCCCCTAGACAGATCAAGGGCTTGGACATCTTTTTTGAGAAATCTACGCGCCTCTCGTCTCAGAAAAGATGTCCGTGGCCCCAGGAATTCTCAGAAAAGTCGTCCTTGGGAATGTCACGGCCCTGCCTAGGTGTCTCGACGGAACTGGGCAACCAGCAGCGCAATGAATGAGCGTTTCAGCGGCAAGCGCAGTCAGCACTCCTCGTGCTATATGCTCGGATGAATCGTCTTACGTGCAAGCCGCCGAATTGTATGTCGATGGCGGCGTAACTGGCGCGATGATGGGGGCGCCAGCATATCGCCGGAATTGAGCACAAGTTCCGTGTGTCGTGACATCAGCGAATTTCCCTCTGCCCCACCACGCGGCGCCGGCGCCGTTCGCCTTACGACGCCGGCCGCTTAACACGCGCGACGCATCACCCATCAACTCTTGTGGGTCTCTCCCGTGACCCGGAAAGCAACATGATCTCGCTCAACCATCATGGCTTGGGTCTGCCGGAAACGCCATTCGCGGGGGAAAGGAGTCGAGGTACGGATCGGAGGGGGGGCCGGAAGCGATGGTGGGGGCACGAAAAGCGTCTACGGCCTCACAAAAGTCGCCGCGCGTCCATGTGCGCGCCGCGCGCCGGTCAAAGCAGCCGTGGCGTGCCGACCCAGACCAGCACGGCTTCGTCGTCGCGCGTGTTGGTCCAGATATGCGGAATTGTGGATTCATAGTGCGCGCTGTCACCCACGCCGAGCACGAACGTTTTGCCTTCCAGCGTGATCGTCACTTCACCGCTGAGCACATGCACGAATTCCTCGCACGCGTGCGTGGTTGCTTTGCCTGGTCGCTCGCCGGGCGACATGCGCACGAGAATCGCTTCGAGTTGGCGGTCGCCCGGCCGAATCGACAGGCGCGCGAGCAGATCGGCGGAATCGGCGAAGACGAAGTACCGCAGATCCTTACGGCGTCGCACGCAACTTTCCTCGGTCGGCGTATCGATGAAATAGCTGGCTGACACGCCCAGCGCTTTCGCGATGCTCGCGAGCGAAGTGATCGACGGGCTGGCGTGATCTCGCTCGACCTGCGAAAGAAAGGGCTTGGAAAGCTGCGAGACGGTCGCGACGTCGTCCAACGTGCGACCCTGGCGCTGGCGCAGCAAGCGAATCTTGCTGCCGACGGAGACGGAGCGCTCGGTTTCGACCGTTTTCGATGCCATTGACCTGCCTCATTTCTTCGGTGCTCGTACCGCCTCTTAACGCGCCGGCCTCCAGATTCCGACCTACCTCATTAGTCGGGGCTAGTGCGACCATGCATCCGTTTGCTCGTCCAGCAACAACCTCCGCGCCAGGGCCAGCGCCTCGTCTTTCGTCGCAACCGTGAGCATGGGATAGCCCCAAAATTTTTCGTACACCAGAGCAAACGCCTTGGTCGCCAGTCGCTTGGCGGTATTCGATTCGATGTAGATCCCTGCCTTGACGAAGGTCCGCAATTCGCTCTTGTGGCGTTTCATCCAAAGCGAGGTTTGCTTCCTTTCTTCCGGCGAATGTTCGTGTTCGCCTTTATCAAGCCCCTCGTCGTTGAGTAAGACGAAAACTTCCTTCCGTGCGAGCAATCCCTCGAACTCGGCAAAAGGCGAGATTGTGGGGTCGCTGCCTGGTGCGTTTAGTCGCATCCAGACCAAGGGGAACTTCGAGGCGTCAATCAACATGCCAATACTCCTTCGGCGCATCACGGGAAATAGCTGGCAGCCCCACTTCGTCAAGAAAATGGGATACCCCTCCGGACCGGAAGCGCAATAGCCCTGGCGAGCAGAACGACCAGCGTGGTCAATCACACGATACCGACGGAATAGCTGGACGTCATTGCACAAGTTGGCCATAATATTTTTCAATTAGGCCAGCGCCTCATCTTGGACCCGAAGCCCGATACGCATCATGTCAAGCATTGCCATCACCGATCCGGCCGTGGCCAAGGACGTGGATAACCTGCCCCGGCCCGTTGTCGCCCTGAGTGCCATGTCGGTAGCAAAGGGCTGGGAACATGCGAGGCATCGGCACCGCAGGGCGCAACTGCTTTACTCCGTCCGTGGCATCCTCAACTGCGAAATCGAAAACGGTGTCTGGATCGTGCCGCCGCAATGCGCGGTATGGATACCGGGAGACTTGCCCCACTCGGCACGGGGATCCGGTGAAACCGAATGTCATTGCCTGTTCGTGGAGCCTGATGCCGCACCGGATCTTCCGAAAACCTGCTGCACGATCTCCGTCTCGCCATTGCTGCGCGAGTTGCTTCTGAAGGTGGCCGGCTTCCCCGCGTCATACCCGTCGGGAGGCCGGGAAGACCGACTGATTGCCGCGTTGCTGGATGAGTTGGCGGCGGCTCCGGTAGAAGACCTGCATTTGCCGATGCCGCGTGATCCGCGATTGCGCCGGCTCGCGGAAATGCTGTTGGCCGATCCTACCGACAAAACCTCAAAGGGCGATTGGGCCACCCGCATTGGCATGAGCGAGCGAAGCATGAGCCGGCTTCTGCTGCACGAAATCGGCATGAGCTTCGGACGCTGGCGCCGGCAACTGCATGTGATCCTTGCGCTTCAACGCCTGACCATCGGCGAAAGCGTGCAAACGGTGGCGCTGGAACTGGGCTACGAAAATGCCAGCGGGTTCATCACCATGTTCCGCAAGGCGGTAGGCAAGCCGCCAGCACGATACCTTTCCGATCGAACGACAAACGCGCAGTCTGATGCCGTACGCGGCATCGTGCTTCCCGATTAAGTCTCACCTTGAGTGGAGCGTGCCGTCGTCCACCGAGCATGGAGGCCTGGCAGCAAAAAGCGGCGAGCCACTGTCAGATCGGGCGACCTCGGTTTAAGGTCACCTACTCTCTTCTCCTGCGTAACGGCCGACATTCCGCACACGTCACGGTGATGGTAAAAGCTGGCTCCTTGTCGAGATCGAAGCCTTCCTTGGTCGCCAGTGATCGGAGATGCTCGTGCAATGCCCGATCCTCAATAAAAACCAACCGCGCGCCACAGTGGCAGCGCACGGTGTCGTTCTGAAGGTTCTTCCTGTCCGGCTTGAGCGCGTAGAGTGCGCGGCCTTGTGCGCCCTCCGTACGGACCAGCAAGCCGGAGGTCCATAAATCATTCAGAGCACGGTAAATCGAGGCCGGTTTGAGGCTGTCGAGTTGCGTGCAGAGGATGCGATACATTTGACTGGCATCGAGACAGCGCGGCGCCGCCTGTTCCAGTACGGACAGGACACGGGTACGAGCGATCGTCGGTCGCAGTCGGCTGGCCACCAATCGTTGTTCCTGAGACGACATCGGCGGTGTGGTCGCCGGACAGGCTGATGTGGTGTGCTTCATCGTGTGTTTGCCAGACGGCAGGCTCTTGCTACCGAATGATGTAATCAGGTCAATGATCCGAGGCGGGTCGTCGTGCGGGTCCATATCCGTATTCCTTCGCTATGCCGAACTTCCGGTTGTTCGCGACAACGCGGAGCCGCGTGGCTAATGGTTGGCATCAGACATCGGCGCGACGGTGAGATCGCCCGCGCGCCGATGCCCTCAAGCATTACTGCGTACTGGCCTGTTCCCAGCCACCACCAAGCGCCTTGAATACGCTGACTCGCGCAGAACCGACTCGCTGGTCAGCAGCGGCCACCTGGGCTTTCGCGTCGATCAGACTGGTCTGTGCCACGATCACGTCGAGGTAGCTGATGGAGCCGGCGCGGTAACGCTGGTCGGCCAGCCGGAAGGCATTCTCGGCACGGTCACGCGCCTCTACCAGCGCATCGCGCTGCTGCATCGCCGCGCCATAGGCGCTCAACGATTGCTCCGACTCCTTCAGTGCATTCAGCACGGCACCGTCGAAGCTGGCCAGCGACGCCGCGCTTTGTGCCTTCGCCTGCACAATGCGACTGCGAGCCACCATCATGTTGGGGAACGTCCACGAGATGAGTGGCCCAAAAGAGAAGGACAAGGTGCGATTGCCTTTCAGGTAGTCGTTGCGCAGGTAGTTACCCGAGGCGCCCAGCGTGACACGCGGATAGAGATCCGCCACGGCCACGCCGATGCGGGCGGTATCTGCCGCCAGTTGGCGCTCGGCCTGACGCACGTCGGGGCGACGACGCAGCAGCGCAGTGCCATCGCCGACCGGCAACGCACCGGAAATCTCGGGAGCCTTGGTGCAGGCACGCGCCGGTTCCGGCACTTGCGAGGGCGTGCGCCCCGTCAACGCGGCCAGCTCGAACAGTGCGGCTTCGCGCTGGCCTTGCAAGGGCGGCAATGCGGACTGGGCCTGGGCCAGCGTGACGCCAGCCCGTTCGACATCCAGATGCGACGCCGAGCCCGCGTGCGCCTGGCTGTCGACGAGATCCAGGCTGCGCTGTGCCAGTTCGACGGACGAGCGCGCCACGCCGATGGACTCACCGTAGCTGCAGGCGTCCACATAGGCCCGCGTCGTCTCCGCAACAACAACGACCCTGGCGGCATCGTAGGCGGCGGCGACTGCATCGGTGTCGTCGCGAGCAGCCTCGATGTCGCGCCTGACCCGACCGAACAGATCGAGTTCATAGGAGACGTCGAGGCCCGCGCTGTAGCTCCATTGCGCGGGGGCCTGGCCGGTGCCGGACCACGTGGTCTGATCGCGCCCGTATCCCACGCTGCCTGACATACTGGTCGAAGGGAATTGCCCGCTGCGCGCTTCCGTGTAGATGGCCCGCGCGCGATCGAGGTTGGCCATCGCCACGCGCAGGTTGGTATTGGCCGACAAGGCTTCCTGCACCAGATTGTCGAGCGCGGGGTCGTCATACAGCTTCCACCAGTTCGCGGGCAGCGCTTCGGCGACATCCGTATTGGACGGGTGACTGACGAAGGGGCCTGCTGCGGTTTCTGGTAAGGCCGGCGCGTGGTAATCGGGGCCGCTGGCGCAACCTGCGGTGATAACGGCGACGGCCACCGCCATGAAGGCAGCGCGCGGAGAGGGAAGCGTCGCCGGACGCGACACAACAGGCATCGCAGGAACCGGTTTAAAGGGCGACATCGGGAGCCTCCGCAGTAGCGAGTTCGCGGGCGCGAGAACTTTCCGCTGTTACCCGGTGGTCCTTGGCGATGAAGCTGTATATGGTTGGGAGTACGAACAGCGTGAAGAAGGTGCCGACCATCATGCCCATCACCACCACGATGCCGATGGAGAACCGGCTGGCCGAGCCTGCGCCGTCTGCAAACAACAGCGGCACAAGGCCGGCGACCATTGCCGCGGTGGTCATCAGCACGGGACGCATCCGCACCGCCGCTGCCTTCTCGATCGCCTCGATGCGGCTCAGGTTTTCATGGTGCTGGATATGGTTGGCGAAAGTGACCATCAGGATGCCGTGCTTGGAGATCAGGCCGATCAAGGTGACCAATCCGATCTGGGTGTAGATATTGAGCGTGGCAAAGCCCAGCCACAGCGGCACCAGTGCGCCGCAAACCGCCAGCGGCACCGTCACCAGGATCACCAGCGGATCGCGCAGGCTCTCGAATTGCGCCGCCAGCACCAGGAAGATCACCACCAGCGCGAAGCAGAACGAGACCAGCAGACGGTTGCCTTCCTGCACGAACTGGCGGCTGTCGCTGAGCCAGTCCACACTGGTGCCGGGCGGCAGCGGCTGCGATTGCAGGAACTTCACGGCCTCGCCCATGCTCACGCCCGGCGCCGGCAGCATTTCGAGCGTGGTCGAATTCATCTGGCCGAACTGGGTGAGCTGGTTCGCTTGCGGGCGCATCTCGACATGCGTCACGGTCGACAATGGCACCAGTGCGCCGGAGGTCGTTTTGACATAGAAACGCCCGAGGTCTTCCGGTGTCATACGCTCGGCGCCGCGCACTTGCGGGATCACGTCGTAGGAGCGGTCGTGGAAGTTGAAGCGATTGACGTAGTTTTCGCCGACCAGCACGGCAAGGGTATCGGCGACAGACTGCATGGTTACCCCCATTTCGCTGGCCTTCGCATTGTCGATCGTGATGTGCGCCTGCGGGCTGTCGTAGGACAGGTCGTTCTGCACGTAGAGGAACAGACCGCTGGCATATGCCGCTGCCTTGATCTTTTCGCCGGTCTCGTACAGCGTCCTGAAGTCGTCGGGCGAGCGCAGCACCATCTGCACCGGCAGGCCGCCGCTGGAACCCGGTAGCGGGGGCAACTGCACGGCGGTCAACGTCTCGCCGTCGATGGCACCGCCGGCGGCTTGAATCTGCCCCTGAATCTCGGTGGCCGACCGCTTGCGTTTCGACCAGTCCTTGAGGATCGCGCCACCGAGCATCATGTTCTGGCCACCGGCGGAGTCGCCGATATTCATGAAACTGCTGTCGAACTCGGGAATCTGCTCGAACAGCTTTTCGATCTGCTGAGCATAGCGGGCGGTGTAGCCGACGCCCGCATATTGCGGGGCCTTGGTGACGACGATGACGGCGCCTTGATCCTCGGTCGGCGCCAGTTCGCGGCGAGTGCCGGTGAACAGCACCGCGATGGCGGCCAGCACGGCCACACCGACCAGCAGCACCGCACCGCGAGCGGCTAGCGTGCGGGCCAGCAGGCGCCCATAGAACGCCGTCAGCCCTTCCATGTAGTGCTCGACCCGCTTCGCCAGCCGTCCCTCGCCCTGCCTGGAACTGAGCAGCATCGAGCTCATCACCGGCGAGAGCGTCAGCGCGACCACTCCCGAGACGATGACCGAGCCCGCCAATGTGAAGGCGAACTCCTTGAACAGCGCGCCGGTCAGTCCACCCATCATGCCGATTGGCGCATAGACCGCCGCCAACGTGATAGTCATGGCGATCACCGGCCCGACGATTTCGCGTGCACCGAGCAGGGCCGCGCGCACAGGTGTCAGCCCCTCCTCAATGTGTCGATGGATGTTCTCCACCACGACGATGGCATCGTCCACCACCAGACCGATCGCCAGCACCATCGCCAGCAGTGTCAACAGGTTGATCGAAAAACCGCAGACCAGCATCAACGCAGCGGTACCGACCAGCGACAACGGAATGGTGACGACCGGAATGATCACCGCGCGGAAAGTGCCGAGGAACAGGAAGATCACCGCGATCACGATCACGATGGCTTCCACCAGCGTGTGTTTTACTTCCTCGATCGAAGCATTGACGAAGCGCGCTACGTTGTAGTTAGGCGCTACCGTCAGTCCTGGGGGCGCCATTGCACGAATCCTGGTCAGCAGTTCGTTGGCCTGCTTGACGATCTCCAGTGGGTTCCCGGCCGGCGTGGGCTGGATAGCGACGAAGATCGCGGGTATGCCGGTGGCGAACGAGAGGCTATTGTAGTTTTGGCCGCCTATTTCCACGGTGGCGACATCCGACAACCGCACTACGCCTCCGCCGGGGCTCGACTTCACGACCATCTGGCGGAAGTCCTCGACGCTGCGCAAATCGGTGGCGGCGCTAATGTTGGTGACGGTCAGCGCGCTCTTGAGCTGGCCCGGCGCGGCCTGCACGTTGTTGGCGCGCAGCGCGGCCGATATCTCGCCGGCCGACAGCCCGCGCGCGGCCAACCGCACCGGGTCGATCCAGATGCGCATGGCCAGCGTCTGGCCGCCATAGACGTCCGCCGAGGCCACCCCCGGAATGCTGGTGAGCAGAGGCTGTGCAACCCGCGATGCGAAATCCGTCACTTGCGGGATCGACAGCGTCTTGCTGTAGAAGGCGATGTATTGCACCGCTGTACCGCCCTCGGTGGACTTGCTGATGACCGGATCGGTGATGCCCGCCGGCAACTGGTACTTGACCTGCTGCACCTTGGCAAGGATCTCGGTCATCGCGCGATCGGCGTTGGCGTTGAGCACCAATCGCGCCTTGATCTCGCTCTTGCCTTGCGTGGTGGTCGAACTCAGGTATTCAATACCGCTGGCCGTGGCGATGGACTGCGCGATCGGCGTGGTCACAAAACCCTGCATCACGTCCTGGGTTGCCCCAGGCAGCGTGGTACTGACCGTGATGGTGGCGTTTTCGAGATAGGGGTATTGCCGCACCGGCAACAGGAAAATCGACGTGGCGCCCATCAGCAGAATGAGCAGGCTGACGACCAGTGCCAGGATGGGCCGACGGATGAAGATGTCTGTAAAGCGCATGGCGTGGTTTCCTTTACCGCGCGCTGGCGCTGGAGGACACAACGGCCGGGGCGTCAGGTGTCGCCGTTGCCGAAGGGGGCGTGCTGTTGATTTTTACGATCGCACCGGGCGGAAGACGGTTCTGGCCAGCCATCACCACGATGTCGCCAGGCTTGACGCCTTGGGATACGAGAACCTCCTCCCCGAGCCGGCGGCCGGTGATGACCGGCACGGCAACCGCCTTGCCGACTCCCTGCGCGTCGGCCCCTTTCACGACCACCACACTGTCACCAGAGGCCGAAGTCTGGATCGCCGTCAGCGGCAATACGATATTGTCCGTCGTGGCGGGCAATACCAGCCGCGCCGTCACATACATGCCGGGTTTCAGCAACCGGTCGGTATTGGGCAACAGCGCCTGAACGGCCACATTGCGGGTTTCTCCATCGATACGCGGTTCGATGGCGCTGATCCTGGCGGTGAATACCCTCCCCGGCACAGCATCCACCGTTACCTGAACAGGTGCGCCCGACGTCAGCCTGGACATATCCTGCTGCGGCAACGTGAAGTTGACATAGAGCGGATCGAGCTGGGTCAGCGTGGCGATCGCGTCACCGGCATTGAGATACTGACCCAGGTTGATCCGTCGGATACCTAACCGACCGGAGAACGGCGCGCGAATCGACTTTTGCTGAATGCGTGCGTCCAGTTGCCGGACTGCCGCCGCAGTCTGGGCAGCGTCCGCCATATGTTGTTCGAGCAATTCGCGCGGTTCCGCACCGGTAGGCGCCAACGCTTGCGAACGCCTGAGTTGCAACTGGGCGAAATCGGCTTTGGCCACGGCAGCGGCACGATCTGCTTGTTCGGGGGCATCGTAGAGCTGAATCAGCACCGCCCCTTCCTTCACGGACTGGCCTGCGTCGAAATTGACGGCGGTCACTCGCCCCGAGGTATCGGGAGCCAGCAGCACTTCATGCACGGCTTGCAGGCTGCCAACGGCCTGCCACTCGTCGGCCACACTGCGAGGCTCTGCGCGGATCGTCGAGACAGGCATCGGCGGCATGGCCTGTTGTTCTGCGCCGCCGCTTCGAACAGCGCGCCAGGCATACAGCAGGCCGAAGACAATGACCAGCCCAACAACGCTTATGACAATGGGTTTGGTACGGGAGATAGCGGCGGTGCTCATGCGCGCCCCGCTTGAGCAAAGGGGATCGAGATGGCGCTTGAACGGCCACGCATGGCCGATCTACCGATGATATGTGAGTGCACGGGTATTCCTCGGGTAGGACGAAGTACTCGGCCGGCCAGAGAACAGGCATGGCAGGCCACGATGAGGCGCAGCCTACCCGTGCAACCACACTTCTACACTGCGAAATCTAGTCAATTTATTTCGCAATACGGCCATCTCGATGGAAAGACATACACTTGGCCTGATTGAACAAGGAATTGGCCAAATCTCGCTACGGAGGTGTGTCGGCGAATCGGTAAATTGATGATCCCGATAATGCAAATGAGTCTCGTTTAATGTCTAACACGCCTCATATTGAAGGGCAATGCGCGGTACATCGCTCTCCCTTTCATCAATCCCTTGGCAGAAGTTCAGGCTCGATCGATGCGATGCGCGAAGGGCTCCCGGCGTGTGGCTTGCGTGTCGTCCGTACCGTCCGACATACATTGCTCAACGCAACGATTGCCGCAGCCGTCGCCGTCGCTGCTCCAGACGTGTTCGCTACCGAAGGAAAGCAAGCGCAATCAACCACTGAGTCGCCGGATAGCGGCACGTCGGCATCGAGCGCAGAGAGCACTGTCCTTGAGCCCGTCACGGTCACCGCCCGGAAAACGACCGAACGCCTTCAGGATGTGCCTGAAAGCATCACGGTTCTGCAGGCGAAGACCTTGAAGGAATCGCCCTTCGACCCAGGTGTGGCTATCGCCGGCCATGCGCCCAATGTGCAATGGGTCAGCCGCGCCACAGGCTCCCAGTGGTTCTCAATTCGCGGTGTCAGTTCACTTGGGACGCCTGCCAACTACTCCGATGGCACGATCGCGTTCAATGTCGATGGTGTGCCGAACAGCATGATGAGCGCGTCGAACATGTTGCTCGACGTCGACCATATCGAAGTGCTGCGCGGTCCCCAAGGCACGCTATGGGGAACCAATGCGCTGGGCGGCGCCATCAACGTTGTTACGAAGCAGCCTGACGGAACTCGGGATGTTCACGTGACAACCGAGGTCGGCGATCACGGCTATCGCATGGGCGAGGCAGTTCTTGGCGGCAATATCGTGCCCGGACAACTTGATGGACGGATGGCGATCCGTTATGGCCATGAGAATGGCGATATCAGTAGCCGTTACACCGACAAGCTGGGCAAGCGCGACATAGGCGCATTCCGTGGAGGACTACGCTTCACGGGGCTGGACGACACGCTCATCACAGTGACGGGTAACTATCTGCATGATCAGGCTAACTCCCCGCTCTATGTCCTGCGTAGCGCCAGTCAGTTTCCGACCAGTGGAATCCTGACCGAGCCGGACTTGAAGACAACGCAAGCGGGCGCCACCGTGACCGTCGAGCATTTCTTCAAGAATTTCCAGCTCACTTCCATCAGTTCCTACCAGCACAACAAGCTGGAAAGCGAACTCGATCTCGTGGACAAACTTGTCTATGACGCGATCGGGTTCCCCGCATCCAGTAACGTGGGCCACTCGACGGATCAGGAGAACATCTTCAGCCAGGAGATTCGGCTGAATTCACTCGAGGGTGCCCCGGTTCGCTGGGTCGTCGGTGCCAGTGCCATGCGAACCAACGGCATACGCTGGTGCAGCAGTACGCAGTGCGCGCCGCCTCCGTATTCCGGCTCAATCGCGATGAAAAGCAATCTCGACACGACCAATCTAGGACTGTTCGGGGACGTTTCGATCCCCTTTGCGAACCGCTGGGAGTTCTCGATCGGCGGTCGGGTAAGCCATGACAATATCGAGATGAAGCAGGACAACTCACTGGGCCTCGCTTCGCTGACCGGCTCCAACTCAACGTCGCAAACCTATCCGACAGGTCGGGTAGCACTGTCCTTCAAGTGGACGAACGACATTCAAAGCTACGTGTCGGTTGCTCGTGGTCACGCGTCACGGGTGTACCCGCTCTTTAGCTATCCGGTCGATGGCATCGTGGGCAACCCCTATCCGGCCGCTTTGGGGTGGACTTACGAAGCGGGCGTCAAGGCCGATCTTCTTAGCCATCGTCTTCAGATCGATGCCAGCGTCTATCACAACGACATCAAGAACGGTGTCATGTCCTATCTCGATCCTTCGCTTGGCGCCTTTCGGACAACATACCAGGACTACAAGACCAGTGGTTTCGAATTGCAGGCGCGCGCGCTCATCGCTGAAGGCTTGAGCTTCTCCGGGGGCGTCGGCTACATCCATAGCGAACTCGGAGCCAACGGCGCCGCGGTCAATACGGTCACTGGCAATCCTGTTCCGAACACACCGAAATGGACGGCGACGGCCGGGCTGCAATACGAAACCTCAGCCAAGGCGATTCATTTGCCCGGCAAGCTCTCTGCCGACCTTCAATACCAATACACAGGCAAGCGCACCGCGGATATCGACAAATCTTATTACCTTGATGCCTATAGCCTTGTGAATGCCCAGATTGGATGGAAAAACAAGGATCTCGAAGTCTATCTGTTCGGCCGCAATCTTTTCGACAAACGCTATGAAACCTTCGGCAGCCTGTACTCGGGCATGCAGCTGGTTTCGGTCGGTCGCGGCCGTACTTTGGGGGTAGGTCTGACCAAAAGCTTTTGATTGCCGTCAGTATGGGCATCTTGTCATCTACCTTCGCTTCTCCACAAGATTCACACGATTGCGGGAGCCGATGCCATCCCCCCCGTGATGCCGAGCGAAACACTCGAAGGACAATTGCATGCTACATCCGGCTCAACGTGCCGGAGCATCGATTTCTCCGTAAGTTTGCGCGGACGAACTTCAAACGTTAAACGGGCAGGTAAGCGCCTCCAATACGAAAACAACAACAGGGTGAGTTCGGCCAAACATGCATGAAAAATCCGATATTGGCAAATTTTCCACGATCATTCCCGCATAGGGAGGTAGGTTACACCCTTAATGTGCAGAAGGCGGCCAATTATTCGAAGACAACCTATTGAGACTGCGGACATCTTTTCTGAGAAACAACACCCCTTTCGTACACACAAAGGGATTCGACATCCCCGTACCGGCAATCGACAACACAACTGTACCGGTACTGTACAGAAAACCATCGCTAAACTGATCTCCATCCCAGCCTCGAACCGAATGGAGAATCCGCGATGGAATTCCTCACCCTCAGCGCGCTGCCCGCCGGCATGCTGTTCGCGCTCGTCACGTCGATCACGCCCGGCCCGAACAACACGATGTTGCTCGCATCCGG
>Ga0209672_100855_pt1 | contig 13973 bp, 9 predicted proteins | sample AraplaCol_mMS_r2_FD_184273 | JGI IMG/M metagenome (GOLD analysis project Ga0209672, IMG submission 184273) | Arabidopsis root microbial communities from North Carolina, USA - plate scrape CL_Col_mMS_r2 (SPAdes) (version 2) | ecosystem: Host-associated > Plants > Roots > Endosphere | place: USA...
TTCCCCTCGACCGCCAACGGCAAGAACGTCGCTCCGCGCGTGGCCGCCAAGCTGGACGTGGCGCAGATCAGCGACATCACGGCCGTGGTGAGCGCCGACACCTTCGAGCGTCCGATCTACGCGGGCAACGCGATTGCCACCGTGCAGAGCAGCGATGCCACCAAGGTGATCACCGTTCGTACGACCGGTTTCGATGCGGCAGCAGCCGCCACCGGTGGCAGCGCAGCCGTCGAATCGGCTGCAGGCGTGGCAGACAGCGGCAAGAGCAGCTTCGTGGGCCGTGAAGTCACGAAGAGCGAGCGTCCTGAGCTGACGGCAGCCAAGATCATCGTCTCCGGCGGCCGTGCCCTGGGCAGCGCCGAGAAGTTCACCGAAGTGATGGCACCTCTGGCCGACAAGCTCAACGCAGGCCTCGGCGCCAGCCGTGCAGCCGTCGACGCGGGCTACGCCCCCAACGACTGGCAGGTGGGCCAGACGGGCAAGATCGTTGCCCCCCAGCTGTACATCGCAGCGGGCATCTCGGGCGCTATCCAGCATCTGGCCGGCATGAAGGACTCCAAGGTGATCGTGGCGATCAACAAGGACGAAGAAGCACCGATCTTCTCGGTGGCCGACTACGGCCTAGTGGCCGATCTGTTCACGGCCGTGCCGGAACTGGTGAAGGCGCTGTAAGCGAGAGGTCGCGACGATGAAGACCCGCATCACCGAACTGCTGGGCATCCGCTACCCGATCATCCAGGGCGGCATGCAATGGGTGGGCCGCGCCGAGCTGGCGTCGGCCGTGTCGAACGCCGGGGGCCTCGGCATCGTCACCGCGCTGACGCAGCCCACGCCCGACGACCTGCGCCGCGAGATCGAGCGCACGCGCACGATGACCGACAAGCCCTTCGGCGTGAACCTCACGATCCTGCCGGCGGTGAAGCCGCCGCCCTATGCGGAGTACGTGCAGGCCATCATCGACAGCGGCGTGAAGATCGTCGAGACCGCGGGCAACAGCCCTAAGGACTTCATCGCGGCGCTGAAGGAGCACGGCGTGAAGATCGTCCACAAGTGCACCTCGGTGCGCCATGCGCTCTCGGCCGAGCGCAACGGCGTCGACGCGGTGTCGGTGGACGGCTTCGAGTGCGCGGGCCATCCGGGCGAGGACGACGTGCCCGGCCTGGTGCTGCTGCCGGTGGCGGCACGCAAGCTGCGCATTCCGATCATCGCCTCGGGCGGCATCGCAGACGGGCGCGGCATGGCGGCGGCGCTGGCACTGGGCGCCGAGGGCATCAACATGGGCACGCGCTTCTGCGTGACCAAGGAAGCGCCGATCCACGACAACATCAAGCAGGCGCTGGTGGAGGCGACCGAGCGCGACACCAAGCTGATGTTCCGCACCCTGCACAACACGGCACGCGTGTTCCGCAACGCCATCTCCGAAGAAGTGGTGGCCACCGAGAACCGGCCGGGTGGCTGCGAGTTCGAGGACGTGCGGCCGCTGGTGGCAGGCGCGCGCGGACGTGCGGCGCTGGAGTCTGGCGAGGTGCACGGCGGCGTGGTCTCGGCCGGGCAGTGCATCGGGCTGATCGACGACATCCCGACTTGCGCGGAACTGCTGGAACGCATGGTGCGCGAGTGCCGTGAACATCTGGACCGGGCTCGGGGCTGGATGGACTGAAGCCCTCCGCTCGTTCGCATCCGGGGGCGCTCAGGCCGACGGGGTACCTTGCTCCGCGAATGTCCCCCGGCCTTCGGGCTACCGCCCCTCCTCCTTTGTTTCGCTGCGCAAGGCACCCCATCGGCCTGAGCGCTGAGTGCCGCTGTTGCCTCTGTTGACTGGCGCAGCGCGGCCTCATGGGGTCTTCGCGCAGCGCGTTGCGGAAGCTGCATTAGTTGGCAGTCTGCGCGACTTCGTGCTGTAGCAGCGGCTTCTTCGCCGGCTTCTTCTCTAGAGTGAATGCCCCTGTCACTCGATGCCCCGCCAAGGGGAGCAGAAAGGCCCGCACACCCAATCCACCACCGAGATGTTTGAAGGCTGCTTGCCTCGCGGCAGGTCGTCGGTGCGAAAGCACTGATGCAGATGCGAGGTATCAAAAGGCGACGGCCAGGGTGTTACGAGCACCCCAGCCGTCTAACCAAGTTCGTGCACAACCCCGAAAGGAACCGCACAAAAATGGCTACCAAGACTATAGCCCGGCCAACTACGCCGCTAGCTTCCGCAGAGACCGCCCAAGACCCGGCGGATCTTCTAGAAAACACCCTCTCTCAGCTTGAGGCTCTCCTGTGGGTCTGCCATGGGGAAGACATCGACTGGTGCAACGGGGATGGGCCTCGACGATTGGACAACCTGCTTTGGCTTGCGGCTGAACTTGCTCGCAAGGCTGGGGAGTTGTTTCAGGTGAGTGAGACGGCGCGGCGTGAGGGGGTTGAGACTGGCGGGTAGTGGATGGTCTGCGGGCTGCGGGGTTCGCGGCTCGCCTTGCGAACTGAGGCTCTGGGGTACGGCGGCTGAAGCCTTCATGATGGAGGGAATTCGGCTCCACTCGGCTCGGTTTAGTTGAGGTCAGAGAGGGTAGGCCTCGGTAGCAGTTATCTGCTCCATACTGCTCGTCGACAAACAAGGCTAGTATCCGCTCGGCAACGAAAGCAGTCTTGCAGGGAAGCAAGCGCGGACGTCTGCAAGCATGTACTCTACGGGCGTCCATGGCCATATGCCCTAGGCGATATCCGCTGCTTCAGATCCGCCGGCCCGAAGCGCAATGCCGTCTCCAGATATCGAGGACACCTCGTCCGGAGGCCATCACAAGATACTCGTCGACATAGGAGGAACAATGAGCGCAGTCGTCGCAAGCGTCATCTCCACTGGCGGAGCCGGCAATGATTTCGAGCGTCGAGTCGGTGCGTATTTTTTAGCGCTGCTTCTCACCCGATCATTTGCGCCGATCTTCCCTGATTCAGCACCCACGAGGATCCACTTTCAGGCGGGGCGCCTGGGATGGCGCATCGACGATCTGGTCATTGAGGTGAGTTCCGAGGCTGGCCAGCAGCGAAACTTGGCCGCTCAGGTCAAACGGACGTTCACCTTGAGCTCCAGCGACGAAGAATGCCAAGACACTATCACCGCTGCTTGGCGAGACTTCAATAACGCCGCGCTGTTTCAACAAGGCCGTGACGCTCTCGTATTAGTTACGTACTTGGGAACCAATCGGATTCAGCACGATTTCCGCTGGCTGCTCACCCAGGCTAGATCGGCGGGCACAGCCGCGGACTTCGCCTCCCGACGCAACGGCAGCGGAACCCTGAATAAGCGTGCGAAAGACGACTACAACGCGGTCAAGCAGATTGTGGACGCAGCGGAAGAATCTGCCGTATCAGACGAGCGTGTCTGGCGCTTCTTGCAGGCGTTTCATGTACTGAGCTTCGATTTCCAGGACGGCTCTGGAAAAGACGAAGCGGCCATTAGAACGATCCTCGGGTCTTTGAGAGCTCACGGCGCTTCGATCGAAGCCGCGGCGACAACTTGGAGCGAGCTTATTGACTTTGCAGGCCTCTCCGCTGCGGAAGGTCGCAGCGTGGATCTCGCCGGGTTACCAGCGGCGGCGCAGGGGCGACACAAACAAGTGCCGTCCTCCAAACACGGAGAGTTGGTGCGTTTAAGACAACATTCCGGCGTCACCTTGAGACGCATAAATGAGATGGGCCCGCGTGGTCTGAGCTTTCAGCGGGATGGTCTCCGCAAGAAGCTCGAGGAGGCCTTTGCGAAACATCAGGTGGTTTTTTTGGTGGGTGCCGCAGGAAGTGGCAAATCAGTCCTCGGCAAGAATCTCCTAGTCAACGGGGGTACCTCCGACACGACGTTTGCCTTTTCCGCCGAAGAGTTCAAGGCACCGCACATCGACATGGTTTTGGCAAACGCTAACATCAACCTGACGTGGGGAGAGCTTGACGGACTCTTGCCATTGCACCGAAAGACTTTTCTCATTGATGGTCTAGAACGGCTACTCGAGGCATCGGACAGAGCTGCGTTTAAGGACCTGCTCGTCGCGGCTACGGAAGACAAGACGCTTTCCTTGGTAATTACGTGCCGGGACTACTACGCCGAAGTAGTGGAGCGCAGCCTGCTCGCCACAAGTGGCTTGGACTTCACAAGAGTTGTTGTCGACGGCCTCTCTGACGAAGAGCTTCAAGAAGCGGCGGCTGCCACACCAGCGTTGGCACCGCTGCTGTCTACTCCGGCACTCCAGCCGCTACTGCGCAACCCCTTTCTCTTGACGCAAGCTGCCGAGCTGCAGCTTGCCCAAGGAGAGGCTGTGCCGAACACAGAACGAGCGTTGCGGCGCAGGATGTGGGGGGATCTCGTCAAGGACGAAGATTACGTAGCGGACGGGATGCCTGCCAAGAGAGAACGGGTGTTCTTCGCAGTGTGCGTGGAACGTGCGCGCGCGCTTCAACCTTACATTGCAGTCGCCGACGAAGGCGGGGCGCTACAGAGGCTTGCCAATGACAACCTGGTGGTCTTCGACGAGACTGGCTCCCGCGTCGCGGCCGCCCACGACGTCCTCGAGGACTGGGGGCTGATCGAATGGTTTATGCGTCGGTTTGCCGCGAACGGCGGGAGCGCCTTAGCGATGGTTGCCGAAGTCGGCGAGCACCCCGCTTTGCGGAGAGCGTATCGCAAGTGGCTCTCTGAGCAGCTTGATGTTGACAGCGGCAGCGTTGCCGACTTCGTAGCAGAAGCGAGCTCCGGCATCGGTGTTCCACCGCATTTTAGGGATGACACGTGGCTTGCGGTCTTTCAGTCGCAGTCCGCCGATGCGTTCATGGGGCAACTCAGCGGACCACTCCTCGCATCTCAGGCCCTGTTGTTACGGCGCGTTTTGCATCTGGTGCGTGTAGGCTGCAAGACCGTCTCTCCGATGTCGCAAGCGCTGGACGTCACTGTCCGCTGGCACGTGCCATCCGGGAACGCATGGCACATCCTGCTTAGATTCACTGCACAAAATTGGACTCAGCTTCCTCGGAGCATGGATGCGCTGCTGGTCGAGTTCATGGAGGACTGGGCAAGCGCGGTATCTGCTGTCGAGCCTTATCCAGTAGGCCACGACAGCGCTGGCTCTTTGATAGGTGCGATGTTGGCGCACCAACCCACTGGACCCGGCTCGGCAGTGCCCAGGGAGCGACTGGTCCAGCTCCTCCTGAAGGTTCCCCGCGCGAACCCCATTGTCTTTGTTGATCTGGCTAGGAGAGCTGCCATACCCGGGCGGCAATCCCTGCGAAACGATGGAGATGCAGAGGCCCTCGCCAAGCACACGTTCAAGCCATTCCAGGCGATAGCGTTCGCGCGCGATTTTCCTGACGAACTCATGGAGCTTTGCAGGGGAAGATGGCTCATCCCGGGAAGCGACATCGAAGGCGATACTTGGCGAGGTACGAGAGAGATAGACACGATGTTCGGGTTGAACCACAGCTTCGAGCACCGGTTCTTTCCCTCGTCCGCTCTGCAAGGCCCCTTTTTTGGTCTACTGCGACACCACTTGGAGCGAGGGGTTCGCTTCATCGTCGAACTGGTTGACGAGTGCTGCTCAAGATATGCATCTAGTTCACTAGCTGGAGACCTTATCGGGCCGCCCGCGCAGGTTCAATTCACCTTGATGGACGGCACCGTTCGGACGGTCCTCCTTACTCCCCATTTGTGGCAGGCTTACCGCGGGTACTCGTCGTTTCCCAGCGTCCCCCAATGCGCCCTTATGGCGTTGGAAAGCCGGCTCCTCGAAGTGTGCGACAGCAGCGCGCCCGATAACGTCGCCCAAAGCTATCTCAATTTCATTCTGCGGAACTCTAACAATGCCGCGTCACTGTCTGTTGTGGCGAGCGTGTGCATAGCCTATCCAGAGCGAGTTGGCGCGTGCGCTATCGACATACTGGGATGCCCCGAATTCATTCAGGTCGACACTGCAAGGATGATCGCCGATCAAACTCCTTTCGCTGTAGGTGGGTTAGATGCTTACGCGCAAGTGTTTCAGAAGGAGCGCATCGCATCAAATGCCCTTAAGCACAGGAAGAAGAGTCTGGAAGACCTTGCAAGACAAATGCAGTTTGGGCCGAACGCTGCGGATGTGCGCGAACTCTTGGATCGCTACGTCGCTGCATTGCCGCCTGAGAGGCAACGTTCGACACACCAATCTCAGTGGCTCTTGGCTCTGCACCGCATGGACCTTCGAACCTATGTTCAGACCCAGGTGGAAGGTGGCATCGAGCTATCCATGGGACCGCTGCCTTCGGATGTTCAGTCCATGATCTCCCAGTCTGCGGTTGGCAATGAGCAGTTCATCAGGAAGGTCTCGCTTCAGAATTGGGCGCGGCGTCGTTTGGAGAGCGGCCAATCGGATGCTTCAGCGGACTGGCGACAGACCCTCGATCTTGCAGTCTCTGTTGAGCAAGAAATTACATCAAGTGGTGTCCGCGACATCATGGACGGCGGTCCTCGGATGGTCGCCGCCGCCGTCGCCAGAGATCAGTGGGAAGAGCTGACGTTGGATCAAAAGGCGTGGTGCTTGGCGGTCTTGAATGAGGCACTGGGATCGGCTCCAAACTCGAGCGACGTCTTCGGTGGCAGCATCCCTGTGGATGGCACGTCGGAGTGCGCGAGTGTCCTGGGACAGCTCACGCCCAAGCTTGACAGTCCGGAGGCGGAGCGTTTGCTTGTCTCAGCTTTGACTCACCACAACCGCCATGTTCAGAGCGCGGCTGTCGAAGGGTTGGCTGTCGACGTTTTCATGAACGTCCCCGATCGGTTGAACTTCGTTCTTCGCGTGCTTTGCGAGAATGCCTCGGTGCGGCACGCGCAACACGCGAGGATGGAGGAACTTGACTGGGACCAAAGGCCGGATCGAGCAGATCTTCTGCGCGAGCGAAAGACCCGGCTGGCGGATGCAGACAAAGCAGCATGGAAGGCCTCTCCGCCGCAACTTGATGCGGCACTTCTTGGTGACGATGACGAATTAGTCGCGTCGCTACTTGTTCTCTTCCGCTCTCGGCCAATGCACCCGCTTGGACAAGCATTGTTCGAATGGGTAGCAAACCAATTCGGTATTTGGTGGGATCACCGGGATCGTGGGCGCTCAAACTTCGAGCTTCAGTTCGCCGCCAGAGAAGCATTCGCGGAGTTTGTCCTGGCATGCGACGCTACGCGAGGAAGAGAATTGCTTGACTTCGTGCTTCCACAAGTAGACGAAGAGCCAAAGGAGTTCTCGGGTTTACTAGAACAAATGCTCGTTGCAGCCGACCGTCGTGGCAATGCAGACACCTTCTGGCCGCTTTGGGCGGCTGTAGTGGAGCGTGTGAAAGTTGCTCGATGGATAGAAGCAGTCCCATCCGGTCGATCACGAGGTGATGACCTAGTCCGCCACGTATTCTTGAACACACAATGGAATCCGGGCCTTCGCGAGTGGCGCCTGCTCGGCTCTGCCCATGTACAGATTGACAGCGTTTTCTTGACGCTACCGGCGGCCGGAACTGTTCTTGAGGCCTATCTTCGCTTTCTCACGGACATCGGCGCTAGATCGCTTCCGAGCGCCATTGCGCACATCGACTCGAAGTTTGGCACTGCTCTTGAATCTGTCTTGAGAGAGTCAAGCAATGCGCGATTCTTGCTCGACCAAATTGTTTCACGATTGATGTTCGAGCAGTTGCCGGCGTTGCAGCGCCCCGCCTTGCGCGATCCGATGCTTCGTCTCCTAGAGGCTCTAATCCAAGGCGGCTCGTCGAACGCTTTCTTGCTCCGCGAAGACTTCCTGACACCATCTGGCGCGGCCGCACAGTGATGCTTACTCGTAGGTCGAACTAACATCTACTAGCTTGTGCGGGCACGTGATCGCATGAAACGTGATCTTCGAGCTTGAATGCGTAGAGCGGTCGTGCCAATGTCGACCACGACCGACCCCGGCCCTTCGGACTTCTGCTTGTTCACCACTCGTCCCTCACGAGAGCTCAGCAGTTCACCCCTGCACGCCCATCTGCAACCCGCCGCAGCGTTCGAACCGCCAACCTCTCAGCCGCACTCATGGTGCACAGGCCCCGAAAGCGCCTTTCTCCCTAAAAGGAAGAGCCCATCTAAGGAAACCCCCGATACATGAATGGTCATGGACCCCCTAGCATCGGTAACAGTTTCCCTGTCGAGGTGTACGGAACGCGTCCCGGCGTCCGCCCGGTGACATGGCGTTCGTGCGTGCCTCACTGACCATCCTGCGATGACAACTCCACCCGAGTCCGGCCCCACGCTGGACGCCGCCAGCCCCATTCCCCCCGACATCGAAGCCGCAGACGAACCGACCAAGGTTCCCCTTGCCATCGAGGACTGGCTCACGGTCATCATCATGGGCGCGCTGGCGCTCATCACCTTTGCCAACGTCATCGTCCGCTACTTCACCGATTCTTCCTTCGCATGGACGGAAGAGTTCTCGGTGTTCCTCATGATCATGCTGGCGCTGGTGGCCGGCTCGGCCGCGGTGGCGCGCGACCGGCACATCCGCATCGAGTACTTCTCCGAAAGCGGCTCGATGGCGCGGCGCAAGCGGCTGGCACAGTTCGGCGCGCTGATGATCGCCGTGCTCTTCACGCTCATCGGTGCGCTCAGCATCCGCATGGTGTGGGACGACTACCGCTTCGAAGAGACGACGCCCGGCATCGGCCTGCCCTCCTGGTGGTATTCGATCTGGCTGCCCATCGTGTCCTTCGCCATCGCGCTGCGGGCCATAGGCCTCATGATCCGGCGCGGACGCGAGACGACGACGCACGGCGAAGCTGACGACAACAACAACGGCAAGGGCGACGCATCGTGATCGCCACCCTGCTCTTCGTCGCCTTCGTCGTGATGATGCTGGTGGGCGTGCCCATTGGCGCCGCGCTGGGCCTGGCGGGCGCCGCCTGCATCGCGCTGGCCAACAGCGACGCCCAGTGGTTCGGCCTGCTGGCCGTGCCGCAGAACTTCTATGCGGGCCTGGGCAAATATCCGCTGCTGGCCATTCCGATGTTCGTGCTGGTTGGCTCGATCTTCGACCGCTCGGGCGTGGCGCTGCGGCTGGTGAACTTTGCCATTGCCATCGTGGGGCGCGGCCCGGGCATGCTGCCGCTGGTGGCCATTGCGGTGGCGATGTTCCTCGGCGGCATCTCGGGCTCGGGCCCGGCCAATGCGGCCGCGGTGGGCGCGGTGATGATCGCGGCCATGTCGCGCGCGGGCTACCCCGCTGCCTACTCGGCCAGCGTGGTGGGCGCGGCGGCGGCCACCGACATCCTCATTCCGCCTTCGGTCGCCTTCATCGTCTACTCGGTGCTGGTGCCCGGCGCCTCGGTGCCCGCGCTGTTCGCGGCCGGCATGGTGCCCGGCGTGATGGCCGGCCTGGCGCTGATGATTCCGGCCGTGTGGCTCGCCCGCAAGCACAAGATGGGCGCGCTCGAAGCCACGCTGCCGCGCCCGCCCTTCTGGAAGAGCTTTCGCGAAGCGACCTGGGGGCTGGCGGCGCCGGTGCTCATCCTCGGCGGCATGCGCGCGGGCTGGTTCACGCCGACAGAAGCGGCCGTGGTGGCAGTGTTCTACGGCCTCTTCGTGGGCATGTGCATCCACCGGACCATCAAGGTGCGCGACCTGTTCGTGATCTTGCGCGAGTCGGGCGAGCTCTCGGCGGTGATTCTGCTGGTGGTGTCGCTGGCGGGCATCTTCGCGTATTCGCTCTCGACGCTGGGCGTGATCGACCCGGTCACGCGCGCCATCGTGAACTCGGGGCTGGGCGAGTACGGCATCCTGGCGCTGCTGATCTTGCTGCTCATCACGGTGGGCATGTTCCTCGATGGCGTGTCGATCTTCCTGATCTTCGTGCCGCTGCTGCTGCCCATCGTGCAGTACTACAAGTGGGACCCGGTGTGGTTCGGCGTGATCCTCACGCTGAAGGTGGCGCTGGGCCAGTTCACGCCGCCGCTGGCGGTCAACCTCATGGTGTCGTGCCGCATCGCGAAGGTGCGCATGGAAGAAACCGTGCGCTGGGTGGGCTGGATGCTGTTCTCGATGTTCGTGGTGATGGTGCTGGTCATTATCTTCCCCGAACTGGCGCTCTGGCTGCCGCGCAAGCTCGGCTACTGATTTCATTCTTTCGTCCGTCCCGTCGCAGAACCATTATTAGGAGAGCCTTGATCATGAAATTCCGCCGCACCCTGCTCGGCCTCGCCGCCGTTGCCACCGCCCTCGGCATGTTCTCGTCCGGCGCCATGGCGCAGGCCGCCTACAAGGCCGAGTACAAGATGTCGCTGGTGCTGGGCCCGCCCACGCCGTGGGGGCAGGCCGGGAAGATCTGGGCCGACCTGGTGAAGGAGCGCACGCAGGGCCGCATCAACATCAAGCTGTACCCGGGCGTGTCGCTCATCCAGGGCGACCAGACGCGCGAGTTCAGCGCGCTGCGCCAGGGCGTGATCGACATGGCCGTGGGCTCGACCATCAACTGGTCGCCGCAGGTCAAGCAGCTCAACCTGTTCTCCATGCCCTTCCTGATGCCCGACTACGCGGCCATCGACGCGCTCACGCAGGGCGAGGTCGGCAAGGAGATGTTCAGGACGCTCGACAAGGCCGGCGTGGTGCCGCTGGCATGGGGCGAGAACGGCTTCCGCGAGATCACCAACTCGAAGAAGCCGATCAAGTCGCCGGCCGACATCAAGGGCATGAAGATCCGCGTGGTGGGCTCGCCCATCTACTCCGACATGTTCACCGCGCTGGGCGCCAACCCCACGCAGATGAGCTGGGCCGACGCGCAGCCCGCGCTGGCCAGCGGCGCTGTCGACGGGCAGGAGAACCCGCTCTTCCTGTTCACGGTGCTCAAGATGCAGACGGTGGGCCAGAAGTTCGTGACCACCTGGGGCTATGTGGCCGACCCGCTGGTGTTCGTGGTCAACAAGGAAATCTGGGCCTCGTGGACGCCAGCCGACCAGGCCATCGTGCGCCAGGCCGCCATCGACGCAGGCAAGGAAGAGATCGCCATCGCGCGCAAGGGCCTGGTGGAGGCAGACAAGCCGGTGCTGAAGGACATCGCCGGCATGGGCGTGACCGTGACCAGCCTCACGCCGGCCGAGCGCGCCGAATTCGTTAAGGCGACGCGGCCGGTGTACGACAAGTGGAAGTCGACCGTCGGCGCGGACCTGGTGGCGAAGGCCGAGCAGGCGATCGCCGCGCGCAAGAAGTAATGGCGATAGCTGCCGCGCCTGCTCAGGCGCGGTAGCGGCTGGGGTTCGCTCCGGCCACCTTCTTCATCAGGCGCCGCAATGCCGTGGCGTCTTGATACCCCACCGCCCCCGCCACCTGCTCGACCGTCATGCGGCTGGATTCGAGCAGTGCGCGGGCGCGCCGCAGCCTGACGCTCTGCACCAGCGTCTGGGTGCTCTTGCCGGTGGCCTTGTGGATGTGCCGCGACAGCGTGCGCTCCGACATGCAGAACTCGCGCGCCAGCTCGCTCACCGCCGGCGCCTCGGGCAATGCCGATTCGACACGCGCCGCGAGCCGCGCCACCAGGTCGTTGCCGCTGGCCAGCACCTCCGCCGCGATGAACGGTGCCTGCGCCTGGCGGCCGTCGATCAGTATCCGTCCGGCAAAGTCATCTTGAACCGGCAGTCGCCTGCGACAAGGATGCTGTCCACGTAACGTAGGTGGACGCATGACAAGCGACAAGAAGACACGGCGGCGATACAGCGAGTTGGAGAAGGCGCAGGTGCTGGCCGAATGCAGCGAGCCTGGCGCGTCGGTGGCCAAGGTGGCGATGGCCCACGGCATCAATGCCAACGTCGTTCACCGCTGGAGGCAGTTGTCTCATGGCCAGGCCCCTACCGGACTCGCCAAGACAAGCGAGTTCATCTCGCTCCCGCTCCCTGCGCCGACGGAGCCTGCTGCGGTGGCGCCTGATGTCCGAGTCGAACTCCGGCGCGGGCCAGTCTCGATCACGGTTACCTGGCCGGTCAGCGTGGCGGCAGAGCTTGCCGCCTGGACTCGCGAGTTGTTGCGGTGATCCGCGTCGACGCCGTGTGGCTGTCGGTCGAGCCGCTGGACATGCGAGCCGGCACCGAGGCCGCCCTGCGCCGCGTTGTCGCTGTCTTCGGTGCTGCCCGGCCCCACCATGCCTACCTCTTCGCCAATCGCCGGGCCAACCGGATGAAGGTGCTTGTGCATGACGGCATCGGCGTGTGGCTGGCGGCTCGTCGCTTGAACGCCGGCCGCTTTGTGTGGCCACGGGACGTGACCGCCACGGTGAGCCTGAACCGCGCCCAATTCGACGCGCTGGTGCTGGGCCTGCCCTGGCAGCACGTCGGCGAGGCCGGCATCATCACGCTGCTGTAGCTCTGAGTCCATTGCGGCAACTGCCGATGGGCAGCTCGGTCTGCGCCGGGCAGTATCACGTCTCGTGATTGCCGATGACCTTGACACGCTCGATGCCCAGCAATTGCGCGACGCCCTGAGGGCCGCTCGCGCCGAGGCCGCGTTCAAGCAGGCCGTCATCGACAAGCTCACGCACGAGAACGCCATCCTCAAGCGATTGAAGTTCGCGGCCCAGAGCGAGCGCTTCAGCGCCGAGCAGAAGAGCTTACTGGACGAGACGCTGGACAGCGACCTGGCGGCTGTTGCCGCCGAGATTGAGGCACTGCAGCCAGCCCGCGCCGCTGGCGAGCGGCAACAGCCCCGACGCGAGAAGCTGCCGGCGCACCTGCCGCGCCGCGACGTGCACCATGAGCCGCGGGACACCACCTGCGGCTGCGGGCAGACCATGCAGCGCATCGGCGAGGACGTGGCCGAGAAGCTGGACTACCGGCCTGGCGTCTTCACCGTCGAGCGCCACATCCGAGGCAAGTGGGTGTGCAAGTGCTGTGAGCGCATCGTGCAGGCGCCGGTCGCGCCGCACATCATCGACAAGGGCCTGCCGACGACGGGCCTCCTTGCCCAGGTGCTAGTGGCCAAGTACCTCGACCACCTGCCGTTGTACCGACAGGAAGCTATCTTCGAGCGGGCCGGCCACGCCATCGCGCGTTCCACGTTGGCGCAATGGGTCGGCGAGTGCGGTGTGCAATTGCAGCCGCTCGTCGACGCGCTGATCGCGGAGTTGCTGCGCCAGCCGGTGCTGCACGCTGACGAGACGCCGGTGGCGATGCTCAAGCCCACCGGTCAGCGCGACGGCAAAACACATCGGGCCTACCTGTGGAGCTACTGCAGCACGCAGTTCAGCGCGTTGCAGGCCGTCGTCTTCGACTTCGCCGACAGCCGTGGTGGCCAGCACGCCCGCGACTTCCTCGGACTGCCTGGCACGTCAAGCCAGCCAGCTTGGCAAGGCAAGCTCGTCTGTGACGACTTCGCCGGCTACAAGGCTTGCTTCGAGCAGGGCGTGACCGAGGTCGGCTGCATGGCGCACGCGCGGCGCAAGTTCCACGAGCTCTGGGCCAATCACGGCAGCCAGGTCGGCGAGCAGGCGCTGAAGTTCTTCGGCCAGCTCTACGAGGTCGAGCGAACCACCGCCAGCGCCGACAGCGCGACCCGGCTTGAAGCCCGGCAGGTCGCAAGGCCACTAGCCGACGCCCTCCACCAGTGGCTGCGACAGCAACGCCAGCGCGTGCCCGACGGCTCAGCCACCGCGCGGGCCCTCGACTACAGCCTCAAGCGTTGGGTGGCGCTGACGCGCTACCTCGATGACGGCGACCTGCCCATCGACAACAACTGGGTGGAGAATCGCATCCGTCCCATCGCGCTCGGTCGGCAGAACTGGCTATTCGCCGGCAGCCTGCGCGCGGGCAAACGGGCAGCGGCGGTGATGAGCCTCATCCAATCGGCCAAGCTCAACGGGATTGATCCCTATGCGTACCTTCGCGACGTGCTTGAGCGGCTGCCGACGCAGCCGGCCAGCCAGATCGGGAAATTGATGCCGCATCGCTGGAGGGAACCCTCGAACTCAGTCCACAGAACTGCGCTCTCC